>OBLS010000490.1_pt1 | contig 14287 bp, 17 predicted proteins | sample 1519901 | NCBI WGS metagenome assembly OBLS01 (sample SAMEA3113585, study PRJEB22503) | soil metagenome | reverse complement strand
TGCATCATAAATTCCAACAGAATCATAATACCAAGATTTAGAATCAGAAGTTCTTTTTATAATATCCATTACACTACTACAAAAATAAATTTCTCGTCCTTTATCTTTAATAATATCATAAATTAAACATGTATCCATACTTTCACTAAATTTTTCAAAATATTCTTTTTGCTTGGAATCTACGTTTGTATCTGTAATATTGAATTTGACATTAAAATTAATGGTATGAGCGATGGTCAAGTTCGTGGATGTGGGTTGACTAAATGAACTATTACTAACCACTATTTCACATTTATCAGATGGACAAATTTGCATAGAACTTTCACCATCTAATTCTAACTTCAAGATTGTAGGTACTTTACTTACATCTTTTAATTCAAGGATAAAATCAGAATCTCCAAAAATAAAATTTATAGATATCGAAAAAACTCCTAAAACTAGAATTCCAATAAAGTTCTTAATTTTCATTGTAAAAAATCTTACCAAGAATTTAATAAATCTGTTTCTTCAATAACCATTTTTGCCATAGCAAAATTTTTATTTCACAATTATATTGTCAGATAATATAATTAGAGAATCTTATATTTCTACCCAAAAAGGATTATAATAGATTTAAATATTTAGTACTCATAATTGCAAGAAATAATAGCCATTTTATCTGGTATAACCATTTTTGGCTTGTTACATGGAATTAATCCATCCCATGGCTGGACAATAGCAGTTTTATATTCACTTCAAAGTAAAAGACCACTCCTAAGTGGCATTTTAAGTTCCGGCATACTTGCTATGGCCCATTTTCTTTCTTCAATAGTTGTAGTATTAGCATTTCTCTTATTTAGCACCTATATCCATATACCTCAGAATTATCTTAACTACGCTGCAGCAATTGCACTTGCAATATTGGCTTATATGTTTTGGAAAGAAAAATCAGAGGATTTAGTAAAGAACCAACATGGTCATTTACACAGCTTTTCAGATGAGATTAAGCATGATCATATTCATTGGCATAAAGATGAAGGATATCATAGACATCTCCATACACATCAAATAAGAATATTACCTTCTCTCTCAGCAGTAGCAGGTTCTGCTTTAATACTCGGTTTTGCACATGAAGAGGAATTTGTGATACTTTCTTTAACAGCAGCAGGAGTAAATCCATTATTGTTAGTTATTGTATATGCTCTATCAGTATCTGTTGCTTTAATAGGTGTTACAATTTTATCAGTTAAAGTAATTACCACTATCCAGGATAGAATAATTCATTATATTAAATATCTTCCAAAAGTAAGTGCAATCATATTAGCTATTATGGCTATTGCATTCGGATCAGGTTTATTTTAAAACTCTTTTATTTTGTTATGATAGAAATTTATTTTTCTACATGTTCTTTTTAATCTGTTATTCAATTTAAGTAATATAGTTAAATATCTATGTTAATGATAGCGTTAGATTTTGTTTTCATTAAATAAACTTATTTGTTTGTTTTTGAGCTTTTATTATTTTCTATTTATGATGTTACTCTGACTTCATTAATCGAAAGTAAAAAAGGTTTATGAAAATCTTATTTTACTTTATATTTCTAATTAAATTATGGTAGTTATCTTCTACCTTTCTTTGGCCTAAAACCATTCTCAATTAATACCTTATAAATATCTGGAACTGCAAAACAAAACCCAATATGTAAACAATCAGTTTTCTCACAAAAATCACATTGCAGCTCCTTCTTTTTTGAATTGATATATACCGTAATAAGCCTATTCATTGTGTTATCTTTAACTGCTATGTGATTATCTATGGCAGAATTAAATTCAAGAAATGGGCCATACTCTGTTATTTGTTTATTGAATGCTATTGTATTTTTTAAAATGAGGTCTAAATAAGCTGTAAATTTTTGATTAGATGGTCTTTTTTTATCATTATTATATAATTCTAATAAATTGTTTTTAACATCTTCTCTAATTTGAATAGTAGACCAGCCTTTTTTTTGTGGCATTTTTATATAAATTAAATTAGGTTAAAGTATGATATAACCTTTATTTTATTAAAATATTATAAGTTAAATGGAATTTTAGGTTAAATTAACATAAAACTTTAAGTACTATAGTTAGGTTAAATTAGGTTAATGACTAAAGGTTTAATAATTAGAATTGCATATAATTTGTTTAAAAAAATAAAAGAAAATAATGAATTTAATACAATAATTTACAGAAATATAATAATATTATATTTGATTCTTTATATTGTAATTATAAAGTATATGTGCAATTCGATTATTAAACAATATAGGAGTTTCTTTTAAAATGTTTTACAAATTTAAAAATACATTTTTTGTATCAGCTCATGATTATCTATTAAAGTCATTCAAATTTGATTTACAACAAAATCAATTAGTGGATTTAACAATTGGCTCACCTACTATTTTTATAAACCTTTATAATTTAATCCCTAAACTGACTATCAAATCATTACTACCAAGGAATTATGGTGGTATGGAATCTCCTACTGTTACAATTATTGATGGTGCTAGTAGAGGTCATTCAAATCATTTAGATTTTTACAGCTTTATAGATTATGCCATTCACTGTGGTATGAATGTTAATTCAGTTTTAGAGAGAATTATTGTAACAAGATCTTTTACTGTTCATCAACTTGCAGATACACTAATTTGTAAATTGCCTAAAATGATTCAAAAATATAGATCAAATATTGTAATAATTACAGATTTATTTGCTACCGACAAACAATTACATCTTTCTGAAAGGAAATGGCTATTGGGTCATATGGTCAAGTCTATACATAATATTTCAGAATCAATAATTGCTGCTATTTTTTCTCCTGTTGTAATAGACGATTTTAGAAAAGTTATTGACAATAAGCTAAAAAAATCAAAAATAATAACAACAAACAAACAAAACAGAGAGAGATGAAATAGATGGGAAGAACAATTCCATCTTTTAGAATAGCTATACTACTTGAAGAGAAAAGGTGGAAACTTTATAGACAATATTTGCGTAAAAAAGAACAAAAAATTTTTAAACATATGTTTTCAATTGCATATCTTTTTAATTCAGCATCTTCCTATGCTGCAAATCCAATAAGAATTAATCCGATTTTGTTTTCAATTGCCTTATATCATCAAAAAAAAATATCTTCATTAAGTAAGAACAGGAATGAACATTTTTTTTTCAATCTTCATTATTTACTACCACTACTACAGAGATGAAAAATGAAAATGAAACCTGTTCTTCATCTAATCTTTTTCCCTATGATAATATTATTACAAAAGAGATAGATTCATGGAAAAGTTATGCAGATTGTCTAAGAAAACATGATAGAAAATTGTTTTATGAAATGCTTAATAGCTGTTACAAATATTCTCCAGCCATTACTGTACAAGGAAAAGAATATTCTACTACATCAGCTTTAATGTCAATTTTGTTGGAACATCATAAGGATTTACTTTACAGAACCAAAATAGACAATATATGTGATAGCTCAAAGAGGTGAATAAGAAAAATTACTGTAGTTGGTTGGCTGTTTGATGCATATCCATCTAAAGATAATAGTAAGATGATTTTTTGGATCAGATTGAAAAATTTCACAGATAATCAAAGAAGATATATTCGAATTGAAGAGAAATGGCAAAATTATTTTTATGTTGCTTCTGATAATAATATATCTAAACTGGAACAATTAGTTCAAAATGATGATATTTTATCATCAATAAGCTCATATGAATTTGTTAAAAGATCTGAAACAATTACAAATACAAAAAAATCTACTGTCTTAAAACTTTCTGTATTTGGTAAAAATCTAAAGTTAGCAAATACTATTGAAAAAATGAATAGATATCAGGATTTTAGATTATACAATGTTGATTTAATACCTGAACAAAAATATTTTTTCGACCATGATATATTTCCATTAGGATTTTTTGAGGTAACTGATGATAATTCTGATCTACTTTGGAAATCTAAAAGTGATGGTGTTTGGTCTACCGATTATCATCTACCACATTTTAAAAAGATCCATATCAAGCTTAATTTTCCAAGAGGTAAAATTATAAAATTAACAGATGAATTAAATTCTATTAGCATTGTTCAATATAATGATAATAATAGTATTAACAAAAATAAAAGTCATATTATAGATCTTTCAGACAAATCAGAAAAAAAACTATTAAAGGAATTAATTAAAATTGTTCAAGATATAGACCCCGATTTTATATTTACTGACGACGGTGATTCATTTACATTCCCTTATTTGATTCACAGAGCAGAAATAAATAAAATTGATTTATGTCTTAGCAGAGAGAATAACATATCTTTAACAACACCCGAAATAAAAGGAAATTCCTTTGTTTCTTATGGTAGGACATATTTTAAGCCATCAACTATAAAATTATTTGGGCGTATTCATATTGATAAAAGTAATACTTTTACAATCAGAACAGGTTCCGACTTAGAGGGGTTATTTGAAATTTCACGGTTGTGTAGGATCCCATTGCATGAAGCCTCAAGAGCTTCAATTGGAAGGTGTTTAACCAGTTTACATCTTTATAATGCAACAAAAAAAGATTTACTAATACCTTGGAAACCCATTTTAAATGAACAACCTAAAAATATGATGGAACTTTTCTTAGCTGATAGAGGTGGCCTGATATTAGAACCAGAAATAGGTCTACATGAAAAAATAGCTGAATTTGATTTTGTATCTCTTTATCCAAGTATTATGTTAAAAAGAAATGTTTCGGCAGAGACTATACTATGTGATTGTTGTTTTGATACTCCTAAATTTAGAGTACCAGAGCTAAACTATCATATTTGCAACAAAAATGGATTAATTCCAGAATCATTAGAAATAGTATTAGATAAAAGATTAAGATATAAGGATTTAAAAAATAAGGCATCAGATCCAGTGTTAAAAGATATTTATGACAAAAGACAATCAGCTCTAAAATGGATACTTGTAACCTCTTTTGGCTATTTAGGATTTAGTAATGCAAAGTTTGGAAGGATAGATGCTCATATTGCTGTTTGTGCATTTGCAAGAAGTATTCTTTCTCAAACTATGCATATTGCTGAAGACATGAATTTTGACGTCATACATGGAATAGTCGATTCAATTTGGGTAAAGAAAAAAGATAGTGCTGCTAAGAATGATTATTCCAAATTAAAAGAAACCATAAAACAAGAAACTGGATTTGATATCTCATTTGAAGGAGTATACAAATGGATTGCCTTTCTCCCATCTGTGATTAATTCTCATCTTCCAGTATTAAATAGATACTTTGGAGTTTTTGAAGATGGAACTGTAAAAACAAGGGGAATAGAAGAAAGAAGACATGATACACCTCCATTTTTGGTACAATGCCAAAATGAGATTTTAGAGATATTGGCTCAAGGTAATTCTATTCAAGATATCAAACAAAATAAATTATCTTTGATAATCAAAAAAATTAAGAATTACCTTTCTCTATTAAAATATCGTAAAGTCGATCCTGAAAGTCTAATATTTACCAAACTTCTTTCAAAAGATTACAATCAATATAGTAACAGAAATACATTAGAGAATGATGCTATAAAACAGCTTGAATTAAATGAAGAGTATCTAAAAGCTGGTCAAGTTTTACAATATATTATAATAGATTATAATGGACCTATATTGAAAAGGGTACTTCCAATTCAATTATTGGATAATAAAGCTAATTATTATGATATTAAGAGATATTCTAAATTATTAATTGATACTTGCAATACTGTACTAAAACCATTTGGAATAGTATTTGATCAAACTCAATCGGTATGTAAGTTAAATAATTATTATTGATTTATTGCAAATTGTTATAATTGACTATAAAAATAGGAATAAATTAGTAAAAAAAGGTTTTTTATAATAAAGAATGAATAATTCAAATTATAAATATAGTTTGAAAATTGCTAAAAATATAATATTCACTAAAATCCAGCACAGAACATAGCAGCAAAATAGAAGATTCTACTACTTTATCTCTTGGGTTAATGTAATCGATATTCGGCTAAGTCTTTTTCTATAACTGCTAAACTCTCATAGAAAGATTTAATGCATTTTTGATAAATAGAATAATGGAATTTTCTTCCGTCGAAACATTCACGTGGATTTTGATCTCCATGTTGATGATTTATGTTAAGACAATGTCCTTCTTTGACTTTATTTGTTAGGTTCATTAGTGTCCAAGACATAAATATTAGACTTAAAATCCACATTTTTATCTCCAAATTATTTCTATCATAACTAACACGACATCTTGGGGATTCATAAGTTTCAGAAGGCATAAGATAGTCTAAATTTGTCATTATATTATTTAAAAGAATATTAATATCTAATCCTTCTTTTGTATTTATTTTGTTAATTTGATCTTGAACTATATGATAATATTCATTTATGTTTGTTTGAGTAATTTCCATATTTTTATTATGTTAATGAATTATATTAATAGGTCTAAAGATAATTATTGAATATTATTCATAAAGCTAAAATTATTTTAAACATTCACAATTTTGAAAAGACCACCTCTTAAACTATCTTGAATAATATATTTTATTATTAGATGCATATATAGTAATTAAATTATAAATAATATACTATGAGTGAGTGCAAACATTGGGCATGTAATCTAAGGAATAATACTTGTATTGGTTGTGGTACTACTATATGTCCAAATTGTTTAGAAGAGCCACCTGATTGTAGATGCGATAATAAATATGATGATTGCTGTAAGGTATGAATTTAAATATTAAACAAATTTTATATACAAATTTTTAATTTAACCCTTCTAAATATATTTACAATAAGTTTGTAATAATAAAAGCTACTGTTACCTATAAAGAACATATTACTCTACTCTCTTAAATGCCTTTTTTAGATGGCAAAGTAACAATTTCATTAATAGAGAAATTTACTGATCCCACGTTAGCACAAGGTCAATTCCATTTGTAGGTTCTGTATATAGCATTTCAACTCTTCATCAACTTGATCTATCTTAAATATTCTTAAAGGATAATATTAAATGTCAATGGGTATCACATTGCCCATTATCTATCTATCAATTAAACATATATTTTTGAAACAACTCTATTGCTAATTATTTTATAATTAAATATAAAAAACAATTAATAGTAATTGTACAAACTAATACTATTACTCAAAATAATACAAAAAGGATATTGATCGTAGATGACGAACCAGATATTGGCCTGGTACTAAAAATGGTTTTAGAAAATAACGGATACATTGTGGATTACTATTATAATCCAATTATAGCATTAGATGAATTCAAATCTAATTTTTATGACTTGTTAGTTTTAGATATAAGAATGCCCTACATGAACGGGTTTCAGCTGTTTAGAGAGTTAAGAAAAAAGGATATTAAATTAAATATATGTTTAATTACTGCAGAAGAAATAGATTACGATAAAGAAAAGAAGTTTTCTCCTGTTTATAATTTTATAAAAAAACCTATAGGAAATGAAGAATTGATTAGGACAATCAATAATTTAATAAATAAATAACATATGCAAATTTAATGTGGAACAATCTTAATTTTTACAATTAGGTACTTTAATACTATTCTGATTTGATATTCTAAAGCTTTTTTTGATATTCTTTTTCTATATTTTTCGAGCATTATCCTCTGTATATTTTCAACTAATAAGTATTTTGAAATAAATAAATAGTAAAATATTATTACAAAATAAAAAATTTATTATTGCTGTCTTTTATTAAATCTATATGACCTATTTTTGGAATAGTTATTAGTCCATTGTCTAAGTAAATATTCTTTGTAGAAGGTGAATAAATACCATATCCAATTATTAAAAATAAAATTCCTACTGAAATAATAATTAAAGAAATAAGAAATAAAATACTATTTTTCTGACTACTTCTATTGTTATCTTCTTTTATAATTGGCATATATATTATCAGTATAAGGATTTAATATTTAAAAAATAGTAAACCAAGTTAATTGATAACTATCCTGACTCAGACCCTGACTTTTCCAACTTAGAAGATACAGAACAGTATCGATTTGTTGAGAATGATTTAGCCAAGGCATCTACAAATCCATATATAAAGTGGATTATTGTAATGAGTCATAGACAGTTTTATTCTTCACTCTGTGGAGAACATGACTCTTGTGAACCAATAAAAAAATTCAGAGATGCTTACCATCCTCTATTTGAAAAGTATGGTGTAGATGTACTATTTAGTGGCCATTGTAATAGTATATATGGGTTTAATTGGTTCCGCTTTTAATAATGTGATATACAATTAGATAGAATAGAAAGAACAATTCAATTTTGTTATTTATGAGCATGTCGAAGTAATATAGGACAGATACAAACTAGATATTATCATAAGAATTATTTTTTATTCAGGAAAATATATTTAATATTAAATAGTTTATTTATAATAAATTAGTTTATAAATCCTCAGTTAATAAGTAGATATATATAAAATACTATTACATTATTACATAATTTAAATCAATGATATAAATAGGTACTCATGATCTGTAATGCAATTACCTAATCCAAATATAATTAAAAATATATTATATTTCTATACTTAAATTGCTAAATAAAAATTTATACTTTCTATTTTTACTTACTATATTACTATGTGTAAGTATTGATATTTCATATTATAATTATATTGCATTAGGAAAGGAAGATGATAGTAATGATGTAGATAATGTAGGAGAAAAAGAAAAGGAAGCGGATGATAATAGAGATAATGATATAAGAGAAGATAAGGAACAAGAAAAGGATTTTGAAGATCTTTCTCTAGATGAACTGTTTGACGATAATAATGATGATGATAATAGGGATAGTAAGGATAACAATGTAAGAGAGGAAGAAAAGGAAGAGGAGGATGAAGAGGACGAAGTGCCATTTATACTTCCGTTTAATGCAGTACCATTTCCTTAATTGTTTTATTCTTAAAAATTTGCATATATAATTTCCTATTTAATGGATGCAAAAGGAAAAAACTACTATACTTAATTTTGTTAAACTGACTTTTAACCCCTATCACAATCTATTCGATTAATAATTTGCTAAAAATTTTTAACCGTCAATTGATTTAACAATATAAACTAACTAATTCAAATCTAATGGTATTAATAACATAAAAAATAGCCAAAAATATCTCCTAGCAGGATGATCCATAGTTCTAGATTTTATCCATTTTGTTCTTAATGAGGTTTCTATCTGCCCTTCTGCAATTCAGGTTAAAGTAATTCTCATTTTAATGTTAATTTCTTGAAGTTTTGTCTAATATACAATCTAATGAAATGATTTTAGCAGAAAACATCAATGAAAGTATGAAGACTTTATCATATTACTCATAATGATACTATTAAAAGATTAAAAAAGATTAATAGGAGTTTAATAATTTTCTAATAAAACTGTAACTTAAATATTTAGAAATTCAAGACTAGCTTGATGAATATTCATTCAAAAATTGAACGATATGCGTATAAATTGCTTCTAAGAAGGTTTGATATAGTATGTTATCTACTCGATGAATGAAGATGACAGAGAAAGAAGAGACAATTAATATTAAAGTCAAGATATTAGTAGTAATATTATTTACAATAATTACTATAACTGTACTACACGTTTTGATAAATGAGAGCATGGCACAGGAAAAAGGAATTACACCAGTTGCTCCAAAAAATGTAACTAATCAAACATTACACGATCTTACTCCTGAACATACAGATGTGTTAACAGGTATAGTATAGAAATACTGTAAGATAGAAGTTGTAGAAACGTACTAATCGTTGATAAAGAATTCATTCATAATTCGTTTAGAATAGTCAATCATTAATACTCAGAATTAAATACTACAAAAGTACTTTAAAAGTATAACTTGTACACTAGCCAAATTATGTAAATTTTGTAATTGGAAGAATTAATAAAGTTATGCTCAAGGAAAAATTGAAAGTGGTGTTTAAATGGTGAAACTGTATTCGTATGAATTAAAAAATAGGCATGAAATAGAATGCTATGATAAAGTCATGGAACTCTATCCTAACTATTTTACCATATGGTTTATTCTAGGTTTAGGATATAAACTAAAGGCTAAAGAATATTTCCATAGAAGTAAACTATCCAATAAAACCAAGAGAAAGATAAAATGAAAAATGTTATTTCAGATTTATTCCTACACACTATATATTAGCTATGATTGAGTATAATTGAAAACAAATTAAGCGTTATTGAATAAAAATCACATCATATGTATCTTATGCTTTTTTATGCTGATTAGGAGCAAATCACAGATTAGGTTATGGCGAGATTGACCAGTCATTAAACTGGATGATATCAGTATCTGTTGAAAAATTATTGGTAATTGAAGAATGTTAGTAATAGCCATAGCCTATTATAGAGCAAGTAGTAAATACTGGCTATGGCTACTTCAATCTTGTTGTTAAGAGTAGTCTTTTACATGCTTAAGAATATTTAAAAATAGGTGAACAAAGTTAACCTAAGAAACAATTATGAATGAACTCCTTTTTCATGCGTTGATCCAATGTGTATCTTTATGTAGTTTGTTTTATAGTATTACTTTTTATCAACTTGGTTACTGATTCTATTATGATTTAACAAAATACACTATTCCTTTTATAGATCTATTATTTGTATATGACATGTTAAGAGCATATCTTCTGATCATTTGTAATCCTGAAGTTAGATATGAGATTGCTAATATTATTGAAAAATTAGATAATGTTGTAAATGTTGATATTATTAATGGACCGTACGATCTAGTAGTAGAAATAATATTTGACACAATGGATGACTTGAAAGAAAAAGTTCAACATGACATTAATAATATCGATAGATTAATGTCAACTTTGACTTTAATTCGATCTGATGATGTTTAACATTAAATAGAATAATACAACAAAATTAAAACATGTTATTATTGTTTATTCATCGTAAATAGGTATTAATTCTCATCCTTAATATTGAATCTAACTTCAACTTCATAGAGTAAATATTCATAATATGAAATAATTCTATTCTTCTCTTAGAATATTATTTTTCACCGTTGTTGCTGGATAATACTTATAATGACATTATATATTCTATTTTTAATAAATTTTAATAGAAAGTATTCATTATTCTCATTTTATTAGCAAATATGATACAGTAATAACAACGATAGAAGAATATAAAAAACTATAAGATTTGTATATTGGATAAATGATACACAGGTTTATAAATATTGCAAAGAGATAGAGTTTATCTTATAATTGATATTTTAACCAAATTAATTGAGTATGGAGAAGTTAATCAATCATCTTTATTATTGTATTGTAGACTCAATTTAACTAAGCATAAAGAAATACTTGATGGATTAGAGAAAAATAGTTTTATTGTAAAGAAGAATTCCTATTTAGGAAAAAAAATGATACTTTCTTATTCAATTACTTCTCAAGGAATAGAATTTTATAAGAAAATTTTAGAGCCATATGAGAAATTCTTTCCACGAAAATAGATTTCTTTAATATAGGTATAATACCAAATTATTATTTTATTATCCTTTGTTAGCATCTTCTTCATCAATGTGATTTTTAAATTTATTAGCAATATATTGATTTATATCATCTTTTTCTTTTTTATAAGACTCATATTTTTTATGCCATGAACCTATTTGTCTATACTGAAGAATCCCAGTAACAAAAAGAATAGAAGATATTATTATTACAGCTGTTAATAATACAACTAATCCCAATCCAAATTCCCTTTCTGCTTCTATAACTCTAAAGAAGGATTGATGAGTAAAAAGATATAGTGCTAATGAAATAGCAATGGGAGCAAGAATAATTGATGAAATTGAAACCCCTATAAAGAATCTTCTAATTTTGGTTATCTGTTCAATAAAACTATCTATAATATTGAGTATGTTATTTCTTTCATTCATAATTGTATTATTCTTCTTATTGTTAATATTCAATATTTATATGCCTGCCTCTTTTATTTAGCATGACTCTTGACTATTATTTTACCAGTCATCTCCGGATGAATACTACAATAATAATTAAAAGTTCCGGTCTTATTTGCTGTAAATGTAACTGTTTGACTCTGAAAATATCCCAAATCTTTTGTATGAGTATCAAATTCATCTACATTTAAATTATGTTTAGAATGTTTTTCTGAATCTTCATTAATAAGGTGAATTGATAATGTATTGCCTTGATTAAGTGTAATTGTTGGGCCATGTCCAAATCTATTACTACCTGCTCCGCTATTTAATATCTTGGCAGTTCCTGTTGATTGACCAGTATATGCATATCCTTCAGTTGGCAAATATGTTGCTTTCATAAAAAAATTTCTAGGAGGAGATAAAAGAAAGTTTCCATTTGAAGACTTCAAAGAATTGATACCACCATAAACAATTAAACTAATAACAGTAAGTGAGATTCCAATTACTATAATTTTTTTTTGAATATTTTTCTTCTTATTTTTTTTATTAATTAGTTTTTTTTTCATATAAAAACTATAAAAATTTTTTGTATTTAAAGAGGAGTTAACTAAGTTCATATACTCGAGTTATTAATAGACCTACAGTACATTCATATATGTTCAATTCTATTGGATACGAACTATAACCATTATAAAGTTGGTATAGGAATTATATTCATAATAACCAACTAAAACTGACTACCTGATATGTTAGAATGCTGGTTAAATCAGGATAAATTTTCAGAGACTAATGTATTAGAAAAATAAGAAAAAGAATGGGTTCTAACAATATAAAAACCCAAACCTTGTAGTATAATTGTAATGCTCAAATTTATTGGAATACCGATTATAATAAATATTCGTAGGTAATTTAAAAAAAACATATATGTTCTAAGATAGTATCACTTAATAACAAAATAGCATCATTAACAACAGCAACAAGATCAACTATATCAAATATAAAAAAATGATATGCAACATATTCAATTCAAAACCAAAGATGGAACTCCTTTGAGATATTCTAAGATTCAACTACAGAAATAAGAAAGCAAATGAATATCCTTTCATAACTCATAGGAAATTTCAATAGAAAAATTCATGGAAATCAATCTCATATAAATAATAATGTAACATGTGGAGATAAATTGGATTATGAAGTAGCTAAAGGCCATAGGAAAGAAATAAAACCCAAAGTTCAGCAACTTTGTTTCCTCTGACAGTCAGAAACGAAATTAGCTTAAAAAGAAATGGATTATCAACAATTAAATGAAAAAAATTATATTAAATTTGTCTCATGTTCTTTGGAATCATTTAGATTCTTTCTCAGTTATTCTAACGTAGACAACATTGACATCAAAACGATTATCTAAATTCTTTGGAATATAGAATTTACCTTTATCTAATATGCCTTTGAGAGTTATGATACATTCAGGCGTTAACCGAGTTCTGTATCACCTAAACCTTCTTGCTTCTTTTTTAATAACGTCTTCTGAGTTATATGTTGTATAAATAATACTATTGCTAAAAAATAATATTTTTACTTTAGATGAATACCAAAAATTTAATTGTGAGAAATGTACCTATTTTATTTATCACTGAATAACTATACTGACTCCCTATAATACTGTCTTTTTTGAATAGGATCTAACGCCATTCAATGCCTTTGTGTTCAACAAGTATTATAGAGAATAATAATAGCATCCTCTACCATCAATATAGTTATTCAGTGATTTTGGGATGAGAAAAAAATCCATATACAGGAAGCATTAATTGAAATGATAATGGTAGTAGTAGTTGTATCAGTAGTTTATTAACATCTTCTCTTCTGGTGCATTATCAAATTATCATTTCTACCTTTTCCCATCCCAATTTAATAAACTAATTAATAATAATAGTTATTGTATAAAATTTCTTTTGTATAGTTTACTTATTTTTATGAGTTTGTTATTTCTTTGTCTCGTCATCTTGTAATAAAAAAAAGAAGTTAACGCATATATTTGAAATGACTAATTTTAAAAATGATTTTGTTAATTAACACAAGTCTGAACTGATTATGAGTTTAACAAACCAAACCCAAAGAACTGCTCTTGTTACTGGAAGCACTAGAGGAATAGGTAAAGAAACTGCATTACTTTTGTTGCAAAAGGGATTAAATGTAATTATATCTTCCAGAAGTCAAGAGGGCGTAGATAATGTCATAGAAGAGATTCTTGACAAATTTCCTTCTAAAAAAGAAAATATTTTAGGCTTAAAGTGTGATGTTAGCAAAC
>OBLS010000489.1_pt1 | contig 14289 bp, 13 predicted proteins | sample 1519901 | NCBI WGS metagenome assembly OBLS01 (sample SAMEA3113585, study PRJEB22503) | soil metagenome | reverse complement strand
AAGGAGCTGCCGCAGCCGCAGCCGCCCTGGACGTTGGGGTTGTTGACGGCGAAGCCGGCGCCCATGAGGCCGTCCACGTAGTCGAACTCTGAGCCCATGATGTACGGGACGCTCATGGCGTCTATCAGGACGCGCACGCCCTTGGTCTCGAAGACCTCGTCGTCGTCGGCGATCTCGTCGTCGAAGTAGATGCTGTACTGGAAGCCAGAGCAGCCACCGGGGCGAACGCCGATGCGCAGCGCGAGATCCTCTTCTCCCTCCTGCGCCATCAAGGCCCTGACCTTCTCCGCAGCGTTGTCGGTGATGCTGACTATGGTCTCCTGCTTCTGGTCCATCAGCCCTCCCGGGGATGAGGTAGTTCTTCTCTGAATATGGGAATTATTACACCGCTCCCTGGATAGTTCAACGGCGGGTTAGTGTGCGGTAGATTGCGCGCGACCTCCCGCGAAGCACTTTGAGGAGACGTGTCTTCCCCGCCGAAGCGGCCCTCTTCGTCCGCGCGAGGAGCGAGGCGGGGTTGAAGGCCGCGAGCATCCTGCGCCAGCTGGGCAGGCGCTCATAGGCCCGCACGGCCCTCCTGTACGCCCGCGCGACGTGGCCGGGTCCTTCCTCGCGCGGGGCCGCGTAGAGGTGGTCCGAGTACGCCCGGGCAAACTCCTCCATCGGTCCTTCCTCGACGCCAGCCGCCCCCGCCAGGAGCATTATCCGCTCGGTGGGCGTAAGGGCAGGCGAGTCGGCTATGGCGCTCCGGCCGGGCGGCAGCACGTCGCGCAGGCGGCCGGTGAGGTCCCTGTAGAGGTCCTCCGGGCGCCCGCGGGCCAGGAGCGTCCTCTTGACGAGCGGGACGGCGGCCAGGAGGAAGACGGGCACGAACAACAGGAGCGGCCACGGTCTACTAGCCTCACGCTTGCCGGGGCCTGTCGAGGCTACGTCCTGAGGAGTCTCCTCCTGGCGTTGCTGCTGCGCCTGCTCGCCCTGCCCCCTCTCGCCCAGGACAGCATCAGCGCCGAGGTTCTGCTGCCCGGTCGAGGGGATATCGGGTCGCGGGGCGTTGGCCTGCATCGCAGTGGGCATCGAGAAGCCGGGGGTGGGGTCGAAGGGGTACCAGCCGACCCCGGGGAAATAGGCCTCGACCCACGTGTGCATGTTGCCCCCGGTCACCACGTACTCGTTCGTCCCGGTCTCTCGCCCTGAGGTGGAGCCGTAGACGACCCTCGAGGGGATGCCGGACTCGCGCAAGAGAAGAGCCATCGAGGTGGCGAACTGGGTACAGAAGCCCTCCCTGCCGTCGCCGAGGAACTCCTCTATCGCCTTGTCCGCGCGGCGGTAGCTCACGTCGAGGTTGTAGGTAAAGCCGCCGTCGTAGACTAGGTAGCGCTCGATCGCCCGCGCGGTGTCGTAGGGCGCCTTGGGGTTGTACTCACGTTGTATCTGCTCCGCGGTCTCGGCGACGATGGGCGGGCTCTCGGAGAGCTGGAGGAAGTTCTGCGCGACCTCAGCCGGGTAGGCGGTGCCCGCGTTCCTGAGTTGCCTGGCGGTGGGCTGGGGGATCTCCGAGATCACGGTGTACGAGGTGTTCTCGGCCAGCGGCTCGTCCAGCGACCAGGACCCGTCGGAGTTCTCGATCGCGAACCCGTCTGAGGTCGTGAGGATCTTGTACCCCCCGAAGAGGACGTCGGTGCGGGCGTCCAGGATCTCGAACCGCTGCCTCACGGTGGTGGTCTGGATGCCGGGTGCGATCTCCTCGCCGTCGTCGATGTCCGGCTCGGTCGTGTCGATCCAGCGTGCGCCGTCGAAGTAATCCAGGGTGCCCCCGCGCCACAGGAGCGGCTCGGGGCTCTCGACCCGCATGAGCTCAGCCTCCCTGCCCGCAGTGAGGTAGTCCCCGACGTCGGCCTGAACGTCGAGCCTGCTCGTGCCCCCGGTCCCGATGCGCGTCCAGTCTATGAGACCGGCGCTGACCGTCGCGTCCGAGAAGGGCATCCTGGGCACGAGCAACACGAGCACGACGACCGCCACGCCCGCCAGGGTTCCCGCCGGACCGGGTCTCTCGCTCCCCCCGTACAGGAGCAAGGCAACGGCGCACACGAGAAAGACGGCGAAGAAAGGTCCCGCTCCGTCCTCGAAGCTTATGGTGCTCAGGACCCCGATCGTCAGGCCGAACACCCCGATGGAGATGACCGGGCTACCCTCGTACAGCGTGGCGGAGGTGGCGAAGGTGGCCACTATCATGACCACGGGGATGAGCGTGACGAAGAGGCCGGGGTGGAGGTCGTAGGGTACGGGCTCGACGTACATGATGGTGAACGCCTCGTAGAGGTCGCCCCCTATCCTGAAGAACAGATCCCGCCACCCGGAGAGCGAGAAGAGCGGCGGCAGCCCGTAGGCGGCGAACAGGGTGTAGAGCACCGTCGCCGGGAAGAGCAGCACGAAGCGGTACTTCCCCGCCGAACCCACGAGCGCGGCGACGAACGCTGCGAGCAGCATCGCCCAGAAGGCCCCCCCGCCGAGCGCGACGATGGAGGAGGGCTCGAACCAGACATAGACGTCGCCTGTGAAGAGGATGGCGAACGCCCCGCCGGTCGCCAGCGCCGCCACGTAGAGGGGAGCCCTCGCCCAGGCCACTAGACCGCTCCCCTCGCGGTGGTTCCGGAGAGGGTGAGCACCCCGGCCGGGTGGCTCACGACCCACTAGACCGCACCCCTCGCGGTGGTTCCGGAGAGCGTGGCCACGCCGGCCGGGTGGCTCACGACGCGCACCGCCGCCCCCGCAGCCTCTACCCGGTCGACGAACCGCAGGAACTCCGCCTCGCGGCTCTGCGCCGCGCCCCCTGTGCCGGGCGGCGTACGGTAGGTGTGCGTCGCGATCGCCACGACGACTACAGAGAGACCAGCGCCCCGCAGCCTGCGGACGCCCGCAGGCAGGTCCTCGTTGCGGGTGCGTGAGATCAGGACCACGCCCTCCCCGAGACCGTCTTCCTCGGCGAGCACGGCCTGGCCGAGCCTGCGGGCCCCGTCTGCCCGCGCTGTCGCGAGCAGCCTCATCGCCGCCCAGTAGGACGCCTCGCCGGAGCCGAAGGGGGTGGTGTTGCCTGCCCCGTCCGCGCACACGAGCCTGAACGGTAGCCGCTCGCGCGCGAGGCGGGTGAGCACCGAGGCCGCCACCGAGACGGCGTCCTCGACCTCCGCCTCCAGGGCGCGCAGTCCATCGCGGCGCAGGTCCAGGGCCACCGCATAGCGGCGCGGCGCCTCGACCGCGAACTCCTTGACGTAAAGTTCCCCGGTGCGCGCCACGCTCTTCCAGTGGATGTGCCGCCTATCGTCGCCCCGACGGTATTCCCTGAGGCCCGCGAACTCGTCGCCCCGCTGCCCGCGCGAGCCCCTGGCGCCGACCTCGACGTTCCCGCCGCGGATCGGGAAGTCGCGCAGCTCGTGGACCTCGGGGTAGACGACCACCTCCGTCTTCTCCCCGAACCTCCGGACGAAGCGCATAAGCCCGAAGGGGTCCGTGACCCCGACCCCTGCGGGCCCGAGCTCATAGACTCCCCTCTTCGCGAAGGAGAGGGACGCCTCGATGGTGGTAGTCTCGTCCCCCTTGAGGGGCGGGGCCTCGAAGACGCGCGGCTCGGGCAGGCGGTCCGTGAGGCACACCCCCGACGAACCGAAGCGCGAGTCGTTCGAGAGCAGGAGCATTATCCTGGCCGGGCTCCCAGCCGTGATGCGTACGCCCGGCGGGAGCGCGCGGGAGAAGCGCAGGCCCCGCGAGCTCGCCCATCCGAGGACGAGCGCCACGAAGGTGAGGGCCAGCAGCGCGTAGGCGAGCTGGTGGAACTGGGTGGTCCCGATCAGACGCGCTACGAAAAGCACGAGGAGGCCGACCAGCAGCGCCTGCCACCCGCGTGCCGTGAGCCTGACGGCGAGCCGCGAGGCTCCGCCCATAGCCTCTACACCGCCTCGGTCACGGGCACGGAGCCCAGGATCTCTCGCACGATCTCGCCCGCCGCCGTGCCCGCGTCGCCGGAGCCGCCGGTGGGGATGATCCTGTGGGTCAGGACACTCATGGCCATCGCCTTGACGTCGTCGGGGGTGCAGTAGGAGCGGCCGTTCGCGGCGGCGCGCGCCCTGGAGGCGGCCAGGAGCATCCGGCTCGCGCGCGGGGAGGCCCCGAGGTACACGTCGCCGTGCTCGCGTGTCGCCGAGGTCACGGAGACCACGTACCTCAAGACCGCCTCGCTAGCGTGGATCTTCTCTACCAGGAGGCGCATCTCCTCGAACTCCTCAGGGCCAACCACGGGCTCGAGCTCGGCTGCCGGGTCCCTGCTGAGCTTCAAGAGGTCCATCTCGGACTCCTCGTCCGGGTAGCCGAGGTCCATCTTGACCATGAAGCGGTCGAGCTCCGCGTGCGGCAGCGGGTAGGTACCCTCGTGCTCAATGGGGTTCTGGGTCGCCACCACGCCAAAGGGGCGTGGCAGCCGCCGCGTCTGGCCGTCCACCGTCACGGAGCCCTCCTCCATCGCCTCGAGCAGCGCGCTCTGCGTCTTGGGGCTGGCGCGGTTGATCTCATCCGCAAGCACGACGTTCGCAAACACAGGCCCCGCCCAGAACTCGAAGGCCATCTCGCCCTGGTTGTAGACGTTGAGACCGGTCACGTCCGCTGGCAGCAGGTCCGGGGTAAACTGGATGCGCCTGAACTCCCCGCCTATGGAGCGGGCGAGCGACTTGGCGAGCAACGTCTTCCCCACCCCGGGCACGTCCTCGATGAGCACGTGCCCCCCGGCCAGCATGGCCACGACCGCCAGAAAGACCCCGTCGCGCTTGCCCGAGACGGCGCGCTCGACGTTGCTAGCAATGCGTCCTACCCGCCCTGCGAAACCGTCGTAGTCCAAAGATGCCTGCCCGTACCTAGATGACGATGAGAGATTATATCTTAGCTATCAGCGATCAGCCTTCAGCGGTCAGCAAGCGACAAGGCGCGTCCTTCCCCGATAAACGGTACCGTCGGCCTCGACGAGATCCCGTCTTGCAGTAAGAAGCTTCATGGACCGGCAATAGCTGATAGCTGAAAGCTGCCGGCTAGGAAGCCGCCAGGCTTCCCTCTCCGTAGAACTGCTCGACGTAGCGGCGCTGGATCTCGTTGAGGCCGCGCGAGTACCAGATCATCACGACGTAGCGCGGCTCCTTGGGCGTGCTCTTGGGGTACATGCCGCACTCCATCGGGAGCCGGTTGCCCTTGCGCGCGTTGCACTTGGTGCAGGCGGTGACCACGTTGTCCCACGCGTTCGTTCCCCCGCGCGAGATCGGCTTGACGTGGTCGCGCGTGAGGCGGTCGCGGCGGCCCAGGTCGTCGCGGTGCTTGCCGCAGTACTGGCACTTGTAGTTGTCGCGGGCGAAGAGGATCGCGTTCGTCACGTGGCGTCTGAGGCGACGCGGGATCTCGACGTACTTGATGAGCCGGATGACGAGCGGATAGGGGTACTCGGCCCTCTCGGACCGGAACTTTCGCTCCAGGTTGGCCTCGACGATCTCGGCCTTCTCGGAGACGACGAGGACGATAGCCCTCTTGACCCCTACCAGGGCCACGGGCTCAAAGCTGGCGTTAAGCGTCAGGCATCGTGCCACGGCGAAATTCTAACATAACGGAATGCTTGTAAAGGGTGAAACCGCATACTTTGGCGGTTTAACGCAGGTTTTGCGCCCGGAGGCCCGCCGATCCCCAACGGCTAGTTGCGCCCGTAGTACTCGTCCCGCGGCCTCCAGGAGAGCCCCAGACGCGGCGCGGGGGCGGAGTCGGCGAGCCTCTGCCGCGCCCTGGTCATAAGGCTTGCGAGCTCCTCGAACTCCTCGGGCGAGAACCAGAGGGTGAGATCCCCCTGATGCAGCGTGACCTGACCCATGGAGCAGCGGACCACCCGGGCGCGAACGCCCTGCGCCAGCTCACCGTAGCGTGCAGGACTGCGTACCGCCGCCTCGAGCACCGCGGCGAGGTCCAGGAACTCCGCGAGCGACATCTTGAGCCCCAGAGACCCCCAAAGGACGCTCACCACCCCGTCCGCTCCGCGTACCACCCTGCGGCGCACGCTGTAGGCCGCCAGCACCGCAGCTTCCAACCTGGACTCCTCAGCCAACGACCCTCACCGTTCCGTCTCTATTGAGAACTATTCGCAGCAGCGATCATACTTCACGCGGGGAGCACGGTTCAAGCCATCTGTGGCCTACGGTCCTTTCGCGAACCGCTCTAGCGCTTGCCCAGCTCGCCGTCCAGCAGTAGCAGGGCGGCGCTATCCTCGCCGGCCATCCTGAGGCGTTCGACGATCTCGGTCGCGGACTTCTCCTCCTCGACCTGTTCGGTGACGAACCAGTTAAGCATGACCTGCGCCGGGAGATCTCCCTCCCGCACGGCGAGCTCGTAGAGAGCGTTGATACGGCCGGTGATCTCCTTCTCGTGTTCGAGGGCCTGCTCGAAGGTGTCGAGCGGAGAGCGGAAGGCGTAGGGTGGCGCCTCAATGGCCTGAAGCTCGGCGTGCTCGCCGCGGTCCAGGAGGAAGTCGAAGAACTTCATCGCGTGCTCCAGCTCCTCCCTGCTCTGCTGGCGCATCCAGTGGGCGAAGCCTGTGAGGTTGGCCACCTCGAAGGACCCGGCCATCGAGAGGTACAGGTAGGCGGAGTAGAGCTCGTGCTTGATCTGCTCCCCCATCGCGTCCCTGACCGCGCCTTTCATCGGCGTCTGCGCGCTCTCGCTCATGCCGCTCCTCTCTCTGGTTAGCACCAAATCTTTCGTGCCATATATTACCAGGTGGAGTGCCTGGTCTCCTAGGGTTGAGCCCCAGTTGGCCGGGTCTTCGGGGCCTCCAGCACGGCCTCGAGGATTGGGGCCGAAGTCATCCGGAAAGGGTCTGCGGCCGGCAGCCCCGTCTCGTCGGCGACCGCTGCCATGAACTCCCTGGCCCCGGCGTCGTCCAGGCCCCTCGTGTTGGCGCTCACGGCGACCACCGGCGCGGGCTTGACGAGTGATGCGACCTCCTCGTAGAGGCGAGCGGCGCGCGCGACGGCAGGGCGCGGGACGCCGGCGAAGACCTCTTCGTCCTGGGGAGCCACGCAGAGGATTAGGCAGTCCGGACAAGAGCCGTGCAGCAGGCCGAGGGTTACACCCGAGTAGGCCGGGTGGCCAAGGGAGCCCTGGCCTTCGACCAGGATCAGGTCCGCCCCCCTGCCGGCCGCCTCGAGCACGAGCTGCTCCGAAGCGCCGGCGATAAAGTCCGCGACCACGGCGTCGACGCAGACGCCCCAGCCGGCGATGATGATGCCCGTCTGCCCCGTGGCGACGAACTCGGACCTTACGCCCGCCTCTCTCGCCGCCCGCTCTATCTCGAGCGTCGCGGTCATCTTGCCTATGGCGGTGTCCGTCCCGACCGTGAGCACGACCTTTGGCTGGACCCCGAACCCCTCACCAGAGAAGAGGGGTAGGTCCCGTGGCGGCTCGCGCACGTCCCAGACCTTCCCGCCGGGAAACTCCGGGGCGAAGCGCTGGTGCAAGCCGCTCACGATCTCGAGTCCCGCGTCTGCCGCCTGGCGTAGCGTCTGCATCCACTCCTCGGGCAACCGCCCGCCGGCCGGGGCGAGCCCGACCAGGACGGAGGTCGGGGAGGACGCCTCCTCCAGAGAGCCGACTATCGGGGCGTCGCGCTCGAGCTCGGGCATGACATCGAGTACGCTGCGGCCCGCGAGCGTCGAGTCGATCACGGCTACGACCTCGTCTTTGCCGTAGCGGATGAGGCCGTGGGCTGTCTTGGCGTGGCGGTTGGCGAACCAGCCTTCAGCCAGGATAGCGTACCGGCGCTCAGTGACTTCGGCCGGTATCACCGCGTCCGCACCCCGAGGCCCGATTCGTCGGAGAGGATGAGGCGTCCCTCTTCATAAACTATGCCTTCGAACGGGTCGTCGGCGAGGAGCATCGCACCGTCGAGGTCCACGAGGTCCACGAGGCCGGAGACGTGGGCCGCGGCGGAGATCCCGAGCGAGGTCTCGACCATGCACCCGAGCATCACGGTCATCCCCAATGCGCGGGCTGTGTGGATCATGGCCAGCGCCCCCCGTACCCCGCCGCACTTGGCGAGCTTGACGTTCACCCCGCTCACGCAACCAGCTAGGCCGGGCACGTCTCCCGCGACTATGGCGCTCTCGTCGGCGACGACCGGCACGGGGTGGGCGGCCTCGGTCGTTCTTCGTAGCGCCTCGGGCCCTGCGGAGACCGGGACGGGCTGCTCGATCACACGCACCCCGAGGCTCTTTAGCTCCGCCGCCACATCCGGAGCCTCCTCAGGCGAGAAGGCCTCGTTCGCGTCCACCCAGAGCTCCGCCTCCGAAAAGGCGGCCACCGCCCGCACCGTCTCGACGTCCCTCCATCCCCCCACCTTCATCTTGAGGATCGGGAAGGAAGAGAGCCTCTTCGCCTCCTCGACGGTGGTCTCCGGCTCCGCTATCGCTAGAGTGTAGGCGCTCGTGGGCTCGGGACGGGCGAGGCCTAGGAGCCTGTAGAGGGGGACGCCGAGCCTCCTGGCGGCGAGGTCGTGGAGAGCGGCGTCGAGGGCGGCGCGCGCGGTCGGGGGCAGATGTTCGTTCTTCGCGAGGGTACCCTCGATGTCCCAGGGGTCTGGGATCTCCACGCCCTCCAGCGCCGCCGCCACCCCTCCTGCGCTCTGGCCGTAGTAGCGGGTTGGGGCAGCCTCACCGCGGCCCACGACGCCGCTCTCCTCCAGCTCGAGGATCACACGCTCGAAGGCGTCGGCGGAGCTGCGGGCGATGGCGAAGGTGCGCTCGGTGCGCACCGTCACGGTCCGGACCCTCGACTCCAAGTGCTCCCCTCCAGAGAGATCTCCGACCACCGCATTGTAGCTGTACCGAGCGCAGCCGTCGTGGTCGAGGAGGCCGCAGAGGCGCGTGTAAAAAATGCGTTAAAAGCATGAATTGGAGTGGTGCAGAACCTATACTTCGGTTTGATTCGGTCGGATGAGACAGGAGCGGCTTACTTTGGATAGGAATGGTGCAGAGATCCTCATAGTCGAGGACGACGAGGTCATCACGAGCACCCTCGCCTACAACCTCTCCCGCCACGGCTTCGGGGTGAAGTCGGCGACGACGGGTGCCGAGGCACTCAGGCTCGCCCGCAAGATGAGGCCGGACCTGATCCTGCTCGACGTCATGCTACCCGGCGAGTCGGGTATAGAGGTCTGCGAGCGCATCCGCGAGCGCGATCAGGGCGTGATGATCGTGATGGTCACGGCCAGGGACGCCGAAGAGGACAAGGTTCGCGGCTTCGAGGCCGGCGCCGACGACTACGTGACCAAGCCTTTCTCCATGAAGGAGCTGGTCGCCCGCATAAACGCGAACCTGAAGAGGAGCGAGACGGGCCAGCGGGGCAAGGTCCTGGAGGCCGGCGATCTCCAGCTCGACACCAAGAACTACACCGCCCGCGTCGCGGGAGAGCCGCTGGACCTGCGCCTCAAGGAGTTCGAGCTACTCGCGGCGCTAGCCTCCGCCCCCGGAGAGCTCAAGAGCCGGGAAGAGCTGGCCAAGGAGGTCTGGGGGCACGCGGGCGTCGGCTCCTCACGCACTATAGACGTACACATACGCAGGATCCGGGCCGCCCTGGAGGAGAGGTCCTCCTATCAGTACATCCACACCGCCCGTGGCCTCGGCTACCGCTTCGAGGCGAAGGACCGGGCCGGGCTGGGCGCCGGACAGTCGACGTAGAGCCATGCTCAAGAGGCGCGAGGAGGCCGACCACGTCAGCCCCGACGAGTTACGCCGGGTCAACAAGATCCGGCGCGACTTCGTCGCGAACGTCTCCCACGAGCTGAAGACCCCGGCGACGAGCCTGAGGCTCCTCGCGGAGAGTCTGGAAGAGACCATAGACGAGGACCCCGTCCAGGCCCGCCTCTTCGCGACGCAGCTCAGAGCGGAGACCGAGAGGCTCTCGAACCTGATCACCGACCTCCTCGACCTGACGCGCCTGGAGAGCGAAGAGAAGGTCGAGAACCCCCTTCCCGTAGACGTGCGCAGCGTCCTGATGACCGTGCTCGCGCGCATGAGAAGGGTCGCCCGCAAGAAGAATATTACCCTGCAGTGGAAGCGCTTCGGCAGGGCCACCCACTACACCGTCCGCGGGGACGAGACCCAGCTCACCTCGATGTTCACCAACCTGGTGGACAACGCCGTGAAGTACACCCCGCCGGGTGGTCGGGTGGAGGTCACGGGCGGCCTGGAGGGCTCGGAGATAGTCATCCGGGTCTCCGACACTGGCATCGGCATCCCGGAGGGGAAGCTGCCGCGCATCTTCGAGCGCTTCTACCGCGTGGACAAGGCGCGCTCCAAGGCGACCGGCGGGACTGGACTGGGACTCTCCATCGTCAAGCACATAGCCGAGAACCACGGCGGCAGGGCAACTGTCGAGAGTACATCAGGCGAAGGCTCCACCTTCACCGTCTACCTGCCGCGTGGCTAGGCGCCGCCGGGTCCATGCATGGCTCGCTGGGCACTCTTCACGTAAAATACGCATGGAACGGGTGACGATAGAGCACAAAACCGTGGCTGGGGTTCGCGATCGTGACCCTGATCCCCTTCGTAGTCGGGCTCATCATCTACTTGAGTAGGCGAGCGCTCCAGGTCGACTACGGTCAGCCCCGAACTCTTCGAACACCTCTTTGCACCCCGACCGGATGTCCGCCCCGTAGAAGGCCGCGCCCCCAGGCACGTTTTCGCGCCTCCCGCGTGAGAGGTCGTCCGCGACCGCCACCTCGTGACCCTCCGCGAGCAACGAATCTGTTACGTGCGAGCCTATAAACCCGGCGCCCCTAGTAACGAGAACCCTCACGCCTCTGCGGGGACCAGGTGGCGCGCTAACCATTCGGCGGCCAGCCGTGCGACCTCCTCGAGCGCTCCGGGCTCTTCGAAGAGGTGCCCAGCGCCGGGTATGATCTCCAGCCGCTTCTCGACGCGTAGCCGCGCGAGCGCCTCCTCGTTCATCCGGATCACGGGTTCGTCCTCGCCCCCGACGATGAGGAGCGTGGGCGCCCGGACCAAGGACAGGGCTTCCCCCGCCAGGTCCGGCCTGCCGCCGCGCGAGACGACCGCGAAAACGGCATCGGGGCGCTCTGCCGCCGCGACGAGCGCCGCCCCCGCTCCGGTGCTCGCACCGAAGTAGCCGATGCGCAGGTCTCGCGTGTCCGGGTTCCGGCGCAGCCAGTCCGTGGCTCCTGCGAGCCTGTGCGCGAGCAGCTCGATATCGAAGCGGAGGTGGCGGGTCCGGAGATCTACCTCTTCCTCCTCCGCAGTGAGCAGGTCGATGAGGAGCGTCGCGAGCCCGGCCTCCCGAAGCACCCCGGCGACGTAGCGGTTCCTTGGGCTGTGCCGGCTGGAGCCGGAGCCGTGGGCGAAGAGCACGACCCCAGCCGCGCCATCCGGTAAGCTCAAGGTTCCTTCGAGCTCTACCCCTTCGGCGGGGATCTCCACCGTCCTCTCTGGTCGCCGGGCCCTCTCGAGCAGCTCGATGACCTCCTCGTCGGAGGTCTGCGAGAAGTCCCGGTACCAGAAACCTATAGCACCGAGATCCGGGGGCGCCTCAAGGCAGACGAACTCGTCCACCTCCGGGGCGAGCAGCCCGGCAGTCTGGGCGGCACACACGGGCGCGGCGAGGATCAGACGCCTCGGACCGAGGCGTCGCAGCGCCTCCACCGCGGCCCTGGCTGTAACGCCGGTGGCTAGGCCGTCGTCGACCAGGATCACGGTCTTACCCGCGACCACGGGCTCGGGACGGTCGCCCCGGAAGAGGCGCATCCGGCGTTGCACCTCCGCCGTCTCTTGCTCGGTGATCCTCTCGACGTAATCCTCGGGGATCCCGAGCCGCCCTACGACGTCCCCGTTGAGGATCCGCACGCCGCCCGGGGCGACAGCCCCGATGCCGAACTCGGGCTGCCCCGGGGCCCCGAGCTTGCGCGCGACGAAGACGTCGAGCGGCGCGTCCAAAGAGCGCGAGACCTCGAACGCCACGGGGACGCCTCCGCGCGGCAACGCGAAGACGACGGGCCGCTCATCACGGTAGCGCTCCAGCCGCCTGGCCAACCTGCGGCCCGCGTCCTCCCGGTCCTCGAAAGGCGGCCCTCCCTGGAGCATCCCCAAAAACCTCCTCAACGCGCCGCGGACCTCAACCTTTGACGACTATCAGGGGCCTCAGGCGGGCGACCCGGCGCCCGATCCCCGCCCCGTGCGTCGCCTCGATGACGTCGGCGGCGTCTTTGTACGCCTCACTCATCTCCTCGTCCACCGTAGCCCTCCCTGCCGCGCGCACGAGTATCCCCTTGTCTTCCAACTCCCGCACGACGTTGCGCCCCTTCGCGGCCTTCTTGGCCCGCCTGCGGCTCATCTTGCGCCCCGCGCCGTGGGCGCTGGAGCCGAAAGTCTCCCGCATCGCACCCTTCGTGCCCGCCAGCACGAAAGAATACCGGCCCATGTCCCCGGGCACCAGCACCGGCTGACCCACCGTGCGGTACTCCTCGGGCAACTCCTCCTCTCCGGGGCCGAACGCCCGGGTCGCCCCCTTGCGGTGGACCAGAACCCTCCTTCCTTCGTGCTCCTCGAACTTGGCGTTGTTGTGCGCGAGGTCGTAGAGCAGTCTCAGACGCTGCTCCTCCGAATCGAACCCCACATTCCGGAAGGCCTCGCGCACGAAGTGGGCGATGAGCTGCCTGTTGGCGAAGGCGAAGTTCGCCGCCGCCGCCATAGCCGCGAGATACTCCTCACCCTCCGGGCTCTCTATGGGGGCCGCGGCGAGCTGTCTGTCTACCAGCTCGACGCCATAGCGCGGGGCCGCCCCGATAAAGCGCTCGACGTAGTCGGTGCAGACCTGGTGCCCGAGACCCCGCGAGCCGGAGTGGATCAGGACCGTCACAAGACCCTCGCGCAGGCCGAAAGCCTCCGCAGCCTCCCCGTCGTAGACCTCATCGACGTACTGCACCTCGAGGAAGTGGTTGCCGGAGCCTAGAGTGCCGAGCTGTGGCAGCCCCCGCTCGTAGGCCCGCGCGGAGAGAGATTCGGGGTCCGCGCCCTGGAGCTTGCCGCCGGACTCGATGCGCTCGAGGTCCTCCGCCTCCCCGAACCCCCTCTCGACGATCGGGGCGGGCCCCTCCACCAGGACCTTCTCGAGCTCGCCCTGGCTCATCCGGAAATCCGTGCGGCCCCTGCCCATCCCCGAGGGGACCGCCTGGAAGAGCGCGTCCGCCAGGCGTCCCTTGCGCCGCTCCAGCTCCGGGCGCTCGATCTCAGAGCTCAGAAGCCGTACCCCGCAGTTGATGTCGAAACCCACACCGCCGGGGCTCACCACTCCACCCCTCTCCGGGTCGAACGCGGCGACCCCGCCGATCGGGAAGCCGTAGCCCCAGTGAATGTCGGGCATCGTCAGCGCGGGCTCGACGATGCCGGGGAGCGTCGCTACGTTCTTGAGCTGCTTGAGGGAGGCGTAGTCCTCGGCCTCGAGGTCGGCGAGGATCTTCCCGGAGGCGTAGAATGCCGCGTCGACCTCCATCTTCCCCTCGCGCGGTATGCGGTACTTGTACTGAGAAAGGCGCTCGAAGTTCATGTTCTCTCCAACAAGTGTCAGACGTCGAGTATCACCCGCGCGCGCCAGCCACCGTCTCCGGAGACCACCTCCAGACCGTGGAAGGTCGCGCTCTTGATCTCACCCTGCCAGCCGTGGTCTTCCAGCCGTAGGGGGACTCCGGCCAGTCGTGCCTCGAGCTCGTAGCCCGCTTTACCGGCCTCCCTGACCTCGAGCCCGGCGCCCGCCGGGACGAAGCCCGCGTCCTGGATGAGGTAGAGGAGCTCGTTCAGCCAGCGCACGAGGAGCGTCTCACGGTCGGGGGCCGCGAGCAGAACCTCCCGCTCCTCCGGGCCATCCTCCGGGGGGCGCTCGAAGACGACCATAAGCAGCGCCCGGCGCGCCTCGTCGAAGAGGCCCCCGAGCGTCGGGGCCGAAATCTCGAACCCCACGTCTGCGGTGTGATCCAGCATCACTATCACGCCGGCGCTCCACGGTCGTCCTCTCCCGCCCCAGATTATCTCATGGGGCGACCCCCGCGCCTATATCGTTACGTAGGCACCAAGGTACACAAACCACATGGAGTTGAGCACCGATCACGATACGTTGGCACGCGGACGTCGCCCAGGGCTTGCTTGAGCCCCCGCAACATGGAATTCTTACGGTCGGGAAGAGACGCGAGCGCGAGGGAGCGAGGTTGGG
>OBLS010000487.1_pt1 | contig 14321 bp, 15 predicted proteins | sample 1519901 | NCBI WGS metagenome assembly OBLS01 (sample SAMEA3113585, study PRJEB22503) | soil metagenome | reverse complement strand
ATCCAGTTCGAGGACTGGCAGGACACCGGCGAGGAGTACGAGTCGCTGCAGGCGACCGGCTGACCGGGGTCAGTCCAACCGGTCGTCGACGGTGCGCAGCAACTCGACCACGTGGTCGGCCTGGGTGGCGGTGTCGACCGCGTCGTCGCCCACGGGACGCGCGTAGCTCAGGAACACCGAGCGGTCGCCCTCGAGATAGCCGGCCGTCGTGCCCAGCAGGCCACCGCTACGCACGACGAACGCCTGGTCGCCCAAGCCCTCGACCGCCTCGGGCGTGCCGCCCCAGGCGTCGGGGTCGAAGAGCTCGGTCGAGCCACTGAACACCGACAGCTGCAGCTGGTAGACCGCGGCGCCCTGGTCGGCGGTGGCCTGCCAGAGGCAGGTGCTCGACTCACCGACGGTCTCGTCCTCGGCTGGCACGGCGCTTGCGGGGTGCCCGAAGAGGTCGCTCACCTCGTCGTCGCTGAGCAGCTCGCACGCCGTGCTGCCGCCGCCCTGGCCGCCGTCCTGCTCAGCGCTCGGCTCAGCGCCCTGGTCTGGCCCACCGCGCTCGCCGTCGTCGCCGCAACCGCCGACCAGGAGCGACGCAAGCAGGACGGCACCAGGTGTCCACTTCATGTGCATGCCGAACGATGGCACGGCGCTCTCATTTACGCCTGATGGCTCACGACAGCGGGAAGCCCACGATCTTCTCGAGCTCGGCGAGCGCGTCGTCGGGGTCTGCCACCTTGATCGTGGTCATGCCCATCGCCCGCGCGGGCTTGAGATTGACGCCGAGATCGTCGAGGAACACGGCATCGCTAGGGGACACGCCGAGCTCGTCGCACACGAGCTCGTAGATGGCGGTGTCGGGCTTGCGGAGTCCGACCTTGCTGGACTCGACTACCACGTCGAGGTAGTCACTGACCTTGGCCAGCGGACCGGCATTGGTGTCCGCCTCGCCCGACGCCTCCCCGATCACGAAGTTGTTGGTCAGCAGCGCGGTCTTCAGCCGCTCATGGCACCGGCGGAGGGCTTCGAGCATCCGTGGGCGGATCTCGCCCACCAGGAGCCCGAGCACGGCTCGGCCATCGATGCGGTAGCCCGCGGCCTCGGCCTCGGCCTCGAACTGGGCCGCGAAGCCTGCCGCGTCGAGCTCGTTGCGCTCTAGCCGTGCCCACGCGTTGGTGTCGGGATCGGTGGCGTTGAGGCGGCGGAGGAAACTGTCAGGCAGGGCGTTGGCGCGTTCGTAGCGGGCGAACGCCTCGAACGGGCTGCTGACGATGACCCCACCGAAGTCGAAGATGACAGCCTTGGGCGGCATGGCGTGCCGATCTTACGAGCGACGCCGAGTGGAGACCCCTCGGCTGGCTCACGCCACCAGCAGGTCGCGTGCGACGGCCTCCCAGAGCTCGGTCGACAGGCGGAGCGACTCGACGTCGACGCGTTCGTCGTCGCCGTGGAACATCCGGCCGTAGTCCTCGAAGGTCAGCTTCTGGCTGAACAGCCCGAAGCCATAGGCGGTGGCGTCGAGCCGACGGAAGAACCGCGCATCCGTCGCCCCGACGCTGAGCATCGGCACCAGATGGCTGCCGGTGTAGAAGGCCTGGGTCGTGCGGGCCAGCGTGTCCCAGAGCGGCGTGTCGACCGGTGACTCGGTCGACGGGTCGTCGTGCGATTCGATCATCTCGACCCGGTCGGCCAGGTCGCCCAGCGCATCGTCGAGCATCTCCTGCACGTCGGGAAGCGTCTGGCCCGGCAACGTGCGGATGTCGAGCTGCAGGTCGACCTGATCGGGGATGACGTTGGTCTTGGTGCCGCCGTGGGCCATGGTCGGGGCGATGGTCGTATGGGTGCAGGCGTGGAACTGGCGGGCCATGGCCACGGGAAGGTCGGTCAGGGCATCGACCAGCGTGTCCGGGTCGAGCAGCGGCCCGACGATCTCGTCGGGAAAGGCCAAGCCTTGGAGGAACCGGCGCCACGTCTCGTGGATGCGGGTCTCGGGCCGGTACTCGGCGAGCCGCTGGACCACCTTGGCCGCCGTGACCAGGGCATTGTCGGTGGCGTAGGGCTGCGACGCGTGGCCGGGCGTGCCGGAGACCCGCAGCGTGCACCAGCACGAGCCCTTCTCGCCCACCAGCACGGGCAACCGCAGGTTGCCGTCGCCTCCCGGCACGGGAATGCCGCCCGACTCGGTGATGACGTAGTCGGCCCCCACGGCGTCGAGCTCGTGGCGCGCCAGGTGCGCGGCGCCCCAGGCGCCCAACGCCTCCTCGTCGGCGACGGCCAGGTAGACCAGCGTGCCCTCGGGACGGAAGCCCGACTCCGCCAGCCGCCGGGTGGCCACCGCCATCGACGCCGTGAGGTTGAGCATGTCGATCGCGCCGCGGCCCCAGACCTCGCCGTCGACCAGCTCGCCGGCGAACGGGTCGCGTTGCCACCCGGCCGGGTTGGCGGGCACGACGTCGGTGTGGCCCATCAGCAGCAGGGTGGGAGCACCCGCCCGCGTGCCCTCGATGCGGGCGACCAGGCTGGTACGGCCGGGTGCCGGCTCGTAGCGTTCGAGGTCGATACCCGGCCCCTCGAGATAGCTGGCGAGGACGTCCGCGCTGCGAGACTCGTTCCCCGACCCGACGGTGCCGTCGTTGACGCAGGCGTTGCGAACCAGGTGTCGGAGGAGGTCGGTGACCTCATCGGTCGGGTCGCCGGAAACGTCCGTCATCGCCGGCACCGTATCCGCGCCGTGCGGCCCAGCCTCCGCCGATGTCGCCGGCGGGCCTGGTTGACTAGGCGCGACAACGAAGGGATCCCGGACGCAGCATGAAGCACGTGGTCATCGACGGCTCCAACATCGCCACGGAGGGCAGGGACGCGCCGAGCCTTGCTCAACTCGACGAGGCCGTGCGCGCGTTCATCGACGAGTACGCGCCCGACGTGGTGACGGTGGTGGTGGATGCCACGTTCCCCAACCGCATCGACGCCAAGGAGCGCCAGACCTTCGAGGACGCCGTCGATGCCAACGAGCTGATCACGCCCCCGGCGGGCGCCATCGGCAGGGGCGACGCCTTCGTGCTGCAGATCGCGCGCAAGGCCGACGCCAGCATCCTGTCGAACGACTCGTTCCAGGAGTTCCACGGCGACTACCCGTGGTTGTTCGAACGGGGCCGCCTGATCGGCGGGAAGCCGGTGCCCAACGTCGGGTGGGTGTTCATGGAACGGACGCCGGTGCGGGGCCCGACCAGCCGGCGATCGGTCAGCGACGCGCGGAAGGTGGCCACCAAGGCCACCAAGGCGACGAGGGCCACGAAATCCACGCGTGCCACCAAGGCGTCGAAGGCCGCCGCGGGCGACGCGGTCGCGGCCGCCGACGGCGAGGTCCTTCCCGAGGTCGAGGTGGAGGAGGCGGCCGAGGCAGCTCCGACGCCCACGACCCCGCGGCGGCGATCGAGGGCGACCACGGCGGCGGCCGAGCCAACGACAGCATCGGCTGCGGTCCCGGCCGACGGCGCCGGGCCCGAGCCCGTCGGCGCGGCCGAGGCGGCGTTGGCCGCGCCGGTATCCAATGGCGACGGTCGGGGCGACGGACGCGCCCTGGCGCGCCCGTCGAAGGGCGTGGCGCCCTACAACGAGGCGCTGCCGTTCATCGAGTTCATCGCCGACCACCCGGTCGGCAGCGAGGTCGAGGCCACGGTCGAGCGCTTCAGCTCCCACGGCGCCTACGTCATGAGCGGGGCCGCCCGCGGCTACGTGCCACTGCGCAACCTCGGCGACCCCGCACCGCGCAGCGCCAGGGAGCTGCTGCGGGTGGGCGAGTCGCGCCGGTTCGTGGTCGTGGCCATCGATCCGCCCCGCCGCGGCATCGACTTGGCCCTCCCGGGTGTCGTCACCCCTGTGGCCGCCCCCTCGCCGATCACCGTCGGCGACCTCGCGGTCGAGCCCGAGGTCGCCGTCGGCGCGGCGGCCGACGGCGAGCACGCCGGCGCGACCTCCGCCCGCGCGACCAGTCGCAGGTCGACCGCCAAGAGGACGACGGGCAGCAAGGCACCGACCCGGGCGACGGCCCAGAAGACGCCCGCCGACAAGGCCCCAACCAAGAAGGCGGCAACCAAGAAGACGCCCGCCGGGAAGGCGGCAACCGAGAAGGCGGCGACCAAGAAGGCCGCAGCGAAGGCGACCGGATCGGCCGCCAAGAAGGCGACCAGCTCCAGGGCGCCCGCCGGCACGACCGTCGCGAACAAGGCCGCCGGCACGAAGGCTGCGACCACGGCAAGCAAGCGCTCCACGGCGAAGACGGCGAAGACGGCGAGGACGGCGAAGACGGCCAAGGCGGCCAAGGCGGCGAAGAAGGCGCCGGCCGGCCAGTAGGTTCGGCGCCGGTGCGCATCGCCTCGTGGAACGTCAACGCCCTGACGGTTGAGCGCCTCGTCCGCATCTGGGAGTGGCTCGACTACGCCCAACCGGACGTCATCTGCCTACAGGAGACCAAGCAGACCGACGCGGCCTTCCCGGCGCTCGACTTCCACGCCCGCGGCTACGCCAGCGTCCATCACGGCGAGGGCCGCTGGAACGGGGTGGCCATCGCCAGCCGCGTCGGGCTCGACGATCCGGTGGCCGGCTTCGGCGACGGCGGGCCGCCCGACGGTGAGGCACGCCTGGTCTCGGCGACGTGCGGCGGCGTGCGGGTCTCGTCGGTCTACGTGCCCAACGGTCGGGCCGTGGGGAGCGAGCACTTCCACCACAAGCTGCGGTGGCTGGCGCGCTTGCGTGCCCACGTCGAGGCCGAGGAGAAGCTCTACGGCCCGGGCGCCCCGCACGGCGTGGCCCTGTGCGGCGACTTCAACGTGGCGCCCGACGACATCGACGTGTGGAGCCCGGCGGCGTTCGTGGGTGACACCCACGTCACGCCCGAGGAGCGGGCGGCGATCGCCGAGCTGGAGGCCTACGGGCTGCGCGACGTCTTCCGGGAGCAGTACCCCGGCGAGGGCGACCTGTTCAGCTGGTGGGACTACCGGGCGGGCAACTTCCCCAAGCACCGGGGGATGCGGATCGACCTGCTGATGCTCTCGTCCCCACTGGCAGAGCGGGTCGAGTGGGCCTTCATCGACCGCAACGCCCGGAAGGGGCAGAAGCCCAGCGACCACGCGCCGCTCTTCGTGGACGTGGATGTCCCGGCCGACGGTGCCGGCTCGCCTTCGGCCGACGACGTGGGCTAGGACGGCACCCATGGCTGACGTTCCCCCCGAGCCGGCAACCGGCGACGGCGTCGTGTCGCCGGGGTTGCCCAACTGGCACGACTACCTGCGTGACCTGGCCGTGTCGCCGGTCTCGCCGCGCCGCGTCGAACTGCACCGCACCGGCGATGCGCTGCGGCGCATCGTCCATCGGCTCCACGGCAGCCCGGCGCCCGCAGAGGAACTGGCCGAGGTCGCCACCGAGCTGGAGCGCCTCGCCGAGCGGCTCGAGGTCTTCCCACGCGGGTCGATCTACGAGGGGTTCGGCGAGTCGCCGCTCGCCGGGCGCGACCCCCACGCCTTCTTCGACCACAGCCCGATGCTCGGGCGCGCCAACCCCCTGGCGCCGCCGATCGAGCTGTGGGAGGAGGGTGGGCTGATGCGGGGCCGGGTGGCCTTCGGCTCGGCGTACGAGGGCCCACCCGGGTGTGCCCACGGCGGCTACGTGGCCGCGGCATTCGACGAGGTGCTCGGCTCGACGCAGTCACTGGCCGGCCGACCTGGGATGACGGGCCGGCTCACAGTCCACTACCGCAGCCCGACGCCGCTGCACACCGAGCTGCGCTTCGAGTCACGGGTGACCCAGGTGTCGGGCCGGAAGACCCTGACCCACGGCACGCTGCACGCCGGCGACCGCCTGTGCGCGGAGGCCGAGGGTCTCTTCATCGCCATCGACCTCGGCAAGATGGCGGAGCTCCGGCGCCAGCGCGACCAGCAGTTCGGCCCCGCGGCCGACGGCGTCTAGGCCCGGGCTGGTTCCGGCGCTAGGACTGGGTCTCGGTCAGCGCCCAGCGCAGCTTGTCGAGGCCGCCGGTCAGCGCCAGGCGCACCTTGTCGCGCGATAGCCCGAGCTCGTCGTGCAGCTCGCGGAGGGTGCGGGGCTCGTGGCCGTCGAGGCCGAAGTGGGCCGACAGGACCGTTCGCTCGGTGTCGGACAGCACGGCGAGCGCGTCGACGGGCAGGGCATGCAGCGCAACCATGTCGTCGTCCGGATCGGACCGCAGGTCGATCGGCTCGAGGTCCCGCAGCTCGTCGTCGCTGTCGGGATAAGGCCACCCGTCTTCGCTGATGAAGTCGAACGGCTCACCCATGCGTCGTTTGTCGCGCTCGGTCGGCGTCGGGTCAACCCGTGGTCTGGTTCAGCGCTCGCTCAGCCGCCCTCGAGGATGGTGCGGTCGACGACTGGGGCCTCGGCCGCGAGATGCTCGCGTAGCCCCGAGACGATGGCACGCTCGACCGTCGGGGCCACCAGCACAGCGCGCACCTTGAGCGTGCCCGTGATGCTGCGCACGCTGCCCGACCGGCCGCCCGGCACGACCACGCCGCGGGCCTCGGATGTGAGCCGGTCGCGGTAGTGATCCGGCACGAGCCGGAACCTGACCGTGCGCTCCGCGAGGTCGTGCGTGGTGTGTTCGACCCAGGTGAGTCTGGCGGGATCGAGCACGGCGGTCACCGCCGGGGCCAGGTGGCCGACGAAGCGGTACCGCACCGCCAGCCGCACGACCGAGCCGTCGACCTGGCGGTCGAGCACCTCGGGCCCGCCGAGCTTGCCGAGCCCGTCGAGCCTGGCGTAGAGCTCCGCAGTCGCGTAGGCCCGCGCCACGGCGTCGGGGGCGGCGGCGTACGTCTGCTCCACGGAGAAGTCCACGTGGCCGACCGCTCTAGCCGTCTGCGTCGGCCGCGGCAGTGGCCGACGGCTGGGCCAGCGCCGCGAGCAGGCTCTCGCCGATGCGCGCCGCGAGCAGCGGGCCCATGCCGGGCACGGCCGCCAGCTCGTCGGGCGACGCCGGGCGGCGGGCGGCGATGGTCTCGAGCAGGTGGTCGTCCACCAGCGCCGCAGGCTCGACCCGGGCTATCCGGGCGCGGTCGTCGCGCCAGGCCATCAGCGCGTCGAGCGTGGTCGACCTCGGCGCCGTGGTGCCGGCGAGCTGGGCACGCTGATCGGCGAGCCGGCGGCGCCAGTCGGCGGGGAGCTCGGGCGCACGGTCGGCCCGCTCGCGCTGCCGCCCCGCGAGCCCGCTCAGCCACGGGCTCAGCCGACGTTCGGCCCCCCGGTCGCCGAACATCCGCTGCGCCGCCCACGAGCACCGCAGCTCGTCCTCGGCCCGGGTCATCGCCACATAGAGCAGCCGCGCCTCCTCGGCCCGATCGGCTGGCGTGCGGGCGTGGGCGATGGGCACGAACCCGTCCTCCAGCCCGGCCAGGTGCACGATCGGCCACTCGAGCCCCTTGGCGGCATGGAAGGTGGCGACGGTGATGCTGTTGCTGCGTCCCTCCGCCCCCTCGGCCTGCAGCGTGGCCACGAGCCAGGCGGCGAAGCCCGACGCCGACGCCCCCCGGTCGAGGCGGAGGTGGTCGTGGGCGAGCTGGACCAGGGTGTCGAGGTGGAGATCGGGCTCGGTCGTGGACCCGGGCGCGAGTGCGACGAGGTCGGGCAGGCAGGCGGCGAGGGTGGCGCCCGAGCGCCGCATCACGTCGAGGGCCTCGCGCACGATCCGCCGGTCGAGCAACGCATCGGCACCGCGCACACGGTGGGGGATGCCGGACAGCCGCAGGGCCTCGGTAATCAGCGGAATCTGGGCGTGGGTGCGCACGAGCACCGCCTGGGCGGACCAGGGTGCCCGCGGGTTCCGACCGTCACGCACCGCCCGGGCGATCGCACGCGCCTCGTCGCGGTCGGACGCGTGACGTGCGAGCCGCACCGCCGCACCGTCGGGTCGGGTGGGTCGCACGGCCCGCCCCCCGGCATCGGAACCAACACTCGCTCGTCGCCCTGCGCCCGCAGACCGCAGCACCGCCGCGGCGGCGTCGAGGATCTGCGGCGTCGACCGGTAGTTGCCGTCGAGCTCGATGACCTCGGCGGGGGGGTAGAGCCGGCGAAAGCCCTGGAGGATACCGACGTCGGCGCCGTTCCAGCCGTAGATCGCCTGCTGGGGATCGCCCACCACGCACAGGTCGTAGCTCGGCCCCCGCCACGCCTCGAGCAGGCGAAGCTGGAGCGGGTTGACATCCTGGAACTCGTCGACGAACAGGTGCTGGTAGCGCCAGCGCTGCGTGGTCGCGAACACGGGGTCGGTCTCGATGAGGTGGCTGCACAGGCGCAACAGGTCGTCGAAGTCGACCATGCGGGCCTGGCGCTTGGCGTCCTCGTAGCGCCGGTAGAGCTCCGCGATGCGGGCGGCGGGCGCCGGGGTGCGCCGACGGGCGGTCTCGGCGGCCTCGGCGTACTCGTCGGGACCGGCCAGCCGCGCCTTCGCCCACTCGATCTCGCCGGCGAGCTGGGAGACCGACAGTGGTCCGCCGGCCACGAGGTCCCCGAGCAGCGGGGCCTTCCGCGCCAGCAGCCCGGGTGCGGCGCGGCCCTCGTCGGCCCAGCGGGCGCGCAGCTGCGCGAAGGCGACGCCGTGGAACGTGCCGGACGCGACGCCGTCGCGCAGGCCCAGCCGCCGCAGCCGGTCGCGCAGCTCGCCGGCGGCCTTCCGGGTGAACGTGAGCGCCAGCACGTGGCTGGCGTCGGCGTCGCCGGTCTCGACCCGCCAGGCGATGCGGCGGGTGAGCACCCGGGTCTTGCCCGACCCCGCGGGCGCCAGGATCGCCAGGGGCCGGCCGGGGGCGGTGACGGCGCGGCGCTGCGCCGGGTCGAGGTCGGCCAGCAGGCGGTCGGCGGCGTCGTGGTCATCGTCGGCGTGCTCGGGGGCCACTGCCGCCGAGACTATTCGGCCCCCTACGCTTCGGGGATGATCGACGTGCCGCCCGACCGGTTCGAGGAGCTTGTCGGCGACGCCCTCGACACCATCCCCGCCGACCTCGCCCGGTTCATGGACAACGTGGCCGTGGTGGTCGAGGACGGGTCGGTGCACGGGGGACTCCTCGGTCGCTACGAGGGTGTGCCGCTCACCGAACGCGGCGAGTGGTACGGCGCGGGAGGGCTCACGATGCCCGACCGCGTGACGATCTTCCGGCTGCCGATCTGCGCTGGGTGCACCGACGAAGACGAGGTGGTGGAGCAGGTGCGCATCACGGTCGTCCACGAGATCGCCCACCACTTCGGCATCGACGACGACCGACTCGACCAGCTGGGCTGGGCCTAGGCCCCCGCACGCCGGCCGGCGCAGGGATACGATGCGCGCGTGCCGTTCCCGCGGAAGTTGCTCAACGACACCGAGGACATCGTCCTCGACCTGCACCCGCACTGGTGGTTCTTCGCCCCGCCGCTGTTCGCGCTGCTCGGCGCGGTGATCCTCGGCATTCTGGCGCTGGCGTACGACGTCCCCACGGCATTGCAGGTCCCTGCGGGGCTCCTCGTGCTCGGCTTTCTCGGTTGGTTCGCCTGGCGCTACGCGCGCTGGATCACCACCAACTTCGTCGTCACCACCGACCGGCTCATCTATCGGCACGGCGTGTTGTCGAAGCACGGCATCGAGATCCCGCTCGATCGGGTGAACACGGTCTTCTTCCGGCAGTCGCTGTTCGAGCGCTTCGTCGGCGCCGGCGACCTGGTGATCGAGTCGGCGGGTGAGATGGGTCGCCAGCGGTTCTCCAACGTGCGCAAGCCCTCGGCCGTGCAGAACGAGATCTACCGCCAGATCGAGGCCAACGAGAACCGCAAGTTCGACCGGGTCGGCGTCTCCGCCGCCGCGGGTACGGCCGCCGCCAGCGCACGCGACGACACCGAGTCGATCCCCGCCCAGATCCGCGAGCTCGACGAGCTGCGCAAGCAGGGCCTCCTCACCGAAGACGAGTTCGCCCGCAAGAAGCAGCAGCTCCTCGACCGCATGTAGCGGGACTCGGAGTGTCCGCAGCTGCGCCGCGGGTCATCAGCCTGGTCCCCTCGGTCACGGAGACGTTGCTGGCCTGGGGCGTGTCGCCGGTGGCGTGCACGAGGTTCTGCGAGCAGCCCGACCTGCCGCACGTCGGCGGCACCAAGGATCCCGACGTCCGTGCGATCGTCGAGCTGCGCCCCGACCTCGTGGTGATGTGCGTCGAGGAGAACCGCCGCGAGGACGCCGACGCACTGGCTCAGGCGGGCGTGCCCACCGCGGCCCTCTCGATCGACGCGGTCGCCGACGTGGCACCCGCGCTGCGCATGCTGGCGGGGCTGGTGGGCGTGGACCCCGGCCAGGTCGAGGAGCCGGTGACCGACCCGCCGGGCGCAGGGGTCGACCGACCGCTACGAGCGTTCGTGCCCATCTGGAAGCGGCCGTGGATGAGCCTGGCGGGCGGGACCTACGGGTCGTCGTTGCTCGAGGCGATCGGCGTGGAGAACGTGTTCGCCGACGCCGCCGAGCGCTACCCGGAGATCACGCTCGACGACGCCCGCGCCCGCCGGCCCGACGTCGTGCTGGCCCCCAGCGAGCCCTACCCCTTCGGCGAGCGGCACGTGCCGGCGCTCGAGGAGGTCGCTCCGGTCGTGCTGGTCGACGGCCAGGACCTGTTCTGGTGGGGTGCCCGCACGCCGGCGGCGATGGAGCGGCTGCGCCGCCAGCTCGCGCCCGAGTCAGCCGGCGGGTGACGCCGGCGCCCGTTCGGTGACCGACGCGCCCGCGGCGGGTCGACCGCGCCACAGGACCGGCACCTTGAGCCGGGTCTTGGGCTGGCACAGCGCCACGACACACCCGCCAAAGCCGGCGCCGGTGACCCGGGCGCCGAAGACGCCGGGCACCCCCCGGAGCATCACGACCAGGTCATCGAGCGCGGCGGTCGAGACGTCGAAGTCGTCGCGCAGGCTGGCGTGGCTGGCGACCAGCAGCTCGCCGGCGTAACGGAGCTGGCCGCCGGCCAACGCCGCCGCCAGCGCGTCGACCCGGTCGTTCTCGGTGGTCACGTGGCGGGCCCGGCGGCGCAGCACGGGATCGTCGATCGTCTCGGCGTCGGCCGGCGTGGCCGACCGCAGCGGGCCGATGAGCTGCTCGGCGGCCTCGCACTCGGACCGGCGCTGGGCGTAGGCCGACGACGCCAGCTCGCGGGGCTCGCCGGAGTCGACGACCACGATCTCGCCGTCGTCGGGGAAGGGCACGTGCTGGATCGCCAGGCTGTCGCAGTCGATGCGGAGGACGCGACCGGCGACGGCGGAGACGGCGACGAGCTGGTCCATGATCCCGCAGGGCACGCCGACCGCTCGGTGCTCGGCGCGCTGGCACGCCTCAGCCACCGCCAGAGGGTCGTCAAGATCGGCACCCAATGCGGTGGCGACGGCGATTTCGAGCGCGGCGCTCGACCCCAGCCCGGTGCCGGGAGGCAGCGACGAGTGGATCATGCCGACGAGCCCGTCGTTGGGCTGAAGCTCCGATGCCACGGCGGCCACGTAGCGCGCCCATGGCGGCTCGACGGCGGCTGGATCGGTGACGTCGTCGAGCGGGATCTCGGCCACCCCGTCGTAGCGTTCCGATCCGAGCATCAGCCAGTCGCCGCCCCGGTCGCCCGTGATCTCGACACCGAGCCCGATCGCCATCGGCAGGACCAGGCCGCCCACGTAGTCGGTGTGGTCCCCCATGAGGTTGACCCGCCCGGGCGCCCACGCTCGCAGTGCCATCACGCTCCTCGCAGTGCGGCGGCCGCGTCCTCGGGGACGACCGGGTTGGTGAAGACGCCGCTCCCGAGCTCGCCGGCGGCCACGTAGCGCTGGACCCCCGGCGACCGCATCGGCGACACGATATGCACATGGAGGTGGGCCCCGGGCCAGGGCCCGCCGTCGGTGGGGCGCTGGTGGATCCAGAGCATGTAGGGGAGGGGGATGTCGAACAGCCGGTCGAGCCGGGCGAGCACGTCGATCAGCAGCTCCGCCAGGCCGTCGCGCTGGGGCCCGTCGAGCGACGGCAGATCGGGCCTGTGCACGAACGGGGCCAGCAGCAGGCCGTAGGGATAGGCACTGGCCCCCGGCACCCAGGCGCGCCAGCCCTCGGCGTCGGCGACGAGGAGCGCAGGATCCCGGCGGGGGCACAGTGGGCATTCGCCCCGGGGGTCGTGGCGCAGCTCGTGGAGGGGCGCGGCGGGTATCTCCTCGAACGCGTAGATCTGGCCGTGCGGGTGGGGGATCGTCGCACCCACCTCTTCGCCCCGGTTCTCGAAGATAAGCACGTAGTCCACGTCGTCGCGCTGGCCGAGCGCGGATGTTCGGTCGGTCCACAGATCGACCACGCGTCGTGCGCCGTCAGGGCCGAGCTTTGGGAACGTCAGGTCGTGCTCCGGCGTGTAGAGCACGATCTCGCTACGGCCGTCGGGATACGGCGGCCAGCGGTTCACGAACGCCTTGACGTCGTAGGGCTCGGGCGCCTCGACGCCTCCCACGCAGAAGGGGCACGACGCGGCGGGCCGGTTGGGTCGCTGCTGGCGGCTGGCCGCCACGACGACGGTCGCCCCCGTCAGTTCGTCGATGCGTCGATCAGACATGGTGGTTGAACCCGCCGCCGTCGGCACGCTGCCAGAGGTCACGCAGCTCGTCGACGGTGGTGTTCTGCACGCCGGTGTGGACGCCGAAGGTCGGCACGGTCCGACACCGTAAGCCACCAGCACGACTTGACCCCCCGGTCAAGAGGCAACACGATGGCGCCATGCCGACCGCACGAGCCAACGGGATCGACATCTTCTACGACACGATGGGCGACCCGTCCCACCCGACCGTGCTGTTCGTCAACGGGCTGGGCGGCCAGCTGATCGAGTGGCCGGACGAGCTGTGCGCGAAGTTCGTCGCGCGTGGCTTCCACGTGCTGCGGTTCGACAACCGCGACGTGGGCCTGTCGACCCACCTCGAGGGCGGCGCCGACGTGTTCGCGCTGCTCGCCTCGATGGGCAGCGACGCTGCGCCGGCGGTGCCCTACCTGCTCGCCGACATGGCCGGCGACGCCGTCGGCTTGCTCGAGCACCTCGGGATCGCACGGGCGCACGTCGTGGGCGCGTCGATGGGCGGCATGATCGCCCAGCAGATGGCCATTTCCCATCCCGAGCGGGTGGCGACGCTCACGTCGATCATGTCGACGACCGGCGAGCCCACCGTCGGCCTGCCGACCGCCGAGGCGATGGAGTTGCTGCTGGCGCCACCCGCCCGGACGCGCGACGAGGCGGCCGACCACCGGATTCGGCACGCGCACGTGTGGGGCAGCCCGGGGCTGTTCGACGAGGCCCGCATCCGCAGCTACAGCAACGCGCTGTGGGACCGTGACCATGATCCCCGGGGGCCCGCACGCCAGATCGCCGCCATCCTGGCATCGGGGAGCCGAGCCGGGGGGCTCGCCGCTCTCGACATCCCCACGCTGGTGATCCACGGCACCGCCGACACGCTCGTCCAGCCCTCGGGTGGCGAGCGCACGGCCGAGGTCATCCCCGACGCCAAGCTGCTCCTGATCGAGGGCATGGGCCACGAGCTGCCGGTGCCCCTGTGGGACGAGCTCGTCGAGGCGATCTCCACCCACGCGTCCAGCCACAGCTGAGAGGAACACGAGCGATGGGACCCCTCGCCGGAGTCACGGTCATCGAGATCGCGGGCATAGGCCCCGGCCCCTTCTGCGGCATGATGCTCGCCGACATGGGGGCCGAGGTCATCCGCGTCGACCGGGCCGACAACGTACGGGGGGGCGACCCCGACCTCCCGCCGGCAGACCTGCTCAACCGGGGGCGGCGCTCGATCGGCGTCGACCTCAAGAGCCCCGAAGGTATCGAGGTCGTGCTCGAGCTGGTCGAGAAGGCCGACGCACTGATCGAGGGGTTCCGCGCCGGCGTGGCCGAGCGGCTCGGCATCGGGCCCGACGAGTGCCTGGCCCGCAATCCCCGGCTCGTCTACGGACGGATGACCGGGTGGGGCCAGAACGGCCCCTACGCCCGCGCCGCCGGCCACGACATCAACTACATCGCCCTCGCCGGCGCGCTCGAGCCCATCGGCCGGCGGGGCGAGGCGCCGGTGCCGCCGCTCAACCTGGTCGGCGACTTCGGCGGCGGCGGCATGCTGCTGGCGTTCGGCGTGGTGTGCGGCGTGGTCGAGGCGCAGCGCTCCGGCCAGGGCCAGGTGATCGACGCCGCCATGGTCGACGGCGCGGCCGCACTGATGACGATGACGCACGCGTTCCGGGCCATGGGCATCTGGGACGACGAGCGCGGCACCAACATGCTCGACACCGG
>OBLS010000486.1_pt1 | contig 14334 bp, 14 predicted proteins | sample 1519901 | NCBI WGS metagenome assembly OBLS01 (sample SAMEA3113585, study PRJEB22503) | soil metagenome | reverse complement strand
CAGCCACTACGGCGCAGACAAGGAGCAGGGGAGCTACGATCCTCCACCGCCGGCCGCCCTTCCGACGGTTGCCCGAGAAGCGGTCGAGGGGGTCCCTGGACCTCGCTCTCCCTCTTGGATCCTTAAGACTCAAACAGCACCCGCCCTTTGCATGTGATCTCGAGCCTCCAGTCTATCTGACAATCGAGGTCGCCGAAGCGCGGCCGGGTCCGAATCCTCCGTTAACGGATCGTCGAAGCTCATGGGACCGCTTGCGGAGGGTACTTTTACCCCCGGTACCCCGAGTACCTAAGCTATAGATCCGCTGCACCTGGGGTACCGGGGGTAAATCTAGGTTTCAGAGGAGGCTCGAGGCAACTTGTCTCTAAGCATTCCACATTCAGGTGAGATCGGGCAACCTCCCGGAGGTCCGCAATTCCTCTCCACCTACCGGTCTCGCTCGCTTGCGGCGGTGCGCTCGATGATGGCCTTAAACTCCTCCACGGTCCATGTTGGAAACCACCCTCCGCGGTTAGGCGGAGGGTCGAGAGCGAAGGCGGTATATCCGTCTCGGCTTGCTCGCTCGCACAGCTCGATTAGGTAACTTGCCGATTTGCTGCCGACAAGTATCCAGCCGCTGGGTGCGTCCAGGACACGTTTGAAGGTTTTGCGTTCAGCCGCGAGCCGAAGAAACAGAACACCTTAGCTCCTCGCAGGTCCAACGCAAGCGGTCGATTCTCTTCGTCGACAAACCAGTGCAAAGAGGGTATTGGTCGAGTACTCTCAGGAGACATGCTACTCCCCAAGTTATTCGCGGTGGGGGAGAGTATTCAGTGGGCGGTGTTAGCAAGGAGGGTTGGAACACCCGAGCATTACGAGCGTGTGCTCGAGTTATAGGATTCTCTAAGTTGTCAAACGCTTCATCGAGACATACCCGTGAGGTCCCAGAAGGCCGTGGCAACTACAAATCCACGACGCCCTCACCCTCCAGGCCTCCTTCAAAAAGCTCAGTTGCCGAGAAGACTAGGCCTCTCGATAACCCGGTGAATAGGGACAACCTGCCCCCTAGTCCCTAAAAAGGGGCAAACTAGGAAGCCCGACCGGTTGCAACGGATTGTCGAACTAAGGAATGATTCGGCCGGGCTTCCTCTAAAACCTCGGCGGCTTCTTGTCACGCTAGGAATGCAGCCGAGTGGTGTTATTAAATTGTGCCTACCCGTGACCAAGAAGCCCTAAACAGCCAATACACGCCCCGTCCGGGCGACCCTTTCAGCGAAGGCAACTTCGCTAAACCTAGTGCTATTTAATGCTTTTTAAATCTACCCGGCTAGCTAGCAGGGCCGCGGGCTAGGGTTCGCTTCACCCCTCTCATGAGCCTGCTTATGCAAGGCCGCAACGGCTCGCGGCAGACTTTGAGAACCCCAACTACATGTGGCACTTACGGCTGCCCCCGGCAGTTCTCAACCTCCTGCCACCCCTAGGGTGGGGCTGTAACCGATCTACTTAACATGGAGCAACGTGAAGGCCAAGATCGCCAGCACCGCCGGTTTACCGCTAACACATCCTCTGCTAAAAGGATGGCGGGAAGTTGGATAGCCTCGCTCTGTAGTAGGGCGGGCCAAGGGAAGGAGGGAAGGAGTCCAGCGATGCAGGTTATTGAGCGCACCGAAGGACACTACGACGTTGAGGAGGTCGAGTTTGGCAGGCTCTACCGGTGGTGCCCGCAGTGCGTTGTGGTCGAGTGCGACTGCGGCGAGAGGCTGACCCTCACACGCTCAGAAACCACCTGTGAGCGGTGTGGTGTGGACCACGCTACTAGTGTCCGCCGAGAGCTGGCCGCCTGCCAGCCAAGGGAGGAGATCGTACACCCCTGGCGCTATGGCGGGGACCGCCAAGGAGGCGAGGTGCCTTGCTAGCGCTTCCCGGACCCTAGGGTTAGCCCCTCGTATTATCCCGGCGCTCCACGGAGTAGTAAAAAGTCTTCGTGGGATCCTCTCTCATAAGCGCCGGGTTTCTCCCGCCGCTGGGTCCCGGAGTCCTTCCGGGACCCCGGCTTTTTGGGGAGACGCGCTCGGGGATCGCGTTCTCGAGGATGGGCAGTAGGGACAACACGATCCTTGGGCGTGAGCCCTTCGTTTTAGCACCCGTGATGGCACCCAGTGTGGCGGCCAAGATATTTTGAGTAGTTTTCAGCGTGAGGATAAGGGCGAACCCAAGCCAACAAGGAGGAGGGGGAGAAACAGTGACGAGAACCGAGGCGAAGGCCCAACGCCTTTTCAGGCTGCTGCTGACCGCTGTGCTGGCCACAGGCCTTCTGCTGGCGCAGCCGGCTCAGGCTCAGCCGGACCTGGGTGTCAGCACTACCCAAACGGTTCACCCCAAGCCCGCTACGGTAGGGCAGCCGCTAACCATAACCGTTACGCTGACGAACAACTCCGTTCCCCAACACGTAGGGTTGAAAAACTTCTTCCCGCACGACATGGAGCTAGTTTCGGTGACGCCCAGCCAGGGGAGCTGCGGTTCCGGTCACCGCCACAACGCCGTCGAATGCGCCTTGGGTGAGCTGCAGAGCGGGGGCTCGGCCACGGTCGAGATCGTCTTGGTCCCTACGGTTCCGGAAACGTCGACGAACAGGGCGATTGGTGGGGGCAAGCACTCGCCCGAGAACCCAGATGAGGCGACCATCGCGGTGAAGCCGGCGGCAGGGTAGCCTGGGCTCCCTAGCCTAAGGAGGCGTTCAGGAGAGTCGATAGCGTCCGAGAATAAGCCAACGGTGTCGCGGCGTAGCCCGTTCGAGCTGGAGGAGAGCGAGAGGTCCGGAGCCTCGGCGAAGCGAGCACCCCGAGGGTTATCTCTCCCTGAGGAAGAGGAACCAGAGCATAAGCCTAACGAGGACCATAGCTAGGATGAGAGCACAAAAGGAAGAGTCCGAGGGTGTACAGCACAGCCTATCCCTTCCCCTAGCGCGTCGCCTCCTCGATGCCAGAGGCGCTCAACACGAAGACGCCGTAATCTGCATCGGCCTCCGCTACCCACCCTCTCTGCTCTAGGTACTGGGCTATCACCTTGAAGTGCTCTGTATCAGCGATGTGTGCGCGCTCCATCACCCGGTCCTGTGTCAGGTATGCCCTGGCCTTCCGTAGGCTTCTACGGCGGCCGCCTGCAATACCTGGCGCGCAGTCTCCCGCGGGTTTGCTACCTATGCGTTCGACACACCGAAGGGTGGCAGGGGACGCAGCGTGCGCTTCAAGGCCGGTGCGGCGCGCCAAATGAGGGCCACAAGGCCCGGCAACAAGAGGAAACGCTGCGCCTCGGCACCATGTACGTGGACAGCAAACTCGTCATCACCAAGGAAGAAGGCAGCATACTCCCACCTTGGAAGGTGTGGCAGCGCTTCGCGCGGCTGCTTCAGCTCAGCGGCCCACCCAGGTTCCCCTTCCACGCCCTCAGACACACCGCAGCAACCCTTATGCTGTAGAACAGCAAACATCCTAAGGTGGTGCAGGAGATGCTCAGTCACGCGAACATCTCACAGACTCTGGGCACTTACCCTCACGTGACTCCGAATATGCAGTTCGAAGCCGCCGAGCGGCTCGATTCGGCGCTCTTTTGAGTGGGTTGGTCTCAAAATCGAGTCAAGGCCAGACATGTGCCTGTAAACTACCTGCAAAATGTGCCCTTAGGGTAATGGCTAGGAGGTTCCCTTGCAGAACGCGGACATAGCCCGCGCTTTGGAGACGATCGCGACGCTCATGGAGATCAAAGACGAGTCCTACTACCGCATCCTCGGATACCGGCGAGCCGCCGAGTCGGTCGCCGCTTTGGGCCACCCGGCGCGCGAGGTGGAGGACCTTACGGAGCTGCCCCACGTCGGAGATACCACCGCGGAAGTGATAAGGGACCTCGCCCAAGACCGCACCCCTCAAATCCTCTCCGACCTCCTCGAAGAGGTGCCCCCCGGCCTCGTCGAGGTCACACGGCTCCCCGGCGTCGGTCCCCGCACTGCGGGACGTCTGTGGCGGGAGCTCGACGTAACGAGCGTCGAGGCTCTGGGCGAGCTCGAAGAGGGTAGGCTCGCCGCCCTCAAGGGCTTCGGTAAGAAGAGCGAGGAGCGCATCCTGCGGGCCGCCCGCACCTATAACGCCCAGGAACGTCGGATGCTTCTGGACGAGGCGACCGCCCTCGCAGAGCACATCCTCGGTTTCGTGCGCTCCCACCCGGCCTGCGAGCGGGCGGAGGTCGCGGGTTCTCTGAGGCGCCGGAAGGAGACCATCGGCGACCTCGACCTCGTCGCCGCGAGCCGGGAAGGGAAAGCTCTGGCCGACGCATTCGCGGGGGCCCAGTTCGTGGACGAGATTCTGGCTCACGGCCCGACGAAGGTTTTTATCAAGTGTGGGGGGGTCGAGGTGGATCTCCGGATCGTGGCGCCCGAGGCGTTCGGCTCGCTCCTGCACCACTTCACCGGGGGTCAGGCCCACAACATCGTCCTCCGGGAGCGAGCCGTGAGGATGGGCATAAACATCTCCGAGTACGGGCTGGCGAAGGCCGGGACCGGAGAGTACGAGCCCATCGCGACGGAGGCGGAGATCTACTCCAGACTCGGCCTCGCTTACATACCACCGGAGCTCAGGGAGGACACGGGCGAACTGGAGGCCGCCGAAAAAGGGGAGTTGCCGGATCTCGTAGAGGTAGGAGACGTTCGGGGAGACCTTCACGTCCATACCAACTACTCCGATGGGCGGGGAACCATCGAGTCAATGGCGGAGGCCGCGATCGCTCTGGGCTACGAGTACCTCGTCTTCTGCGACCACTCGCAGAGCCTGAGAGTCGCCAACGGCCTCTCCCCTGCCCGCCTCGAAGAGAAGCTCGAAGCCGTGCGCGCAGCGGACGAGAGGTACGACGAGATCCACCTGCTCTGCGGCTCGGAGGTGGACATCCTGAAAGACGGCACGATGGACTACGAAGACGCGCTCCTAGCCGAGCTCGACTTCGTGGTGGCGAGCGTGCACACCTCGTTCAACGTCGGCGAGGAGGCACAGACGGAGCGCATCGTCCGAGCGATGAACAACCCCTACGTCCGCACCATCGCCCACCCAACCGGTCGCCTCCTGAACAAACGCGAACCCTACGCGGTGGATGTCTCACGCCTTATCCGGGAGGCAAAGGCGACGAACACGGCGCTGGAGCTCAACTCCTACGTGGACCGCCTCGACCTCTCCGTCCCCTACGTCCGGGAGGCCGTGAACGCGGGTGTAAAGATCACGATAGACACCGACGCCCACGACGAGACGGCCCTGAGCTTCGCCCACTTCGGCGTCTCTCAGGCACGTAGAGCCTGGGTGGAGAAAGAAAGCGTCGTCAACTGTATGCCCTGGAAAGAGTTCGAGGAGTACTTGAAGCGCGGGAAGTAGCTCCTTGAGCCATCCTTTCTCCGGCCTCGCGCTGCTCTTTACCGGCGATTTTGCCAGTCCCCGACGTACGGTCCATCGATGCCGTGCTTGCGAAGAGCGCGCATAGCGAAGGTGACCTGCTCCTCATCCTCCTCTACAAGCAGTATTGTCTTCTTCTCTTCCACGCTTGCCATCCCATCGTCTTCCTCCTGCTGGCGCCTTCATACCTACCGGTGTACCGGCTATACCGCAAAAGGGCGTCCCCGGCGTATGCCGGGGACGCCCCTCGTCGATACGACCCCCCGGGAACCCTTACAGGTTCGCCGGCGGGCCCCAGCGGTTAGCCTACGGGCTGGCTGGGGTCTTCTTGCATCTCCTTCTCAGCGATCCACACGGCAGGGTCTTCGGCGTGCTCCGCCTCGCCCTGATCTTCGAGCCAGCGCTCGGCGTCGATGGCCGCCCGGCAGCCGTCTCCGGCGGCGGTAACGGCCTGCCGGTAGCGCTTGTCGGAGACGTCGCCCGCGGCGAAGACGCCGGGGACGCTCGTCATGGTGTGCTCGCGCTGGAGGATGTAGCCGCTCTCGTCCATCTCCACGAGGCCCTCGAAGATTCCAGTGGAGGGTGCGTGGCCGATGGCAGCGAAGAAGCCGTCGACCGCGAGGGTTTGCTCCTCGCCGGTCTTCACGTTCTTCACGCGCACGCCCTCAACGGAGCCCTCGCCCAGGATCTCCTCCACCACCGTATCGGTGAGGAAGGTGATCTTGGGGTTCTTGCGGGCCCTGTCCAGCATGATCTTGGACGCCCGGAAGTGGTCGCGCCGGTGGATCAGGAGAACCTCCCCAGCGTATTTGGTGAGGAAGAGCGCCTCCTCCATCGCCGTGTCGCCACCGCCGACGACCGCAACCCTCTTCTCCCTGAAGAAGAACCCGTCGCAGGTCGCGCAGCCACTGACCCCGCGCCCCATGAGCCGCTGCTCGCCCTCGAGCCCCAGCCACTTGGCCTTCGCTCCCGTGGCGATGATGGCTGATTTGGCGAGAACAGGCTCCTCCTCACCCTCGGCCCACAGCTTGAACGGACGCTCGGAGAAGTCCACGCGCTCCACGTTATCCAAACGCATCTCGGCCCCGAAGCGGGCCGCCTGGGCCTCCAAGTCGTCCATCATATCCGGCCCGGCGACACCGTCCTTGTAGCCCGGATAGTTTTCGACATCCGAGGTCAACATGAGCTGCCCACCCGACTCAAACCCCTGGAAGACCAGCGTGTCCAGGTTCGCTCTCGCCGCGTACAGGGCGGCCGTGTACCCGGCCGGCCCGGACCCGATGACAACCGTATCGTAGATTTTGTCAGCCAAAGAAACACTCTCCTATAAATATGTAAGCCTCTATACCCCGTAATTTTAGTACATCGGGTTCTTCCGGTAGGTCATCCGTTCACACGACCGTCCCCCAAACGCCCCTCACAGAGCTCGGCCTCCAGCTCGTCCACAAACTGCCGGGCGGTGCGCCCGCTCCTCCCGGCGTGCCAGCGATCCCAGAGGAGCGCCCTCTCTCTCAACTCTTCGCCACATAACTTTATCCCGCGCTCCTCGACAAGCCCGGAGACTATCTCCAGGTACCTCTTCTGGTCGGGGGCGGGGAAGGTTATTCGCAAGCCGAAGCGGGCAGCCAAAGAGAGCTTCTCCTGCATGGTATCGCGGGCGTGAACGTCGTCGGCTTCGTCGCGCTCGGAGAAGCGTTCGCGGATGAGGTTGCGGCGGTTGGAGGTGGCGTAGAGCCGCACGTTCCCGGGTGGCTCCTCGATGCTGCCTTCGAGGAGGGCCTTGAGCGCCTTGTACTCGACCTCGTGCTCCTCGAAGGAGAGGTCGTCTACAAAGAGGATAAAGCGCGGACCGCGTCCGCGCAGGGCGTCGAGCAAGTCCGGCAGCTCTTTGAGGTCCTCCTTGGCGAGCTCGACGAGCCGGAGGCCGCGATCCGCGTACTCGTTCAGGACGGCCTTTACAGTGGAGGACTTGCCGGTACCCGGCAGCCCGTACAAGAGCGCGTGGTGGGATGGGAGCCCGGCGAGGAGGCGTTCGGTGTTCTTTAATAAAGGTTGGCGCTCCCGTTCGTAGCCGATCAAACCTTCGAGGCTCACCGGGTCGGGGTGTGGCACCGCCTGAAGATCGCCGTCCTTCCAGCGGAAAGCCCGGTAGCGTCCTAAGGGTCCGGCGCCGTAGAGAGCGTAGTGCTCCGCGAGGGTCCCGGCTAGCTCGCCCCAGTCGGCGGTCGTCGCGAACTTCCAGGCCAGAGCCCGGCGAGACGGAGCGTCGGTTTTGTAGTCGAGGCCTCGTGGAGGCACCCAGAGCCCGGCAAGCTCGGGTACTGCCTCCTCCACGGCGCCGAGAAGCGTTTCGGCGTCGAGGTCGAAGAGCGCGCGCAGCGTGCGCAGATCCCGGCGGACCTGCTCCAGTAGTAGTGTACTCAGTTCTCCCTTTTCGGCGGCAAGGGCGAACGGGTGCTCTCCCTCTAGGAAACGTTCGACGAGGTGCGCCTGCCAGGCATCCTCTAGCAGAGGTTCGGGAGCGTGGGCGAGCTCTCCCCAGAGCCGGGAGCAGGCATCGGCGACGGGTTCCGGGTCGGGTTTTTCGGTAGCGAGCAGGCCGAGCAGGGTGAGGAAGTCCCGCCCCGCCCCTGAGTCGAGGACGCCCCGGAGGGCGGCTATCCCCCGCGCCCGCGACAATAACCGGTCGAGGTCGGTCTTGTTCATGCGACCCGGTACTCTAGCGAAGACCGGCGATCAACGAACGAGCGCGTTGATCGAAGCTTCAAGATTCCGGACTCTGCTTCAACCGCCGAAGAGGCGGGACCAGAAGCCGCCGCGGTTCTTGAGGGCGTCGAGCTCGGCTTCGAGGCGCACGCGTTCTTCGTAGAGGGCGGACTTCTCCTCGACCAGATCCGTCTTCTCCTGGGTGAGGCGTTCGCGCTCGGACTCGAGCTTTGCTTTCTCCTCTTCGAGGGTCGAGATGGTCTTCTCCTGCAGCTCGCGCTGGAACTCGATGAGGTTGAGGCGTTCGATCTCGGACCACAAACGGTCTATCTCCATCCTCGCCGCGTCCCGCTCCCTCTTTACCTCCTCGATCTGGCGGGTGCGCTCTTCGAGGCGCGTCTTGTAGTCCTGGCCCAGCTGGAGCAAACGCTCGTAACGCTCGAACGGGACTGCCGGCAGGCGCGAGGCCCCCTCGAAGGCTTCGTCCCCGATCACCTCACCCTCGAAGACCTCCTCTTCCTCCGTCCCCTCGGAGTCGTTCGCGCTACCGGTAGAACCCAACGTCCGCGCCAGCTCCTCGACCTCCGAGAGCAGCAAGCTGTAACCCTGAGCGGTACGCTCGGCCTGTAGACGCCCCTCGGCCACGTAGCGCCGGACCGTGCTCGCCGACCGGCCCAAGATAGCCGCCGCTCCGCCGAGCCCGATGCGCTCCTCACTGACCTCCCTGGGATCCATGCAGGCATTCTACTGGCCGCCGCGAGCGACGGCCAGTAGAAGCCGGTCAGCTTGTCAACCAGCCAGCCAGTCAGCAGGGGGTTGGCTACGAACTCGCTACACGCGAAACCGCTCCACAGAAGAGCCGGTGCCACCATAAGGTAAAGCGAACGCCGGGTTCGCACGGCAAGAGTCAAAAAGCCGACAAGCTGAAATGCTGGCCAGCTGACCGGCTCTTTTAAGCCCTAATGATCTCCCCGTCCCGGACCTCGACCGGTATCTCCGGCAGGGGCTGGGTCGCGGGGCCGTTCACAACCGCCCCGCCGCTCGCCGGATCGAAGACCGAGCCGTGGCAGGGGCAGGCGAGGTTGCCGTCGCTGTAGCCCACGATGCACTGGCGGTGCGTGCAGATCGCCGAGTACGCCGCGAAGTCGCCGCCTTCGAGGTGAACCAGTACCGCCTGCTGCCCGGTCTCTTCGTCGGTGAACTCGACCGCCGAGCCCTGCGGCACGTCGGACTCCTGAGCGATGGCCGCCCCGCTCTCGACCTGGGCGACCCCGTCGTTCGCGCCCCCGGCCTCGTTCGATTCCGATGCCCCTTTGACGGCGCCCTCTCCGGCGGTGGGGCCTTCCTCTTCGGCCTTTTCGCCCCCGCCGCAGGCCGCAGCCAGCGCCGCGCTGGCGCCTACCCCCAGGGCCGCCCCGAACTTGATGAAACTCCCGCGCGAGAAGCGCTCCTCGGCCAAAACACCCTCCTTTGCGATCTTCGCGGCCCTTTTAGCCGCGCACAGAGTTTATACGAGAAACCGTCGGCTCCGGTTCGTCCGGCTTCCGCCGCGCGTAGAATAGAGTGGTCCCGTACCACCGGTGAGGAGGCCCGGCGAGATGAACGGCATGTCGTGGGTGAGGATCCTGGTCGGAGCCGTCTGGCTGAACGGCGCGATCGAGAAGCTCCTGAACCCCGATTTCCCCCAACAGTTCGCTGCCAGCCTGAATGCCGGCGGGTTCGTCACGCAGGCGCCGCCGTGGTTCCAGAGCTTCATGCAGAGTACTGTGGTGCCCAACGCCGAGCTCTTCGCGCAGATTCAACGCTTCGGGGAGCTGGCATTGGGGCTGGCGCTGATCCTCGGCCTCCTCACCAACCCGGCGGCTCTGGGCAGCATCGTCCTGAGCCTGACGATCCTTCTCTCCCAGGGCGGCGTCCGGCTTGGAACGGGTATCGGGTCGCCCGAGATCCTCACCATAAACTTGCTCGTAGCCCTGATCTCGCTACTCATCCTCCTGAGCCCCGCGGCGAAGGCGTTCTCCCTAGACGAGCCTCTCGCGAGGGGCCGGCCGCGCCTCGCTCCCCTCCTCACCAACCGCCGCACCCGCGGCGGACGCCGAAGCCGGGCGTAGAGGAACTTCGGAGATCTGCTTCTGTTCTTTCCGGGGGCTGCCAGCTACGAAGCTACAAGAACGCCGGTACGAGCTCGCCTTTGACGAGGTCGGCGTAGTGCTCTCGTTCGCGGACGACGGCCCAACGGTCTCCCTTTACGAGCACCTCGGCGGGACGGGGGCGGGAGTTGTAGTTGGAGGCCATCGAGAAGCCGTAGGCTCCGGCTCCCGTGAGGGCGAGAAGGTCCCCTTCGGCGGCGTCGGGGAGGTCGCGGTCCTTTGCCAGGAAGTCACCGCTCTCGCAAACCGGACCGACGAGGTCGGCGTTCGCGACGGAGCCATCCTCTCTTACGGGGCACACCTCGTGGTGGGCGTCGTAGAGGCTCGGGCGGAGGAGGTCGTTCATGCCGGCGTCGGCGACGAGGAAGTTCTTGTCGCCGCTGCGTTTGCGGTAGAGCACGCGCGTCAGGAGAGCGCCTGCGTTCCCGGCTATGTAGCGGCCCATCTCGCAGAGAATCTTGGCGCCCGTGGCCTCCAGGGTCGGCCGGATGGCATCGACGAAGTCTCTGGGGGTGGGAACCTCTTCGTCCTTGTAGCGGATGCCCAGACCCCCGCCGATGTTGAAGTACTTGATGTCGAAGCCGCGCACCTTTAGCTCCTCGACCAGCCCGGCGCTCTTTTCGATGGACTCGGCGTAGGGGGCGAGCTTGGTGATTTGGCTGCCTATGTGCTGGTGGATCCCGATAAGCTCCACGCACCGGTACTGCCCTATCCTCTCGGCCAGCGAGAGGGCCTCGTCTATGGGGATGCCGAACTTGCTCTCGCCGTGCCCAGTCGAGACGTGGGCGTGGGTCTCGGGCTCCACGTCGGGGTTGACGCGAAGGGAGACGCGCGCCGTCTTGCCGTGACGAGCCGCCAGGCGTTCGAGGTGCTCCAGCTCGGAGGCCGACTCGACGTTGAAGAGCAGGATGCGCTCGCCCAGGCCCGCCATGAGCTCCTCGTCGGTCTTGCCCACGCCCGCGAAGACGACCTTCTTCGGGTCGAACCCGGCCCTCATCACCCGGTACAGCTCGCCGCCTGAGACGACATCCGCCCCGGCTCCCAAAGAGGCCAACGCGCGCAGGACGGCGAGGTTCCCGTTGGCCTTCACCGCGTAGCAGACCATGTGGTCCAGGCCCGCGAAAGCCTCGTCGAGCTCCCTGTAAGCCTTCTCCAAAGCGCCGTAGCTGTAGACGTAGGTCGGTGTGCCCGCGCTCCGCGCGATCTCGGAGAGGGCGACCTCCTCGCACCGGAGACCGCCCTCCCCGTAGTAGAAGTCGTCCAAAGCCTTCCTCCTCTCGGTTCCGCGTTCCCCGCTGCGTGTTGTATCCTTGGCCTCCTGAAGTGAAGCTTCGAAGAGACCACGTTTGTAAGGAGGAACTATACCCCGTGCCGGACCCCGGCGCACGCGGAGAACCATGAAGATTCCGAGCGAACAGCCGACACCAAAAGTACCGCCCCTCCTCCTGAACCCCGTGCTCACCCACCTGCCCGCCTACCCTCTGGCGCGCCTGGACGAACGCCGCCAAGAAGCTGAAGAAAGGGGAACCAGGCTCTTCGACTTCGGTACCGGCGACCCCCGCGAGCCGACGGACGCGAAGATACGCCAGGCCCTCATAGAGAGCGTCCCGAGAGTCAGCCAATACCCGAGCGTCGCGGGCACGCGAGACCTACGAGAGGCCTTCGTAGGCTTTATGCGCCGTCGCCACGGGGTAACGCTCGACCCCGACACGGAGGTTCTACCCGCCGCGGGCTCGAAAGAGGCTATCTTTCACGCGCCTCTGGCCTTTGTGCACCCGTCGCACGAGCGGCGGGGGGTAGCCTACGGTACCCCGGGCTACCCCGTCTACGAGCGTGGTGCCCTCTTCGCCGGCGGCGAGCCCCTGCCGGTCAGGCTCCAAAAAGAGAGCGGCTTCCTGCTTACCACCGGCCCCCTCGACCCCGCGAAGACGCGGATACTCTGGGTCAACTACCCCCACAACCCCACCGGCGCCACGGCGACTCATTCGTACCTCGAAGAGGTCACGAGCTTCTGCCGCGAGCACGACGTGCTGCTCATGAGCGACGAGTGCTACAACGAGGTCTACTCTGGAGATCCCCCACCCTCGATCCTCGAGGTAACCAAAGAGCGCACCCTGGCCTTCGTCTCCTTGAGCAAGCGCAGCGGCATCACCGGCTACCGCGCCGCGATGATGGCCGGCGACCCCGAGCTAATAGCCGCCCTCAAGAAACTGAGACCCTCCATCGGCGTCGCGAGCCCCAGGTTTATTCAAGAAGCCGCGACCGCCGCCTGGAACGACGACGCCCACGTCGAAGAACGCAACCGCGTCTTCGCCGAGAAGCGCGCGCTGTTCCTGACCTTCTTTGAGCGGGCGGGTTTCCGGTGGACCCCTACGAACGCGAGCCTCTACCTCTGGGTCGAGGTACCGGAGGAGTACGGGGGCGACGACGAGTCCTACGCCCTGCGGCTGCTCGAAGAGGGCATAATCGTAGCACCCGGCTCCTCGTTCGGCCCCGGTGGCGAAGGCTACTTCCGGGTCGCCCTCGTGCCCTCCTTAGAAGAGTGCAGAGAGGCGATAGCGCGGTGGGCGGGCCTTACCCACTAGGGATCTAAGCAACTGCTGCAACGCAGGGTCCTGCTAAACTGGCGCACGATCTGGCATTCATCTCTTCTAGACCGGAGGGAGCGTCGCAAGCATGAGGGAGCAGATAGAGGCCGCGTTCGAGGATCGGGGGCTGCTGGAGCAGGAGGAGTACCGTCGGGCGGTCTTCGACACAATAGCCGCTCTGGACTCGGGGGAGCTAAGGGTCGCCGAGAAAGAGCACGGGGAGTGGCGCTCGAACGCGTGGGTGATGAAGGCGATTTCCCTGTACTTCACCGTCGCACAGATGCAGACCACCTACGCTGGGCCTTTCGAGTACTATGACAAAATACCGACGAAGAAGAACCTCTCCGCGGCCGGGATACGCGTGGTACCGCCGGGCACGGTGCGCTACGGCGCCTTTGTCGAGCCCGGCGTCGTCGTGATGCCGGGCTACGTGAACATAGGCGCGTACGTCGGCAGCGGGACGATGGTGGATACCTGGGCGACGGTAGGCTCGGGCGCCCAGATCGGAAAGAACGTCCACCTCGCCGGCGGCGTCGGCATCGGCGGCGTCCTCGAACCGCCAGGCGCGATGCCGGTCGTGGTGGAGGACGGGGCGTTCGTCGGTTCTCGGGCCGTCGTCGTCGAGGGCGTACACGTCGAGGAGGGGGCCGTCATCGGGGCCAACGTGGTCCTCACGGCTTCGACCCAGATCCTCGACGTCACCGGAGAAGAGGAGGTCGTCTACAGAGGACGCGTCCCGGCCCGCTCGGTCGTCGTCGCAGGCACCCGCACCAGGGAGTTCCCCGCCGGCTCCTACCAGCTCCAGACGGCCCTCATAATCGGAGAGCGGCGCGAATCGACAGATCAGAAGACCTCCCTGAACGAGGCCCTGCGGCATTTCGGGGTAAGTGTTTGAAAGAGCGGCTGCTCGAAGCCCTGCTCTTCTTCCTCGAACGCCCGAGCGTGACCGGCGAGGAGAAGCTTCTCTGCGACGACCTGGAAGCGCGCCTTGGGGAGCTTCCCGGCTGGCGGATCGAGCGCGCTGGTAACAACCTCGTCGTAAGCCGCTCCTCGACGGACGTTTCGCGGGAACGACTCGTCTTTGCCGGGCATCTGGACACCGTGCCAGAGCCGGCGGGGGGTTTGCCGGTGCGAGCCGAGGGGGATCTCATATACGGTCGGGGGGCTTCGGACATGAAGGCCGGCGATGCGGTGATGCTCGCGCTCCTGGAGTGCCTCCGGTGGGAGGAGTCCTGGGCGGAGCCGACCTTCGTGTTCTACGAGCGAGAGGAGGGCCCGTACGTCGAGAACGGCCTCGAAATGGTCTTCGAGGAGTGCCCGTGGGTGGTGGACGCGGAGCTCGCCCTCGTCCTGGAGCCGACCGCGAACGCCCTGGAGGTCGGATGCGTGGGCACGGCGCACGTCGAGGTTACCTTCGAGGGCCGGCCCGCCCACGCGGCCCGGCCGTGGCAGGGGGAGAACGCCCTTACCGCGGCGGGAAGG
>OBLS010000485.1_pt1 | contig 14343 bp, 15 predicted proteins | sample 1519901 | NCBI WGS metagenome assembly OBLS01 (sample SAMEA3113585, study PRJEB22503) | soil metagenome | reverse complement strand
CAGGCCCTCGGGGATCAGGGTGATCAGCCCGGCGGTCGCGGTCTGGGCGGCCTCGTCGAGCGGGGTCTTGCGTGCGATTAGCGCGAAGATCAGGATCGCGGCGAGCGGGATCAGCAGCCAGGTGCAGGCCTTCAGCACCTGGTTCACCTCCTCCTGAAGGGGGGAGGGTGGGTGGCGGAATTGACGCGCCTCGCCCGCGACCTTGGCCGCGTAGCTGTCCTCCCTGACGGCGTCCACCTCGTAATAGCCCGAGCCGGAGATGACGAACGAGCCCGAGAGCAGCCGCTGCCCCGGCCGCTTGCGGATTCCGTCGGACTCGCCGGTCAACAGCGACTCGTCGGCGGTCAGCCCGCGGCTCTCGATCACCTCGCCGTCTGCGACCAACTGGTCACCCGGCTCGACGCGGACGAAGTCGCCCGGGACGACCTCATCGGCCACCACCTCGGTGACCTGGCGGTCGCGGATCGCCTTGGCCCTGGGCGCCACCAGCAGCGCCAGGCTCTCCAGGGTCTCCTTCGCCTTCAGCTCCTGGCGGATGCCGATGTAGCTGTTCAGCGCGGCGATGAACCCGAACAGGGCGTCGGCGAACAGCCCGAGACCCAGGATGACGATGAAGAAGACGCCGATGATCGCGTTGAAGAGGGTGAAGACGTTCCCCGCGACGATGCTCGCCACAGAGCGGCTGGTGGCGTCCTCGTGGGGCCCGAGCTGCGCCAGGCGGCGCTCGGCCTCCCGGCTCGTCAGCCCTCCGGGATGGGTCGCGGCCTCCATCCGGTCATTGATACCGGAGGGGCCGGGTCGCTACGCGGTTGGCCCCGGCCCGGCCTCGCAGGTTCTTCGCCTGCTCCGCCCTGTGAATCCTCTGACGTCGACCCTGTGAATCCTCTGACGTCGAAGCCGACAACCAGAGCCATCAACTAGGGTTGCTGGCCGTGTCTTTGAAGCTCGGGTTAAACCTCGGCTACTGGGGGATCGGCCCCCAGGGAGACGAGGCCGTGGAGCTCGTGCAGTCGGTCGAGAAGGTCGGCTTCGACTCCGTATGGGCCGCCGAGTCCTACGGGTCCGACGCGGTCAGCGTCCTGGCCTACCTGGCGGCCAAGACCGAGAGGATTCAGCTCGGCGCGGCGATCCTGCAGGTTCCGGCCCGAGCGCCTGCGGCGGCGGCGATGGCCGGGGTCACGATCGACGCGCTCTCGAACGGACGCTTCATCTTCGGCTTCGGGCCCTCGGGCCCGCAGGTCAGCGAGGGCTGGTACGGCGTCCCCTACGCCAAGCCGTGGGGCCGGACCCGCGAGTACGTCGAGATCGTCAAGGAGATCGTCGCGCGCGAAGGCCGCCTGGAGCACCAGGGCGAGCACTGGACCCTGCCGCTGACCGAGGGCGAGGGGGTAACGGGCCAGGGCAAGGCGCTGAAGCTCAACATCCACCCGCTTCGGAACCGCATCCCGATCTACATCGGGGCGATCGGCCGCAAATCGGTCGAGTTCGCCGCCGAGGCAGCCGACGGCTGGATCCCGATCTTCTTCTCGGTTGACGAGTGGGAGTCGGCGTGGGGCGAGCACATCGAGGCCGGCCTCGCGAAGGGAGGCAGGAGCCGCGAGGACTTCGCCGTCTCGCCGTCCGTCCAGGTCGCGATCGACGGAGACCTCGAGGCGGCGCGCAACGTCGTGAAGATGGGCCTGCTGCTCTATCTCGGTGGCATGGGCTCGCGAAAGACCAACTTCTACGTGGACCTGACGCACCGGTTCGGGTTCGGCGAGGCCGCCGACGAGGTCCAGTCGCTCTATCTCGACGGCAAGCGCGAGGAAGCCTTCGCCGCGATCCCGGACGAGCTGGTCGACGCGACGGCGATGATCGGCACCGAGGACGAGGTCGCCAAGCGAGTCAAGGCCTTTGAGGACCAGGGCGTGGATCGGATGATCGTCTCGCCCGTGCACGGCTCCCCGGAGGAGCGCATGCACACCGTCCAGCGCCTCTCCGAGCTGGTCGGCGCGGCGTCGCCCGCATAGGCGCCCGATGACGCCGTCGCCGGCGATCGCGGTCTCGGGGCTGCGGGTCGTGCGAGGGGGCAACGAGGTCCTACACAACCTTTCCTTCGACGTCGAAGCGAGCACCGTGGTCGGCCTGCTCGGCCCGAGCGGCTGCGGCAAGACCACCCTGATCCGCTCGCTCGTCGGGGTCCAGATCGTGGAGTCCGGTGAAGTGAGAGTGCTGGGTGCAGCCGCCGGCTCGGCATCGCTGCGGCCGCGCGTCGGTTACGTCACTCAGGCACCATCGGTCTACCCGGACCTCAGCGTCACCGAGAACCTCGTCTACTTCTCCAAGGTGCTCGACGTGCCGCGGGAGCGGGTGGACGAGGTGATCGAGACGGTCGATCTCGGCGGCCACGCGGGTCACGTCACCGCGAACCTGTCCGGGGGGCAGCGTGCCCGCGTCTCGCTCGCGACCGCTCTGCTCGGTGAGCCGGAGCTGCTCGTCCTCGACGAGCCCACCGTCGGCCTCGACCCGGTGCTGCGCGAGGAGCTGTGGCGGACCTTCCACGGTCTCGCGGACGCCGGCGCGACCCTGCTGGTCTCCAGCCATGTCATGGAAGAGGCGCGGCGATGCGATCAGCTGCTGCTGATGCGCGACGGGAGCCTGATCGCGACCGAGTCGCCGGACGAGCTGCGCGCGCGCACCGGCAAGGAGGACCTCGAGGAGGCGTTCCTGGCGCTGATCGAGTCCCAGTCCCGAGGTGACGCCGCAAGATGACGCCGCGGGTGACCTACGCGACCGCGGCCAGGGTCCTGACGCAGCTGCGCCGCGACCCGCGCACGATCGCGCTGCTGCTGGCGGTGCCGGCCGTGCTGGTGACGATCCTCCACGGGGTGCTCGACGACTCGGGCGCGTTCGACCGCGTCGGCGCTCCGCTGGTCGGGCTCTTCCCCTTCATCACGATGTTCCTGGTCACCTCGATCACGATGCTGCGGGAGCGGACGACCGGGACGCTGGAGCGCCTGATGACGATGCCGATGGCCAAGTTCGACCTGCTGGCCGGCTACGGGCTCGCCTTCGCCCTGATCGCCACGGTCCAGGCCCTGATCACCTCCGTCGTCGCCTTCGGCCTGCTGGGCCTCGACGTCGCGGGCCCCGAGGCCCTGGTGGTGCTGCTCGCGATCCTCAACGCGGTGCTCGGGATGGCGCTCGGGCTGCTCGTCAGCGCCTTCGCCGCAACCGAGTTCCAGGCGGTTCAGTTCATGCCGGCCTTCGTGTTGCCCCAGCTGCTGCTCTGCGGGCTGTTCGTCCCCCGCGACGCGATGGCGCCGGTGCTGGAAGCCGCCTCCTGGGCGCTGCCGCTCACGTACGCCTACGACGCGCTCGACCGGGTGGCGACCGACGGCTCGCTCGGCGGCGACGGCGGCATCGACGTGATCGTCGTGGTCGGGGCCACGATCCTTTCGCTGGCGCTGGGCGCCGCGACGCTGAAGCGGCGCACGCCGTAGCGGGGCCGATGGTGAGGGCTGGGCCGACCGAGACGCGTCGGATGGATCGTCAATAACCTTCCGCGCCGCTGATGCGAATCGGAGTTCCAAAGGAGGTCGCCGAGGGCGAGCGGCGCGTGGCCCTCGTCCCGGACGTCGTCAAGCAGCTCACCGCCAGGGAGCTGGAGGTGACCGTCGAGGCCGGTGCGGGGGAGGGAGCGTCATATCCCGACGCCGAATACGGCGACGCGGAGGGTGAGATCGGCGATCCCTGGGGTGCCGACGTGGTGCTGAAGGTGGCGGCGCCGACCGACGACGAGGTGGGAAGGCTCAGGCAGGGCCAGGTCGTGATCGGCTTTCTCCAGCCGCTGACCAACCCGGACCTCGCCAGGAGGCTCGCGAGCGCGGGCGTGACGAGCTTCGCGGTCGAGGCGATCCCCCGCATCACGCGCGCCCAGTCCATGGATGCCCTCTCTTCGCAGGCCAACCTGGGCGGCTACATGTCGGTGCTGATCGCCGCGCGTGACTCCGGAAACCTGTTTCCGATGATGACCACGGCCGCGGGCACGATCGCCCCGGCCAAGGTCCTGGTGCTCGGGGCCGGCGTCGCGGGGCTGCAGGCGATAGCGACCGCGAAGCGCCTGGGCGGCGTGGTGACCGGATTCGACGTCCGTTCGGTCGTGAAGGAGCAGGTCGAGTCCCTGGGCGGCCGCTTCCTCGAGGTCGATGCGGTCAAGGACGCCGAGGGCGAGGGCGGCTACGCGCGCCCGTTGACCGAGGAGGAGAACGAGCGGCTCCGCGGCGAGCTCGCCCAGGCCGCCGTGCGTCAGGACGTGATCATCAGCACGGCTGCGATTCCCGGCCGTCCGGCCCCGCTGCTGGTCACAGCCGACGCCGTGCGTGGGATGAAGCCCGGCTCGGTGATCGTCGACCTGGCCGCCGAGACCGGCGGCAACTGCGAGCTGACCAGGGCGGGGGAGACCGTCGTCGAGAACGGCGTGCAGGTGATCGGGCCGGTGAACCTGCCGAGCGAGATGGCTCAGGACGCGTCGGCCCTCTACGCCAAGAACCTCTCGAACCTGCTGGACCTCCTGCTCGACGACGAGGGTGGCCTGAAGATCGACTTCGAGGACGAGATCGTCGCCGGCTCGTGCCTGACCAGTGACGGCGAGATCGTGAACGAGCGCGCCAGGGAGGCTGCAGGCTGATGGACCTGATGACCGAGATCACGATCTTCGTCCTCGCCGCCTTCGTCGGCTTCGAGGTGATCTCGAAGGTCCCGACGACCCTGCACACCCCGCTGATGTCCCAGACCAACGCGATCCACGGGATCGTGGTCCTGGGCGGCTTCATCGTCCTGGGCTACGCCGACGACACGCTGGAGAAGACGATCGGCTTCATCGCGGTCGCCTTCGGCACGATCAACGTGGTCGGCGGCTTCATGGTCACCGACCGCATGCTGGGGATGTTCGTCCGCAAGCCGAAGCGCGCGGCGATCGAGGAGAGCAAGTCCGAGCCGCTGGGTGACGCCTCGGCTTCCCCCGAGGGCTCGGCGGAGGAGGGCGAGAAGTGACGACGCTCGCCGCGCTCGCCCCCGACTCGGATCTGGTGCGCGGTCTCTACATCGTCGCCTTCGTGCTGTTCATAGTCGGCGTGCGGCAGGGGACGCATCCGACCACCGCCAAGCGCGGCAACCTGCTCGCCGCCGTCGGCATGGCGGTCGCCGTCGCGACCACCCTCGCTCTCGACGGCATAGGGAACTGGGAGCTGATCATCGCTGCGATCGTCGTGGGCACCGCAGTCGGAGCGGTCGCCTCGATCAGGGTGCAGATGACCGCGATGCCCCAAATGGTCGCGCTGTACAACGGCGTTGGGGGCGGAGCGGTCGCGCTGATCGCCTGGTCGGAGTTCCGCGAGGAGCTGCATCTGATCGACGAGGGATCAATCGCCGAGATCCCGCTCGAGATCTTCGTCCCGATCCTGTTCGCGATGGTCGTCGGCTCGGTCTCGTTCTGGGGGTCGATCATCGCCTTCGGGAAGCTTCAGGACCTGATCCCGACGCAGCCGATCAAGGTGCCGGCCCAGCAGCTCATCAACGCCGTGCTGCTGGTCGGGATCGTTGCGGCCTGTATCTACCTGGGCGTCAAAAACGACGCCCCGGATCAGGGAGTCTTCATCGCCGTCCTGGTCGCCGCGGCGATCCTGGGAAACCTCGTGGTGCTGCCGATCGGCGGCGCGGACATGCCGGTCGTGATCTCGCTGCTGAACGCCTTCACGGGTCTGTCGGCCGCTGCCGCCGGCTTCTCGCTCGACAACGTCGCGCTGATCGTCGCCGGCACGCTGGTCGGCGCCTCGGGGACCATCCTGACCATGGAGATGGCGACCGCGATGAACCGCTCGGTCGCGAACATCCTCTTCGCCGGCTTCGGCGGGGCACCCGCCGGGGGAGCGGCCGCGGGCGGGGAGGAGCGCCCGCACAGGTCGATCGGGGCACAGGACGCGGCGATCTCGCTGGCCTATGCGGACTCCGTCGTGATCGTCCCCGGCTACGGGCTCGCCGTCGCCCAGGCCCAGCATGCCGTCAAGGAGATGGCCGATGAGCTCGAGAGGCGCGGCGTCACCGTCAACTACGCGATCCACCCGGTCGCCGGCCGGATGCCCGGCCACATGAACGTCCTGCTCGCCGAGGCCGACGTGCCATACGACAAGCTCCGCGAGATGGACGAGATCAACCCGGAGATGCCGCGCACCGACGTAGCGGTCGTGATCGGGGCGAACGACGTCACGAACCCGGCGGCCAAGAACGACCCCGACTCGCCGATCGCGGGGATGCCGATCATCGAGGTCCACGAGGCCCAGCAGGTGATCGTCATCAAGCGCTCGCTCAGCCCCGGCTTCGCGGGTATCGACAACGATCTGTTCTACGAGGACAACACCTCGATGCTGTTCAGCGACGCCAAGGCCGCGGCCCAGGAGATCGCAGGCGAAGTCGAGGACCTCTAGGTCCCGTCAGGCCTTCCCTGGCACGTCAGTCGTCGAGCTTGCGGAGCCGGCCGGTGCGTCCGATCAGCAGGCCGATCAGCAGGCCGAGCACCGCCGAGAGAAGCAGGGCGAAGATCAGGGGGGCCGTGACCTCGGCGAACAGGAAGTCGACGGTGACCTCCTTGGAGTTCTGCAGGATGAAGATCGCGGCGATGATGACCAGCACGATCGCCGCGTAGAGGCGCCACCTGGGCCCATCGGTACCCGGAGTCGTTCGCGCTTCCACCAGCCGGCGACCCTACCACGGAGCCTGGCGCCGATTCGTGAGCGAATGGCGACTCGGCGCGCGCCTCGAGTCAGGCCCGCCGGCCTAGCGTCGGCCCGTGACTCCCTCATGCGACCGAGGCCAGGCGACCGTGGAATGGATCGGCCTGGTCCTGCTGGCCGGCCTGCTTCTCGGCGCGCTGGTGGCCGGGGCCCGCCTGCTGGGCCTGGGAATGGCGGTTCCGGGCGTGGTGCTCGAGCGGCTTGTCTGCGCGGTGCGGCTGACCGAGGATTGCCACGACGAACCCGCCCTGCGCGCGGATTACGGGCCCGAGGTGGCGTCGCTCGCGCGCGCCCATGCGCCCGCTCTCCTTTACGAGGAGGGCATGCGGGCGCTGCCCGTGGACTTCCGCCGCTGCCGCGAGGACCCGTGCGCCGAGGGCCCCGGCGAGGGGCATCCGACGCGCTCGCTCGCCCGCCTGCCGGTCACCGCCTTCACCCACGTCATCGACTGCCGGCCGGCGGCGCGCGTCGCGAGCGAACGCCGCGGAGCCGACTGCTCGGGCGAGCGCTCCGGGCGCCTCTACATCCAGTACTGGCTGTACTACCCGGGCAGCGCGACGGGCGAGGGCAGCACGCCGCTCAAGGGCCTGGTCCGCGCGGCGAGCGCCGTGGCCGGGAAGCCCTCGTTTCACCCCGACGACTGGGAGAGCCACCAGGTCCGCATCGATCCTGATGGCCGGCGATTCGCGCGCTCCAGCTCGCACCACGGCTATGGAGACGGCTGGGTGCCGGACCCGGACCGCCTCTATGTCGCGGGCGGAAGCCACGCGGGCCGCGCCGCGAACCACGATGTCGCGCGCGCGACCAAGGACCACCGCCTGCACCTCGTCCCGCTGGCCCGCGTCGCGCGGCGCGACTCCTGGTCCTTCGCGGTCACACCACCGTGGCGCAAGCGGGTCTGGCTCGACCCGGAGTATGGCGGTACCGAATAGGCCAGCGGCTACTTGGGCGCCATGCGCAGCGCGCCATCCAGGCGGATCGTCTCGCCGTTCAACATCGGGTTCTCGACGATCTGCAACGCAAGCTGCGCGTACTCTTCGGGCAGGCCGAGGCGGGATGGAAACGGCATCGTCGCGCCCAGCGCCTCGCGCGCCTCCTCGGGCAGCGCCGCGAGCAGGGGAGTGTCGAACAGGCCGGGGGCGATCGTGCAGACGCGGATGCCGCGGCTTGCGAGGTCGCGAGCGGCGGGCAGGGTCATTGCGACGACCCCGCCCTTCGAGGCGGCGTAGGCGACCTGCCCGATCTGCCCGTCGTAGGCGGCGATGGAGGCGGTGTTGACGCAGACACCGCGCTCGCCGCCTCCGTCCGGCTCGTTCTCGTTCATCGCGGTCGCCGCCAGCCGCAGCACGTTGAAGCTGCCGACCAGGTTCACCTTGATGACGTTGTGGAAGATCTCCAGGTCGTGTGGCCCCTGCTTGCCGGTGACCCTCTGAGCCCAGCCGATTCCGGCGCAGGAGATCGAGATCCGCAGGCCTCCGCGGCCGGCGGCCGCGTCCACGGCGGCCTTGACCTGATCGGCCTCCATCACGTTCATCTCGACGAAGCTCGCGCGGTCACCGAGGTCAGCGGCCAGTGCCTCGCCCTTCTCGGCGTTCAGGTCGGCGATCACGACCGATGCGCCCGCCCCGTACAGGGCACGGGCGGTCGCGGCGCCGAGCCCCGAGGCGCCGCCGGCGACGAGGGCGCTTTGTCCGTCGATCCGCACGGGCGGCACCCTACCGGCGGAACGCCGTGGCATTCGGCCGGGCAACGAAGCCGCACCGATGATTGAGGGTCGAGTTGGGGGGTCTATAGCGCCCATAACTCGACCCCGAAGCCGGGTGGATCAGTTAGGTGCCAGTGCCTCGATCAGCGCGGCGGTCCCCTCCGGCGTCGTGATCGGAGTTATCACCGGCAGCGTGATGCCGCCCTCGACGTAGGCATCGAGTCGCGCCTTCATCTCCTCGGGCGCTCCGAAGATGAACGTGTCCTCGATCAGGTCCCAGGGGGCCGCCTCGGCGGCCTTCCGGCGGTCCTTCGCCTTCCAGGCCGCGACCATCGGGTCGATCTTCTCGCCGTGACCGAGCCAGCGGTAGAACTTCTCGTAGACCGGGACCGTGATGTAGGAGGAGAACATGAAGCGCGCCAGCGGCTCCACCTGCTCGCGCTCGCCCGGGATGCAGAAGAAGCGGCAGAGGAGCTCGAACCCCTCGGGCGCGCCCGCGTCCTCGAGCTGACCGGCGATCTGCGGCAGGCCCGACAGCGGCAGGAAGTTCGTCATTGCGCCGTCGCCCTTCTCGACGGCCAGCTCCAGCATCTTTCCGCGGAGGGCCGCGACGATGATCGGGATCTCCGAAGCCGGCGCCGCCTCCAGCTTGAATCCGCCCTCGCCGCGCTCGCCGGCCAGCACCGTGCGCAGGAAGTCGATCGTCTCGCTGACCTTGGAGCGCGGACGCTCGAAGGGCATGCCGTTCCAGCCCTCGATGATCCGGTCCGACGATGCCCCGATGCCCAGCGCGAATCTGCCCTGAGAGGCGTCGGCCAGGGCCGCGGCCTCCTGGGCCAGCAGGGCCCGCCCACGTTGCATCACGCCGACCACGCCCGTGCCGAGCCTCGCCCGCTCGGTCCACACTGCGCTCAGGGCGAGGGGGGTGAAGCCGTCGGGGCCGTTGGTCTCGCCCGACCAGATGTCGGTGTACCCCGAGGCTTCGGCGCGCCGCACAGCCTCCTCGCTGTCGACCAGCGTCGTGCCGGGCAGCGGCAGCGTGAGTCCCCAGCGGCTCGCCATCGGGCGACCCTATCCGAGCGGCGGGAACCGTACGCACGCACGTGGCGCTACGGATAGGGTCCGAGCATGGACTTCTCGAGGCTCGACCGCTCGGAGCTGATCGGCGTCGCGTCCGGGGTGCTGCTTGCGATCAGCCTGTTCCTGCCCTGGTACTCCCTGGGCGGCGACGTGGTCCGTGACGAGGAAGCGGACTGGGTGTGCGGCGTGGGCAGCGACAGCTGCACGGCCTGGGGCACCTTCCCGATCCTGAAGTGGCTCCTGATGCTGGCCGCCGCCGCGCCGCTGATCCTGAGCTGGATCGTGGTCCGGGGGCACCATCTGACCTGGCCGCGCGGCGAGCTGACCGCGATCGCCGGCCTCACAGCCCTGGTCCTGATCGGCTTCAACGGGTTCGTGGACAAGCCCTCGGAGAACGACATCGCCATCAGCCTGTCCTGGGGGTACTTCCTCGCGCTGTTCGCCTCGATCGGCATCTTCATCGCCGGCGGCTTCCGAGCGGTGGAGAGCGGGGGCGGCGCCCGGCGCAGACCACCCGCGACGTTCTAGCTTTCTGCCATGGCCGACGAGGGGGTCATCTCCCACGATCAGCGCTCGGGGTCGAAGCCCGACCGCAATCTGGCGATGGAGCTGGTCCGCGTGACCGAGGCCGGCGCCCTTGCCGCGGGCCGCTGGGTGGGGCGCGGCGAGAAGGAGAAGGCCGACGGCGCCGCGGTCGACGCGATGCGCCTGATGCTCGACACGGTCCCGATGGACGGCGTGGTCGTGATCGGCGAGGGCGAGAAGGACGAGGCGCCCATGCTCTACAACGGCGAGCACATCGGGGACGGCAGCCCGCCGGTCGTCGATATCGCCGTGGATCCGCTGGAGGGGACCACCCTGACCGCACGCGGCATGCCCTCCGCGCTGTCGGTGATCGCGCTCGCTCCGCGGGGCACGATGTTCGACCCCGGGCCCTGCGTCTACATGGAGAAGATCGCGACCGGGCCGCGCGCCGCCGACCTGATCAGCCTGGACGACCCGCTCGAGGACGTGATCCGCAGGATCGCCGAGAGGAAGGGAGGCGAGCCGGGCGACGTCACGGTGATCATGCTCGACCGGCCCCGTCACGAGGACGCCGTGGCGACCCTGCGCGAGGTGGGCGCCAGCATCCGCTTCATCTCGGACGGCGACGTGGCGGCCGCGCTGTTCGCGGTGATGCCGAACACCGGCATCGACCTGCTGTGGGGTGTGGGGGGGACACCGGAGGGGGTGCTTTCCGCCGCCGCGATCAAATGCCTGGGCGGCCGCATCCTGGGCCGCCTCTGGCCCCGCGACGACGACGAGCGAAAGGCCGCCGCGGACGCCGGCTATGACATCAGCCGCGTGCTCGACACCGACGACCTGGTCGGCGGCGACGACGCCTTCTTCGCGGCCACCGGGGTCACCGACGGCGATCTTCTGGACGGGGTGCGCCGCCTGGACGACGGCTCAGCGACCACCGAGTCGCTCGTGATGCGCTCTCGGTCCGGCACGGTCCGCCGCATCCAGGCCACCCACGACCGCCCGAAGCTGCGCGAGGTCACCGGCGGCCGCTACGGATAGGGCCAGGCTCCCAAGCGACGGGGAAGCCCGCGCGCACTCCCTCGTAGCATGCATCCCGTGCGGGTACTGGTCGCCGGCGCCACCGGCTACATAGGACAGCTGCTGGCTCTGGAACTCGCCCACCGGGGGTCGCCGCCGCGAGTGATGGCTCGCAGCCCGGGTAGGGCCAAGGACCTCGCCGAGGCCGGCTGCGAGGTCGTCCCCGGCGACGTGCTGCGGCGAGAGACCCTGGCCGAGCCGCTCGATGCGGTGGACGTCGCCTACTACCTCGTGCATTCGATGGGGCGCGGGGGAGAGGGGGACTTCGCCGAGCGCGACCGCCAGGGCGCCGAGAACTTCGCTGCGGCGGCCGCCGAAGCGGGGGTCGAGCGCATCGTCTACCTGGGCGGCCTCTCCGACGGCGGCTCCAAGCACCTCGAGAGCCGTCACGCGACGGCCTCCTACCTCGGCTCGACCGGCATCCCCGTCACCTACCTGCGCGCCGCCGCCGTGATCGGCTCCGGCAGCGAGTCCTTTCGCACGTGCTTCTTCCTCGTCAAGCGCCTGCCCCTGATGATCACGCCCCGCTGGACGACCACACGCACCCAGCCGATCGCGATCGCGGACGTGATCGCCTACCTGGTTGCCGTCGCAGACAGCGGCCCGGCGAAGGGACGCTCGATCGAGATCGGCGGCCCAGACGTGACCACATACGGGGGCATGATGGACGCGCTGGCCGTGGCGATGGGCCGGCGCCCGCCGCGAAAGGTCCCCGTGCCGCTCCTGACCCCGTACCTGTCCTCGCTGTGGATCGGGCTGGTGACGCCGGTCGACGCCGACGTTGCGAAGCCGCTGATCGAGGGAGCCTCGACGGAGACGATCGTGAGGGACCCGTCGGGGATGGAGCTGTTCGGGGAGGAGCGCACGCCGATGGACGAGGCGATGCGCCACGCCCTCGCGGAGTGATCTCGGGGGCGACGGCGCTTCGACCCGGCTCCGCTACATCGAGGCCTCCTCGTCGTATGCGGACTCTCGCCCGGGCCGCAGGGGAGGCAGCTCGCCATTCTCCAGCGAGCGCATGAAGCCGCGCGTGACCCTAACGTGCACCTGCAGCTGCGTCTTCGCGTAGAGGAAGGCGCCGAAGCGCGCGAAACGGCCCGAGCCTCGCAGGAACGGATAGAAGTTCGAGACGACCGCCCTGATCCGGACTCGCGGCTCTCCTTTGCCCTCCTCACCGCGCCGGACCTCGAAGCTCAGGTATCCCCGGCCGCGTCCACCCGGCGAGACCAGGACGCCACGCTCGATCGGCCAAGTCACGCGGCCGAACCCGGGGCCGGTTTCGAACCGCGGCGCGCGGAAGCGCAGCAGGATCAGGTGGCGGCTCGCCAGCACGACCGACCTGGACGACTCCGTGTAGGCCACGCGCAGCAGTCCAAACGAGATCCGGTTCAGGTACCGCCAGTAGCCGCGGGCAAGCCGCTCGAGCGTCTGCGGCCTCCAGAAGCGCTCGAAGGTCTCGGCGTCCATGGCGACCTCCGCCTCCTGGATCGACCGCAGGGGTCCGTCCGGCGTCACCGGCCCACGCTCAGGATCCGGCAGGACCCTCACCGTGAGCTCGCCAGGCGAATGCGCCCTCGCCGCCTGCGGCTCAGCCATCCGTTGGGAAGGTGCCCGTGTCGTCATGCTCGTGGCGAAGCGAGTTCATCACTGCCCCGGCCAGCAGCCCCAGGCTAATCGCATAGAACCACAGCAGCGCAACCAGGATGAAGCCGATCGTCCCCCCGATCCGGGTCAGGTCGGAGATGTTCGTCAGGTAGAAGGGGAAGACGTAGTTGGCGATCGCTAGGGCGGTGGCGAAGAAGAGCGCTCCGGGCCAGACCGACGGCCACGGCATATGGCCCTTGGGCACCGCCCAGTAGATGGCGCACACGACCGCGAACGTGACCGCCCAGCCGCCGATCACGACGATTGCGGTTCGGAGGGCCCCGAACTCGTCCAGGCCCCAGGGCAGGTCGTCGGCGCCGGCGAACACCGCGCTCTCGATCGCGGGGACCGCGACGCTTGCCCCCAGCAGCAAGGTCAGCGCGAGCAGCATCACCAGGGCGAAGCGCTTCTGCTCGACCCAGCCGCGGCACTCGACGTGGTAGATGCGGCAGAACGCGGTGTCCATGGCCCCCCAGAACGAGGCGCCGATCCAGATCCCGCCCACGGCGGCCGCCACGCCGATGGTGGTCGAGCTGTCGCGCACGCGGTCGATAGCGGTGGCCAGGGCGTCCTGCTCGAGGTTCGGGAACAGCCGCTGGATGTCGAGGATCACCGACTCCTCGATCTCGGGGCTGTCGACGACCTGCCCGAAGACGAACAGCACCAGGAGCGCGAACGGGAAGATCGCGAGCATCAGGTTGTAGGCGACCATCCCCGCCATCCCGGTGATGTTCTCCTTGTACGCGCGATTCCAGAAGCCGACCGCCCAGGGCGATCGCCACGGCGCTCGGCGCGCGTCGGACTTCGCTTCCACGGCCCGCTCCACCGCCGTCAGATGCCCCCGTGTCGAGCGTCCAGGCTGGTGCAGTCAGCTGGAGTCGCGGAACTTTTCCCCAACGTGGCTGTTTCCGCATGGGGATGCAGAGCTGCAGGCCCTCCGTGATTCTTGACTACAAGATCAGAGCGGCTAGGATTCGAACTGGCGTTTGAGCCGAAATGCAGGGCAGAATGCAGCTCAGACCCGGCTCTCGGTTGGGTCAGGAATCGCAACCGACACGCGTTTCCGTCGCCCTTCGGCGACTGCGGTGAAGGTTTCGGGTCGACGGCCGACACCGAAGTTGATATCCCAAAAATGGGTGTTGAAGAGATAAGCCAGGAAACCCGTAGAGAGCAAGGGAAGGAAGACCTAACCAGATGCTAGTCGCGGACCTTCAGGAGCTTGAGGAAGTAAAGAGTCTCATCACGAAGGGACAACAGCTTGGCGTACTCACCTACGGGGACGTCACCGCGGCTGTCTCGGAGGTCGAGCTCGACGAGTCTGACGTCGAGGATCTCTACGGGCACCTCGAGAAGTCGGGGATCGAGCTGGTCGAGGATCTCGACCCCGCCCAGAAGCAGGCCGAGGCCGTCGCCGCCGAGGGGGCGAAGGGCAGGGGTCGCAAGCGTCAGAGCAAGGCGACCCTGGATCTGAAGCCCGACATGACCACGGATTCGCTGCAGCTCTTCCTGAAGGACATCGGGAAGGTCCGCCTGCTCACCGCC
>OBLS010000484.1_pt1 | contig 14365 bp, 14 predicted proteins | sample 1519901 | NCBI WGS metagenome assembly OBLS01 (sample SAMEA3113585, study PRJEB22503) | soil metagenome | reverse complement strand
TGGCCGCGGCGATCGAACATCCGAACGTCATCCCCGTGTACGGCGCCGGTGAGGAGGACGGACGGCTCTACCTCCTGATGCGCTGGGTGCCGGGTACGGACCTGCAGGCGCTCATTCGCCGGTCGGGCCGGCTCGGTCACGTACACGCGGCGACCATCGTGGCGCAGGTCGCCGCGGGGCTCGACGCTGCCCACGCCGTCGGTCTCGTGCACCGTGACGTCAAGCCTGCAAACGTCCTCCTCGGGGGCGAAGACGGCTCGGGGCACGTTTACCTCAGCGACTTCGGGCTGACGCTCGACCCTTCCACCGACACACGGGTCACGGACAGCGGCGAGTGGTTCGGGACGGTCGACTTCATGGCACCGGAGCAATTCGAGGGAGACCGCCCGGACGCCCGGACGGACGTGTACGCCCTCGGTTGCGTCCTCAACGCCGCGCTCACAGGTGAGCCGCCGTTCCATCGCGCCTCCGTCCCCGGCACGATCCTTGCCCACCTGAACGATCCGCCGCCGCGCCCTTCCGCTACGGCGGGTGTGCCGCAGGCCTTCGATGGCGTCGTCGCGCGTGCGCTGGCCAAGCGACCGAGCGACCGCTATCGATCCGCCGGCGAGCTCGCCAGAGCCGCGCTGGCCGCGGCCGGCCCGTCGGCAATGGAGCTTGAGGGCGGCTCCGAGCGGCGCGCGACTGGTCAGAACGGCGGGAAGCGTGTGGGGGGAAGAAGCGAGACACTCGCGTTAGCGAACGGGTCGCAGGGCATGGGGCCTCCCGGGGAGTCGGGTATCAGCGAGCACGGTCGCGTGACCGCGCGACTAAGACGGGCGTCGCGTCGTCCCACCTCTGCGGCACTGCTCGCGGCGGGCACCTTGTTGGCAATAGGTGTGGCCATGGCGGCGCTCCTTGGCGCAGGGCCATTCGACACACGCGACGAGTCCGGGGCCGTCACGGCGAGGGACGTGCGGGGCGCCGTCGAGGCGTTTGCGACCGCTTACACCCGAGAGGATGCCGACGCGCTCTCGACGTTGCTTGCGCGCGAGGTGAGCCGCGTGACCCCGTCGGACGCCCAGCGCGGACGTGAGAGCGTGGTGCGGGAGTACAGGCGTCAGTTCGCCGCGAACCCGACCGAGCGCTACGTGCTCACGGACATCTCGGTGCGACCCGGCGCGATCGGCCGAGCGAGCGGCAGATACGTGGTGTCAAGGTTGGGCAGGGGGCCGATCACGGGCCGGGTCGCCTTCGGCGTGCAGCGCGAGCAGGGCCGTCCGCGCGTGGGGCTCATTGCCGCCACGCCCGATCCCTAAGTCCGGCTCAGCAGCCCTTGGCGACGGTGAGAAGGACGTCGGCGCCCCTCCGCACCTCGCTGCCCGCGGTGGGGGAGCTTGCGCAGACGCTCCAGTCGCCCCCGAGCAGTTCGTCCAACAGGCCGCCTTCCTCCTCGACCTCCGCGGAAAGGCCGAGAGCATCGAGCCGGGCGATCGCGTCATCTCGGCTCGCGCCGATCAGATCAGGCACCTTAACGAGGACCTCTCGCGTGACTCGCAGGGCATTCCAGGCCGAGGCCGCTCCACGGGCACTCGCACCGACGTCGATCAGGTTCGATCCCACCCGGAGAGGGACCACCGCGCGGAACTCACCCCGAGCAACACGGGCGGGCCGGCCGAGGACGAGCACCCGCGCGCCCGCCGGTTGAACGAGCCCCCGAACCTCGACCCTCCCGCCACGAACCACCGCGGCATCGATCGGCGCGGTAATTTCGAGCCGAACCGGCCTCTCGGCCGGGCTATCGCCGCACCCGGAAGCCCATCCGCCCGCGAGGAGGAGGGGGAGCACCAAACCACAAGCGCGCGCGGGCCGTCTCGCGTTCATCAGCATCCTTCGATGAGGCTAGCGTTCGACGGCGGGCCGGCATGCTCGGATTCCCCACGGCCATCACGGCATGGATGAGCGAAAGCTGGGTCAAGGCCTGCGGGAAGTTCCCGAGCTGACGGCCGCTCTCCCGGCTCAGCCGTTGCCGGCGAGCCCGCTCACCCGCTGCGCCTCGGTGACCGGATCGCCCGTCAGCACGAGCACTCCGGCGGGACGCGGGTCGAGACCGCTGGCACCGGCGCCGGCGATGGCGAGCCGGTGGCTGCGCGCGAGCTCCTCCAACTGAGGTCGCAACGGCGACAGCAGCTCCGGCGCGGCTGCGCTAATGACGAGCAGCGCGGGCTGGATCGCACGCGAAGCCTCCACGAGACTTGCGGTCGGCGTGTCGCTGCCGAGGAAGTCGATTCGCCAGCCGCGATTTCGTAGCGCAAGCCCGAACGCGATCAGGCCAAGGTCATGGCGCTCGTCCGGCGGGCACGCGAGCAACGCCCTCGGCCCTTCGCCGCGCCCCCAGCCCCGAGCGAGCCCGAGCAGCCGTCCGCGCAGGAGGTTCGACGCGAAGTGCTCCTGGGCCACCGAGAGCTGGCCGCGCTCCCAACGCTCTCCGAGATCGTGGAGGTAGGGAACGACAACCTGCGACAGCAGCGCATCGAGCGTCGCGACCGCGAGCAGTTCGTCGAAGACGGCCTGCGCGCCGGGCTCGTCGAAGGCCTCCGTCGTTCGCGCAAGTTCGGCTCGAGCGAACTCTGGATCGAATGGTGCGGTGGTGGACCCCCGTCCCGGCGGCGGCGTGGTCGGCTCGACGGACAGCGTTGCTCGCGCAGCGAGTGCTGCCGCTTCCCTGGCGGCGAGACCGTCGGCGATGTGCCGGGACATCAGCCGGACGCGTTCGAGATCGTCGAGCGAATAGAGGCGCAGGCCGCCGGGCGAGCGCGTCGGGTGCAGAAGTTGGTAGCGCCGCTCCCAGGCGCGCAGCAGCTCGGGGCTCACGCCGGCGCGCCTGCTCAGCTCGCCGATTCGAAGCGGCGTTTCGTCGCTCATGGGGCGCACGATACAGGACCTAGACAAAACCTTGACAAACGGTCCGGCTCCCGCTACCTTGCCACTCGTACTTGGACAACAGTTGTACAGGAGGTGTACAGATGAAGAAGCTTGACCTACTCGCCGCCACGCTTGTGATCGTGGGCGGGCTCAATTGGGGTCTCGTGGCGATCGCGGAGTTCGACCTCGTCGCGTGGATCTTCGGCGAGGAGTTCGGCAGCACGAACGCGGCAAGTCGCCTCGTCTACGGACTCGTCGGCCTGGCGGCCGTCTACGGCATCGCGTCGCTGCTCGCCAGTCGCAGCGCGGATGCCGCAGGCCACCCGGCGACGACCACGCGCTAGCCGGACTTCACGAGAAAGGAATCGCATCCATGCCATCAATCCGAATAGCCCTCGCCGTGGTCTCGATTGCGGCTGTGGGCGCCACCGGCGGCGCATCAGCCGCTTCCAGCTCAGCCGGGGCGGCGCAGGAAGCCGACATCGTTCAGACGGCCGTCGGCGCCGGCAGCTTCAAGACGCTCACCAAGCTGCTGAAGCGGGCTCACCTTGTCCGCGCTCTCAAGCAGCCGGGACCGTACACCGTGTTCGCGCCCACTGACGCCGCGTTCGCCAGGGTGCCGGAGTGGAGGCTGAACGCGCTGCTCCGAAGCAGGTCGAAGCTGAGGTCCGTGCTCCTCTACCACGTGGCGGCCGGCGAGTTGCCTGCGGCCGACGTCGTCCAGCGCTCGTCCGTAAAAACGCTGAACGGCAAGAGGGTTCGCATCCGTGTGAGGGACTCGAACGTCTTCGTGAACAGGGCGCGGGTCACCACACCGGACGTGATGGCCTCGAACGGCGTCATCCACGTCATCAACCGCGTACTCATCCCGCGCTAGTCCGCGGGCCGCAACGCGCTCCCGCCGCAGGCCCAGCCGCCGCGGCGGGAGCCGCCGGCGGCCGAAGGCGGCCGCGGGGGCGGAGTCGTGGCGACGCGGTGTCTCGATGCACGTCACGACCGACCAGGGATCACCGGCAGCTTGACCGGCCCGGCGGCTCCGGTCAGTCAGCAGGCCAGGCCGCGACAGAGACGAAGTCGAGCTTCCCACTCGGCGGCAGCGGCTGCGGGTTCAGCGCTACGAAGTCGATCGTCGTCCTGGGCGGAAGCGGCTGCGGGTTCAGGGCCACGAGGTTGATTTGTACGCCCGGCGGTATCGGTTGAGGATTGAGCGCCACGAGGTTGATGGTCGCATCCGGAGGCAGCGGCTGTGGGTTGAGTGCCACGAGTTCGATCGTCGCGTCGGGCGGAAGCGGCTGGGGGTTCAGGGCCACCAGGTTGATCTGTACGCCCGGCGGTATCGGTTGAGGGTTGAGCGCCACCAGGTCGACACTCGGCTGCTCCATGCGAGCTCTCCCTTCCTGGAGTGAAATGACGTTGCAGCCTACCCGGCTAGGCGCGGTTGCTGGAGCTCTGAGGGTGGGACGGCGGTAGACAGCAACACGGCGCTTGACATCAGACACCTATGTCTGATTTACTAGCTCAGACAACATTGTCTGAGTTATGAAACGGAGTTCCGATGTACCGCCGCCCCCACACGCCCAGCAGCAGCAAGAACTCTCGACCCGCTCTACTCGCCGTGCTCCTGGTGGCCCAGCTGATGGTCATCCTCGACATCTCTGCGGTGAACCTGGCGCTGCCCGACATGGCGACTGACCTCGGCATCGGCGGCGGGGACATCACATGGACGATCACGAGTTACTCGCTGGTGTTCGGCAGCCTGCTGCTGCTCGGCGGGCGCGCCGCTGATCTACTCGGGCGCCGACGCGTCTTCCTCGCCGGTCTGACGATCTTCACGCTTTCCTCGCTCGCCTCGGCGCTCGCGGGCGGCGCCGGCGCGCTATTCGCGGCCAGGGCAGGACAGGGTCTTGGCGCCGCCCTGCTCTCGCCCGCGGCGCTATCGATCATCACGACTACCTTCACAGGATCCGAGCGGACGAAGGCACTGGGGGCATGGGGCGCAGTCGGCGGCGCGGGCGCCGCAATCGGCGTCCTGCTCGGAGGCGCCCTGACGGAGCTCGACTGGCGCGCGATCTTCCTGATCAACCTGCCCGTCGGACTCGTGCTCGCAGTCGTAGCCCGCAGGGTCGTTCCGGCCGATCCGGCGCGCCCGAGCTGGCGCGGACTCGATCTCCGCGGCGCGCTCGTCGCGACCACGAGCCTCGGGGCGCTGATATACGCGATCTCGCAGGCCGACAGCGCGGGCTGGATGTCAATCCAGACACTCGGCATCGGCGCGCTGGGGCTCGTCGGCCTGGCCGGCTTCGCAGCCCTCGAGCGCCACACCGCCCGGCCCCTCCTGCGCGTCGAGCGGCTCGCAGACCGCGCCGTCGGCGGCGGCTTCGCATTGATGCTCGCCGCCTCGGCGGTCCTGTTCGGCACATTCCTGCTGTTGTCCCTGTACATGCAAGACGTACTCGGCACAGGCCCGCTCGAGACCGGACTCGCCTTCCTTCCCCTAGCCCTCGCGGCCGGCGCGGGCGCCCACGTGGGAAGCCAGCTCATCAGCCGCGGCGGCGTGCGCATCCCGATGGCCGGCGCGTTCGCGGTCAGCGCAGCCGGGCTGCTCCTGCTCTCGGGCGCTGACCCGGACGGCAGCTATCTGTCCGACGTCCTGCCGGGCATGCTGCTCGCGGGTCTCGGCCTCGGGATCGTCCTGGTCGCGGTAGCCGTAGCCGTCCTTACCGGCGCGCGCGACGAGGAGAGCGGCATGCTGTCCGGGTTGAACACGACCGGCCACGAGGTCGGCGGCTCACTTGGGGTCGCGGTGCTGGTGACGATCGCGACGGCTGCGATTGGAGCTGCACCCGGGTCGGGCGCAGAGGCGGCGTTTGCGAACGGGATCGGCAACGCGTTCATGGCCGCAGCCGGGCTGGCCATCGCCGCCAGCCTCGTCGCGCTGATCGTCCTGCCCTCCGCACGCGCGTTCCTGCCCAGGCTACGGCTGGCACCCAGCTCCATGCCGATCCACTAACGCAGCGATGGCTTCTGCGCACACACCCATCCCACGCGAGGGCCGCCGCCGACGTGCCGACGCTGAGCGGAGCGAGGCGCGCATCCTTGACGCGGCGGTCGAGGCGCTGGCCGACGATCCCGAGGCCAGCATGGCCGAGGTCGCCCGCCGAGCGGGCGTGGTCCGAGCCACGGTCTACGTGCATTTCCCGACACGGGAGGTGTTGATTTCCGCCGTTACGGAGCACGCGATGTCCGAAGTCGTCGACGTCATCGTGGCGGCCGAACCTGAGCGCGGCGACCCAGCGGACGCACTGCGCCGGGTCGTGACCGAGGCGTGGCGCACACTCGGGCGCTACCACGCGCTGGTGGCGATCAACACCCGGCTTCCAGAAGCCGAGCTGCATCAGCGCCACGGCAAGGTCTTCACGGCGCTCCAAGCGCTCATCGAACGCGGCCAACGAACAGGTGCATTCCGCAAAGACGTGCCGGCCGCGTGGCACCTATCGATGCTCGTAGCGCTGATACACGCGGCGAGCGCCGAGCTGCGCGCCGAGCGCCTACCACCGGACGAGGTCGAGTCCGCGCTGGTGGCGACCGTACTCGGCGCGCTTCGTCGCTCGCGGTGAGCTCTGCGATGTCGCGCATGGCGATGGCCACTGAAGGCACCCACAGCGGAAGCGCGCCATCGGTGGCAGTCTTCTCGTATGGCCGTTTCGCGGATCGACGACGTACAGGCCCTGCGCGAGCTTGAGGAGGTCCGGATCGGTCTCCCACCGGGACTCACGGTCTCGTGGCTCGGGGTGTCGGGCTACCGGCTGACCTTTAACGGGGTTTCGCTCTTCATCGATCCGTACGTCTCACGGGTACCGTTGCGCTCGCTGCTGCTGCGCCGTACGGCCATGCCCGACGAGGCGCTGATCGATCGCTACGCAAGCGCGCCTGGAGACGTCGCCGGTGTCCTTGTCGGCCACCGCACTTCGACCATGCAGTCGACGCGCCCGCGATCGCGCGGCGCTATCGCGCGAAGGCCTACGGCTCGGCGTCGCTCGGCCACCTCATGCGGCTCCACGGCCTCGGCGATCTCGCTGTAGAGGTGGTACCCCACAAGCCCTATGAGCTAGGGCCATTCGTTGTGCGGTTCGTGCCGAGTCGCCATTCCAAGCTGCTGTTTGGACGCAAGGTCCCGATGGACGGCGAACTGACATGCGACCACCTCGATGGGCTGGCCCCAGGCGCCTACAAGTGCGGTGCTGTGTACGGCATCCGCATTGAAGTCGCCGACATCTCGCTCTACCACCAGGGCAGCGCAGACCTGGATGACTCCGAACTGCCCGACGAGCCGGTCGAGATCTTTCTCGCCGGGGTCGCTGGCCGCAGCTTCACGCCGCGCTACTGGGAGCGCATCCTGCCTTGCCTTGACCCGCGAGTAATCGTCCCGACGCACTACGACAACTTCTTCTCGCCGCTCGGACGGGAGCAAGACTTCGTCCGCCGTCTCGAGCTCGCGGCCTTGCCCGGCGAGGTGTCGGCCGTGTCACGTGATGCGCGCCTGGCGGCGCTGCCACGCGTGGACAGCCCTTCGGATTCATAGCCGCCACTGGAGTGATCGTCAGGTCGTTGTTCTCGCGGGCACCGTGTTGAGGATGATCGAACCTCGATACTTGCTGCCGACCGTTCTGAGCCTGCTCATGGAATTCTCACTTCGCTGATCGAGTGCACAGTGGTGCGCTCGGCCACATAGGACGGCAGGAGCTCAAGCGCCGCTCCCTCGCCATCCGCCTCGACAGCCCACCAGATCGAATGGCCGCCGGAGCGGCACGAGGCGATCGCCCTGCGGTGGCGGAGCGGGCTCCCGTGCCCCCTCCAGGAGGCGAAGACGACGCCACACTCGTGCGGCGCGTGACGATGCTGAAGCAGATATCTCGGCATGCGCGCAGCCTGCACTGCCGCGGGCACCCTTTGATCGGGCGGCAAACCTGATCCGCACCCTGAGCTTGCTCTTATGCTGCCCCGCAGGATGGCGAGGTTGTCGGAGCGCCTGGTGGGACGCAAGGCCGAGCTAGAGCGGCTCGACGGGCTGGTCGGCGGGCTTGGGGACGGGACCGGACGGCTCGCCGTGATCACTGGCGAACCCGGCATCGGCAAGACCCGCCTGCTGGCCGAGCTCAGCCGCACGGCCGACGAGCGCGGGTGCCTCGTCCTCGAGGGCCGCGGACTCGAGTTCGAGCGCGAGCTTCCATTCTGGGTCTTCGTCGACGCCTGTGACGAGTACCTGGCCTCGCTCGATGCCCCAACGGTGGAGCGGCTGGCGGGCGAGGGACTGGCCGAGCTGACCGGCATCTTCCCGTCGCTTCAGTCGCTCGCGCAGGTGCCGACGCGGGCGCCCCTTGTCGACGAGCGCTACCGGGCGCACCGCGCGGTGCGCCAGCTCTGCGAGCAGCTCGGCGTGCGCAAGCCGCTGCTGCTCGCGCTCGACGACGTCCAGTGGGCCGACGAGGCGTCGATCGAGCTGCTCGCGCATCTGGTGCGCCGACCTCCCGGAGGACGCGCGGTCCTGGTGCTCGCGAGTCGCTCCGGACAGCTGCCCGAGCTTCTGGGCGAGGCGATTGGGGTGGCCGCCGCCGAGGGGCGCGTCGAGCGGCTCGAGCTGCGGCCGCTCAGCGCCGCGGAGGCGAACGGGCTAATCGAGGGGCTCGATCCGCGGCTGCGCGACACCATCTACCGCGACAGCGGGGGCAACCCTTTCTACCTCGAGCAGCTCGCGCGCGCGCCCGCTGGAGACGGCGACGCTCGCGACGCCGCGGCCGGCGCCGTCCCGCTCGACGACAGCGTCGACGTGCCGGCGGCGGTGAGGGCCGCCATCGGCCGCGAGCTCGGTGCCCTCCCCTCGCAGACACGGAGGTTCCTCGAGGCCGCCGCGGTGAGCGGCGATCCGTTCGAGCCCGACGTGGCCGCGGAGATCGCCGAGGCCTCGGAGCCGGAGGCGCTGGAAGCGCTCGACGAGGTCGTGGCGCTCGGGCTCGTGCGCTCGACGGAGGTGCCGCGCCGCTTCGCGTTTCGCCACCCGATCGTAAGGCACGCTCTATACGGGCAGGCGAGCCCGGGCTGGCGGCTCGGGGCGCACGCCCGCGCGGCGGCCGCACTCGCTGCGCGCGGCGCGTCCGCTCCCGAGCGCGCGCACCACGTGGAACAGTGCGCGCGGCGAGGCGACCTCGAGGCGATCGCGCTGCTGCAGGAGGCCGGGCAGAGCATGGCGGCGCGGGCTCCGGCGTCTGCGGCACGCTGGTTCGCCGCAGCGCTGCGCCTGCTGCCCGAGGAAGGCCTCGGTGCCGAGGCGCGCGTGGAGCTGCTGGTGTCGATGGCGATGGCGCTGGCCGCCACTGGGCGGCTGGTCGAGAGCCGTGCGGCGCTGCTCGAGCTGCTCGACCTGCTGCCGCCGGATCCGGCACCCCTGCGCGTGCGACTCACCTCGGCGTGCGCCGGCCTCGAGCACATACTCGGCCACCACGCGGACGCCCACGAGCGTCTGCGCGCGGCGCTCGAGGGACTACCCGAGCAGGCCTCGCCCGAGGGCGTGGCGCTGACGATCGAGCTGGCGCTCGACGCCTTCTACGCGGGCGATTACGCAGGCATGGCCGAATGGTGCGGGCGCGCCCGGACAGTGGCCGACGCCGTCGGCGACCACCCGCTGATCGCTGCGGCGGCGGCGATCACGAGCTGGGCTGCTGTCACGGCCGGCGACTCCGAGACAGCAGGGCGAAGCTGCGCAAAAGCCTCCGCGCTCGTCCACACCCTCGCCGACGAGCAAGTAGCCCAGCGCATGGACACGCTCAGCCACGTGGGTTGGTCCGAGCACTTCATCGGCCGCTATCACGAGGCGCTCGCCAACTTCGAGCGTGGCATCGCGGTCTCGCAGGCCACCGCGCAGGGACAGCTTCTGCTCCAGCTGAGGGAGGGTCAGGCGAACACCCTGGCAGTGCTGGGCCGGCTCGAGGAGGCGATCGCCGTGAGCGAGACCTCGATCGAATCCGCGCGGCTGGCCGGCAACCCGCAAGGGCTGGCGTGGGTGCTCGGCGGCAGATGCCTGTGGGCGATCTACGCCGGCGACCTCGACGCGGCGCGTCGCGCGGGCGAGGAGAGCGCGGAGTTAGTCGCGCGGCTCGACCGCAGCGCGCTCACGATCGTGAGCACGTTCGACTACGCCGCCTACCTCGTCGAGAGCGGCGAGCCGGAGCGCGCGATCGAGCTCGCGGTCGACGCCGCGGGCGGCCCGGCGCTCCCGGCCGATGCCGTGGCCTGGGTGCCCTTCCACGCCGAGCTCCTGACACAGGCCGCAGTGGCGACCGGCCGACAGCGCGACGCGGAGTTGTTCGCCTCGCGTGCGGGCGAAGCGGCGGGGCGGCTCGGCTGGGCCGCGCCCAGGGCGCACGCGGAGCGCGCCCGCGCCATGGCCCTGCTCGCCGCCGGGGAACTGGGCGCCGCCGCGCAGGCGGCGCTTCAGTCGGCGGCGCTTGCCGACGGCACCGGAGCACGGCTCGACGAGGCTAGAGCGCGGCTGCTGGCCGGGCGTGCGCTCGCGGCGGCGGGCGAGCGCACGCCTGCAGAGAGCGAGCTGCGTAAGGCGGAGCGGACACTCCACGAGTGCGGCGCCCTGCGCTGGCGCGACGAGGCCGGCCGCGAGCTGCGCAAGCTCGGCGGCCGCGTGCAGCGGCGCCAGCGCGGCGGCGCCCAGGCCGCCGAGAAGGGAGTGGCCTCGCTCACGGCTCGGGAACGCGAGATCGCGGACCTCGTCCGCGATCGCAAGACGAACCCCGAGATCGCCGCCGAGTTGTTCCTCAGCAAGAAGACGGTAGAGACCCACCTACGGAACATCTTCCGGAAGCTCGACGCCTCGTCACGCGTCGAGGTCGCGCGCGCGATGGAGCGCGAACAGGGCTGAGTTCAGGGTGCGGATCAGGCGCCTGCCCCGATGATCCATCCGGGCGGCGGCGCCACGCTCCTGTGGCAAGCCAACGACCAAGGAGCAGACCATGCAACCCGCCAAGACGCTCGCCCTCGCACTGGCCGCCCTGGCTGTATCGGGCGGCTCGGCCGCCCTGGCCAGCACGATCCAGCTGAGCGACGACCGGCGCGGCGACGCCCGCTGCGAGAGCAAGCCTTGCCCCGATCTGAAGAGCGCCATTGCCAACCCCGGCATCTTCAACAAGAACGAGCTGTTCTACATCATCACCCAGCACAACGCGGTGAAGCTGTCGAGTTTCCCGCGCATCGCGATAAACACGAGCGGGCCGAACACGTCGGCGCCGGAGTTCTACGTCGAGAAGCGCGCCACCGGCGCAGGCGTCTTCAACGTGAAGACGGGACGCAAGAGCGGCCCGGCGACCTGGCGCAACTACAACGCCAAGTCCGCCAACTGGACGTTCCTGCCGAGCGCGATCGGCAACCCCAGCAGCTACGGCTGGCGCGTCGAAGTGGTGCAGGCAGGCTCGAAGGTGGACGCCGCGCCCAACGCCGGCTACCTGAAGCGCAGCCTGCGCTGAGCTAGCTCTCCGTGGAAGGGCGGTAGGTGCCGAAGCCCCAGAGGGGCGATCGATCGTGGCGCCTGCCGCCTTGCGCGGTCGTGGTGGGCGGCCGGGTCGTCAACGGCGAGTAGATCGCCGCGAAGGGTGTCTGAAACGATCGCCCTATGGATCTTGGGATCCACCTGCCTCTGATGCAGTTCGGAGGCGAACGGCTTTCGCTTGGCCGGCTCGTGCAGGCGGTTGACGCCGCTCGGGACTGCGGGCTCGTGGCGGTCTCCGCCAACGACCATTTCGTGTTCTCGACGCCATGGCTCGACGGGCCGACAGCGCTGGCGAGCGTGATCGAGCGGACGGGCGATATGACTCTGGCCACGACCGTCTCCCTCGCCGTCCTGCGGGGGCCGGTCCCGCTGGCAAAGACGCTGGCCGCTCTTGATGTGCTCTCCGAAGGCCGACTGATCGCTGCCCTTGGACCTGGTTCGTCCAAACGCGACTACGACGCCCTGGGCGTCTCGTTCGACGAGCGCTGGAAGCGGTTCGATGAGGCGATTGCAATGCTGCGAGCGCTGCTCGAGGGAAAGCCTTGTCCCGGGCGGGCGCACTACTACCGCGTGCCGTCGGATGTCGAGCTTGCGCCGGCTCCTCGACACGGGCGCGGCGTACCTCTTTGGATCGGCAGCTGGGGCTCGAACGCCGGACTGCGTCGGGTCGCGCGTAGCGGAGACGGCTGGCTTGCCTCTGCCTACAACACGACGCCGGACCGCTTCGCGGACGCTCGTGACCGCCTGGCAGGCGAGCTCGAAGACCACGGCCGCGACAGGGAGGGCTTTCCCAATGCTCTCGCCACGATGTGGACCTGGGTCGCCAAAGATCGCGCCGAGGGGGATCGAGTCCTTGGCGACGTCCTAGCGCCGCTCTTGAACCGAGATCCCCACGAGCTTCGAGGGCAGCTTTGCATCGGGCCCGCCGAGCACTGCGCGGCTCTTCTCTCCCACTACGCCGCGGCGGGATGCCAGCGCGTCTACCTTTGGCCTTTGGGTGACGAGCGACGGCAGATCGAGCTGGTGGGGAGCGAGGTGGTTCCGCGGATCCAGCCTCCCTGACACCGACCAGGTGACCTCAGGGCACGGGACGCAGACGGATGCACGCGAGGGCCAGCTGAAAAGACTCGCCTTGCTATGGCGCGGACCTCCATTGAGCCCGCCACTCCGGAGGCTCCCAACCCTCGCTGACGTAGATCGACTCACGCGCGATCTTCCGGCCTCGAAACTCGAGGATGCTCACCCCGAAGTTGCGAGGACCCCCGTCGTAGCTGATCGAGATTTCCGCAACCCAGAGATCGTCTCGGCCTCTGATCTCTAGGAACTCGACGGCTGTACGCGCCGGGTAGTTGCTTCTCCGTTCGCGGAAGTTCTCAACTCCGACGAAGCGCTCGCCCCGACTGCGGGAACTCGAGAAGGGCGTCATCGTGGTACATCGCGTGACTTAGGTCGGGATCGCTGCTGGCGAAGTGCTGCTCGAGCATCGCCCTGACTGTCGCCCCATCCATGCCGACAGACTGCCGGATTCGCGGCGCGTGCGACTTGCGCTTCTAAGGCACGAGCGTTTGCTGCCGTCTGCCGCCGCGGTCGCCCAATCCGCTACGAACGGCGGTCTGCGCGACAATGCCCGGATGAGCAGCGACGAGCCAGAGTTCATCATCGCCGGCGAGAAGGTCGCGCTCGGACCGCTCCGTAACGATCTCGCCGCCGCTTATGCGCGGTGGATGAACCAGCTCGAGGTCCGGCGCGGGCTCGACTACCGCGGCATCGCTACCTCTCAAAGCCAGGAGACTTGGGTCGAGGACAACATCAAGCGCGGCGCTGAGGATGAGCCACAAGTAGTCGAGTTCACGATCTACGACCGCCGCGACTCCACCGCTGTCGGCACCGCCGGACTGCTTGAGATCGCGTACGCCCACGGGACCGCCGGGTTCGGGATCTTCATCGGCGAGCGCCGCGGCCAGGGTCTCGGGACTGAGGCCACACGGCTCGTGCTCGACTACGCATTCCACGTGCTGCAACTGCGTAACGTGATGCTTGAGACGCTGGTGTGGAACAGCGCCGGGCTGAAGGCCTACGAGCGCGCTGGCTTCCGCCGCATCGGCGTGCGACGCGGCGCGAGAGTGAGCCGCGGGCAGCCCACCGACGTCGTGCTCATGGACGCGGTGCCGGAGGACTTTGGCGCGTCGACACTGCGTTGAGCGACAGGTGGGGCCTCAAGAAGCTCCATGCATCGAGCTCGACCGGCCGTTTCGTGCCGCCGCGACCCGAGGGAGCCGGGCGACGGCTACGTGCCCGGCGCTCGGTACTCGACTCGCTTGACCTTTCGCAAAGCATCCATCGTTTCGTCGACGGTCAGGAGCACGGTGGTCTCAAGCGAGCTAAGCGCACCGCCGCCGCTGAGCGCTAGCGCAACCACCGCCATGGAGACGTTGTCGGGCGCCTCCCAGAGCGTGTAGCCATCGTGCGCGCCAAACGCGTACCAGAAGCCGTGCAGCTTCCCACCGACCGACTCGATGTACGACTCCGCGGCCGTCCGACGGTCCTCAGGGTTGTCGATCAGCCGCGCCCAAGTCTCCGGCGTATAGCTGAACCTGGATAGATACAGCGGCATCGTCCGTCCTTCCTTGGTCGCCGAGCCGGCGCGAGTCGCGGTCAGGCATCGGGAGTATGAGCCCCGTCGAGCGAAGCACACGACGAGGTGCCTGTAAGGCAGAGCACCTGCTGCGGTTTTGCCGCTTCCAGATCGTTCCACATGATCGCGCCCGCTTTCACGTGAGGCGGCCCCCCTCGACGCCGCTCAACCCTGTTCCATTTCTAGGGCTACCAATGCGGGACGCTGGCGAGGTGGAAGGGACTCAGCGGGCGCAACGGGGTGCATCCTTTGCGCGCCGCCAACGTCTTTCT
>OBLS010000483.1_pt1 | contig 14367 bp, 9 predicted proteins | sample 1519901 | NCBI WGS metagenome assembly OBLS01 (sample SAMEA3113585, study PRJEB22503) | soil metagenome | reverse complement strand
TCGGCTGCCCTCGCGGTGCTGATCATGGCGTTCATCGGCGCCCTGATGTGGGGCGCCTACGAGGCCATCTGGGACACCGCCAGGCAGAACACCGAGGACAAGGTCAACGAGATCGGCACGTGACGGGCCGCCGCCGTCCGGGTCGCCCGTCCCGCGGCGATGACGACCGCGGCGTTGGGATGATCTCGACGGCCGCGGGGTTCCTCGTCTTCGTGATGTTCCTGATGCTCGCGACGCAAGTGCTCTACGGGCTGTACGCCCAGTCGACCGTGCGCGCGACTCTCAACGACGCCGCGTCCCGCGCCGCCAACGGCGTCGCCGGCGATGACGAGCTGCTGCGCCTGGCCGACGAAGCCGAGCGGTCGCTGGGACGAATGGGCGACCGCACGACGATCACATTGCGGCTGGTCGACGACGACGGCGATGCCACGCCGGATGTGGTCGAGGGCGTGGCGGTGGCAGATCCGCCGCGGTTCGTGCCAGCGTCGCTGGGCGGCGCAGCGGGCCTCGGCGAGATCACGGCGTCGGTGCGCGTGCGCATCGAGCGGTTCCGCTGACGAACCGGGCCGGCGGTAGCGTCCCGCGCAGTGGACGACAGCCAGAACCGCGACGGCGGCGAGACTTGTGACGGGTTCCGGTCCGGCTTCGTGAGCCTGGTCGGACGGCCCAACGTGGGGAAGTCGACGCTGTTGAACCGCATCCTCGGCCACAAGGTGAGCATCGTCTCCGACAAGCCGCAGACGACCCGCCACCGGATCCAGGGTGTGCTCACGCGACCCGACGCGCAGGTCGTGTTCGTCGACACGCCGGGCATCCACAAGCCGCGCACCGCGCTCGGCGAGCGGCTCAACACGGCCGCGGAGTCGACGATCGGCGACGTCGACGTGGTGGTTCTCGTGCTCGACGCCACGCAGCCGCTGGGGCGTGGCGATCGTTGGGTGGCGTCGCGGGTGCCCCGCGACGCAGTGGTCGTGGTCAACAAGGTCGACATCGCCCGCCCGCAGCAGGTGCTCGAGCAGCTGGCCGCGGCTGCGGAGCTCGACCTGTCGGAGTACTTCCCGGTGTCGGCCCGCACGGGCGACGGCGTCGCCGAGCTCGTGGAACGGCTGGTCGACCGGATGCCCCCCGGGCCGCGGTACTTCCCCGACGACATGGTGACCGACGTGCCCGAGGCGTTCTGGGTTGCGGAGCTGGTGCGCGAGCAGCTCCTGGCGGCCACCCGTGAGGAGCTGCCCCACTCGATCGCCACTCGGGTCACCGAGTGGGAGTGGCCGCGGATCCGCTGCGAGATCCTGGTCGAGCGCGAGTCGCAGAAGGGCATCGTGATCGGCCACCGGGGGTCGGTCCTCAAGCAGGTGGGCACGGCCGTGCGGGAGCAGCTGCCCGAGGGGGCCTACATCGAGCTCCACGTCAAGGTCGACAAGGACTGGCAGCGCCGCCCGAGCGCGCTCGACCGACTGGGCTTTTAGAGACGACGCCTTCGCACCGATCACGGATGGTCGGTCGCTGCCGTCTCACGGAGGTCGCGGAGGAAGCGCTCGATCTCGGCCCGGTCCTTGGTGCGCCGCATCTTGGGCAGCGTGGCCACGATCTTGGGTCCGTAGCGGGCGGTGGCCAGCCGGGGATCGAGCACCGCGACCGCTCCCCGGTCGGCGGCGGTGCGGATGAGCCGCCCGGCGCCCTGAGCCAGCAGCGTCGCGGCCCGCGGCACGTCGATGAGGTCGAACGCGCCGGGACCCGCGTGCTCGCGTCGCGCCTGGAGCAAGGGATCGTCGGGGCGGGGGAACGGGAGCCGGTCGATGGTGACCAGCGACAGCGACTGGCCCGGCACGTCGATGCCCTGCCAGAAGCTCATCGTGGCGAACAGGCACGTCTCAGGATCGCCGGCGAACCGATCGATCAGCGCGGGCTTGGGCAGGTCGCCCTGGGCGACGAGCGGGTAGGGGAGGCGGGGCCGCAGCGCGTCGACCGCCCGGTCCATCGCCTTGTAGCTGGTGAACAGTGCCAGCGTGCGGCCGCCCGCGGCGTCGATCAGCGCGGCGATCTCGTCGACGGTGGCGTCGGGCCAGCGCGGGTCGGTGGGGCGGGGCAGGTGGGCGGCGCAGTAGACGAGGCCGTGGGACGGGTAGTCGAAGGGACTGCCGACGTCGAGCAGCTCGTCGGGGCGCTGGGGCAGGCCCAGCCGGGGCCCGAACCCTGGCGCGATCGTGGCACTCGTGAGCACCGCGGGCCGCTGCGACCAGAGCCGCTCCTGCAACAGGCCGGCCACGTCGAGCGGCGCGAGCCGCAGGGCGGGTGATCGTTCCGTGCCGGTCACGAACAGCACGTGCTCGTCGCCGGGCGCGGCGACGGCGTCGATGTCGTCGAGGAGAGCCGTCGCCGCCTGCCGGGCGCGAACGGCCCGCGCCGTGGCATCGTCGGTGGACTCGTCCGGGATCGCCCGCAGCGCAGCCTGCGCCTTCTCGACCCGCCCGCGTACCGCGGCGAGGGCGTCGGCGAGCTCGGTGGGCAGCGGTGCGACCAGTCGGCGGTCGCGGTAGCCGGCCAGCACGTCGGTGAGCAGCGTCGGCGCGTCACCGATGCCGGTGATGGTGTCGCCGGCCTCGGCGAGGATGCCGCGCAGCATCCGGGCCAGGTGGGAGAAGCGACCCGGGGCCATCTCGACTCCGGTGGTGGCCGAGATGATGTCGTCCATCACGTGGGCCTCGTCGATGACGGTGACGTCGTGGTCGGGCAGCAGGGCGCCGCCGGCGGCCAGGTCGAGCCCGTAGAGGTGCAGGTTGACGACCACGACATCGGCCTCGCCGGCCCGGTCGCGCGCGGCCTCGGCGAAGCACTCGGCACCGCGGGGGCACCGCCGCGCGCCCGGGCAGTCGCGCGACGTGGTACTGACGGCCGACCAGGCGGCGTCGGACGGCTCGACATCGAGCTCGGCGCGATCGCCGGTGACGGTGGTGCTGGCCCACTCCGCGAGGCGCGTCAGCTCAGCATCGTCGGCTCGATCGGCGAACCCGTCGAGGCCGAGCTGGTCGGCACGCTGGTCGGCATGGTCGCCGCCCGCCCCTGACCCGGCCGAGGTCAGCTCCGCCAGACGCTGCACGCACACGTAGTTGGAACGCCCCTTGAGGATCGCCCAGTCGAACGGGTGGTCGAGGTGGCGCTCGAGGAAGGGCAGGTCCTTGGTGGCGAGCTGGTCCTGGAGCGCCCGCGTGGCGGTGGCGACGACCACCCGGCGGTCCGAGAGGATGGCCGGCACCAGGTAGCCGAGCGTCTTGCCCGTGCCGGTGCCCGCTCGCACCACGAGATGGCGGTTCTCGGCGACCGCGGTTGCCACGGCCTCGGCCATCTCGGCTTGCCCGGGACGGGCTTCGCCGCCGCCGGGAAGCGCCGCCACGACGCGCCGCAGTGCGGCGGTCACCTCGGGCTGGGGCATCGCCGGCGACCGTAGCCCGCCGCCGTTGTGGCCCGAACGGGTGGCCGTGACAGGGGTGACGGTCACACCCGTGGCGGTCATGTCGGTGGCGGTCATGTCGGTGGCCGTCATGTCGTGGCCAGCCGCTCGTCGTCGCTGAGTGCGAGTCGCCGCGCCTCGGCCGTCGCGGCCGGCAGATCGGGGAGGGTCCGCTCGACCGGCCCTTCGGGAGTGAGGAAGACGAACACCACGTCGACGACCGGCTCGCCGGTCGCCGCCGCGACCGCGAGGGCGTACGACGCTCCTTGCATCCGATAGCGCTCGACCAGGGATCCGAGGTCGGCGTCGAGGCCCGCCGGGCCGGTCTTGTAGTCGACGACCACGAGGCCGTCGGCGCGGCGGTAGAGAAGGTCGACATAGCCCTCGAGCGTGCGGCCGGCCGGGCTGCCGCCGGGGTCGTCGATGAGCGGGACTCCGACGTAGACCTCGCGCCAATGCGGGGACCGGGCCGCCTCCATCACCGTCGGGGAGCGCAGAGCGCCCTCGACGAGCGAGCGGATGTGAGCTTCGTGCCCCGTGACGCCCTCGGCCGCGGCCTGGGCGGCAACGGCCTGGGCGGTGCCCGCGCCCGTGGTCAGGTCGATCGTCTGCAGGGCGCCGTGGACCGCGCGTCCGATGGCCGTGCCGTAGCGGCCCTTCTGCCACGGGGGCAGGTCGAGGTCGCGCGGCCGCTTGTGCAGGCCGGGATCGTCGAGGACGTCGGGCCGGCCGTCGTCGGTGAGGGCGGTCGCGGCCAGCGTGCGGGCCCGAGCGGCGGCCGCGAGCGCGCGGCCGCGCTCGCGGCGCCACTCGCCGAACGGGACCAACGCATCGTCGTCGGGCGCCTGATCGGGTCGCGATCTGACCGGGGCGGCGTCACCAGGGGCGGCCTCGCCAGGGGCCGCCTCGCCAGGCACCGCGCTCCTGGTAGGTGCGCCATCGGGAATGGTGTCGAGCAGTTCGCCCATGGCGGCCACCAGCAGTTCGGCGCTCGTCAACCGGGCAGCCTCGTCGGGCGCCGACTTGCGGGGCGCCCGGTGCAGGGACACCACCAGGTGGTCGCGGGCCCGCGTGCATGCCACGTAGAGCAGGCGGATGCGCTCGTCGTGCGACATCTGCTCGTCGACCGGCTTCCACGCCTCGAACGCGTCGGAGGTGACCTTGCGCCCCACGGTGATGATCGCCGGATCGCCGGGAGGCCAGGCAACCTCGGCGCCGGCGCGATGCCGCTGTGGCCGGGTCGAGAGTCCGGCCACGATGGTGATCGGAAACTGCAGGCCCTTGGCGGCGTGCACGGTCATGATCCGCACGGCGTCGTCGTCGGTCTCGGGCAGCACCGCCTCGGCCACGCGGCTGCCCTCGGCGGTCTGCTGGCCGACCCACTCGAGGTACTGGCGCAAGGATCCGTGGGTGGCGTCGGTCCAAGCGCGGGCCTGGTCGAGCACGAACCGCAGGCGCCGCCAGGCGTCGCGCGGGCGGCCCTCGGCCTCGCCGAGCTCGAGCAGCCGCCGGTCGCGCGCCACCTGGTCGACGAGCTCGCTCGGCGACCTCCAGCGCCGCAGCCCGTGCATCTCGCGGAGGTAGGCGAGGCCCCCACCGACCATGTCGTCGGGCGGAAGCGTGGCGGGCGGAGCGATGCCGTGGTCGAACCGGCCGCCGTGGTCGTGGCGGTAGCTGAACAGGTCGTCGTCGCCGCAGCCGAACAGCGGCGAGCGCAGGGCCGCCACCACGCTCAGCTCGTCGCTCGGGTCGTCGATGGCCCGCAGGGTCAGCAGCAGGTCGCGCACCAGGCGGCTGGCGTAGACCAGCGACGCGGATTCGGCCCGATAGGCGATGCCGGCGCCCGTGAGCGCGTCCTCGAGCGCGGGCAGCGACAGCCGAGTGGGCACGAGGATCGTGATGTCGCCGGCGCGGGCCGGCTGCCAGTCGGGGCGATCGGGATCGGCCGAGCGGTCGACCGGCCAGCCTTCGTCGAGCGCCCGCCGGATCGTGGCCGCGACCTCGGCCGACTCGCGGGCCCGCACCTCGTCGGCGCGGGGTTGGTCGGTGTGGGCCACGCGGCCGAGGACGCTCACCGGCGGGCCTGAGGGCGGGTCGGGGCGGACCGCGACAAACGGCTCGTAGCCGGGTTGGGACGGCGCGCCGCCGCGTGTCTCATGCTGGATGAGCTCCCCGAACACGGCATTGACGGCATCGATGATCGAACGGCCCGACCGGTAGTTGGTGGTGAGCGACAGCCTGCGGCCGTCGTGGCCGAAGCGCTCGGCCGCCCGGAGGAACAGCGAGATGTCGGCGCGACGGAACCGGTAGATCGACTGTTTCGGATCGCCGACGAAGAACAGGTGACCGGGCCGGGGCTCGATCTCGTCCCACGGCGCCTCGCCGACGTCGGTGCCGGGTGCGGCAATGAGGACAGCCAGCTCGATCTGGATCGGGTCGGTGTCCTGGAACTCGTCGATGAGCAGGTGCCGGTAGCGCCGGTGCAACGCGGCGCGCACCGTGGGCCCGCTCGGGCCACGCAACATCTGCCGCGCCAGCACGAGCAGGTCGTGGAACTCGAGCTGACCGTCGGCTCGGCGCTCGTCGGCCGCCTCGAGCGTGAACCGGCGCAGCTCGACCGCGAGCCGGGTCACCGCCGCGAGGGCCACCTCGTTGCGCAACTCGTCGCACCGCTCGCAGACCCTGTCGATCAGCTCGCGCAACGAATCGCGGTCGTAGCCGTCGGGCCAGTTGGGGTTGGCCCCCCGGGCCCGGCCCGTGGGTCGGCTGTCGGACAGCAACCCGAGCTGCAGGTATTCGTCGCTCGCCGACCGCACCCTCTGGGCCCATTCCTCGAGCTGGCAGAGGCGGGCGTGGAGGGAGTCGTCGTCGGTGCTGTGGTGGCGCTCGTCGCATGCGCCGTCGAGCTCGGCGAGGAGCGGCTCGAGGCGGCCGGTCCACGGCGGCGGCTCGACCGGTACGGCGGGGCCGTAGGCGTCGGCCAGGTCCCAGTTGTGGTCGAACGCCAGGGCGATCACCCGGAGGGCGGCGAGCTTCACGCCCGCCGCCGTAGCCAGGAGCAGCGAGCGCTCGACCGCGGGATCGGCCAGCAGACCGTCGACGAAGCTGGCCCAGCGATCGTCGAAGGCCACCGCCGACGCCACCTCGTCGAGGACGTCGATCCGAGGGGGAAGACCGGCCTCGACTGGGTGCTCGACCAGGATGCGCCGGGCGAAGCTGTGCAGGGTGCCGATGGCGGCGCCGTCGAGGCCGTCGAGCGCGGCGGCGCACCGGTCGACCACGTCGCGGTCGCCGCCCGCCTGGGCCGACTCGAGCTCGGCGTCGAGCTGCCGGCGAACCCGGTCTCGCAACTCGCTCGCCGCCTTCTCGGTGAACGTGATGGCCGCGATCGCCTCGATCGTCGCCGAGCCCGTGGTCACCAGGTTGACGATGCGGCCGACGAGGGCCCGGGTCTTGCCCGAACCGGCACCGGCCTCCACGAACAGCGTCTCGCCCAGCGCCTCGCCGATGCGGTCGCGGGCGGGCTGGTCGGCGATGCCGGGCCCGGGAGCCCCTTCCGTGGGCGCTGCGAGCCCGTCGGTCGCGTGGCTCACGGCGTCGCCCCCGCGGTCTCGACGCCGTCGACGGGCTCGCGGGGCTCCGCAAGGTCGGCGTAGGCGGCGAGCGCCGGGTCGTCTCGCTTGCGCTCCCACTCGCGGCGGAGGTCGGCGACGCCCAGGCCGTCGGGGTCGCAGTAGGGGCAGACCACCCAGGGCTTGCCCGAGTCGTCGGGGTGGGAGGGGAAGGTTCCCCGCTCGATGCCGCCGACCATGACCGCGAGGGTGGCCGCGACCCGCTCGAGCACACCGTCGTCGACCGCGTAGCCGAGCTGCTTGAAGCCCCCACGGTCGGACACGAACCAGTAGCTGGCCTCGACCGGGGCGTCGGGTGAGCCCACGAGCTGCCGCGCCGCCAGCCCGTAGACGGGGAGCTGCAGCTTGGTGCCCCGCTCGTCGGGGTTGTCGGGGCCGAGCCGCGTGAACTCGTCGGCCTTGCCGGTCTTGTAATCGATGACGTGCACCGTGCCGGCCTCGGTGACGTCGACGCGGTCGGCCGCGCCCCGGAACCGGAGCACTCGCCCGTCGGGCAGGCGCATCGACACGGCGTCGACCGAATCGCCGTGGTGATCGAAGCCGAACCGCAGCTCGGCGGCGACCGGCCGGCTGCGCTCGGCGAGTCGCCGTCGGTCGTCGGCGAGCAGGAACCGCTCGGCGAGGGCGAGGATCTGGGCCCGCTCGCTGCGCCAGAACACCGCCCGGCCCGTGAGCCCGCGGGCCTCGTAGTCGCTGCACACCTGTTCGGCGATGCGGCGCATCAGCCGGTGGTCGTCGGCCGACCACGGCTCGTCGGGGGACGGTTGCCGCTCGGCGGAGCGGGCGAGCACGTCGCCGACGAACAGCTCGAGGATCTCGTGGACCAGCGCGCCGCGCGCCATCGCCGTGATGGTGAGCTGCTGCTCGGGGACCTCGATCGGGTCGACCCCCAGCAGGTGGCGCACGAAGTAGGCGAACGGGCAGGCCGCCCACGACTCGAGCCGGGTCGACGACACGACCTCGTCGAGCGGCGACGGGACGGCGACGCCGGCGAGGTTGCCGTCGAAGCGCGTGAACGCGGGGCTGCGGCGGGCGCGGACAACCCGTGTGCCGGCCTCCGCAACGGGATCGTGGGGCGCGCGCCGACCGGCCCGCAGCCGGTACTCCTGCTCGGTGGCGGGGAACGCCACGTGGGTGACGGCGTGGGCGAACGAGGGGACGTGGTCGATCCACGGCGCGGCGACATCGACCAATCGGTCGGACGCGATGCGCCGGCCGTGGAGCGTCGCAGCCGCCGCCACCAGCCAGCGCGAGGGCACGCGCTCGCTGTTGGCCCGCAGGTCGCCGCGGGGCGCGCACAGCAGGTGGCGCTCGCCCGCCCGCAGCGCCGCCAGCAGCTGCCGGTGGTCGCGGCCGACGCGCTCGCGCCGCAGGGGCAGCTCGCCGCCCAGTCGCTGCCGCTCGGTGTCGGGCAGCAACGAGTCGTCGTGGACCGCGGCGGGAAGGCTGCCCTCGGCCATGCCGAGCACGATCACGAGGTCGAGGTCGAGCCCGACGGCGAAAGACAGCGGGCCCACGAGCACGCCCTCGCCGAACCGGCCGACCCGCCCGAGGTCGGCGCCGAGCTCGATCTCGAGCGTGCGGCGAAACACGTCGAGCGGTGCCGGACCGTCGACGGCGTCGAGCGACCCGAGCCGGTCGAGCGCGGCGTCGACCTTGTCGGCCGCCCGCTGCTCGTCGGCGGGCCAGGCGTTGCGGTGGTCGTGGTCGAGCAGGCGGCCGGCGAGACCCCGAAGCCAGCGGGACCGCTCTGCCCACGGCTGCGGCTGCGACGACGCCAGTGCGAGCTCGTCGATCAGCCCGACGACGAGCCCGCGTAGCTCGCGCACCCGGTCCGCCCGGCGCCGTACCCCGTTGGCGGCGTCGCGCCTGCGGTCGCTGCCCGCCTCGTCGAAGGGGTCGGTGCCCACCGCGTCGATCGACTCGGCCCGGCGATCGATCTCGGCCGCGAGGCGGCCGAGCAGCCTGCTCCACTGCTCGCGGCCGGCGACCACGCCGGCCTCACGCGTCACGCGGTGCCACTCGCCCGTGGGCGCGCTGTTGGCGCCACGCCGGCGACCGACACCGCCGGCCCGGGTGAGCAGGCCGATGACGTCGCTGCGGCGGAAGTCGTGGTCGGGGAGCGCGAGCAGGTCGAGCAGCGTGCGACCGACCACGCTGGCGGCGAGCGGACGGACGGCGGCCCCGTTGCGGACGATGCCCGCCGCCGCGAGCTGCTCGTGGACGATGCGGGCGTAGGGCTCGGGGGTGCCGTAGAGGATCGCAATCCGCTCGAGCGGCGTGCCGGCGCGGGCGGCGTCGACCACCGCGCGCACTGCGGCCCGCACCTCGTCGTCGGCGTCGGACGCCGTGAGGATGCGGCTCGTGTCGGGCTGGACGGCCAGCTCGTCGCCCCCCACGCCGGCCGACGCCGGCCGCTCCTCCGCCGGAGGGGACGTCGATGGTGGCGGATCGCAGCCGAGGCGCCGCAGCGAGCGCACGACACCGGCGTCGGCGGCGGCCACCTCGGCGAGCCCGGCGATGACCGCGGTGGGACGGCGCTCGGCCACGGCGGCGACGAGGCGTGCCTGCCGCTGGAGCAGGTCCTGGGGCAGGTAGACGACCACATGACCGAGATCGCGCTCGAGGCGCTGAGCGTCGGCCCGGTCGACCGCGGCGATGGCCGACTCGGTGAGGTCGGCCTCGTCGTACCACGCGGGGGAGAGGGCCGCGCGGGCTCGGCGGCACAGGCCGACGACATCCCGCGCCCTGCGGCTCGCCCGGGCCAGCTCGTCGAGGCCGGCGCCGGACACATCGGACAGCTCGCCGAACGCCGCCACGAGCGCCGTCTCGGTGGCGGCGTGCGCTGCGACCGGGGCGAACATGCCGGGATCGACGGCCAGCGCGCCCCGGAGCGCGGCCGCCACCACCGGCGTGGACACCGGCCTGCGTCCCGACGCCGCCAACCGCGCCGAGCCGAGCAGCTCGGCCAGTCGGTACACCGTGAGGAACGTGACCGCGGCGACCCCGGCCCCCGACTCGCTGACGGCGCCCAACCGGCCGCTCGCCAGGGCCCGGCGGGCGGTGACGCCGACGTGGTTGGCCGGCACGATCACGGTGACCGGGGCGAGCGCGTCGCCGCCCTTGGCCGCGACGACGGCACGCTGGAGCGCCCGCAGCGCCGGCTTGCCGTAGGTGGTGGTGACGACCTCGATGGTCACGTTCGCCAGGCTAGGCACGGGGTGTGACGGTCAAGGGCGACGCCCTCGTCCAGGTCACCGACGACGGCGTTCCAGCTCCGCCTTGCCGGTCGTCACAGCTGTTAGCGACCGCGGTCTGAGACCGCGCCACCCCGGTTGGCCTCGAGCGGCACCTCGCCGGTGATGTGTGGCACCTCGATCTCGACGGTGACCGTGCCGTGGGCCGCCTCGTACCGCAAGACGTTGAACGCAGCGGCATACACGACGAGCCGGGACGACAGCACCAGCCACGCCAGGATCGCGAACACCACGCCGAGCGATCCGTACAGGGCCGACGACGAGGCCACGAGGCGGGGCACGTAGACCGATCCGACCACCTTCAGCAGCTCGAGCCCCACCCCACCCACCAGGGCGCCCGGGACGTGGGCGCGCCAGGGCACGTGCACGTTTGTGAGGGTGCTGAACATCCACAGGAACAGCGCGACATCGAGCGCGAGCCCGGCGATCACCGTCGGAATGATGGCGGGCCCCGGCAGCTCGTTGAGCAGGGGCCCGAGCGCCATCGAGCCGAGGAACAGCAGTCCGGCACCCGCCAACCACATGGCGCCCACGAGCCGCGAGGCGATCCCCCGGGCGGTGGCCTGCCAGGTGGCGTTGACCGCCTTCTCGAGCGCGCCGGCGACGCCGAGGCCACCCCAGGCCAGCCCGATCAGCCCGACGAGCGACGCAGCCTGCCGGCTGTTCTCGGCGGCGTCGAGCACGTCGAACACCTCCTGGGCCGCTCGCCCCTCGAGCCCGAGCTGGTCGACCACCTCCGCCGGGAAGTCGACGTCGCCCGCCGAGATGAACCCGAGGACGGCGACGCCCACCAGCAGCAGCGGGAACAGCGACAGGAACCCGGCCAGCGCCACCGACGACGACAGGGGGCCGCCGCCCACCGCGCCGACGCGCCGGTGCACGTCGAGCGCGGGCCGCAACCAGGGAAACCGCCGGCAGATGCGCTCGAGCACACCTCTCCCGTACCCGTCGGGGGTCGGTCGGTCCGTCACACTTCGCGGCTAGTTTGCGCTGGTGAGCCCCGACGGCCTCGACCTCGACCGCGTGCCGACGCACGTCGCCTGCGTCATGGACGGCAACGGTCGCTGGGCCCAGCGGCGGGGCCTGCCCCGCACCGAGGGACACGCCGCGGGGGAGAAGGCGCTGTTCGACACCGTCGAGGGCGCCCTCGACATCGGGGTTGGGTGGCTCACCGCCTGGGCGTTCTCCACCGAGAACTGGCGGCGACCGCCCGACGAGGTCCGCTACCTCATGGGGTTCAACGAATCGCTGCTGGTGCGCCGGCGAGACGAGCTGCACGCCAAGAACGTGCGCGTGCGCTTCATCGGGCGCCGCGACTGGCGGGTTCCCCGCCGGGTCCTTCGCCGCATGGACGAGACCGTGGCGCTCACTCGGGACAACACCGGCCTCACCCTCACCATGGCGTTCAACTACGGCGGCCGCGCGGAGATCGTCGACGCCGTGCGGTCGCTGGTCGCCTCCGGTACGCCGCCGGAGAAGATCACCGAGAAGCGCGTGCGCGACCACCTCTACGCGCCCGACATGCCCGAGCCGGACCTGGTGGTGCGGACCTCGGGCGAGTACCGGCTCTCCAACTTCATGCTGTGGGAGCTGGCCTACAGCGAGCTGGTGTTCACCGACGTGCTGTGGCCCGACTTCCGGCGCGAGCACCTGTTCGACGCCATCCGCCAGTTCCAGAACCGCGATCGCCGCTTCGGGGGCGTGCGCGCCGGTTGACGCCATGCTCTACCACGACCGGGGTGTTGTCCTGCGGACCCACAAGCTGGGCGAGGCCGATCGCATCGTCACCTTCCTGACCCGCGACAACGGGAAGGTGCGGGCGGTCGCCAAGGGCGTCCGCAAGACCAAGAGCCGGTTCGGGGGACGGCTCGAACCGCCGAGCCACGCCCAGCTGCTGCTCTACCAGGGCCGAGAGCTCGACATCGTGAGCCAGGCCGAGACGATCGACCACTTCCGCCCGGTGCGCGACGACCTCGACCGCCTCGGCCGGGCCGTGTCGATGCTCGAAGCGGCCGATCAGCTCGCCCTCGAGCGTGAGCCCAACCCCCGCCTCTACGAGATGCTGGTCGGTGCGCTGCGAGCGTTGTCCGACCAGGACGCACCGCTGGTGCTCGCCGGGTTCTTCCTCAAGGTGCTGGCGCTGGAGGGCTTCCGGCCGCAGGTCGAAGCGTGCGTCGTCTGCGGTGACGACGGCCCCCTGGTGTCGTGGGCCATCGAGGAGGGCGGACTGCGGTGCGCCGCCCACCGGCAGGGGCCCGCGCTGAGCCCCGAGGCGGTGGACGTGCTGCAGCACGCGCTGGGCGGCCGGCTCGGCACGGCGCTCAACGAGACGCGCGGGCCCGTGGTGTCGGAGGTCGACCACCTGGTGGTGCGGGCGGTGGAGCACCACCTCGAGCGCCGGCTCCGTTCGGTGACGGCCCTGCACCGCACCTGATCGGCGTCGTTGTGCCGTGCCCGGCCGTGGTTGGCCTGGGCCGGGGTTACAGCGGCCTCCACTCCTTGGCGGTGTCGTCCCAGCCGAGCCACTGGCCCCGCTCGGGTGACCACACGATGTACGTACCGCGGGCGGCGTCCCATTGCGGGTTGTAGCCGGGTTGCGCCGTGCTCGCCGTCGAAGCCGCCTCGGCCGCGCTCGGTTCGGGTGTCGGCTCTGGCTCCGGTGTTGGCTCGGGTTCGGGCGCGGGTTCGCGTGTCGGCTGCAGCGTGGGTTCGGGCGCCGGCTCGGGGCTGGGTTCGGGCTCTGGCGTCGGCTCCGGCGTGGGTTCCGCTTCGAGTCCGGCCGCCGCTGCGGCTCCTGGCTCGCGCGATTCCTCTGCCTCCCAGACCGGCTCGGGGCTCGTGCCCCACGTGGGCTCGCCGGGTGCTGGCCATCCCGAGCGCGCGTCCGTCGGCGACTCGGGCTGGGTCTCGGCCGAGGTGAAGGGCGGAGCGGCCGGAGCGCCGGGCGGGGCGGGAGGCGACGGGGCGTAGCCACCCGGAGGAGGTGGTGCCCCCCATTCGAGCGGCTGACCACCGGTCTGACCAGCCGGCTCGCCACTCGGTGGGCCGCCCCAGCCGGGACCGGGGCCGCCGGCCGGACCGCCGGGCCCACCCGGGTAACCGGCGTACGCGGGCGTGACGCCCGGGACGACGATCGGCCCGCCGACATGCTCCTTGCCGACGACGTAGGTCTTGGCGGCCATGTCGCCGACCCGGCGGTGACCCTTGTTGGTCAGCGCGACGATGAACCCGACCAGCCCCGCGCAGAGCCCGTCGACGATCAGGAGCAGCCAGCGGATCAGGGCCCGCCCGATGCCGGGCGGCCGCCCGTCCTCGCCGACGTTGCGGATGCCGAACAGCAGCTTGCCGGGCGTCCACCCCTTGAGACCCTGCAGCACGACCAGCAGCAGCAGGCCGAGCCCGACCGCGACCAGCCACGGAGCGGGCGAGATGTCGTCGAACTCCGCGAAGTAGGCGCGATCGCCAACCGCGGCGCACGCGCCGTCGAACTGGTCCATGAACTCGTCGCAGAAGTCGTCGGGGTCGGCGAAGCCCTCCTGTTGGAGCTCGTCCTCCTTCAGGTACTCGAACTCGTCGGACAGGAGCGCCAGCGACGGCCCGGCCACGATGACGGAGTCGACGATCCAGGCCCCGACGCGCCGACCCATCACGGCCGTGGGATCGCCGCCCCGTGGCGGCGCGGGGGCGTAGGGGGACGGCGTCGCCGGGTACGGGTACGAGGTCACCGCGCGGTTCTACCACTGCCGCGACCTGCGCTTGCGCGATCGCGAGAGCTGGGGGGCGGGCGATTCGCCGTTCGGGAGCACGACAGCCGGTCCCTACACTGGCCGTCCATGTCCCTGGTCCCGGACCCCGCCCTGTTCGACAAGGTCGTCAACCTCTGCAAGCGGCGCGGGTTCGTGTTCCCGTCGGCCGACATCTACGGGGGCTTCCGCTCGACCTACGACTACGGGCCGGTCGGCGTGCTGCTGTTGCGCAACGTGAAGGACGCCTGGTGGCGGTCGATGGTGCAGCTCCGCCACGACGT
>OBLS010000482.1_pt1 | contig 14368 bp, 13 predicted proteins | sample 1519901 | NCBI WGS metagenome assembly OBLS01 (sample SAMEA3113585, study PRJEB22503) | soil metagenome | reverse complement strand
GGATTCGAACCCACGAACCTCTAGAGGATGAGGTATCCCAGTCAAACCAATAGTAATCGTTGTACTAGGAAACAACATCTGAGCATCGTGATGACACACAATTTTTGCTGTCATTCTCACGCCGTTGACCAGGCTTGGCGACCCCCGCAGCAAATAGATATTACGTCTAACTACATATAATGGCTTTCGGAGAAGGAAATTTGAGCGCCTATTATCTCAATATTCTCCCCGTAAATCCCACATCCTATAGTACGCATGATTATAAGACAGAGGCCTCACCTTTTCTTGCTGGCGCTTATTTAAACAAACATACTAATGCTTTGGGTTAAGAAATATTCAACATGGTTTCCTTTCTCAAATCGCAATGTCATCATTTTTAATATCCATTTTGGCCTGCTGCCGTCTTTCTTCCTCGATTCCTCCAACTAGTGAGACAAATACATCATCTAACGTAATAGGGGAAACTGTGAATGAAAGATTCTTTTTGATAGCAAGTTCAGTGAGCTCCTTAATAGCTGATTCAAAAGTAAATATGCGGATTGTGTCGGCCCCAGAATCTATGACTGAACCAAATGATTTGAATATTTCAGTATCTATATTGTCTCTTGCAATATCTACTCGTGTGTTCTGAGGTATAGTCGTGCGCAGTTCCTTGATTGTCCCTTTGGCTATCACCCTTCCATTATCGATTATTACTATATTGTCTGAGAGCATCTCAGCTTCATCCATATAATGAGTAGTCAATAAAATTGATTTGCCTTCCTTCTTCCAATCTTTAATTGAAGACCATACTTGCCGCCTGGAGACAGGGTCCAACCCTATAGTGGGCTCATCCAGAAATAGAAGTTGGGCATCGACTGCCATTGCCATTGCAACAAGTATTTTTTGCTTCATTCCTCCAGACAAGTTCATTGCAGGTCGATTTCTGGCTTCATAGAGGTCGAGCTTTTGTAGGATTCTTTCCGTTTTTTCTTTTGCTATTTGTTTTTTTTCCCCCCTTATTTGTAACCAGTTGTATACATGATCCCATGCAGTAAGAGCTCTTAGTGGTCTTCCTTCCTGAGGAACTATAGAAATAAGCTTTCTTACTTTGTCAGCTTCTTTTATTATATCGTATCCCAACACTTGAATCCTGCCTTCGGTAGGCATTAGCTGCGTAGCGCAGATTCGAACAAAAGTTGTTTTGCCAGCACCATTCCTGCCTAGAAGCGTGCATATTTGACCGCTTTCAGCGGCTAGCGAGACGTTACACAGTGCAGTTTGACTCAAGCCTTTATACCTTTTTGAAACACCTTCTGCCGATATTGCCAGCATAATTTATGCATATATCCCACACTCTTACAATAAAAAGTATGATGACATTGTCATGACAGAAAAGAACGTACAGCCAGGATGTACGCCAAATTTTTTCTTTTTCGCGCATGGAAGAGCTCGATTTGCAAGACAATACTACATGAAAGTTAAGGCGTCTTTTGTTGCTATCCTAAATAGGACAAATTTACATGTTATTTACCTACGCAAAATAACGTCGATAGAACATTGAATCTCACACATAGTTGGTTATCTTATTACTTTTCATTCTCCAATCACTACGAGTAGTATCACACTATGAAAATATAATACGAACACAAATTTCGAGAAGGATGGGCATAGACTATCTTATTTAGTTGTACCCAATTACTGTTATCGACATGCCATATATAATTTGAAACAAGAGTAGATCCAGAGCATGAAAACAAAATTGTTTTCAAATATACTCGTCGTTCTTTTTGCCATAATTACAATATCATGGAGTGCGTATTTCATCTATTATTCAATTGAGAATCAACCAGCGATCGCCCAGAAATCTTCTAACAGCACGCAGCCTGAGTCTGCAAATAAAACGCAGCTGTTATCAGCACAACAATCGACCAAACCTATGGGTATAAAAATTAATTCTCCCCTCTCAGGACAGGAAGTTCCAGTGGGAGAGCTCAACATTACGGGAACCTCTACTGATACTGCTGCTACAGACTGCAATGTACTTGTAGACGTAAACGATATTAAGCCTCTCCAAAACACTACTGCAACGGGATTCGGAGGCCAAGATGACTATTCCAACTGGACCTTTACATATACCAAGGAGTACCATCTGATAACAGAGGGACCAAATGAATTAACTTCAAAATTATCATGCAGCGAAAATTATCCAAATAATACGAGTGCTGTCCCAATGAGCAATTTTACTAACGGAAAATCCAAGTGGTATAGCATAAACGTCACCGGCATTGCCATTCCACCGACGAGGGAAGTAAACCAAAACAACACTCAAAACCAAGCACAACCTTCAAACATTTCTGAGCAAAATGCTACAGTGTCAGACTTGCAACCTGAAATGTCAAATCAGAAGAACACCTTGGAGTTATCAAACGGCAGCCAGGAGACAAAGATTTCCGCTCTAGACGGAGAGGGACTGACGACCCCTTCCAGGGAAAGTCTCAGCTTGCAAGACCCAACCTCCGAGGAAGACGAATTTGATGAATCAAGTAGTTTAGCCTACCCGGAGATAGTGGAGGGTAGCGACATCGTGGAGCAAGAATCTATCCCATCTTCTGACCTATCCACGCACGATACGCTAAGCTATAATGAGAAGCAACCTGCATATGGACTGCAGGAAGAGCTGCAAGAAGAGCTCCAACCGCCCTTGCAAATGTCTGATTTGCCGGACGAAAGCGATGCTGGAACTCAGCTAATGGAAGACATTCAGGGTATGAATATCGATGATGAAGAGAATAGCGCAGTTCCTCAAGAAGATGAGCTCCATTCTCAAATACAAGAGGCACCAGTACAGGACACCAATATAGGGACCCCCTTGCAAATGTTTAATACAGAAAATCCCGAACAAGCTGCACCTGATCAAGCGCAAGCTAATCAGATAGAAGAGGAAGACGATAGCGACGCAGTGCATTCTGCTAATGACATATACGAAATGATAACTGGTCATACAGAAGAAGAGATTGATACAGAAGAGATTGATACAGAAGAGATTGATACAGAAGAGATTGATACAGAAGAGACGCCGATTGCACAGGATATCCAGGGCCAGGATCGAGGGAATACAATTGCCGAAGAAATTCCTCTAGTGCAATCCTACACTAGGAATATTGAAAGCGCGTTGGAATAAATCTAATGAACTAAAGTCCCGTAGATATTTGGATGTCTGCCAAACCCCATTTTTACCTGTTTTTGATGCTAGTGTTTATCGAGTAGGAGGTCCCCAAAAAGGGCTAGGCGAACCGGTAAGAATGTGCACCTGGTGACTATGCGGGTATTTACATTTTATAAGCTTGACTTTGTCATAATAAATGTTGGCTAAATGTCAAATTTGCAGTTCATATTTTGGGGATATTAAATGTGTCTATTGTCAGAGGGTCGTATGCTCTTCATGTATTAGCGATAACAAAATAAAATGCAAAAAATGTGGTGCACAAAAGAAACCTCCATCCAATTTCCTCAAATCCAACATCCGATATATACTGCTGTTTGTCGCTCTTTGGTTTTTCGTATCAGGCCTGTATCCCTTCCCTTATCTTCTAGCGATAGGCGTGCCACTTGATTTTAGAGTCATGCAACCAGTACTAATTGCAACCGGAATTATGATGATACCTTTCGTGTTTATGATGTTCGCTTGGAAAAAGCGGCCACCCTCCGGTTGAACATTTCTCTACGACCTGATACAACCAATAGGACTGGAATTGGGCAGAAAAGCGCTCGAGTCAACGTTTTGCTCACCATTAGGATTTGGTGATTTTGCGTTTTGCTCTAATTCTGACTCCTCACCGCTAGAATAATGACGCAAGTTCGTCTTTTTATCTGTATGAAAGGAAGTAGACAAAACATCCGGCGAACAGAGAAATAATTGAGAAAAGGATGGCTTATGGCTTTTCAATATTAAACATTGTGTAGAATATGCCATGGATAGCTAACCGACCAACCAACCAACCAACCAACACTTTACCGGTTTTGAGCTAAGATTATAACAAACAGGTGCCTTGTTCATTTTCCAAGATGAAATCTAAAACACAATATCTTACGTTTAACACCCCTACGAGACGCGCATTTATAAATATCACTCCGAAGGTAAGAAAGATAGTTGAAGAAAGCGGAATAAAGGAAGGGCTTTGTTTAGTTAATGCGATGCATATTACGGCTAGTGTTTTTATAAATGATGATGAACGTGGCTTGCATTCTGATTACGAAGACTGGTTGGAAAAAATAGCTCCTCATGAACCAACCGATCAATACAAACATAATCAAACGGGAGAGGATAATGCAGATGCACACCTAAAGCGCCAAGTTATGGGACGCGAAGTCGTAGTTGCTATCACAACTGGAAGACTAGATTTTGGACCCTGGGAGCAAATCTTCTATGGAGAGTTTGATGGTCAAAGGACCAAGAAAGTGCTAGTAAAGGTAATAGGTGAGTAAGAGCGATCACAATCAAAGTAGGAAACCACTGAAACTTGTGTATTGGGTCTGTGGTTTAGATTCTTTGACTTGGGCCCTTTGGGTAACAAAAAAGTTAAGATATTTCCCCGTTCAAGTGTGGGATCCTACACGCCATTCTCCTATCTTTTCTCACTATTTTCCTTAATTTGGTTCTAGAACCTAGGAGCCTGACTGGTCCTTACTTTTAGTCTTCTTAGCTGGTTTCCGTTTCCCGGTTAAGACGTTAGGTTCGGTAAGGACTCTATGTTAGACCTAATAATACTTACTGTTTGAGGCCGACCGTCTAAAGCATTTAGACGGTTCTGAAGCGAATCGATCTCGTACCCGGTTTTTGCATCCAGACAATCTGCCCTTCTAGTTGCCTGATTATGTTTGATATATCTTCGCCTAGCCCTAGTTCTTCATCGTCCTCTTCTTTGTTCACTTATTCTAATTTTAGCTGCCTCCGTATGTACAACTTTTTCAATTTCGATAATGCAAGAACAAGGACTATGACGGCCATTATAGCCATAAAAGCCTGAATGAGAGAGATAATCAGCCTATCGTATGGTTCATCCAAGAAAGTCAATTCAATAGGGGCAACAAAAATTATCAGAAATGAGCAAACTGCCAAGACCATAGCCCATACCAGGGATATAAGCAATGTAAGAGCTAATAGAGGCGTGCTATCGCAGCTCCTGAAGGAAGTATTGTATGAGAATTGATGCAAAAGAAAGCATTGCGGAGAATGATGCCAATAAAAAAATCTGGTGCACTATCTTTCTCTCAGAAAGCGGACCAGATGTGAGGATGAGCCTTAACAATGTTACCGGAGCACTTCGTTCCGACGACGCCGCTAATTTGAAATCTTGTGTCAATTTCGTAGGACGAGATGTGACCTGTCTGTGCTCAACGATTCTCTTTACGCTAGAAAGGAATAGAAAGGAGTTCATGACTGCCGGAAGGAGAGCTATTACCCCTATTATTTCTGAATTACCAGCAATGGCGACGGATCCATAAACAGCACCAAGCATGAGGGTTCCGGAATCTCCTGGGAATATTTTACTCGGGTATTTGTGATATCTATAGAATGCGAGTGTTGCAAATAACAGTGGAAGTGCGGCAAGAAGGACTGTATTATCACCAAAAATTGCGATACTGAATAATAGCGGTATACATGTTATAATGACAAATCCGCTAACAGCACCATTAAGGACATCTATCGAATTAATCGTATTTCCAACAATGGGGAGTATTATTAATATGAGTGGAACATAAAGAAGCGGAATATAAGCAGTTCCAAAGATAAGATTCAGATAGTCGTCGTGAGCACCAAGTGCTATTATAGGTAATGCAGCAGCTATCAATGCTATAGGCTTGAACCATCCGGGCATCGGTTTTTTATCATCTATATATCCTATCACAAAAGCAATCATAGATGTGAGTAAAATAGCAAGGACTCTCAAATCCCCCGTGAACAAATAGAGGATTGCTTCGGCAACTCCTATGCCAGCAGCCATTGCAGGACCAGCCGGCCTTGGTACGCTTGGCTTCTCAGCTTTATGATAATCTTGTACTACCTCTCCTTTCACGGTCAGCAGTTTGATCAGACGAGGTGTTAATATTAAGACACAAAGAAAAGAAACCACAGAAACAACAGTACCATAAAGTAACATGTCACTGAGAAAATCTAAATTGAGCATCTTTTCCGTCTTTTACATTAAAGGGAGAGTTTACGGTTTATACTAGTTTTTGGTTTGCAGTTGTTCTTTGATGGCCTTTGCAATTCCTGGGCCGATATTGGATACCGCAGCAAGGCGTGTTTCAGTCGCATTTGCAATCTTTGAAGGGTCTGAAAGGCCAGCTGCGTAGAGGGACCTAGCTCTGACCCTACCAATTCCCTTTAATCTAACCAGTGCTAGCAATTCCTCCTTTACACCATGTTTGATACGAAGACGAAGACTGTGAATTTCTGGAAGCAGATCTCCGCGCTTAAGTAATTTCGCAACTTCGTATAGAGAATATGCTAGCCATTCAGCAACCTCAACTATTCTGTGCATATCCCCCGGTTCTACCCCGATTCTGTCGCTTAATATTTTATCGGTTGATTCATTTATCCATTTATGAAGAGCCCAAAGACTTCGTGAATAATCGTATTCATTTATTGGATAGAGCTGTTCGTCTCTGTATTGTTCAATGTCACTGCAAAATTCCTCAATATCTTTTTTTCTCAACCCAAACTTGGGATAAAAGTCTGGACAATTGCTTATTAGATGCAAAAAACCAAGCGTATGCCTCTGTCTATCTTTATTTTCACACCTAACATCGGAAGAGAGAGAACCGGGATCTTCGGTTGGGAGGGGATCACCGGAGTTACTAAGGTTAGCTATTCTCTTATTCTGTGTCTCCCTAGTGTTTTCGATAGAGTCTAGTGCCTTTCTAAATTCTACTCCGGTTAGCGGATCAATGTAGAGCAGTGAAATCTGCTTTCCGAATTCCGTTGAAATATATCTGTCGTTCTTTGACTTGATAAGAGCCTCCTTTTCAAGATAGGCAATAGCCGAATCTAGTCGGAATGATATACTTGCGTTGCCCTTACTCTGAGCGAGCAATGTACTACCAAATAAATCGTGTATTTGAGATTTTTTTATGCCGGGCAAGGTGGATATAGTGCTCAAAAGATGGATCCGTACTGACCGGTCGTTTGTGAGCTGCGAGCATAGAGGTTCCGGAGTGCCAAGTATATAGTGTTCATAAATCTCGTCTGAGCCAACCCTAGAGTCAGAAACGATTACCGCTTCTCCAAAGGTATCAAAGCTTGGCCGTCCTGCACGGCCACAGATTTGTTTGTATTCTAAGACACTAATAGGCATGTTGCCTCCATATTCCATATCGTACCTGAAAACACTTGCCAAAATTACTCGTCTGGCGGGCAAATTTACACCCGCGGCCAATGTAGGTGTTGCAGTCAACAGCTTTATTACACCACTTTTAAACGACTTCTCAACAGTGTCTCTCGCAAAAGTTCCGAGGCCTGCGTGATGAAAACCAACGCCTTTTGACATTACCTCTGCCAAGACTTTTGTGAGTTGGGTGTCGTCTCCCTTTTCTGAGATTTTTGAGGCTACCTCGGCAGCTGATTTCCTTGCTGCGCTGTCAAGTCTTTGGTAGACAGCTGAGGCTGCCTTCTCAGCTAAGGATACAGTACGCTTTCTGGTTTCGCCGAAGATGAGTGCTTGGCCACCGTCTTCGATACATTCAACAGCAATATCTATTGCGGCAGAAGGGGGATTGGCTCCAGACGAAGATGATCTTTCAATCCTTAGCTCTTTCCCATTGTTGAAGCGAAGCAGTCCCTGTTCATACACACCCTCTACCAATTTAGTTGGTCTCCAGGTGCTATCAACGAGATCACACCCAAGCCATCTTGCAATTTCATTGGAATTCTCTACGGTCGCGCTAAGAGCCAGTAGCTGTGCCCCGGAGTACAATTTACGAATTTTGGTCAGCATCATCTCAAGCGTGGGACCTCTTTCACGCTCACCTATTAAATGGACTTCATCAGAAACGAACAGTCCTACTTCATGGACCCATGCGGTACGATGTCTTATTAGAGAATCCATTTTTTCATTTGTCAAGACTATAACGTCTGCTTGAGCCAAGCTTCTTCCATCCGAGCTATAATCGCTACTCGCGACCCTCACCTTAATTTTCCTGTCAAAGATATCTAATTCTTCCAAAACACGAAAGTCTTGAAATTTTTCAGTGGTCAAGGCACGCAAAGGAGTAAGATAGACAACCTTCTGACCCTTCCTAAGAACGTTGAGAGCCGCAATCACCGCAACAAGTGTCTTTCCACTAGCCGTGGGTGTTGTAATAAGTAAGTTTTTTCCATCTAGAAGGCCTTTGGATACTGCCTGTTCCTGAGGAGGATAGAGAGACAAGTATCCTAGGTGTTTAAGCAGGGGCCTAATGGTGGGATCGACAAGTGCTGGTTTTCTGCTCATATAACGAAACTAAAGACAGGTCCTCTTTTTCTGCTTATTAATTTATGTTAAAGGAATATCTCTTTTTCAAAACAGATACCCGTCAGTAGGCTATTTTGTGAAGACATCATTAAAACCCGCCTCCGGCTAACAGTATTTGAGGGCAAACTCTCCCGTGTTAAGATTCATACGATTATCCATCAAATGACATGAGATTGATGGGATAATGTATGGATTAGAAATGTGTCAGAATGTGGCTCTTGTGTAATTTGGTAAGCTTTCAACAATTTTTTTAGTACAAGGTCTGAGTCACTAATGTAGCTATAACACCGCTGTGCGGGCAGGTCTCCAGTAATGTATGAATAAAATACCGGACGATTCTATTTTCATAACGGTTTGTCACTTAGCGTATAATTTTATTTCCTTGGCGTCTCCCATGTATTTTCTCAGAATCTCAGGAACTTCGACTGTCCCTTCATCTGTCTGATAGTTTTCAATTATGGAGACCATTGTTCTTTCAGTAGCGATAAGCGTACTATTCAAAGTATGAACTAGTTTTGTCTCTTCGTTTACGTTATCTCTATACCTTATTCTAAGTCTGCGCGCCTGGTAGTCCAAACAATTGGAACAAGAAACTATTTCTCTATAACTGCTTTGTCCTGGAAACCACGCTTCTATATCATAAGTTTTGGCTGAAATCTTTCCTAGGTCTGCTGAGCAGAGCAAAATTGTTCGAGTAGGAAGCCCTAAACGCTCGTAGAATTGCTCTGTTAACTCGAGCATCTTTTCATGCTCTTTCCAAGAATCTTCTGGACGAGAAAAAATCACCTGTTCGACTTTTTCGAACTGATGGACTCTGAAGATACCTTTCATATCCCTCCCATGTGCCCCCGCCTCTTTTCTAAAGCAGGGACTCACACATGCATACCTCAGCGGAAGTCCTTTGCTTTCTAAGATTTCATCCATATGCATTGAAACCATTGCATGCTCCGAGGTTCCTATCATATAGAGATCCTCGCCTTCCACTTTGTAAATTACCTGCTCGAAATCTCCGAGAATTACGGCGCCTTCCATAGCCTCTTTTCTTATCATGTAAGGAGGTTGGACAAGCGTGTATCCACTATTTGACAGGTAATCCAAGCCAAATTGTAAAAGAGCCTGGTTCATCTTCACGAGGTCATTTTTTAAAAAATAAAATCGTGCGCCTGATATCTTTGCGGCCCTTTCGAGGTCTATTAAGTCAAGAGAGGTGGCAATATCAATATGGTCCCTAGGAGCCATGGTTGATTTGGTTCTTTTGTTCCTCTGTTCTTTAATGATAACATTTTCTGCTTCGCCACTTCCCAAGGGAACAGATTCATGCAGGAGGTTAGGTATGGACATCATCAGGTATCGAAACTTTCCTTGAACACTGTCTTGTTCTTCCTCGAGTTCTGTTATTCTATTGCTTATCTCCTTCATCTTGCTTATTTCACTATTTACTGAGTTAGTCGTATCCTTTTCCTTTTTTTTCTGGGCAATAGAAGTAGCGAGAATGTTTTTCTTGTGCTTGAAATCTTGCAGCTCTACTATTAGTTCCCGACGCTTCTTGTCCAAGTCGATTAGTTCATTTAATGGAAAGTTTACCCCGCGCTTCTTTAGCATATTTTCAATAGTATCAGGGTTTTCTTTCAATAACTTGGCATCAAGCATCATCTATCACTTTTTTTGCAATTGATATGTGCTCTAGTACCTCGTCTATTGTGTTTAATAATGTGTAAATACCCGTCTTACTTAAAGCATCGAGAACCAAAACATTGTCTTGCGAGAAAATCTTCATGGACAATCCTTTTGGAAAGTTGATATTGTCAGGTATTAATGCCTTCATAATCGCATGAAGCTCCGACTCTTGAGATAGTCTTATCTCAACATGCATGTATATATCAGGTGCTTGCGTTGGAAGACTCCGGGTCCTTACTATTTGATATCACATTCCTTACAATGGACAAGAAAACTTCAAGTTTGGATGAGGGAATCACGCATCCTGCACGACTATCATTGCCTCCTCCTCTGCCTCCAACGGAGTTTGAGCATTCACTCATCAAGGCACCCATGTTCAGTTGCGACTTGTTGCCCACACACTTTCTAGCCGAAAAGCTATAGCTATTCCCTCCATCTTCCTGGGTTAAGGCCCTTACGAAAACTAGTCTCCCGTATAGTGACGGCGAACTGGCCAGAAGAGACGATACTACTCCTAGCAGTCCCCCCGTAATAAGACCCTCACCGTTTACAAATACTGCGTTGACACCGTCGTCATAAAACCTCCATTTTTCACTGAAAATTGTAAATATAGATCTGCTCAGAGTGGCAGAATAATTCTCGGCTATCTGTTCTGCCTCGGTTAGTGTTATGCTCCTATCCCCCATACACAAAGCTACTCCCAATCCTGCTTTTCCAATTCTTCCACAGGCATCGAGCAAGTTGGCAAAGTCCCGAGCGTCTCTCAAATGACCCAGATTATCTTCCTTCGTAAGCCTGTAGCTAAAACCCAGCAGATGCTCTGCTACCTCTATTGAACTGCTATTGGAAGATGTAATAATGAATTTTGCGATTGCATCTCTGATTATGTTTTTCTCCTCTGGGCTAAAATCAGGAAGAACTCTCCACTTCCCATTATCCTTTATTTTAATTCCAGTATTTTTGATTAATGAATAGGCATTATTCACGTTCCATGTTAGTCCATGAATGTAGGGGGAAGAGGTACGTGCAATTGATTCATGGATGGGGATTGTCTCGCTGTTGTATAGCAAAAGATCAAGCTCTGTGTTAATCATGCTAAGGGACTGTGCTGTCTTTAGAATTTCTAAATTGATGCCTGTCAGCGTTTTTTTGTCCCCCAGATCCTGTCTATCTCCTAGAGCGGCAATTACGGCAATAGCAGAAAGATCAGAATTTTTCTTATCTAGCATGGTTGAAAGGAGATAGGACATGGTGCCGGTACAAATCTCGCGAGCGCCGTTAAATCCATAATTCCATGCATTTATGATTTGGTCACCATAATTCCGATCCGTATTCTCGTTTGAAAATTCTTCGTGATCGATTATAGTCCAGTTCTCACCCAGATATTGCTGCAGTACGTTGACCGTGGCACTGCCTAAACCAAGCAAAATACAGAAATCATGTGCTTCAGATTTTACTTCTTGGATTATTTCAGAGGTAAGAGCCGATATAGTTCTTAGACTGCATCGAGATCCCAGTCGCGACAACGCCGTCAAAATAATGCTGCCAGAAGCTATGCCGTCAGTATCCAGGCGCGTAACAATACAAATCTCGTTTCCTGCGTCGGTTAAAGTGTTAATTTTCTCACAGAGAATCTTTAGAGGCTGGTGAAGCTCCTGCCTTCCCATGTTATATCTTATTCCAGTTGGGCAATCACAGCAGAATATTTCCAGTTGCTAGCAAGCTTACCCGTTCGTTTATAGTATTTTGAAAGCCTGTGGATCTTTGCTTCAATGAGTTCCAGCGAGCGGACATTTCTATGGTCGGTATTGTGGTTTCTCAGATGTTTTTGGAGTCCTATTGCTTTTTGCATAAGATGCTCTAAATCTTCGGGCATATCTTTTTTGATATCATTTTCTGAAAGTATCTGAGTAACTGTTTTACCCGAAATAGGTTTAACGAGGGGTATTGAGTGTAAGTCTCTAAGATTAAGGCCGATCTCGCTTGGCGACAAACCTTCCTTTGATAATGAAACCACTAAGGAAGAAACCTCGGCAGGGGTCATTTTTATCCAGGAGGGAGCAGTAGGCGATGCCGGTCTAGATGAATGCGATTTTCCGCGCGTATGAGCATGAATTCTTGCCATCTCGTAATCTCTATCAGAGGACTAGATATATATCTTAAAGCCATGCCCCGACTCTAAGAGAAATAAACGACATAAAAGTTAAATAATCGAATTCGAGAACAGATAGTAGTATGGAAAAGCCAAGTATCGTGGCTGCATCTACAATAGTCATTTTAGCAGGCTCTCTACTTATAGTACCATCGGTACTACAATTTGCTTCAGCACAATATGGCGGGGCGGGAGACACTACACCTGGAAGCATTGAAGAGCAATTAGAACTAGCAAAAGAAAAAATATCCAATGCACAACAGTCTGGAGCTTATGGTTCGGGTACTCCCATGTTAGGAACGAATATTAGTGAAACTGTCATATTTATCGGTATCCTAGTAGCTATATTTGGAGCAGTTGCAGGAATGTTCTTCTTCAGAAGTAGAACCGCCAAAAAAGCAACAGCATAAACCCTAAACATCTCATTCTTTTTTGTTTTAGCTTTTCCGCAGGCATATTGGCTGACAGCTGGGTATGCTGCCTTTGAAAATAGAACTGATATGCATCATGTTTGTGACAAACAACCTAACTTACGCATCATTCATACACAACCAAAATGTATATATCATAGATGAGATCTGACCTAATATAATAATGGACGCTATTCTAGGAGCGATGGCAATGGTTATAACTCCGTTCAAAAATCTGATAGCACAAATTGGTCCAGCATACGATCCACTGTTCTACGACGTCATGGTCTATATTTTTGGAACAATGCTCTTTGCAGTGTTCCTGCTTAGTGTAATAGCCTACTGGCTTAGGAGAAAGGGGCTCGGCGGCGGTTCTGCAAAAGAGAAATGGACACAGGAGCTTGAAAGATACTTCGAACGGGAACAGATTGGTCTGATTCCAGACGAAAAGCACCACTGGTAAAAGGCTCAAATCGGACCAAGCTTTAACATTTCTTTTATTTGTTTTTTTAAGTCTTAGACTTCTCAACCCGCGTTCTCGACCGCACACTAAGTTAAGTTTCTCTCCGATTATTCAACGTCCTGTGAACCAAAGCCATCAAAAGGAAGCTCATTAATGTTTAAAAAGATAAGCTAAACGAGACGAATACCTGGACAGATTAAATACACTGATAGAGTAATGATAAGTAAATTTAAAAATTAATAAATAAAAAGAAGTTGAGGAGTTTCGTTCAGACGTTGTGAGTTGCGTTCTTTATTTTTGTTCTAGATGACTTGCCATGGTCTTGTGGCAAAAGTTACCCCAAGTCCTGCACCGATCAGTATGACTTGATAAGCCACATTTCCCCACGGAACTGGTTTCAGTATAGCCTCGCCTGACACTTGAACAGTTTGACCTGGTCCCAAGCCTGGGCCTACATTGGCGACGTTAAGTTGGGTATGTACATGGTATATTCCCGGTTCGAGCGCTCTGACAGTCAGCTCGTATGGTATGGTCCCTTGAGGAGGAATCTCGAATACATTTCCTGGCGGGTCTCTTGAGATGAATTCCCATCTGTTCCCGGCATTAACTGACTCACTGAAGACGGACAACCAACCTCTGAGAGGTCGATTTACTAAGCTCTGTAACGTACCTGTCACAGTCAATTCGTCTCCTGTGTTCAGCGTTTGAGCAGACCACGATTCGTCCTCAATTCTTATGAATCTACTTTGAAGTTGCGCTTGAACACCGTGTGCGTCGGCTTCGGGTATTACCGGCATGTAGGCAGCCATCGCAGAAAGGACTGTTACTGCTGCAAGAGTCGTCACTATCAACATCTTGCTCTTAACCATATATAGTATCTAAACATCCCTAAGCGAACAAAGATATATATTTTGCTAAGGATCAGTTCGGCGCAACGATACACAGTACTGATTATCAGTAGCGCTAGACATTGCTCTCCATGTGAGTTTTCCAGGGACGGTTTGCTAATATAGCAAATCTTGCATTAAAATAATGGCTCATTTGTACAAATTTGATAAATGACGGCCAAAAATTGAGGCGAAGCTAATATAGATCATCTTCGAATCATGTTTAGAAATGGCCCAGATACCAGCACTAATACCAAAAGAAGTCGAAATCCAGAGATTAAAGA
>OBLS010000481.1_pt1 | contig 14376 bp, 11 predicted proteins | sample 1519901 | NCBI WGS metagenome assembly OBLS01 (sample SAMEA3113585, study PRJEB22503) | soil metagenome | reverse complement strand
GCTTCGCCGTGTAGGTGAACACGCGGTCGAAGCTCGCAAGAGCCTCGACCTCGATCCGGTCGTAGCGCATCTCCCGCACGTCGAGGCGGCGAAGCTCATCCTCGCTCACCTCGAGCAGCACGCCGTTGGGAGCGACGGCGTCGACGTCCGCCGGCTCGAGGTTCAGTCCCAGCACGTGACGGGGGACCGTCCCGTCGAAGCGTCGCGCGAAGGTCTTCTCGACCGCAACGTTGTCGCGAACCTGCGACCAGCGGCGACGCCAGCCGTGGAGGCGCGCCGGCGCCGGGCGCGCCGGGGTGCGCCCGAGCGTCGCCGACACGCTCTCGGGGCTGACGAGCGAGCCGTATGCGAACAGGGCGAGGCGCGGCGCTTCCCGACCCGCGCTCATGTGAGCCTGCGGCCGGTCAGCTCCTTCGGATGCGAGCAGAGACGCTGGCGCGCGGGGCAGTCGTGGCACAGCGCCCGGTGCGGGGAGTCCGTGACCTCGAAGCGCCCCTCGCCTACCCCGGCGACCAGCTCGTCCACGTGGGCGCGCGCAGCGTCGAGCTGCTCGGGACCGAACTCCGAGGCCACCACGCCGCCGCCGCGATCGAGGAACGCGTACGCGGTCCTCACCGCGGCCGCCGTCCCCGCCGACGCCGCCAGGACGTAGATCTCCCGCTGCACGGCGTAGCGGTCCACCAGCTCGTCGGGGGTGGCCTCGGCGAGCGAGTCGGTCTTGTAGTCGATTACGAGCGGCCCCCGCTCGGTGTCGGCAAGCAGGTCGATGGTCCCCCGCACTACCGAGCCCGCGACCGGCAGCAGGAACGGCATCTCCGGGCGCACCCGTGCGCCGCCGTCGCGGAGCTCCCCGCATAGATCGGACTCGAGCCAGGCGCAGACCATCGCCCTGGCCCGCCCCACCTCCGGCTCGGTGGCCGGCAGCCGTTCGCGGCGCAGCAGCTCGGCGCACAGCTCATCCGGTGGCTGGTGCCATCCGTGGCGCGCGCTCCACTCGAGCAGCCCATGCACGGCGTTGCCGAACCCGAAGCGTCGCGCCATCCCGCCGGGCTCGCCGTCGATGGCGCCATCGTCCCGGTCGAGACCGGTCTCGCCGCGGGCGGCGAGCGCGACGACGCGCTCGGCGTAGAACCGGTAGCCGCAGCGTCCGTAGGCGGCGAGCGCGGAGTACGAAAGATGGCCGGGCGCGGGCTGGGGGCGGCTACCCGGTTGCCGGATCGGGGGAGCGCCTCGCGCCGGGACGGTCACCTCTTCGGGGATTCGCGGAGCGGGGGCCAGCGCCTCGAACGCGTCGGCATCGGGACGGTTGACGCGCACGGCGATCCGACCGGCGCCAAAGCCGGCGTCGAGGCCCGGACGTGGCCGGGGAGCGGGCACCCGGATGACACCGTCGTCCGGCTCGTCGACCCCAAGCCCGTGAAGCAGCCGCTCGCTGACCGGGGTTGTCGCGGTGGGTCCGTCCTCCGGAATCTCCCTCCCGGGTCGGTACGAGCCGCTGAGGATGAGGTGGTCCTGCGCACGGGTGGCCGCCACGTAGGCGAGCCGGCAGCTCTCTGCGGCCTCGTCGCGCTCCGCCTCTTTGGTGAGCTGGTCGTAGTCATACAGGCGGACGGCCTTGGCGCCGAAGCGCGCCAGCTGGATACCCAGCCTCGGAGCGGGCGGTTCCTGGTCCACGTCGGCGATCTCCTCCCCGTCGGCCCGGTCGATTCGAACCGCGGGGGGGCGGCCGCCGAGTAGCAGGTTGCGGCCGAGATCGGCGACGGCGACCACCGGGAACTCGAGGCCCTTCGCGGCGTGGACGGTCATCACGCGGACACCGTCGTGCACCTCGGCCTCGGTGGCGGCCTCGCCCTCGCGGTTTGAGCGTCCGGCCGAGTCCTCGAGGAAGTCGAGGAAGCCGCGCAGGTCCCGTCCCTCTGCCGCCTCGTACGCGCGCGCCATCCGCATCAGCTTGCGCACGTTCGCGAGGCGTCGGGTCCCCCCGGGCATCATCAGCGCCGCGAGGTCATAGCCGAGCGCCGTGATCGCCCGATCGATCAGCTCCTCGAGTCCGAGCCGCGGCGCGTCCTCGCGCAGCGCGGCGAGCGTGTCGCAGAAGCGGGTCAGCCGCTCGGCGTCGCGCTCGGGAATCGCATCCAACCACGGCCGCGATTCGTCGCTGAGGTCGCCCTTCGCCGAGCCGAAACGGCGCTCGATGGTCGGCCACAGGTGCATGCGGTCGCCGGCGGCGCGGCGCAGGAGCCACAGCGTGTCGGGGAGCACCGCGCACGCCGGTGAGGACAGCGCGCCCAGCAGGCAGTGGTCGTCAAGCGGGTTCGCGATCACACCGAGGATGCGGCGCGCGTCATCCACCTGCTGCTGCGACCAGTAGCCGCGGCCGCCGACCACGTACGGCACGAGGCCCGCCCGCGCCAGCTCGTCCTCGTACGCGGCGACGTGGGTGTACGCGCGAAGCAGGACGACCATGTCGCGCGCAGGCACGGCGTGCTCGTCTCGCAGCGAGCGCAGCCGCGCTGCGAGGAATCGGGCCTCGGCGATCCGGTCGGGAGGGGAGGGATAGTCGCCCGAGACGGTGATCCCGAGCTCGTCGGCCTTCCACTCGCTGCCGGCGGGGGTGAGCAGGAGCTCCACCGCGGGGTCGTCTCCGGTTGGGCATTCGGTCCCCACGGTGATCGGACGAAAGCCCTCCAGCAGCGACTCGCCGATCGCGTTGGTCGCGGCGATGATCTCGGGAACGGAGCGGAAGTTGCCGCTCAGGGGCAGGACCTGGGCCCGGTCGTCGGACAGCTCCTGGATCCGCCCGCGCTCGTGCTGAAACACCCTCAGATCTGCGTGGCGGAACCCGTAGATGGACTGGAACTCGTCGCCGACCGCGAAGACGTGCGTGTCGGGGCCCTGCAGCAGGCGCACCAGCGTGAGCTGGAGCTCGTTCGTGTCCTGGAACTCGTCCACCATCACGTGGCGGAAGCGCTCCCGGTAGGCGTCGGCGACACCCGGCCGCTCGCGCAGCAGTCGCACCGCCTCGAGCTGGAGATCCTCGAAGTCGAGTCCGGAGCGCTCCTCCTTGAGCGCCGCGAAGCGCTCGCCGAAGCCGCGAGCGAGCTCGGAAAGGTGGCCGTAGAGCGGGGTCGTGTCGCGCTCCACGATCGCGCGGCGGGCCGCCCTCCAGGCGTCGCGGTAGCGCCGGCAGGCGGGCCCGGCAAACGCTTTCGCGCCGGAGTTGAGCTCGAGTGCGGCGAGCTCCGCCTCGTCGGGGGAAGAGCTCGGGTCGAGCTGGGCGGCCGCCGCGATCCGCTCGAGGTTCGCCGCACCGGCGCGCGACTCCGAGGTCTCGTCGAGGGCCGCCCGCGCCGCCGCGGTGAGCTCGCGCAACGCCGCCTCCGGGTCCGAGGGGCGAGGATCGGGGAGCACCGAGCCGAGCCGGCCGAGGCTTCGAAGCTCGTCGTGCGCGGTCCGCACCAGCTCGCGGAGGGGTTCGATGCGGACCGCGGCGACGAGCCGGGCGATCTCGCTATCCCCGTCCGAGAGCAGGCCGTCGAGGGCCTCCTCGAACGCCCGCGCGGCGACCCGATCGGCCTCGGGCTCGTCGAGGACCCGGAACCGGGGGTCCAGTCCCACCGCCACCGGGTGGGAGGCGAGGAGGCGTCGACAGAACCCGTGGATGGTCGAGATCCACGCTCGTTCGCTGTCCCGGCTGAGCTTCGCGAGCAGCGCTGCCCGCTCGCCGTCTCCGTGCTCGGAGGCTCGCCCGGCTCGGGCTCCGAGCTCGGTCCTCACGCGGTGCCGAAGCTCTCCGGCGGCCCGCTCGGTGAACGTGAAGGCGAGGATTCCGTCGACTCCGCAAAGCTCCTCGGCGGCGGCGCAGTACCGCTCGACCAGAACCAGGGTCTTGCCGGTCCCGGCGCCGGCCTCGAGCAGCACGTCGCGGTCGCGCGCCTCGATCGCGCGGCGCTGCTCCGGTGTTGGCCCCACCGATGGCTCGGGCGCGGGCGGCTCTCCGAGCTCGAGCTGAACGACCGTCATCGCTCCTCCTCGTCCTCCTCCTCCTCGACCTTGCTGGGCTCGGGCCCGACGGCGCGCTCGCGCCGGCAGATCGCCTGGAAGGTGCAGAAGCTTGGACAGCGGTCGTCGATCGGGTCGCGGTCGATCCTCCCGGCGCGCATCCCGGCGACGATCTCGGCGGCCCTCACGGTGGCGGCGTCGAGCGCCGCGTCGAACTGCTCCGGGTCCAGGAGGTCGCGGTCGACGGTTAGGAGTCCGTCCAACGCGTCCTCGCGCTCGTCCTTTCGCAGGATCCCGCGCGGACGGGGGTCATCGGTGGCCGCGAGCGGCTCGTACACGGCCCCCAGCGGCTCGATGCCCCACTGGCGGGAGAGCGCCTGAGCGTAGAGCTGCAGCTGGAGCTTGCCCTCGTCGAGGAGCTTGGCGCCCGAGGTCACCCTGCGCGAGCCCTTGTAGTCCCGGATCAGCCCGGCGCGTCCTCCGGGCGCCAGGTCCACTCGGTCGATCTTCCCGTGCAGGCCGAACCCGCCGAGATCGAGCGCCGGCCGCGCGTCGTCCTCGCCCGCGCCGAAGCTCGCCTCGAGCAGCTCGGGATCCGGCCTGAGCGGGGAGGAGGTGTGCGCCTCGCGCTCCACGAAGCCGCCGACCAGCGCCTCGATTCGCGCACGGGCGCTCGCCGCCCGCGCGTCCTCACCCCCGAGGCCCACCTCCGCGGCGAGCTCGTTCGCGAGCTCGCCCGCGCGCCGCCGCCATGCCGCGACGCTGCCCGGCCGCGGGACGGGGTCGGGCCCGGGAGGGGCCCGGTACAGCTCTTCCAGGACCCGGTGGATGATCGAGCCCTGGAGCAGCGGATCGGGGTCGGGATCGAGCCCCCGGGGATCGAGCTCGTGGTCGACGAACCACCGGTACGAGCACAGCGCGTATTCCTCGAGCGTGGACGCGCCGAACAGTCGGCGCTCGGCGAGGGCCTCGAGGACCGCGCGCGTCTCGATCGGCCCCGGGAACCGCGAGCGCCGCGCGCTCGCCTCGGCGGCGTCCTCCAGCCGGCGCCGCAGCGACTCGCTCAGCTCGGCGGATATCTCGAGGCCGTCCGGGACCTCGATCCCATCGCGGCGCGCCCGGGTGGCCAGCGCCCGCGCCAGCGCGTCCGCGCTCGGCGCGGCCGAAGGGTCCACGGTCACGTCGGCGAGCGAGCGCCGACGCACCTCCCGGTCCAGCGGGTCGGGCCCGCCGGAGCTCTGGGGTGCCGGCTCGACGAGCTCGCGAACATCGTCGAGCAGCGGGGAGCGGGAGGCGGTGGCTCCCTCGTCGTCGCAGCTCCGCCAACAGAGATAGAGGCGCTCGGTGGGGCGAGACAGGCAGACGTAGAACAGGTAGCGCTCCTCGTCCTCGGGCTCGGCGCGGGGGGGCAGGCCGAGCTCCGCCCGGGCGTCCTCGGAGAGCAGCGGCTCGCCGGGATCGTGGCGGGGGAACTCGCCCTCCTGCAGGGAGGCGACGAACAGGTGGCGGACCCGCCGCGCCCTGATCCGGTACGGGCTCGTGACCCTGACGTGGCCCTCGCTCGGCCCGCGCCACAGCTCGACGTCGAGAGCCTCGAGGCACGCCCGCGCCTCTCCGGGCCCGTCCTCGATCCCCGGGATCTCCGCGAGCTCCTCGAGCGCGTCGGCCGCGGCCGACGCTGCGCGCAGCTCGAGGAGGCGCTCACGCTCGGGCTGCGGCGCCTGGCGCTCGTACGGGTACTCGGCGATGTTGCGCGCCAGGCGCGCCACGGTCCGAAGCAGCTCGGTTGCGCCCTGCGCGCCGCGCAGCTCGTCGAGCTCGAACAGGGAGCGCCCCCGCCATGCGTCGATCGCCTCCGCCGCGCTCCGCAGCCTGCGTCGGCGGATCGCCCGCTCCAGCCAGTCCGCCTGGTCCGGCCACGCCCGCCCCGGGGTGCGAAGGAACGCGAGGACGTCCTCGGCGCTGCGCGATCCGAACGCCGCTTCCAGCAGGGCGAGCAATCCCCGGCCGACCCCCGTGCGGGAGAGCGGGACGCGCGCCTCGACCGCCGCCGGAATACAGAACCCACCGAGCACCTCCTCGTACAGCCGGCCGTCGCGATCCGGCTGGCGCAGCACGACCGTGATCTCGTCCGGCTCGGTGCCCGCGGCGATCAGATGGGCGATCTCGGCCCCGATCTGCTCGGCCTGGCCGCGCTCACCCGCCGCCTCCATGAGGACGAGACCGGCATCGAGCTCGGCGCGTTCGACACCGTCGACCAGGAACCCCCGCTCGAGGTGGTAGAGCATCTCGCTGCCGGTGTTCGCGGGATCCGGCTCGCGCTGCTCCGCTATCTCGCCGCCCCGCTCGAGCAGCTCGGCGCGAAGCCTGGCCCTGGCGTGAAGGGCGGCTCGATCCTCGAAGGTGACGCTGGCCATTACATCCGTCACGTTGCCGAGCGCCGCCACCAGCTCGAGCTGCTCGACCGTCATGTCGTCGAAGCCATAGAAGACGACGGGCCGGGGGCCCCATGCGTCCGGGTGGGCGCGCAGCGATGCCGTCGCATCGGCCGCGGCGGCGTGAGAGTCGCCGAGCCCGAGCTCGTCGCGCAACCCCGCGTACGCGCCGTACAGGGCAGCCAGCTCGCCGAGGTAGCGTGAGCTCTCGGCGCTCTCCGCTGCGCCGTGCTCGACGGTCCGGGGATCCAGGCCGCTGGCCTGAATCTCCTCGATCAGCGACGCGAGCGCCGTCGCGAAGCCAGGGCGGCGAGCCGATCGGGCCAGGATGCCGAGATCCGTCGCGGCGATCGCGCGGCGGACCAGGTGCAGCGCCTGTGCCTTGGTCAGCGCGGGGCGCGTCGACGCGCCGGTGGCCCGCGCGACCTCGTCGAACAGCCGCTCGAAGGTGAGGATCGACGCTCCGAGCACCGGCTCCCCCTGCTCACACAGCTCGCGCTCGAAGCGCGATGCGTCCTCGAGCGTCGGCACGACCAGCACCGGATCGCGCCCCAGCGCCGCGGTCAGGCGCTCGCGGACCCTGCCGGCGCGCCCCGAGTTGGGCGGCCCGACGATCAGCGACAGCGACATGGACGGCTCCGGTCGCGCATGCGCCCAGCATAGGTCGGCCCGCGGCGCCCCTCGGTGCATGACCCCCTCGCGCTCAGTCGCGAGGTTCCGTCGGATGGCAGGTCTATGTTTGTCCCGCCCTACGAGCCCACACCGGCCAAGCACCCCGATGTCCCTCTGCTTCATCGACCCCGCCGACGCGATCCGCGCCGTGGCTGACTCCGTCGGCCGCGAGGCTCGCCGCCAGCTGCTCGGCGAGGCGGTGCGCGCGTGGGTCGACGAGATCCCGGACGACGAGCTCGAGGCCCACTACGCGAAGGCGATCTCGGAGCTCGACGAGCACGACATCTCGATGCTCGCCGCGTGGCACGCGTCGCTCGACGTCGGGCATCCCGTGCCGAACAGGGACTTCCTCATGGGTGCCTTCTCGACGCTCGGAGAGCACAGGCGGGAGGCGCTGAAGCTCGCCGCCGGCTTCCGCGGCGAGGAGGCGGTGGACCGCGGCGTGACCGAGGAGCGGGCGCTCGAGACCGTCCTCGGATGGCTCTCCGGCCCGCGTCTCATGGAGCTCGCCGTCGAGGCAATCGAGCTCTACGTCTGGGACCGCGGCGGCTCGGACAACTGACGTCGTAACTGGGTCAACGTCGCCGACGTGTCCCCCCGCGCAGCCGCCGCTCAGCGCGGATGGTCGAGCAGGTTCGGTCGGCCCGCGCGGTACAGGACGGCGTCGGTGCGCTTGAGCGCCTCGAACTCGGGCGGGTCGTAGAGCTTGAACATCCGGGCCGGCTCCGCATTGGAGCCCGAGGCCTCGAGCAGAGCGTTGACCGCCGCACGCCCGGACTCGTTGGCGCCCTCCATCGTCGCCAGGTCGACGTCGGTCCGCACGTGGTCGCCGCAGACCAAGAGGTTCGGGACCTCCGTGCGGGCCTCGTGCCGCTTCTCCCAGGAGCCGACGGTGTTGACGAGCAGCGGCTCGTCGTTGCGGTTGATCCGCCTCCGCCTGGACCACTTGATCGCGGGGTCGAGGAACCAGGAGTGCAGGATTCCGTCGGGAAGCACCGACTCGCCCGTGTCCTCGAGGTGGGCCTTGATCTGCGCCCAGACTTCCTGCCTGATCTGGCGGGGGTTGCACTGCTTCGCCGGCTTGCCGAAGAGGATCCCGGGCGTGTCCCAGTCGGAGACGTCCACCGACAGGCAGTCGACCGCCGACCCGTCGCCGTAGTCGCGCGGGAAGTCGTGCTTCGCCCAGAACTGGGCCTGGGTGAGCGCGGTCAGCGCCCAAGGCGCGTCCCCGAAGGTGACGTGCCCATAGACGATGTCTACCTTCCGGCGCAGGTAGAACTGGGCGCCGTTCATCCACTCCGTATGCAGGTCGTCCATCGCCTCGAGGCTCGGATCGAGGCTGAGCACCTCTGGCGACCACAGAGCGCGCGCCCGCTCGACCGGCATGGCGCAGAGGAACCAGTCCGCCTCGATCGTTCGCCTCTGCCCACGCCGATCGCGTGCGCGCGCGGCGTCGATTCGCGCGCCCCTCACCGAGACCGCCTCGACCGTCTGCCCGACGTGGAAATCGACGCCGAGACTGCGCAGCTCGCCGGCCCAGGGATCGATCCAGGCCTCGTTGGTGGGCGCGTTCAGAACCCGGTCGGGCGCGCCGTCGTTGCCGCGGTTCATGAAGTTCATCAGGAAGGCCTCGGCCATGTTCGCGATCGTGCGGGTGCTGGCCAGCTTCTCCTTCGCGGCGACCAGGGCGCGCGTGAGGCCCCTCGCGGCGACCTTCTGGTACTCCGGGGACCTGCGCTCCGCGCCGACGAAGTCCCACCAGCTCACGTGCTCCCACTGGCCGAAGCGGCGCTCGTCGCAGCTGGTGAGGAAGACGAGCAGGCGCTCGGCGAAGTACTCCGCCTCGTGCGGCGGCACGCCCTGGCGCTTGACCAGCTCCTCCACGATCAGCCGGCGAAGCCCGTCGATGGTGAGAGCATCCCGCGGGTCCGGGGTGAACCCGAACAGATAGCCGTCCGCTCGGCCTCCCGCACGCGCGAACTTGCTGTCGATGGCGTCGACGAGGTTGTCCCACACGCCGTTCGGATTACCCGGGAATGGATCCGCCGCATCGTGTCGGGCACGTGGTGGTAGAAGCCGGGGAAGAAGCGGAACCCGTGCTCTCCGGGAAGGGGGCTCCGTCCGCCGGTCGCGCTTGCGGGCACCGGGATGCTGCGCGCCTTCCCGCCCAGCGCCTTGCGCTCGTACACGCTGACCTCGAACCCGCGCTCGACCGGCTCGTGGGCGGCGGTCAGGCCGGACACGCCGCCCCCGAGCACCGCCACCCGGCGCCGAAGCCCCGACGCGGGTGCGACAGATGCCGCCGCGGCGGCCGGGGAAGCCGCGAGCGTCGCGGTGGCCCCGGCTACGGCAGCGTCGCGCAGGAACTCCCGGCGCGAGATTTGCCGGCCGTCACGATGCTCGCTGATCGAGTCCCCCTTTTTTCGCGCCGCAAGAATCTGGCGATCGCGATCGTCACAATAACGCCGCACGGACGGCCCGATCGTCAGCAGATGGCGACAGGGATGGCGAGCTCGAGGCAGAGAACACCGGTCCGCCCCTACGGCGGCGTCAGCGCCAACGAGCGCATCGCGACGCGACGCACACGCCTGCTCGAGGCCGGCCTGGAGCTATTCGGCACCGACGGCTACCTGGCCTCCGGCGTCAAGGACGTCTGCCGCGAGGCCGGCCTCACGGACCGGTACTTCTACGAGTCGTTCCGCGACACCCGCGAGCTCTTCATCGCCGTCTTCGACCGAGTCACCGACGAGCTGTTCGCGTCGGTGGAATCGAGACGTTCGTGCGCGCCCTGGGCGACGACCGGCGCAAGGCCCGGGTGATCTTCTCCGAGGCCGCCGGAGTCGGCCCGGAGGCCGAGCAGCACATGCGTGTCACGCTGCGGCGTTTCAGCGGGCTGGTCGGCGCCACCGCGCGCCGGCACCTCGCCGCCGATGTCCCCGATGAGCTCGTAGAAGTCGTCGCGCTATCCGTGGTCGGCACGCTCGAGCGCGTGATCATCGAATGGCAGGAGGAGGAGCTCGACCTGCCGATCGAGCGGATCATCGACCACTGCACGACGCTCTTCCGCATCCTCTTGACCGGCCTCGAGGCCGAGGCTCGCGGATAGGGCGCGGGGTCAGCCCGGCGGTGCCGCCCTAAGGTTGCCGCGGGGACGCCGGCTGTGCAGCGCTCCCGGCGCCGATCGTGACTGCCGAGGCGTCCGCGTGCTCCACCGGCACGATCTCGCGACCGAACGGCCACAGACAGACGGGGATCATCTTGAAGCTGCCGAGCCCGAGCGGAATCCCGATGATCGTGATGCACAGCAGGACGCCGGTCACGAGATGCCCGATGGACAGCCACCAGCCGGCGAGGATCAGCCACAGCACGTTGCCGATGAACGACGGCGCGCCGGCGTCGGGCCGCTTCACCACCGTGCGGCCGAACGGCCACAGAGCGAACATCGCCAGCTTCACCGCCTGAAGCGCGAAGGGGATCGTGATGATGAGGATGAACATCAGCAGCGCGGCGAGCAGGTAGCTGATCGCAAGCCACAGGCCGGCGAGCACGAACCAGATGACGTTCAGGATCAGCCTCATGACTTCAGCGCGGCCTCGACCTCGGCGATCGCCTGCTCGTTCGACTTGAAGTTGACGGCGGCCATCCCCAGCTCCCTGGCAGCATCGCAGTTGAGATCGGTGTCGTCGATGAAGAGGCACTCGGACGCCGTCACCCCTCCGAGTCGGTCCAGGGTCAGCTCGTAGATCTCGCGCTCGGGCTTTCGCATGCCCACGAAGCCCGAGTCGACGATCAGCTCGAAAATGTCGTCGACGGGCAGCATCGAGCGCCACAGCGGCTCCCACTCGCGCACGTTGTTCGTCAGCAGGGCCATCCGGTAGCCGCGCCGCTTCAGGTCCCGCATCAGCTCGACCATCGGCTCGTTCGGGTCCAGGGCGTCGAAGTAGATGTCCCGGAAGTGGTGGAGCTCGGGGCGATGGCCCAACTCGGGCTCGAGCTGGTCGCGCAGCAGGTCGAGGAACTCGGTCTCGGTGATACGACCCCTCTCGAGCTCGAACAGCGGGTAGGCGCCGTTCTCCTCCGCCGCGCGCTGCATCGCCTTGCCCAGGGACTCGAACGAGATCCCGGTCTCGTCCTGGAAGGCGACGAACGAGTGCAGAAGCGGCGTCGTCAGGACACCGCCGAAGTCGGATATCACCGCGCGGATCGCCATCGCCTGATTCTCGCGAACTACTCCGCGAGGCGTGTGGCCAGGTCGTGGAGAACCGCTAAGCCGCCGCTCTCTGCAGGTCGTAGCGCGCCGTCCCGCGGGCGCCGTTCAGGGTGAAGCGGAGGAACGCCGTCTCGAGGCCCCCGGCGCCGGCCGCGGCATCGCCGATCCGGGTCCCGGCGCCCCGCAGCGCCGTCGCCTCGTCTGGTCCCCACAGCTCGACGCCCGCGCGTCGATGAGTGCCCGCCGCGTCATACTCGGTCGACAGGAGCGGCTCGTCGAACCGGGTCAGGGATTCCTCGGCGTCGAGCAGGACCGCGCTCGTAGCTTCCTCGCCGTGGCCCGCGGCACCGAGCGGCCGCGCCGACGCGACCACGAGCAGCGAGCTGTCCTCCATCACCGCGGTCAGCGAGCGCAGCAGCTCGATCCGGTCCCACCCGGGCTCCCCCGAGGTGCGGACGAGGCGGCCCAGCCCCTCGATCCGGCGAGGCTCGCCCCCGCGGGGGCGCCACTCCCCGGTGACGCGCGCCGCGAAGGCCTCGTGAGACAGGCCGGTCGCGTCGGCGAAGGCCGATCCCGCCTCGAGCGTCACGCCGCCCAGCCTTTTCGCTTCGAGCTCGAGCTCCCCCGCCTCGTTCGTCAACGAGATCCGGGCCCGCTCGCCGTCGTCCGCCAGCTTGAGGCCGTCGAGCTCCACCGCGCCCCAGTCGGAGGGGACGTCGCCGTGGAGCTCGGGTGCCGCCATCACGGCCACCTCGCCCGGATCGAGAACGAGCTCGACCGCGCGGACGCGCCCGGCGCCCGGCCGGACCTCCACGAGCACGAGCGCGCCGACGCCGCCCTCCGGCTCCACGAAGTCGAGGCTGAGCGAGTCGGAGAAGCGCTCGCCTCCCCGCCTCACCGGGAGGCTCACGGCGGCAGGCTCCGGCCCGTGCCCTTCGTGCCCGGCGCGGGATCCTCGGGCACCTCTTGGGCGGTGCCGTCGACGTCGTAGGGACGCCGCCGGGCCGTGGGGCGCCGGGGCATGCGGCTGTAGCCCCAGTACGCGACCCGGCCCCCGAGCGCGAAGCGCCGCGTGACGAGTCGCGTCCCCCCGCGGCGAATCAATGCGCGCGTGGGAGGGATGAGGAACACGAGTCCCACGATGTCGGTGAGGAACCCAGGCGTGAGCAGCAGCGCGCCACCAAAGATCACCATTACGCCGTCGAACGTCTCGCGATGGGGCACCCGACCCTCCGCGAGCGCCTGGTTGAAGCGACGCCACACCGCGCGCCCCTGAGCGCGGAGCAGCACCGCCCCGAGGATGGCGTCGAGCAGGAGCAGCGCGATCGTCGGCACCGCGCCGATCCACTCGCCGACGCGGATGATCACGTACAGCTCGACCAGCGGGACGACGATGAACAGGAGGACGAGCAGGAACACGCTCACAGCCTAGCCAGCGGGCGCATCCCTCTACGATTGAGGTATGGCCACCGAAGAAGATGTGAACGAGGCGCTCGAGGAGGTGATCGACCCCGAGTTGGGGCTCGACTTCGTCTCCCTGGGCCTCGTCTACGACGTCGAGATCGAGAACGGCGAGGTGTACATCACCTTCACGCTGACGACGCCGGCCTGCCCGATCGGCCCCCAGGTCACCGAGCAGATGCGCGAGTTCGTCGGTGAGCTAGATGGGGTCGAGAGGGTGCATCCGAAGATGGTCTTCGACCCGCCCTGGTCCCCGGAGATGATGTCCGAGGACGCGAAGTTCGCGCTGGGGTTCTGAGTGTTGCTCCATCCGCGCAAACCGCATTAGAGAGCCATCTTGCGGGCAGTTCGGTGCTGGGCCGTGTCGGCTCGTCCGGCGCCGTTCGTTAGCACGAGGTTTGCAAGGCGTTTGCACGGCCCGCCCGCGGGCGTGTGAGAAACAGAGCTGGGCCGGACCGCTTCACCCCTCCGGTTAAAGGGGAAACTCCAGTGGAGCCAACCGGCAACGACACGCACGACTGGGCGATCCGGCCCTGCGCAGCTAAGCGCACACCGGATTACACCACCCCGCGCCTCCCGCAGCCAGGGCGCCAACTAGGCTGCGGTGGCCAGTGCGAAGGGCACACCAACGCCGGGAAACGCCTCGACGCCGGGTCGTCGAGCGACTGACCGGGAGCGGGCGGGCGAGCCGAAAGGAGGCGTCGATAGTGGCCGTGAACTGCGGGAAGGCGTTCAGCATCGCCTCCTGTTCGCGCCAGTCGAAGCCGTCGCGCCAATAGGCGGCCATCTCCTTGGTCCAGGCGAGGTCGAGCCGTAGGTCCAGTCTGAGCCGGGGATCGCATCCGGCCAGCGGGTGCGGGCGAGGCGGTCCTTGAGGTCGCCGATCTCGGCCTCGGGAATCGCGATCTTGAAGGGCTTTACCTCCAGGCTTGTCATGGCGGTCTCGTGTCCGTTCTAGTCGATGCTCGTGCCGGCAGGCTATCCGCAATTGAGGTCAGTTCCGGTCCTCGTTTGGTGGCAGACTGAGTGCCATGCTCGACACGTCGGCGCGCCTGCTGCGGTTGCTGTCGATCCTGCAGAGCCGCCCCTGAGTGGGCCCGGGCCGATAGCCGGCCCGCCGCAGACACCCGAGAGGGACGAAGGGGATGAACTGGCGCATCGTTGCCGGCGACACTGATGCTTACGCGGCGTGAGCGGCACTCCACCAGGCGCTGGCCGATCGCGTGATCCGCGTGTCTCAGCAAGCGCGGGGCGCTGTCGCTCCCGCGGCCGAGCGGGCACCCGGCCAACTCGTCGCCTCGCTAGTGGTGTGGACGACGGGCAGGCGTCTCGCGTGGCGCGGCGGTCGCTTCCGCAAGTCGCGCAAGGCAGAAGTCGCGCTGTTCTCTGAGCTCAGCACGCGCCAACCGCCGCCGAGTGCGGATCTCGCGGACGGTCGAGGGCGTTAGACGCGCGCACGCCTTAACGGCTACGTCCGGCGCGTGTCGAGCGAAGCGTGGATGGAGCGGACGACCAGCGCGCCGTCGCCCACGGCCGCCGCCACGCGCTTGGTTGAGCCTCTGCGGACGTCGCCGATGGCAAAGACGCCGCGACGCG
>OBLS010000480.1_pt1 | contig 14377 bp, 16 predicted proteins | sample 1519901 | NCBI WGS metagenome assembly OBLS01 (sample SAMEA3113585, study PRJEB22503) | soil metagenome | reverse complement strand
GGGCTGTCGGCGTGCACCGCCAGGAGGGTGAAGGCGCCCTCCAGCCGGTTCACGACCACCTGCATCGCCTTGGTGAGGTCCCCGAGCCGGTCGTACTCGCGCCCGAGGAGCTTTGCGGCGACCTCCGTGTCGGTCTCGGACCGGAACTCGACGCCCTCCTCCACCAGCTCCTTCTTGAGCACGTGGAAGTTCTCGATGATGCCGTTGTGGATGAGCGCCAGACGGTCACCCTCGCCGCCGCGGTGCGGGTGCGCGTTGCCGTCCGTCGGCCCGCCGTGCGTCGCCCACCGGGTGTGCCCGATCGCCGTGCGGGAGGTGGCGAGCGGGCGCGCGGCCAGAGCGGAGCGCAGGTTCTCGAGCTTGCCCGACCTCTTCTCCGCGTCGATGCCGTCCTCGGTCACGAGGGCCACGCCGGCCGAGTCGTAGCCCCGGTACTCGAGGCGAGTGAGCCCCTCCATCACGACGTCCAGGGCCGTGTCGTCCATGGTCCGGCCGACGTAGCCGACGATTCCACACATGGCGGCCAGCCTAGACCGTGGGGCGGGAGCAGCCGGCACGCCGAGGAGTCGTCGGGGCGGCCAGCGACCCCCGGGCCGCGCCCCAGGAGTGCGCCGCACGGCATACGGAACAATGACGCGCGTGAGCGCCACGCAGGAGCGAAGCACCTTGCCGACGCCTTACGTCGACCTCGACCGGCGTGCGTGGGCGCGCCTGCGGGAGAACCACCCGATGAGCCTGGAGCAGGGCGACCTCACGAGACTCCGTGGGCTCGGCGAGCTCCTCGACCTGCGCGAGGTCGAGGAGGTCTACCTGCCGCTGTCGCGTCTGCTGCACTTCTACGTCGAGGCCACCCACGGGCTGCGCCTGGCGACGAGCGAGTTCCTCGGGGAGAGGCCGACCCGGGTGCCGTTCGTCGTGGGCGTCGCCGGGTCGGTGGCGGTGGGGAAGTCGACGACGGCGCGGATCCTCAAGGAGCTCATGAGCCGATGGCCCCACACCCCCAGGGTCGCGCTCGTGACGACCGACGGGTTCCTCCACTCGAACGCCGAGCTGCAGCGGCGAGGGCTGTTGGAGCGCAAGGGGTTCCCGGAGTCCTACGACCGTCGAGCCCTGTTGCGCTTCATCGCGGACGTCAAGTCGGGGGTGCCCGTCGTCGAGGCGCCGCTCTACTCACACCTCACCTACGACGTGCTCCCCGGGACGGTGCGCGTGCCACGACCGGACGTCCTCATCGTGGAAGGGCTCAACGTGCTGCAGCCGCCGGCCGTGCGTCCGGACGGCTCCAGCACCGGTGCGATCTCGGACTACTTCGACTTCTCGGTCTACGTCGACGCCCCGGTCGAGGAGATCCGGACGTGGTACGTCGAGCGCTTCCTCCGGCTGCGGGAGACGGCCTTCGCCGACCCGCAGTCGTACTTCCACCGGTATGCCGGCCTCACCGACGACCAGGCGAGGGCGACGGCGACGGCGATCTGGGAGCGCATCAACGAGCCGAACCTCGTCGAGAACGTCCTGCCCACTCGCGCGAGGGCGACCCTCGTCCTCACCAAGGGAGCGGACCACGCGGTGACCCGCATCCGGCTCCGGAAGATCTGACGAGGGAGCCGCAGCGACGCGGGCAGTGAGGGACCGCTGTCGCGGCGACGAGCTGGCTGAGCGGTCCGGATCGGCTCAGTACCAGTGCGGGTAGCGGCTGTTCCACACGTCGAGGGCGTTGCAGGGGCTGCCGTACGACTTCTTGATGTAGTCCAGCCCCCAGCGGATCTGCGTCACCGGGTTGGTGCGCCAGTCGCTGCCCATCGTCGCCATCTTGTCAGCCGGCAGGGACTGGGGGATGCCGTAGGCGCCGGAGGATGGGTTCGCGACCCACCACCGCCAGTCGCTCTCACCGATCCACAGCTGGTCGAGGCAGGGCCACTGGGCCTGGCTGTACCCGAACTCCGGTAGGAGCATCCGGGCGACGGCCTTGGGGTCCTCCTGCGCGTTCGCGATGATGCGCCGGCGCTGGGTCTCCTCGGCCGCCTTCTCGGCCGCTGCCTTGCGCGCCTTGGCGCGCGACGCCGCCCGGGCCTTCTCCACCTCGGCACTGCGGGCCGCCGCGATGGCGCGCTGGGCGTTCGTCGCGCTGCGGTCGGCCGCGACGCGGGCCGCGTCCTCCTGCTCGGTCTTGATCTCCTCCGTGGACGTGCTGGAGGTCGTCCCGTCGACCGCGAAGGTGAGGGTGTCGGCGTTCGCCGTCCCGCTGGTCACGGTCGCCGCGACGCCGCCGGTGGAGAGAACGGCGGCCGCGGCGCCGGCGAGCACGACCGGCTGCCGGAGCGCCGAACCTGCCGACCGCGCGAGACCCGAGGACCGCGGGGCGGCATGGCGGGGTGCGTGGCGGGGGGTGTATCGGGCCATCGACAGGCAGAGGACCTCTCCGGGCAGTGCAGTGACGAGGGGGGTCGCCGCGCCAGACGCGGCGTTACCGAATCGAGACGAACTGTAGCGGCCGGTCCAGCAAGTCCGGAAATGTCCTGTTCAGGACAGGCTCAGGTGCGAGAACGTCATCGGCGCAGGTCGAGACCACGCTCAGACCTCGATGCCTTCGAGGAGATCGGTCACGAGTGCGGCAATGGGGCTCCGCTCGGAACGAGTCAGGGTGACGTGGGCGAAGAGCGGATGCCCCTTGAGGGCCGCCACGACACCGTCGTGACGCCCGACGCGCAGGTTGTCGCGCTGGGCGACGTCGTGCGTGAGGACGACCCGCGAGTTCTGCCCGATCCGCGACAGCACCGTGAGGAGCACGTTGCGCTCCAGGCTCTGCGCCTCGTCGACGATGACGAACGCGTCGTGCAGCGAGCGACCGCGGATGTGGGTGAGGGGAAGCACCTCGAGCATGCCGCGGTCGAGGATCTCCTCGACCACCTCGCGGGAGACGACGGCGGAGAGCGTGTCGAAGACCGCCTGGCCCCACGGGTTCATCTTCTCCGCCTCGGACCCGGGGAGGTAGCCGAGCTCCTGGCCGCCCACGGCGTAGAGCGGCCGGAAGACCACCACCTTGCGCTGTTGGCGGCGTTCCATGACCGCCTCGATGCCGGCGCACAGCGCGAGGGCGGACTTCCCCGTCCCGGCCCGGCCCCCCATGCTCACGATCCCGATGTCGGGGTCCAGGAGGAGGTCGAGGGCGATCCGCTGCTCGGCGCTGCGACCATGCAGGCCGAACGCGTCGCGGTCCCCACGCACGAGGCGCACCTGCTTGTCCGGGCCGACGCGGCCGAGGCCCGAACCGCGCGGCGACATGAGCTTGAGCCCGGTGTGGCAGGGCAGCTCGGCCGCGTCGGCGTTCTCCAGGCGCCCGTGCTCGTAGAGGTGATCCATCTCCTCGACGGTCACCTCGAGCTCGTCCATGCCGGTCCAGCCGGACTCGACGGCCAGCTCGGCCCGGTACTCCTCCGCCTCGAGACCGCAGGCAGACGCCTTGACCCGCATCGGGAGGTCCTTGCTGACGATCGTCACGCGCCGACCCTCGTTGGCGAGGTTGCGCGCGACCGCGAGGATCCGGGTGTCGTTGTCGCCGAGGCGGAAACCGGCGGGGAGGGACGTGGGGTCGGTGTGGTTGAGCTCGACGCGCAGGGTGCCGCCGTCGCTTCCCACCGGGACGGGGGCGTCGAGCCGGCCGGCCTTGATCCGCAGGTCGTCGAGCATCCGCAACGCGGTTCGGGCGAAGTAGCCGAGCTCGGGGTGGTGGCGCTTGGCCTCGAGCTCGGTGACGACGACGACGGGCAGGACGACCTCGTGCTCCTTGAACCGGGCGATGGCCCGCGGGTCGGAGAGCAGGACCGAGGTGTCGAGCACGTAGGTGTGTCGTGGCCCCTCCGCCCGCCCTTCCGCCCGTCGTGCCGGTGCCGGTCGCGTGCTCGAAGCCATGGCTACTCCTCGATGAGGGAGATCGGTGGTCTCGACGCTACGACGACGACGGAGCGAGGCGGCGTAGCCCGCCCCGCGTGTCGGTCGGTCCGTCGCCTGCCGACCCAGGCCGGGTCAGCCCGCTGTGACTGCCGTGGTGTGGCTGCCGTGGCTTGGCGAGATCCCCCGCCGCCCCTGCTCAGGAGCCGAACCGACGCTCCCGCTCACCGAAGGCGCGCAGCGCCCGGAGGAAGTCGACCTTGCGGAAGTCGGGCCAGTAGGCCTCGCAGAAGTAGAACTCACTGTGCGCGCTCTGCCACAGGAGGAAGCCTCCGAGGCGCTGTTCCCCCGACGTGCGGATGACGAGGTCCGGGTCCGGTTGACCCTTCGTGTAGAGGTGCTCGGCGATGTGCTCGACGTCGATGACCTCGGCGAGCTGCTCGATGCTCGTGCCTCGCGAGGCGTGCTCCTGGAGGAGCGAGCGCACGGCATCCGCGATCTCGCGCCGGCCGCCGTAGCCCACGGCGACGTTGACGAGCATGCCCTTGACGTCACGGGTCCGGTCGTCGGCGGCCTTGAGGCGGCTGGCGGTCGCCGCGGGCAGCAGATCGAGGGCACCGACGGGGTGGATGCGCCATCGATGGGTGTCCGCGAGGCTGTCCACCGCTCTCTCGATGATCCCGAGCAGCGGGCGAAGCTCACCCTCCGGACGGTTGAGGTTGTCGGTCGAGAGCAGCCAGAGCGTGACGACCTCGACCCCGACCTCGTCGCACCACGACAGGAGGTTGGCGATGTTGTCGGCGCCGGCCTGGTGGCCCTCGCTGGTGCCGGCGCCCCTGGCACGCGCCCACCGACGGTTCCCGTCGAGCATGACCCCGACGTGCCGAGGGACCGAGGAGGCGCCGAGCTCCTTGGTGAGGCGGCGGGTGTAGGCGGCATACAGGACGTCACTGAGCCCCATCCGCGCTGTCCTCCCGCCTGCTGCCGAGCCGCCCTGCCCTTCCCGGTGCGGCGGGGCCCACGCTACTCCGCGGCCCGTTTCCCCCGAGATCGTCCGGCGTCCGCCGTACGGCCAGGGCTGGCTCCTCACCGGTCGAAGCTTGGCGACCCTCTCAGGATCCGCGCAGGGAAACCTACGGTCGCGCAGGTTAGCCTGACGCCGTGACGCCGACCGATCCACACCACCCGACCGACCCGGGGCACCTGCAGGCGCTCGAGCACCGGGTCGAGGCGCTGGAACAGCGCGTCGAGGCGGCGCTGGACCACGTCAAGCCGAAGCTGCGGGGGTGGCTGCACGCCGGGATGACGCCCGTGGCCCTCGTCGCCGGGATCGTGCTCGTCGCCCTCGCCGGCACGACCGAGGGCAAGGTGGCGGCGGCGGTCTTCGGGGGCACCGCGGTCCTGCTCTTCGCGACCTCCGCGGTCTACCACCGCGGCACGTGGTCGCCCCGCGTCGGCGGCTTCCTCCGCCGCTTCGACCACTCGAACATCTTCCTCATCATCGCGGGCACCTACACGCCCTTCGCGCTGCTGCTGCCGGCAGGCCAGGCGCGCACGATGCTCCTCCTCGTCTGGGGCGGCGCGATCCTCGGCGTCCTCTTCCGCGTGCTGTGGTCGGGTGCGCCGCGCTGGCTCTACGTGCCGGCCTACGTGAGCCTCGGCTGGGTGGCCGTCTTCTACTTCGGCCCGCTGCTCGAGCACGCCGGAGTCGCGGTCATGACCTGGGTGGTCATCGGCGGGGCGCTCTACAGCCTCGGCGCCATCGTCTACGGAACGAAGCGGCCGAACATCTCACCGCGGTGGTTCGGGTTCCACGAGGTGTTCCACGCGCTCACCATCCTCGCGTTCGCGGCGCACTTCGTGGCGGCATCCCTCGCGCTGACCGGCCCGGCAGCCGCCTGAGCGGGTTCAGCCGCGTTCATCCGGTGGATCCTCGCCCCTCTCCCCCGGAGCGTCGGTCCTGCTCTCGTCCTCGCCCACCTCGCCCGGCCCCGCCTGGGGCTCGTCGCGGCCACGGTGTGCCAGCTGCTGCCGATAGGACATCCGCCGCATCCGGGCGTTCATGTTCCGCATGAGGAACCAGAGCGCGAGGGCGAGGAGGAAGAAGCCGACGAAGGCGTAGAAGCCGGGGCCCGGGTCGGCGGTGGGTGCGTCGGTCATGCCTCACGCTCCGTGCGGGTGTCGTGGACGATGCTGAGGTCGGGCGAGGTCGCCAGGGCGTCGGCCGTGCCAACCTCCGCGGGCAACCCTGCGAAGAGGTCGTCCTCCCCCTCGGCGATCGGCACGTAGGAGAGGGCCGCCTCGAAGTCCTCCGTGGGCCAGACCTCCTGCTGGACCGCCCGAGGGACCCGGAACCAGGTGCCGTCGGGGTCCACCTGGGTGGCGTGCGCGAGCAGCGCCGCGTCACGGCGCTCGAACCAGGCCGCGCACTCGACGCGGGTGGTCACCGTCCGGTCGGGGCGCGACCAGTTCTCGAGCCACTCCGCATAGGGGCTCTCCTCCTCGAGTGCGGTGAGCGCCTCGTGGAACGCCTCGATCCGGGCCCGGCTGAACGTCTGGTTGTAGTAGAGCTTCAGGGGCTGCCACGGTGGGCCGGCATGGGGGTGGGCCGCGGGGTCGCCGGCCGCGAGGAACGCCGAGACCGACACGTCATGGCACATCACGTGATCGGGGTGCGGGTAGCCGCCGTTCTCGTCGTACGTCGTCATGACGTGTGGGCGGAAGCGCCGGATCTCCCGGACGAGCGCCTCGGCGGTGACCCGGAGCGGCTCCAGCGCGAAGCAGCCCGGCGGCAGTGGTGGAAGGGGGTCGCCCTCCGGGAGCCCCGAGTCGACGAAACCGAGCCAGGTGTGCTGGACCCCGAGGATCTCGCGGGCCGCCGCCATCTCGTCCCGCCGCACCTGCGCGAGGTCGCGCACGATGTGCGCGTCCGCCTGGAGGCGAGGGTTGAGGACGTCGCCTCGCTCACCACCGGTGCACGACACGACGAGGACCTCGTGACCGGCGTCGACGTACTTCGCCATCGTCGCGGCGCCCTTGCTGGACTCGTCGTCCGGGTGCGCGTGGACGCACATGAGCCGGAGCCGCTCGGACACGCGTGGACCCTTCGGTGTGGTGGTCTCGGGGTCATCACCGAGAATGGACGCCGACATCCTCTCACTCGGCGACGCACGACCGACAAGGACCCGCATGCCCCTTCCGCGACCCTCGCCGGCCACCAGGAAGTGGTGGCTCATCGGCTCCGTGGGAGTGCTCGTCTCGGTGGGTGTCATCGTCTGGTGGGGCGTCGTGAGCACCGTCGGCAGCGTCCGCCCGGAGGTGACGGGATACACGGTGGAGTCCGACGCCTCCATCGTCGTCGAGTACGACGTGCACCGGCCGGCGGGGACGGCGGTCCGGTGCCGGGTCAGCGCCCTCGACGGGAGCAAGGCGCGGGTCGGCACGGTGGAGGACGCCGTTCCTGCCGACGGGCCCACCTCGGTGCACCGCGAGGTCCTCATCCGCACGAGTGTGCGTGCGGTCACGGGGGTCGTGGACTCCTGCGTCCGAGTCTCCGCACCCACTCCCTGACCTGCGAGGTCACCATCCACCTGCCTCGCCGGGGCGGTGTGCGTGGTGAGGATCCGGCGCTCGGCGGGTAGACTGGCGGTTTCATCTCGCGGGTCTGGGTCCGACATGCCGCCACACGGCAGCAATGAGACCCGGGCCCGTTGCCGTAGCACCGTGGCGCCGTCGCTTCCGGACGGACGCCGCAACCCCATCAACCAGGAGTGAGTGACGTGACCGAGACCGCCAACCAGGCGAGCTTCCTGACGCAGGGGGCGTACGACCGCCTCAAGGCCGAGCTGGAGGAGCTCTCGGGCCCGGGTCGCAGCGAGATCGCGAAGAAGATCGAGGCGGCCCGCGCGGAGGGTGACCTCAAGGAGAACGGTGGCTACCACGCGGCCAAGGAGGAGCAGGGCAAGATGGAGGCCCGCATCCGCCAGCTGACGCAGCTGCTCGAGAGCGCGGTGATCGGTGAGAAGCCGGCCGACGACGGTGTCGTGGAGCCGGGGATGGTCGTGACCGTCGAGATGTTCGGTGACGAGGAGACCTTCCTCCTCGGCTCGCGCGAGATCAGCGACTCCTCGATGCACGTCTTCTCCGAGAAGTCCCCCATCGGTGCCGCCGTCAACGGGGCGAAGGTGGGCGACACCGTCTCCTACGAGGCACCCAACGGCACCCAGGTCGACGTCAAGGTCCTCCACACGACGCCGTACGACGGCTGAGCTCTCAGCAGGCCGACGCCGGGTCACCAGCCGGCCGTCGAGCGCCGCACCGCGAAGAGGGCCGGGTCCGCCGAGGACCCGGCCCTCTTCCCGTCAGTCCTTCGTGCGCCGGATGAACGCGCGAACCGCCAGTGGCGCGAGGATCGCGGAGAGGCCCAGGGACCAGAGGATCGTCGCGGTGACGGGATACTGGAGCGGCAGGGCAGCATCCGCCGGCAGTGGGATGCCGTCGTTCCCCCACAGCTCCCTCAACGCCTGGACGAGCGCGCTGATGGGGTTCCACTCGGCGATGGTGCGAAGCCAGGACGGCATCCCCTCGGGTGGGGCGAAGGCGTTGCTGAGGAACGTGATCGGGAACATCGTCGAGAACATCACGCCCTGGACCGCCTCGACGCTGCGCAGCGACGACCCGGCCAGGATGCCCACCCAGATCATCGCGAACCCGAACAGCACCAGCAGGCCGTAGCCGAGCAGACCCCGGGCCGCCCCGTCGTTGATGCTCCACCCGACGAACAGCCCCGTCACGGACATGACGACGATGCCGATCATCGAGTGGATGAGGCTGGAGACGCTGCGCGCAACCACGACAGCGGACCGGCCGATGGGCAGGGAGCGCAGCCGGTCCAGGATCCCCTTGCTGATGTCCGAGGTGAGCCCCACCGCGACGATGAAGCAGCTGAAGGCCATGGTCTGGGCCATGATGCCGGGGAGCAGCCACTCCTTGTAGTCGACGCCGGGGATGGTGATCGACCCACCGAAGACGAAGGCGAAGAGCAGCACGAAGATCACCGGCTGGATGGTGACGTCCGTGAGCATCTCGGGCTGTCGCCTGATGTGGATGAGGTTGCGCCGGACCAGGGCGGAGATCTGCCGGGGCGGGCTGGCGACCCGCTGCCCCGGGTGGGTGGCGCGGAAGGACGTCGTCGCGGCGCTCATCGCACTGCTCCCGTCGCGCCCACAGCATCGAGATCGGCGTCCGAGGTCGGGCGCGTGTCCGACTCGGCCCGGTGCCCCGTGAGGTGGAGGAACACGTCGTCGAGGCTCGGACGCTGGAGCCCGATGTCGTCGACCTCGATCCCCGCCTCGTCGAGACGTGACGCGATGCGGGTGAGCGCGGCAACCCCCTCGGCGGGAGCGCTGAGCCGCCGGGAGTCGTGGTCGACGTGCAGCTCGGGGCCCTCCTGGCGGACGACGTCCCCGGCCCGCGCCACGGTGTCCGGCCGGGAGACCGTGACCACGAGACTGGCACGCCCCGACTGGTCCTTGAGCTCGAGCGGCGTGCCCTCCGCGATGATCCGACCCTGGTCGACGACGACGATGCGGTCGGCCAGCTGGTCGGCCTCGTCGAGGTACTGGGTCGTGAGGAAGAGGGTGGTCCCGTCCCGGACGAGGTCCCGGAGGACCCCCCACAGCTCCACCCGGCTCCGCGGGTCCAGTCCGGTCGTCGGCTCGTCGAGGAACAGGACCGGGGGCGTCGCGATGAGGCTCACGGCGAGGTCCAACCTCCGACGCATCCCCCCGGAGTAGTCCTTGACGACCTTGTCGCCCGCCTCGGTGAGGGAGAACCGCTCGAGCAGCTCCTCGATCGACCGCTTGAGGAGCGCGCGGTCGAGGCCGTAGAGGTCGCCGACGAGGCGGAGGTTCTCACGGCCGGTGAGCAGCTCGTCGACGGTCGCCGACTGGGCCGTGAGACCCATGCTGTGGCGCACCGCGTCGGCCTCGGCCACGACGTCGTGGCCGGCCACCCGGGCGCTCCCGCTGGTCGGTTCGGTGAGCGTCGTGAGCATGCGCACCGTCGTGGTCTTCCCCGCGCCGTTCGGTCCGAGCATGGAGAAGACCGTGCCGGCGGGCACCGACAGGCTGACGCCGTCGACGGCGGTGAAGTCGTCGAACCGCTTGACGAGGTCCGTCGCCTCGATGGCCGGCGCGCTCATCGGACGAGGCAGAACGGGTGTCCTGCGGGGTCGAGGTAGACGACGAAGCCGCCGTTCTCCGAGGGTTGGACGTCGTGGCGGCGGGCCCCCGCCGCGAGCACCTGGCGCTCCCCGTCCTCCATGTCGGAGACCTGCAGGTCGAGGTGGAACTGCTGGGGGTGCGCCCCGCCCGGCCACGTCGGGGTGACGAAGTCGTCGATGCGCTGGAACGCCAGTGAGGTCGCTCCGGCGGGCCGGTCCGGCGAGCCGCCCCCACTCGGAGGGACGAGGGTCACCCAGTCGTCGTCGGAGTCGTCCTCCACCTCCCAGCCGAGCACCTCGGCGTAGAAGGCGCCGAGGGCACGGGCATCGGGACAGTCGAGGACGACGAGGTCGAGGAGGGGTCGGGTCTGGGGAGCACTGCGTTCACTCATGAGCACGACCCTAGATGTGACCACCGACACACGTCCTGTCGGTTTCTGCCGTGCCGCTCTCACGGGTTGACGCTCACGTCCCCGACCTCGGTGTGGCGGCCAAGGTCGCCGCGAGAGCCGACGACGCCCCGGGGTGCCGGTCCGCGAGCAGGCCGACCGCGAAGAGCAGGTATGCCGTGTCGACGCACGTCCGAGCGCTCTCCGGGACGCGCCAACCCCCGCCGTGGTCGTCCGTGACGCGACGGAGCACGTGCGAGGGGAGGCCATCCGGCGCATGGCGCAGCACGCCACCGGAACCGACCACGAGGGCGACGTCCGCGAGGGGACGGGGCCGCTCCGAGGAGTGGGGCGGACGGCCATGGCGCCGCACCGCCACGACGGCGGCCGTCTCCGCCAGCCGCATCTCGGCCCGCCAGTCCGCGTCGGACACCGCCAGGTACCCCGGGTCGGCGGCGACGCGACCGGCATACTCGACAGCGGCGAGAGGCAGTGGCAGGCGCTCGCGACGAGCCGCCTCGACGATCCCCTCGGCGTTCCACCGCATGCCGAGATCCCCTTCGACGGTGCGAGCGTGCCACAGCGTGCCGACGACCTCCCGGTGGATCGTCGCGTCCTCTCCCTGTGGCGTGATGACGGAGTAGACGTCCGTGGTGGCGCCTCCCACGTCGACGACGAGCACGTCGCGGCCCACGACGTCGGCGAGCACCTCCACCCCTCGCAGCACCGCGTCCGGGGTGGCGGCGCGGACGAGGTCGCGGAAACCACGGCCCCGCGACAGGCCCTTGCCACCGATGACGTGCCGCAGGAAGGCGTCGCGAATGGCATCCCTTGCCGCCGCGGGGGCGACGACCCCGATGCGGGGCAGCACGTTGTCCGCCACGACGAACCGGCGTCCCGTGCCGGCCAGCAGCGCGGCCACGGCCGGTGCCACCTCCGCGTTGCCGGCGACGACGAGCGGGACCGCCACGCGGCTCCGAGCGAGCCGGTCCGCGTTGTGGAGCAGCACGTCGGCGTTGCCGCCGTCGGTGCCGCCGACGAGGAGGACGAGGTCAGGACGCGCGCCCCGCAGGGCCGTGACGTCGTCCCTCGTCATCGGTCCCCTCGACACGTGCACCACCCTGCCGCCGGCCGAGAGGCCGACCCGGTGGCCGGCCTCGGCCGTGACCTCCGCCTCGTATCCGACGACGGCGAGCCGCAGCCCCCCACCCGCGCTGGAGCAGATGAGCACCTCCTGCGGCTCCCCGTGCGTCGCGAGACCCGCTCTGACGACGTCGACGCCGTCCATGACGTCTGTGCCGACGGTGGTCGGGGAGCCGGCCGTGCCGATGAGCGAACCTCCGGGGACCTCCACGAGCACCCCCTTGGTGAACGTCGAGCCGACGTCGACGCACAGCACGGCGGGCATGCGTCAGGTGAGGCGGTCGAGCGCCTGGCCGAGGTCGGCCACGAGGTCCTCGACGTCCTCGATGCCGACCGAGAGCCGGATGAGGTCGGACGGGACCTCGAGCTCGGTGCCGGCGACGGAGACGTGCGTCATGAGACCCGGGTGCTCGATGAGCGACTCCACGCCGCCGAGCGACTCGCCGAGGGTCCAGAGCCCGGTCTCGGCACACACCTTGGTGGCCACGTCCTCACCGCCGCGGACCCGGAAGGCCACCATCCCGCCGAACCGCTTCATCTGCCGTGCGGCGACGTCGTGGTTGGGGTGGTCCGGCAGGCCCGGGTAGTGCACGGCCGTGACCCCGTCGTGGTCGAGGAGGAACCGCGCGACGGCCTCCGCGTTGTCGCAGTGGCGCTCCATCCTCACGGCGAGGGTCTTCAGGCCGCGCAGCACGAGCCAGGCGTCGAACGGCCCGGCGACCGCACCCATGGCGTTCTGGTGGAAGGAAATGCGCTCCGTGACGCTCTCGCCGTCCCGGGTGAGCGCACCGGGGGCGACGACGACGGCCCCGCCCACCACGTCACTGTGCCCGCCGGCATACTTCGTGGTGCTGTGCACGACGACGTCCGCCCCGAGCGCGATGGGGGTCTGCAGGTAGGGGGAGGCGAAGGTGTTGTCGACGACGAACAGGGCCCCCGCCTCGTGCGCCACCGCGGCGATCGCCTCGATGTCGGCGATGCCGAGCAAGGGGTTGGTGGGCGTCTCGACCCAGACCATCCGGGTGTTGGAGCGCATCGCCGCGCGCACGGAGTCGACGTCGGCGACCGTCGCGACGGAGTGGTCGACACCCCAGGGCCGGAAGACCTGGTCGAAGAGCCGGTAGGTCCCACCGTAGGCATCGGAGGGGACGACGACGTGGTCGCCGGGCGTGAGGAGTGCGCGGAGCACGGCATCCTCACCGGCGAGGCCGCTGGCGAAGGCGAACCCCCTCTCACCGCCCTCGAGCGCCGCGATGCACTCCTCGAGCGCCGTGCGCGTGGGGTTCGCCGAACGTGAGTACTCGTAGCCGCCGCGCAGGCCGCCGATGCCGTCCTGCTTGAAGGTGCTGACCTGGTGGATCGGGACGATGACCGCACCGGTCGAGGGGTCCGGCTCCTGCCCAGCATGGATCGCACGCGAGGAGAAGCCGAGGTTGTCGAGTGCCATGGGCTCGAGGGTATGCCGTGCTCGTCCACGGGGGATGATGCCGGGGGTGCCGGACGTTCAGACGTACATGCTCTTCGGATCCCGTGCCAAGACCACCCTGCCCAGCGCCGACGAGGCACTCCCCGGGCGTGAGCACCGGCCCTTCCACGTGCCGACGACCCACGAGGTGCTGGGCACCCCGCTGGAGGGGCCGTGGCCCGAAGGGACCGAGGTGCTCTACGTCGCCATGGGCTGCTTCTGGGGTGTGGAGCGGATCTTCTGGCGGCTGCCCGGTGTCGTGACCACCGCCGCCGGCTACATGGGCGGCTTCACGTCCAACCCCACCTACGAGGAGACCTGCACCGGCCGCACCGGGCACGCCGAGGCGGTGCTCGTCGCCTACGACCCGTCGGTGACGTCCCCGGAGATGCTCCTCAAGGCGTTCTGGGAGAACCATGACCCCACCCAGGGCAACCGGCAGGGCAACGACATCGGCACGGCATACCGGTCCGCGATCTTCTGGACGACCCCCGGCCAGGAGGCCGCGGCACGGGCCACACGGTCCGCCTTCCAGGAGGTGCTGACCGGGGCTGGACGCGGCGAGATCACGACCACCCTCGCACCGGCGGAGGTCGCCGGCACGTTCTGGTATGCCGAGGACTACCACCAGCAGTACCTGCACAAGAACCCCAACGGCTACTGCAACCACGGCCCCTACGGGTGCTCGTTGAGTGACAGAGCACTGGCGGAGGCCAAGGAGTCCCGACTGGCCGTGACCGGACTGCGGCTCCCCGAGACAGAAGCGCACGAGGCCTAGCAACGCCTATCAGCAGTCTTGGCCGGAACCGGACTTGAGAGGTCGCGGTCGTAGTGCGGCACTGCGACACTCAGGCCATGAGGGGTCGACCCGGTCCAGGTGCGCTGATCGGGGTGGCCGTGGGTGCGTCCCTCGTGTTCCTCCTGATCTGGCTCCCTGAGGCCCTCCTGGGGGGTGCTGCCGAGGGCGGGGCCATGTTCTCCATGGGTCTGCCCTTGATGACCATCAGCACCGCTGTGGGGGCGCTCATCGGTGTGCCCGACTCGTCCATGACCCGCGACGAACCGGGCGACGCGGCTCGACGGCCCCGACCCAAGAGCAGGGCCGTCGTGGCGATCGTGGCTGGGACGGGGGTCGTTCTCGCGGAGTGGTTCTTCCTGATGGCGACGGGCGCCATCTCGAGCTCCTGTGACCTGTTCGGGGTCGCCGACCTCCCGGCGCAGAGGGACGCCCTACTACCGGCCTGAGCTCGGGCGCCGGTGTGGTCTGAT
>OBLS010000479.1_pt1 | contig 14379 bp, 14 predicted proteins | sample 1519901 | NCBI WGS metagenome assembly OBLS01 (sample SAMEA3113585, study PRJEB22503) | soil metagenome | reverse complement strand
GGCGAGTCGCACTCGTCACCGGCGGGGCGAGCGGGATCGGCGCGGCCGCTGCCCGCCGGCTCCTCGCTGAGGGCGCGCGCGTCGCCACGCTCGACCTGAAGGCGGAGCCGAGCAACGGCGTTCTCGCCGTCGGTGGCGATGTCTCGCGCTCCGCGGACGTCGACGCTGCGGTGGAGCGGGTCGAGTCCGAGCTCGGGCCGATCGAGGTGCTCGTCTGCGCAGCCGGCATCCCCGGCAGGTCGCTTCCGAGCCTCGAGATCCCCGACGAGGAGTGGCGACGGGTGCTCGCGATCAACGCCGATGGCGTCTTCTACTGCAACCGAGCCGCCGCCCGCGGCATGACGGAGCGAGGCTACGGCCGAATCGTCAACATCGCCTCGATGGCCGGCAAGGAGGGCAACCCGATGGCGGCTGCCTATTCGGCCTCCAAGGCGGCCGTGATCGCACTGACGAAGGCGATCGGGAAGGACCTCGCACGGACCGGCGTGCTCGTCAACTGCATTGCTCCGGCCGTCGTCGAGACGCCGATCCTCGCCGGGCTCACGCAGGGGCACATCGACTACATGGTCGAGCGGATCCCGATGGGCAGGATGGGAACCGCGGAGGAGGTCGCCGCCCTGATTTGCTGGCTGGCCAGCGAGGAATGCTCGTTCTCCACGGGCGCGACCTACGACATCTCCGGCGGCCGGGCGGTCTACTAGTGCTGACGATCCGGCTGCGCGGACCGAACGGCCTCGAGAACGGAACCGTGGAGGACGGGGTCGTGCACGCCGAGCGCAGCGGCCGGATCGAGCCGGTCGACCCCGACCGGATGACGCTGCCCCAGCCGTACGAGCTGCTCCGGCCGCTGGATCCGCCCGAGGTCTGGTGTGCGGGCGTCACGTACGAGCGCTCGCGCGACGCGCGGGTCGAGGAGAGTGCCGTGCAGGACGTGTACACGCTCGTCTACGACGCCGAGCGGCCGGAGCTCTTCCTCAAGGACGCCGGCTGCCGTCGCACCGCCGGCCCCGGCGAGCCGATCGGCGTTCGCTCGGACTCGTCCTGGAACGTCCCCGAGCCGGAGATCGGACTCGTCGTCGGAAGCGACGGCGAGATCGCCGGCGTCACGATCGGCAACGACGTCTCCTCCCGGGAGATCGAGGGCGCGAACCCGCTCTACCTACCGCAGGCAAAGGTCTACGCCGGCGCTTGCGCGCTCGGGCCGGCGATCCTCGCTCCCGTCCCCGCCGAGCCGTTCGAGATCCGGATGCGGATCCGCTCCGACACGGGGAAAACGATCTTCGCGGGCGAGACCTCGACCGCGCGCATGAAGCGCACGTTCGAGGAGCTCGTCGCCTTCCTGCTGCGCGAGAACCCCGTTCCACCCGGCAGCGTCCTCCTCACCGGCACCGGGCTCGTCCCTCCCGACGACTTCACGCTCGAGCCCGGGCATGTCGTCGAGATCGCGGTGCCGGGCATCGGTACCCTGGCCAACCCGGTCGTCCGCGCCTCCACGCTGCTCGAAAGGAGCCCCGCCCATGTCTGACACGCTCACCGGATCGCCGGCCAAGAACTACGTCGGGGGCGAATGGCGCGAGAGCGCGAGCGGGGAGAGCTACGAGAAGCGAAATCCGTGGCGGCCGTCGCAGGTGGCCGGCGTCTATCCGGCCTCCGATGCCGGCGACGGACGTGCTGCGGTCGAGGCGGCGGGCAGCGCCTTCCCGGAGTGGGCGGCGCTCCCACCCGCGCAGCGGGCTGCCTACTTCGGCAAAGCGGCCAATGCGATCGAGGCCCGCGCGGAGCAGATCGCGCGGGACATGACGGCGGAGATGGGCAAGCCGCTCCGCGAATCCCGCCTCGAGGCGATGCGCGCAGCAACCATCCTCCGGTTCGCCGCCGGCGAGGCTTGGCGGCCGATCGGCGAGCTCTATGCGCCTTCGGTGCCGGATCAGCGGCTCTACACGCTGCGCCGCCCGCTCGGCGTCGTCGGGCTGATCACGCCGTGGAACTTCCCGATCGCGATCCCGGTCTGGAAACTCGCCCCGGCGCTCATCCACGGCAACACCGTCGTCCTGAAGCTCGGTTACGAAGCGCCGCGCACCGGCCTGCACGTCGCCGAGTGCTTCGCCGAAGCGGGGCTACCGGCCGGCGTGCTCAACGTGCTGACGGGCGCCGGCTCGAAGGTCGGAGCAGAGCTCGTACGGAACCCGGAGGTGCGCGCGATCTCGTTCACGGGCTCGGTGCCGGTGGGCCGCTCGGTGCGCGAGGAGGCGACGGCTCGCAACTGTCGCGTGCAGCTCGAGCTCGGCGGCCAGAACCCGCTCGTCGTCATGGCCGACGCCGAGCTCGACCGGGCCGTCGAGGCCGCCTACGCCGGCGCGTTCTGGTCGGCGGGCCAGAAGTGCACGGCGACCCGCCGCATCTTCGTCCAGGACTCGGTCTACGACGAGTTCCGCGGGCGGATGCTCGCCCGCATCACGGCCGGTCGGGTCGGCGATCCCGCCGATCCCGACGTCGAGGTCGGGCCGGTCGTCAACGAGGGCGCGATGGAGGAGGTTCTGGCCGCGATCGAGCGCGCCCGTAGCGACGGAACCGTCCTCGCTGGCGGCGAGCGCGCTGACGACGACGGCTACCTGATCCCGCCGACCCTCGTCGAGGGGCTTGCAGACGACGCGGAGCTGTCCTGCGAAGAGGTGTTCGGGCCGGTCGCGTCGCTCTACCGCTTCGGCACGTTCGACGAGGCGATCGGACGCGCGAACGCTGTTCGCTTCGGCCTCTCCGCCGCCCTCTTCACGCGCGACCTGCACGTCGTGCAACGGTTCAGCGAGGAGATCGGCGCCGGGATCATCCACGTCAACTCGCAGACCGCCGGTGCCGACGTGCACGTCCCCTTCGGCGGGGTCAAGGAGTCCGGCTGGGGCCCGCACGAGCAGGGTCGCGCCGCGATCGAGTTCTACACGGAGACGGTCACCGTGTACCAGGACGCACCGCTTTCCTGAACGGACGCTCGTCACCGGCGCTCTCGGCTGCCTGCACGACACTCGCTGAGGGCGTGCGGTGGACGGTCGAGCACTGCCGCAGGATCTAGTGCAGCAACGGCTTGAGGGTGTCGCGCGCAATCAGGAAGCCGCGTTTGACGAGCTCCTCGGTGCCTTCGAACGTCCGGTCCTCGTGCTCGACCGAGACGACGCCGTCGTACCCCGCCCGGTAGAGCGCGGCGATGAAGCGCTCCCAACGCACCTCGCCGAGACCGGGGAGCCGCGGCACCTGCCAGCCGATTCCGAGTGACAGCGTCCCGTTGCGATAGAGCCCGTCCCGGTCGATCTCGAGATCCTTCGCGTGGACGTGGAAGATCTTGTCGGCGTAGTCGCGCACGGCACGCTCGGCGTCGATCATCAGCCACACGAGGTGCGACGGGTCGAGATTGAGGCCGAAGCTCGGGCTGCCGACGGTCGCGAACATCTCGTCCCAGGCGGCGGGCGTGGCGGCGAGGTTCGTCCCGCCGGGCCACTCGTCGTCGGAGAAGATCATCGGGCAGTTCTCAATCGCGATCTTCACGCCGCGCGACTCGGCGTGCTCGACGAGCCGGGGCCAGACCTTGCGGAACTCGCGGAAGTTTTCCGGGACGTTCTTCGTCTTGTCGCGTCCGACGAAGGTGCCGACGGTCGGCACCCCGAGCTTCGCCGCGGTGTCGATCACCTTGCGCAGGTGCGTGTTCGCTGCTCGCCGCTCCTTCGCGTCCGGGTGGAGATTGTTCGGGTAGTAGGCGAGCGACGAGATCTCGAGGCCATGCCGGTCGAGAACATCACGCACGCGGCCGGGATCGACCCTGGCGACGTCGATGTGCGAGGTTCCGGCATAGCGGCGTCGCTCGGCCCCGGCGGCCGGCCAGCAGGCGACCTCGAGCATCTCGAAACCCTCTCCGGCGGCCCAGGCAGCCACCTGCTCGAGCGAGCGTCGTGGGAACGGGGCGGTGAGCAGTCCAAGTTTCATGCAGGCACCTCCACGGGGCGGTGTTCACGATTCGGCTGGCTCAAATGGCCGCCACCCGCTGGGCGTCTCGAACTCTCCGCCGTACGACCCGCTCGGTTCGCCGGACGTGCTTCCGCGCGTGGGCGCCCGCTCGCCGGGAGTCCCCGGCGCGGATCGCCTCCACGATCGGCACGTGGAACTCCGCGAGCTCGGCCTGATCCCAGAAGGTGTGGTACGTCGCGAACGCCGTCGAGACTTGGACGCCGAGGACGAGCCAGGACTGCAGCAGCGGCTCGTTCCCGGCCATCTGAACCATCGCTCGGTGAAAGGCGAGGTCGTGGGCGATCTGCGTGCGCCAGTCGGCCGCAGCGGCAGAGTCCCTCATCGCCTCCAGCTCGCGCTCGAGCGCGCCGAGGTTGCGGTCAGGGTTGCGCGCCGCCTCGGCTGCGGCGAGCTCCTCGAGAACGGCCCGGACCGGGAACACGGGCAGCAGTTGCGAATCGTCGACGGCGCGCACCCGCGCGCCTCGAAACGGCTCCGACTCGACGAGCCGCAGGAGCTCGAGGTCGCGGAGCGCCTCCCGCACGGGGGCCTGGCTCGTTCCGAGCTCCCGCGCGAGCCGGGTTTCCACCAACCGCTCGCCCGGCTCGAGCTCGCCGCGCAGGATGCGTTCGAGAAGAACCTCTTTGACCTGCTCACGGAGAACGGTTCGCGCGATGCTCATCGAGCCGCGGCGATCATCGATGCTCGATCGTCGCGCGTCAACCGGCGGCGACGGGGTCCGTCAGCGACCCGACACTCCCGACTTCGACCGTCACCTCGTCGCCGGGCTGCAACAGTCGCTGCGGATCGCGGAAGACGCCGACGCCCGCCGGAGTTCCGGTCCGGATCAGATCGCCAAGCTCGAGCGTCATCGTCTCCGACGCGTGGCTGATGATCTCGTCGATCCCGGCGGGATCACGTGATTGCCCGGGCGCTCGATCGGCAGCACCGAGCAAGCCTAACCGCCCCGTGAGAAGGTCACGGGGTGAGCGACGCACGCTTCGCGGACGGCCTGCGGTACCGGATCGAAATCCCCTCCGTCGAAGGGCCTGCGGTTCTGCGCGCCGTGCTCGAGGAGGCCGATGCGCGCGGCGTGCCGCTGCGCCGGGTCTCGCAGGGCTCGGGCGTGATGATGCTGACCGACACGGAGATCGCGGAGATGGCAGCCCTCGGCCGCGCGGCGCCTGGGATGCGGGCGGTCAGTCCTTCGCCACGGGCGCCGTCGGTGGCGTCGCGCGCGGACAAGCGGGCGTCGACTGGTCGATCGTGGAGGCCCGGCGCGCCGTCGCGCTCGGCATTCGCTCGGTGCTCGTGGCGGACGTAGGCGTGCTGGCGACGCTCGGCCGGATGAAGCAGGACGGCGACCTGCCGGAGACGCTCGTCCTCAAGACCTCGGTGCTCTTGCCCTGTGCGAATCCGCCGACGGCCGAAGCGCTCGAGATGCTCGGCGCGTCGACGATCAACGTTTCCACCGATCTTTCGGCGGCCGAGCTCGGCGACGTGCGGTCGGCCTGCTCGGCGCCGCTCGACGTGTACGTCGAGGTGCCGGACGACCAGGGAGGGTTCGTGCGTCTCTACGAGGTTCCCGCGATGATCCGCGCCGCGGCCCCGATGTACGTGAAGCTCGGCATCCGCAACGCGCCGAACATCTACCCGGCCGGCCTCCACCTCCAGGATGTCGCGACGAAGCTGGGCCGGGAACGCGTCCGCCGCGCCGAGCTCGTACTCCGGCTGCTGCAAGAGCAGGCACCCGAGCTCGTCGAAGGCCGCGGCGACGACCGTCCACCCGATCTCGGGATCCCGGCGCCGTGAAAACCCGTTTCGAGGACATCTCCGCCGCCGCCCTCCACGTTCTGGTCAGGAGATCTCGAGGACGAGCTTGCCGAAGTGCTCGGCGGATTCGAGGCGTGCGAGCGCCGCGTCCGCCTCGGCCAGCGGCCGCACCGAGTCGAGAACCGGTTTCCACGTCGCCTCCTCGAGCATCCGCAGCAGCTCTTCGAAGTCGCGCGGGCTCCCGAGCTGCGTACCGTGGAGCGACTGCTGCCGGAAGTAGAACGGGCGCACCTGCAGCGTCACCTCCGTCCCACCGGTCCCCCCGAAGACGACCACCCGGCCGCCTGCGCGGACAGCGTCGAGAGACTGCTGCCACGTCGAGCCGACCGAGTCGAAGACGAGATCGACCGGCCCGAGCTCTTCGACGGCCGCCGGCCAGTCGGGCATCCGCGCGTAGTTGACACCTGCCTCCGCGCCGAGAGCCCGTGCGCGCTCGATCTTTTCGTCCGACGACGACGTCACCAGCACGCGCGCTCCCGCCTGCGCCGCCATCGACACGGCGAAGGTCGAGACGCCGCTGCCCGCGCCGAGGATGAGAACGGTCTCGCCGGAGCTCAGACCGCCGCGTGAGAAGAGGCCGCGATACGCGGTGACCGCCGCGAGGGGGAAGGCGGCCGCCTCCGCCCAGGAGAGAGCGGACGGCTTTGGAAAGAGGTTCTCGACCGGAAGCGCGATGAGCTCCGCGTAGGTGCCGTCCCGCGGCCCGCCGAGGATCCCGAACCCCTCCGCGGGCGCGTCCTCGCGATCGCCCCAGCCGAGTCCGGGGAAGACCACGATCTCCTCGCCGGTGTCCCTGCGCACACCCGCACCGTCGGAGCCTGGTACGAGCGGGAGCGGGAACGGATAGGTGCCGGTCCGAACCAAGAGATCCCGCCGGTTGAGCCCGGCTGCCCGCAGCTCGACGACAGCTTCGCCGCTGCCGGGCTGCGGATCGGGAATGGTCTCCGATCGGAGCTCACCACCAGCGTGGACGCGAATCGCCTGCATCAGTCGTCCTCTCCCTCCGTTCCCGGCGCCCAGGCCGGGCTCGAGTCGTTGTCGCCGGGGTCGGTCAGCCGGCTCTGGACCCCGTTTGCCACATCGATCGCGACGAGTGCCCCGCCTACCGCAAAGACGATCGTCTTGCCGTCCGGCGACCACGCCGGCTCGATGGAGTCATCGCCGGAGGTCAAGAGCCGCACGCCCTTGCCGTCGGCGCCGATCGTGTAGATGTCGAAGCGGTTCGCCACGGCCGCGGAGAACGCGAGCCGCTTACCGTCCGGCGACCACGCCGGTCCCTGAGCCACGCCGCCGAGGTTGGTCAGGCGGTGCCGCTGCGAACCGTCGGGGCGAACCAGCCAGAGCTCGCGGATGCTCGAGCCCGGGCTCCGCTGCACGTACGCGATCGAGCGGCCGTCCGGCGACCACGCGGGGTCGCCTTCCTCGGCCTCCTCGTCCGTCACCCGACGTGCGCCGCCGCCGTCGGCGTTCATGATGAAGAGCCGGCTCGGTGCACCGCGCGCGAACGCGATCCGGCCGCCGTCCGGCGACCACGTGGGCTGTCCATCCTCCTCCTTCGTCGACGTCAGGCGCCGGGTGCCGCTTCCGTCCGAGCTCATCGCATACAGGCGGAACGTCCCGCTTCGCTTACTCGCGAACGCGATCGTGTTGCCGTCCGGTGACCACGCGGGCTCGGTCTGGAAGAACAGTCCGCTCGGCGTCGCGGGGTCGCCGTGGGCATCCGTGAGTCGGTGCTGCCCGCCTCCGCTCGCGCTCATCGCATAGATCGCGTAGTCGCCGTCGCGCGTGCTGACGAAGGCGAGATCCAGATCTGAATCGTCGGAGCCGCCGCACGCCGCGAGCAGGATCGCCGTGCCGAGGGCGAGCAGCGCGCGCGCTGCCGTCACGCGTGAGCCACAGGCTCGACGCCGAGGAATCTCCGCTGCATCTCGGGGTCACGCTCGAGCTCGGCGGACGTGGTCTCCAACGCGATCTCGCCGCCGACCATCACGAGCTGGCGGTCGGCGAGCGACGTCGCCACGTCGAGCTTCTGCTCGATCAGCAGGATCGCCAGGCCATCCTCTTCCAGCAGCTTGAACGCGTCGACCATCATCTCCACGATCGTGGGCGCCAGACCCTCTGAGGGCTCGTCCATGATCAGGAGGCGCGGATTGCCGAGCAGCGCTCGGCCGATCGCGAGCATCTGCTGCTCGCCGCCGGAGAGCTCGGCGCCGCCGTTGCTCTTCCGCTGGGCCAGCCGGGGAAAGAAGTCGTAGACGCGTTCCGCAGTCCACCCTCCTTCGCCCTTCCTGGACGCGATGACGAGGTGCTCGTGGACCGTGAGCGAGGGAAAGAGACGCCTGCCCTGCGGGACGTAGCCCAGCCCTGCGCGGGCGATCTTGTGCGACGGCCGGCCGATCAGCTCCTGCCCCTCGAACCGCACAGAGCCGCTCGCGCGCGGGGGCGTGAAGCCCATGATCGCGTTGCACAGAGTTGTCTTGCCCATGCCGTTGCGCCCGACGATCGCCACCGACTCCTTGCCCATCGAAAAGCTCACGTCGTGCAGGATCTGTGCGCTGGAGTAGTGGGCCTGAAGTCCCTCCACCGTGAGCAGGACGTCAGCCATCGCGTTGGTGGTGGCGGCCCAGGTAGAGATCGTGGACGAGCGTGTTGCCTCGGATCTCGTCCGGGGTGCCTTCGACGATCACCCGGCCGTCGTGCATCATCGTCACCTGCTCGGCGACGGCGAGCGCGACGTCCATGTCGTGCTCGATCAGCACGAGCGTGATCCCGGGATCGAGCGCGAGCAGCAGCTCGGTCAGGAGTTGGCGCTCCCCGCGGGACAGGCCGGATGCAGGCTCGTCGAGCATCATGAGCTTCGGCTCCGAGGCGAGCGCCATCGCGATCGCGACCTGCCGGTGCTCGCCGTGGGAGAGGTTGCCGACGAGCGAAGAGAGCTTGTGGTCGATCGCAGCTCGCTTGGCGGCCGCCCGCGCCCGTTCGCGGAGCGCCTCGTCCTTCCGTGGCAACGTCACGGGCCGCAGGTGGCCGGCGCCGACCCCGAGGGCGGAGAGGTAGATGCTGTCCTCGACGCTGACGCCGAGGAGCATCCGCGATTGCTGGTAGGTGCGCGCCATCCCACGCTTCGTGCGCTTCCTCGACGGCACCGACGTCACGTCATCGCCGAAGAGCTCGACGCTGCCCGAGGACGCGGCCAGGTCTCCCGAGATGACGTTGAAGAGGGTGGTCTTGCCGGCCCCGTTCGGGCCGAGAATGGCCCGACGCTCGCCGTGAGCGACATCGAGATCGACGTCACTCACGGCGAGCAGGCCGCCGAAGCGCCGGCCGACTCCCCGCAAGCGGAGAGTCGGCACGGCGTCAGGGACGGTGGTCGGAGCCTCCGTCATGCCTACTTGATGACCTTGCTCGTGATCACACCGTTTTGAATCTCGCGGATCTTGCCCTGCCACGGCAGCTTCTTCTTCACGCACGCCGGCTGCGAGCGACCGGGCGCCGGGCTCGACGGCTTGAACAGCCCGCCGAAGGTCTGATCCACGTTGGGCACGAAGCCGACCAGCTTGGTCCCGATCGAGCCGTCGGCGTTCTTGACGACCTGCAGGGGATACTGATCCTGGATCGCCTGCCGGCGGGAGTCGAGCTTGACGACCCCAGCGTCAGAGACCTCGTAAGCCGACTTGTTCGACTTCGGCATCGCACTCTGCAACGCCGCACCCACCTTGCCACCGTTGGCCTTCAAGGCCCGGACCAGCGCCCAGGCGGCGTTGTAGTAGTTGTAGACGAAGCCGTCCGCTGCCGGCAGCTTCGGGTACCACTTCTTCATGATCGCCTCATAGGCCTTCGCCTGCCGGGTCTTCAGGCCCCCGCCGGTGCCGAAGCCGCCGACATACGTTCCGACCACCTTCGGGCCGACGACCTTGTCGGCGCCGAGGAACGCGAAGAACAGGTTGCCGGCGTGCTCGTTCGGCTTGATCGCGCCGTAGGCCTGCTCGAACGCCTTCAGGCTGGAGGCGGTCCCGGTTCCGCCGACAACCCACATGTAGCCGTCGACCGAGCCCGGGCGGGGCAGTTGCCGCACGAACGGCGCATAGTCCGTCGTGTTGAGCGGCGGGAACACGCGCTTCGTGATCTGTCCGCCGATCGCACAGAAGTCCGCGATCATTCCAGCACCGGACGTCCAGCCGAAGCTGTAGTCGTCCATGATGATCGCGGCCTTACGCCAACCGAGCTTCTTGTAGAGGATCTCGCCGATGCCCGCGTTCCACTGGGCCCCGTCGCCGTGGTAGCGGAAGACGTTCTTCGGTGCGATCTGCAGAGTCGGGTCCTGCGAGCCCGCCGTACCGATGATGAACGTCTTTTCCGGGTGCGACTTGGCGTAGTTCGCCACCGAGACGGCTTCGTCGCCCGAGAGCGGGCCGACCATCACGTCCGCCTTCAGCTGCTCCATCAGGCGCCGCGTCTCCTTCACCGCGGTCGGGACCGTGTCGTCGCCGCAACCGTAGCCGACGATCTCGACCTTGTGGCCTCCGACCGTAATCCCCGTCATGCCTGCGGACGGCTTGTTCCTGTTCTTGACCTTGCCGCCGGCGTACTGCGCGAAAGCGGCCTGCGCGCCTCCGATGTCCAGCTCGTAGCCGAACGCGAACGCGCCCTTACAGTCGGTCATGATCGCGACTCTGATCGTGTGCGTCTGGGGTGCGGCGAACGCGCCGGATACCCAGATCGACGCGACGGCCGCGAGTCCAGCGAGCGGAAGCAGAAGCTTCCAGCTACGCAGGTTCTTCATGTGTTCCCTCCCTTGTTTCATTGATCCCTGCCTGGTTGTGACGACGAAACGAACCGTTCGTTGTAATTAGGACCCCCTTTCACGGAGTGCTCGCCTCCGAAGCAGCCTGGCGGGTAACGGAGGCGGTATCCGGGGTTCCGCCGCCGCTCCGTCCCAGGGAACGCCAGAGGCGGTCCCAAATCCCCATGAGCCCGTCCGGAGAGACGATGACGATGACCAGGAAGATCAGGCCGATGATCGTGTTGAAGCTGCCGCCGATCACGGGCAGCTCGACGTCGCGGACATAGTTGTTGATGACGATGAAGGCGAAGGCGCCGACCCAGGCGCCCTCGATTCGGGTGAGGCCACCGATCACGGCCATCACGAGCAGCTCGATCGTGGCAGCCAGCCCGATGTTGCCCGGCGCAATCTGCCCCTGCCACCAGACGAACAGGACTCCCGCCAGGGCGGCAACGAACGAGGCGAAACCAAAGGCGAGCGCCCGGTGCAGCGGCACGTAGTACCCGAGTGACCTCATCCGGACCGGGTCGTCTCGTATGCCCTGCAGCGAGAGCCCGAACGGCGTTCGGATCAGATATCGGATTGCTCCGTAGACGGCGAGTGCCACCCCGAGCGCGATGTAGTAGAGCTTGTCCGGATGGCCCACGATCTCTCCGATGAACCCCGGCGTGTACTGGTCGACGCCAGCGATCGGCGAAAACCCGCCGAACTGTGTCACCTGGCCGAAGAAGTAGTTGGCGATCACGCCGTAGGTCAGCGTCAGCATCAGGAAGTAGATCCCGAAGCTCCGCGCCGCCACAGCGCCGAAGGCGACTCCGATCGCCGTCGTGATCACCAGCGCGAGGATGAGCGCGAGGGTTGGATCCCACCCCAGCGTCAGGCCCTTGCTCTCGCCGCCCGCGCCCCCCTGTGTGACCATGTTCCCGAGCAGGTAGGCCGAGATGCCCATCAGCGCGGTCTGCGCGAGCGAGGTCATGGCGCCGTAGGCGGACAGGAAGATGAGGCTGGCCGCGGCGATCCCGAAGATGAGCATCTGCGTGAGAATCGTGTTCACCCAGTAGTCGTTGAACACGGCCGGCCCGACCGCCAGCAGCACGAGCACGACCAGGCCGATCGCACGCTCGACAGTCCCTTTGGGCTCGCGCCTCCTGAGCTTCATGCGGCTCTCCCGAAGAGTCCCTGGGGACGGAAGGCGAGCACGATCGCGATCAGGACGAACGTGAGCACGATCGAGTACTGCGAGCAGCAGTTGTCGCTCGTGATCGGCAAGTAGGCGGCGGAGAACGTGAGCACGATCGCGTAGAGCAGGGCGCCCGCGGCCGCGCCCAGGAGCGATCCCATGCCGCCGACGATGACCACGACGAGCGCGTTCAGGAGCCATTGCGCGTCCTGTCCCGACGCCACGTTCCCCTGCGAGCTCCCCACGGCCGCGCCGAGTGCCGCGAGCGCCGCGCCGATGGCGAAAGCGATCGCGAACGTCTTCTGGATGTTGAGTCCGAGCGCCGAGGTCATCTGCGGGTCGTCGACACCCGCACGGATCACCTTCCCCGTTCTCGTGCGGTAGAGCCAGAGCCAGAGGCCGATCCCGACCGACACGCCGAGCGCGAGCATGACGAAGCGGGCCAGCGAGTAGTCGATGTTCCAGACCTGCAGGTCGACCCGGCGCTCCGTCCAGCCGGGCCACGTGAGACTGACAGCGTTGCCGCCCCCGAGCTGGCCGGCTCCCTGCCTCGGGAAGTGAGCGATCACCTGGTCGGCGACGATCACAGAGACGGCGATCGTGAGCAGGGCCTGGCGGAGATCCTGGCCCTGGTTCCAGCGGAGCAGCGTCTGCTGGACGACGACCCCGACAAGGGAAACGATCGCGGCGGCGACGAGCACCGGAAGCACCCATTCCCACGTGGAGACGTCGGCGCCCGCGATCGCGAAGCCGCCCTTCCCCGTCATCTCCTGCTGCACCTCGTAGGCGATGTAGCCGGCGAGAAGGTAGAACGATCCGTGCGCCATGTTCACAACCCGCATCAGCCCGAAGATCAGTGAGAAGCCGCTCGCGACGATGAACAGGAGCCCGGCGAAGGTGACCGCGTCGAGCAGGATCAGGGAGAACGAGCCGGGGTCGTCGATCGCAGACCCGTATGTCGTCGTCCGCCAGTCGCCGAAGCTGCCGTCGGCAGGCGGCGGGTTCGAGATCACGAATACGTAGAGCACCGCGAAGAGAACGAGGACCGCGGCAGCCAGCTTCGGCAGCACACGGAGATCCCAGACACGCGCTCGCTCGCTCACCCGCGGGCGAACGTACCAAGGTGTCAAGGGACTTTCAACGTCCTGCTACTCGATAATCGATGGTCCAGACGGCATTCTGCCGCCGCTTGACGGCCGTCGGTGCGGCACCGTAGCCTGCGGCTCAGACACCGCCCAAAAGGAGGAACCGATGGCGGACGGATATCGCGCTGTGATTCCGTACGAGTCGCTGGATCCGCTGACAATCGGCGCGTCAGGTGATGACGAAAAGGTGTTTCGGGAAACGCTCGAGCTCGAGATTCCGCAGGCCAATCTGCTCGCAGCGATCTACCCTGACGAGCCCGAGCCGGTCGCCGACGCCACGGACGCGGCGCGAGTTGCGCTCGAATCGCCCGTTGCCGGCCCGCGCTTCTCGGAGCTCCTCGCCGGCAAGCGACGGGTTGCGATCGTCATCGACAACCAGTTTCGGCCGACGCCGCAGTCGAAGCTGCTGCCTCCCGTGTTCGACGCGGTCGAGGCGGCCGGGCTCGAGGCGGTCGTCGTCTGCGCGAACGGCAAGGTGTTCCCGATGTCGGACGCCGACATCGAGCAGAAGATCGGACGGCAGAATCTGGAGCGGATGGAGCGACTCGGGATCGACTTCTTCCAGAACGAGCCGCGCAATCCCGAGATGTACGAGTACGTGGGCGTCTCCTCCCGCGGCACACCTGTCTGGCTCCACAAGGAGGTCGCGAAGTGCGACGTGACGCTCACGATCGGGCAGGCACAGTCGAACCACTGGGGCGCCGGTGGCGGCGGCAAGCTGATCTGCCCAGGCGTCGTCTCGGACGAGACGATCGAATCGAACCACTGCGCCTTCGTCCCCTCACCCCAGACGCACTACGGCGCCTATGCGGGGCCGATGCGCTCGGACATCGACGAGGTGGCGACGATGTGCGGCCTCGACGTGACGATGAATGCGATCCTCGACACGCGCGGTCGGGTCGTGGAAGTGATCTACGGCTCGCACCCGCAGGCGCACCGGCACGCGATCGAGCGCTTCAACGCCATCTACACCTACGAGCACCCGGGCGAGCAGGCCGACATCGCCGTCTGCGGCGTCTTCGCTCCCACCGACCACCTCTTCTTCCACACCGGCTGGGGATGCATGTCGGCCGACTTCGTCCTCCGGGACGGAGGCACGATCATCTACGCGAGCCCATCGCCGGGCGTCTCGACGGCCGTGGGCGACTTCCCCGGCCTGGCGCTGATGGACCTGATGAAGCCGTACATGCCGGCGACGCCCGAGAACTACCAGCGGGTACTGAAGGACATCCACGCGCGGGAGATCCAGATGTGGGCCGGCTGCATCTGGGTGCCGATCTACGAGGTGATGACGCGCAAGCACCTGAAGCTCGTCACGCTCGAGGAGAACCTCGAGCTGGCCGCCGACATCGGCATGGACGCGACCACGTCGCTCGACGAGGCCTTCGCCGAGGCGATGGAGCGCCACGGAAGCGACGCGAAGGTGCTGGTGCTGCCGTACGCGC
>OBLS010000478.1_pt1 | contig 14394 bp, 10 predicted proteins | sample 1519901 | NCBI WGS metagenome assembly OBLS01 (sample SAMEA3113585, study PRJEB22503) | soil metagenome | reverse complement strand
TTGAGTTTTAGCCTTGCGGCCGTACTCCCCAGGCGGGGCGCTTAATGCGTTAGCTGCGGCACGGAAGGAGTCGATGACCTCCCACACCTAGCGCCCATCGTTTACGGCGTGGACTACCAGGGTATCTAATCCTGTTTGCTCCCCACGCTTTCGCTCCTCAGCGTCAGTACTGGCCCAGGATCCCGCCTTCGCCACCGGTGTTCCTCCTGATATCTGCGCATTCCACCGCTACACCAGGAATTCCAGATCCCCCTACCAGACTCTAGCCGCCCAGTATCGAATGCAGGCTCGAGGTTAAGCCTCGAGGTTTCACATTCGACTTGAGTGGCCGCCTACGAGCTCTTTACGCCCAATGAATCCGGACAACGCTCGGTCCCTACGTATTACCGCGGCTGCTGGCACGTAGTTGGCCGGACCTTCTTCTGCAGGTACCGTCACTTTCGCTTCGTCCCTGCTGAAAGCGGTTTACAACCCGAAGGCCTTCGTCCCGCACGCGGCGTCGCTGCGTCAGGCTTTCGCCCATTGCGCAAGATTCCCTACTGCTGCCTCCCGTAGGAGTCTGGGCCGTGTCTCAGTCCCAGTGTGGCCGTTCACCCTCTCAGGCCGGCTACCCGTCGTCGCCTTGGTGGGCCGTTACCCCACCAACAAGCTGATAGGCCGCGGGCCCATCCCCGACCGGAGACCCTTTCCAACCTCCACCATGCGGAGGAGGCTCGTATCCGGTATTAGACCCAGTTTCCCGGGCTTATCCCAGAGTCGGGGGTAGGTTGCCCACGTGTTACTCACCCGTTCGCCGCTAGGAGCCACCCGGTGTTGCCACCAGGTGGTCCTCGCTCGACTTGCATGTATTAAGCACGCCGCCAGCGTTCATCCTGAGCCAGGATCAAACTCTCCGTCTGAGATCGTGAACTCCCTCGGAGCCCGGAGGCCCGTCGGGGGGTGTTCTCGATGGAGCTCGGTGACCCTGGAGCCACCGAGTTTGACCATCCGTCCCGGACGTACCGGGGGGATGGGCGATACAGGGGACCAACCCTGCACCGCTCAAGGCTCATCCGTTATCCGGATGCGCCAAGGAACCGTTCCAAGGGGGGCAAGCCCCCGAGGGACGGGGTTTTGGCACTGGCTTTTCACACACTGTTGAGTTTTCAAGGAACGTCGCCGGGATGCTCTTCGGCGACTCACCTGCGGTTCCCGTGTCCTGTCACCGCCGGAGCGGCGGGACGGTACCACGGGCCTTTCAAGATCGTCAAAGACTTCCCACCTGCCCGGGCAGCGTACTCCTGGTGGAGCACCGCCTGCCACGTCGACACCTTCACACAGAAGCGCCGCCCTGCGCCCCGACCTTCTGGGCGTCAGGACGGCCACCGAACAGCCGTCGGATCGAATCCTCTTGGCGTTCGGCGACCCCCTGTCTTCCGATGCCGACGCCACTGGCGTCGTCCGGAGAGGTCCTCGGTCTCGAAGAACTTCCCTGCTTGCAGCTTGGAGAAGGTAGCACCGGGTTCGACACCGTGTCAACTTGATGACGCCCGCTGGACACAAGCAACCACAAGGGATCCAGCCGCATCATCCGTTCCAACGGCCGGCGGCGGGCCGGTATTCCGCGACCGGCCGCGACCCCGGTCAGGGCCCCGGCGGCGCCTGGAGGCGGACCGGGGTCCGGCGGCCGACGGTCAGCAGGCGCCCGTCCAGCTCGCCCGGGGCCCAGGTCTGCTCGATCGAGCCGACCGGCTGGCCGTCGAGCCGGACCGCGCCCTGGCCGACCAGCCGCCTGGCCTCGCCCCTGGAGGCGACCAGGCCGGCGTCGGCCAGCAGGGCGACCACCCAGACCTGGCCGTCGCGGACGGCGGCCTCGGGGATCGGCAGGGGTGTGGCCGACCCGGCGTCGCCGCCGGCCCCGGCCCGCTGCCGGACCCCGGCGTCGAAGGCGGCCTCGGCGGCGGCGGCCGCCTCCGGCCCGTGGTACAGGGTGACGACCTCGCGGGCCAGGCGGCGCTTGACGTCGCGGGCGCCCGCTCCCCCGGCGGCGGCCCCCTCGGCCAGGAGGTCGGCCTCGGCCGGGTCGAGGTCGGTGGTGAGCCGCAGGTACTCGCCCAGCACGGTGTCGGGGATGCGCATCAGCTTGCCGAACTGGGCCTCGGGAGGGTCGTCCAGGTAGATGCCGTTGTCGAGGCTCTTGGACATCTTCTGGACGCCGTCGGTCCCGCGCAGCAGCGGCATGGTGAGCACGATCTGGCCGGGCTGGCCGTGGGCGCGCTGGAGGTCGCGGCCGACGTGCAGGTTGAAGGTCTGGTCGGTGCCGCCGAGCTCGACGTCGGCTTCGATCGCGACCGAGTCCATGCCCTGCATCAGCGGGTAGAGGAACTCGACCAGCGAGATCGGCTGGCCGGCGCCGTAGCGGGCGCGGAAGTCGTCGCGCTCCAGCAGCTTGGCCACGGTGACGTTGGCGGCCAGCCGGGCCACGTCGGCGAAGGTCATGGGGGCCAGCCAGTCGGCGTTGTAGCGGATCTCGGCGGCGCCCACGTCGAGGACCCTGTCGACCTGCTCGAGGTAGGTGCGGGCGTGGGTGGCGACCTCGGCCTCGGTCTGCAGGCGGCGGGTCTGGCTGCGCCCGCTTGGGTCGCCGACCAGGCCGGTGAAGTTGCCGATGATCAGGACCACGGTGTGGCCGAAGCGCTGGAACTGGGCCAGCTTGCGCAGGACCACGGCGTGCCCGAGGGTCAGGTGGGCCGAGGACGGGTCGATGCCGAGCTTGACCCGCAGCGGCCGGCCCTCGGCCTGGGCGGCCTCCAGCCGCTCGCGGAGGCCGTCGCGGGGGTGGAGCTCGGCGACCCCCGAGGTGAGGACCCGCAGCTGCTCCTCCACGGACGCCTTGGGCGTGGGCACGGCGACGAACCTCCAGGGAAGAAATCGACTCGAAGACGAAACGAACGCTAGCACGGCGCTGCGATGAAGCCGGCCGTCGCGGATGCCGACGATCACCTTGCCATGTTCCGCCCCGCACCCACCCCGCCCGGGGCCCGGGCCACCGTCGGTGGCCGGGTCGTCGCCGTGCTGCTCGCGGGGTGCCTGGCCCTGGCCGGGTGCGTGTCGGTGCGGCCGCTGGAGCTGGTGCCCCCGGATCGGGTGGCCCAGACGTCGCTGGTGCTGGACGCCGACGGGCGGACGGTGGCGGCGCTGCACGGGCCGGAGGACCGGACGGCGGTGCCCCTGGGCGAGGTGAGCCGGTGGATGCGGCTGGCCGTGGTCGACACCGAGGATGCGCGGTTCTGGCGCCACGGTGGGGTCGACTGGCTGGCCGTGGCCAGGGCGGCCGCCCGCGACCTGGAGCGGCGGCGGGTGGTGGAGGGCGGGTCGACCATCACCCAGCAGTACGTGAAGAACAGCTACGTCTCGGGCGAGCGGACCCTGCGGCGGAAGCTGGCCGAGGCCGGGCACGCCTGGGGGCTGGAGGAGCGCAACGGCAAGCGGGCCATCCTGGAGGCGTACCTCAACACCGTCTACTTCGGGCAGGGCGCCTACGGGGTGGAGGCGGCCGCCCAGACCTACTTCTCCACCGGGGCCGACCGGCTCAGCCTGACCCAGGCGGCCCTGCTGGCCGGGATGATCCGGGCCCCGGCGGCCTACGACCCGTTCCGCCATCCCCGGGCCGCGCGGGCCCGGCGGGCCTCGGTCCTGGCCCGGATGGAGCGCAACGGCCACCTCCGCAGGGCGGTCCGGGCCAGGGCCGCCGCCGCCCCCCTGGGCCTGCGACCCGGCGACCCGGCGGTCGCCGGCAAGGCCCGCCGGCCCGGCCGAGGGGACCGGGCGGGGGCCCAGCGGGCGCCGTGGTTCGTGGGGTGGGTGCTCGACCAGCTGCTCGACCCGGCGGACCGGCGCTTCGACGTGCTCGGGACCTCCCGGAAGGCCCGGACCGACCGGGTGTTCACCGGGGGGCTGCGGATCACCACCACCGTCGACCTGGAGGCCCAGGCGGCCGCCGAGCGGGCGGTGGCGGCGGTCGCCGGGCGGCGCGGGCGGGACCCGTACGGGGCGCTGGTCGCGGTCGAGCCGGGGACCGGGGCGGTGCGGGCGATGGTCGGCGGGCGCAGCTGGTGGGACGACGCCCGGTTCGGGCGGGTCAACCTGGCCACCGGGGCCGGTGGTGGCGGCCGGCCGGCCGGGTCGGCGTTCAAGGCGTTCGCACTGGTGGCGGCCCTGGAGCGCGGGATCCCGCCCGAGGCGGTGTTCGCCGCCCCGGACCGGCTGGTGGTGGGACGGGGCGGCCGGGGGCCGGCCTGGCGGGTGGCCAACTACGAGGGCCACGGCTTCGGGAAGGCGACCCTGCGGACGGCCACCGCCCTGTCGATCAACACCGTCTACGCCGGGCTGCTGCTGCGCCTGGGCGGCGGCGACGCCGACCGTGGGGCCAGGGCGGTGGTCGAGACGGCCGCCCGGATGGGGGTGGGCAGCCCGCTCCGGGCGGTGCCGAGCGCGGTCCTCGGCACCGGCGAGGTGACCCCGCTGGAGATGGCGGCCGCCTACGCCACCCTGGCTGCCAAGGGCCGGCGGGCGGCGCCGTTCGGGGTGGCCCGGATCACCGGGGCCGACGGCCGGGTGCTGTACCAGGCCAGGCCCGGGGCCGACCAGGCCGTCAAGCCGGCCGTGGCCGCGATCGCCGCCGACGTGCTCCGGGGGGTGGTCGACCGCGGCACCGGGGTGCGGGGCCGGATCGGGCGGCCGGCGGCCGGCAAGACGGGCACCACCCAGGACCATGCCGACGCCTGGTTCGTCGGCTTCACCCCGTCGCTGGCCACGGCGGTGTGGGTCGGCTACCCGCAGGGCCAGGTGCCGATGGTGCCGCCGCGGACCGGGAGCCGGGTCTCGGGCGGGACCTGGCCGGCGGCCATCTGGTCCGGGTTCATGCGGGCCGCCCTGGCCGGCCAGCCGCACGGGCGCTTCCCGCGGCCCGACCTGCGCCTGGTCGAGCTGGCCCTGGACCTGGAACGCGGGTGCCTGCCGAACCGGTTCACGCCGGCGGCCGAGGTCGCCTCGGTCGTCTACCTGAAGGCGTCGGCGCCGACCCGGACCTGCCGGGAGCCGCGGCGGCCGGTGGCGGGGGTGGTCCCGGCGCTGGTCGGGGTGCCGGTGACGCGGGCGGCCGGGTGGCTGGAGGAGGCCGGGCTGTCGCTGGTGCAGCGGCTGGCGGTGGACGACGCGGCCGCGCCGGGGACGGTGCTGGCCCAGTCGCCGGCCGGCGGGGCGGCCCGGCCGGCGGGGGCGCCGGTCGAGCCTGACCGTGGCCGTCGACGCCCAGGGGCCGGGGGGCTGGGGCTGACCCTGGTCCCCGAGGTCCTCGGCCAGCCGCAGGAGACCGCCCGCCACCTGCTCGACCAGGCCGGCCTGACGCCCGAGGTGCAGGAAGCCTGCGACGCCGACGCCACCCGGGCCCCCTCCGAGCCCGGCCGCGTCTGGCGCTCCGGCCCCGCCCCCGGCGCCCAGGCCCCCACCGGCGCCCGGGTCCGCCTCTGGGTCAACCCCCCCGGCTGCCCGCCTCCGGCGACCACCACCACGACCCGCGCCGGCCCGACCCCGACGAGCATCGCCGAGCGCTGAGACCGAGGGGGACGACGGCGACTCAGGCTGCGACCTTCTTCTCCCGCACGGTGTTGAGCACCGTATGTGCCTGCTGGTCGACCAGGCGGGTGAAGAGCTGCTGGGCGTAGCCGAAGACGAGGGCCCAGGCGAGGATCTGGGCGGAGGTGTCGAGGGCGCTGAGGCCGGGGACGAACTGGCCTCGCATGAGCAGCAGGCCGAGGAAGGCGGTGACGGCGCCCATGGGGAGCTTGAGGGTGGCCAGGGCGACCGGGAGGCCGTAGGGCTCGGAGGAGCCGCGGATGCCGCGCAGGGCGGTGGCGGCGGCCACGGCGGCGGCGGTGAGGCCGATGAGCTCGACGACCAGGAGGTCGGCCGGGCCGGCGGTCCGCTTGACGACGTCGTCGACGTCGGGGGCGGCCGGGCCCGACTCCTGGCCGGTCTCCAGCAGGGCGGACTGCTGGGTCGGGCAGACGACCACCGTCTGGCCCGACCGCTCGGGCTGGAAGCAGAGGGGCACGGCGGCCGGGTTGATGAACCCGAGGACGGCCACGCCGACGGCCAGCAGGGTCATGACCATCGAGGTGGCCAGCAGGACGTTGCGGAAGCTGCGGACCCGGAGCTGCTCGCGCAGGGCGGCCTTGCTGGCCGCGCGGACGCTGGAGACGATCGCGTTGCGCTCCTGGTCGGTGATGGCCGAGAGCTCGGCCGGGGCGGCCAGGGCGTCGCTCCCGCCGAGCCGGTCGGCCAGGCGCTCCAGCTCGCGGCGGCGGGGGTCGTCGGGCTCCAGGTGGCGCTGGACGTGGTTGCGCAGGCTCGGCATCTGCCCGGCCAGGTAGCTGTCGGGGGCGACCCGGAGCAGGCTGGCCTCGGCGGCGTCGAGGTTGCTGAGGGCCCGCCCGATGGTCGAGCCGGTCATCGACGCCCAGACGCGGCCCAGCCGGGCCCGGCGGCCGCGGCGGCCCTCGGCGGCCTGCTTGACGGCGTCGAGGTGCTCGCGGATGGCCGCCCACCAGGGGTCACCGGGGTCGGCCGGGGTGGTGTCGAGCAGCCAGGCGCGCAGCGAGTCCAGCTCCTTGGCCCGGGTCAGGACGTCCTCGCGCCAGGCGGTCGGGACCGGCTCCCCGATCGGGAACTCCGGCATCCGGCGATGGTGCCGCGACGCCAGCGGCGGCGCCCCGGTGATGGTGTCGGTCATGGTCCCTCCCCCAGCCGTTCCCCCTGGTAGCGGTATGACAGAGCGGGGTCGCGGGGCGCAGTGCCGTTGGTCACCGGCCGGGTGTGCCGGCCGGCACACCGGGGGCTCAGGCCCCGGCGACCACCCGGCCCCGCTTGAGCACCAGGGAGCGGGGCGGGTGGGCGACGACCGCCTCGCCGACGGTGGCCGCCGGGATCAGGGCCAGGTCGGCCCAGCAGCCGGGCTCCAGGCCGTGGCCGTCGAGGCCGAGGACGCCGGCCCCGCCGGTGGTGGCCAGCTCGAGGGCGGCGGCCAGGTCCTGGTCCCGGCGGGCCCCGGCCCGCCAGGCGAGCAGGGCGGCCCGCCCGAGCAGGTCGCCGTCGCCCCACGGCGACCACAGGTCGCGGATCCCGTCGCAGCCCAGCCCGACGGTCACCCCGGCGGCGGCCAGCCGGGCCAGGGGCAGCGGCGGCCGGTTGCCGGGGGCGACCGTGGTCAGCGAGATGCGCTGGCCGGCCAGCCCTTCGAGCAGCCCCTCGAGCCGCGGCCCGGGCACCTCGGCCAGGGCGAAGGCGTGGCTGATGGTCACCATCCCGGCCAGGCCGAGGGCGCGGGTGCGCTCGATGATCAGGTCGATGGTGAACGCCCCCAGCTCGCCGCCGTCGTGCAGGTGGATGTCGAGGCCGCGGCCGTGCCGGGCGGCGATGGCGAAGATGGCGTCCAGGTGCTCGGCCGGCCGGTGGTCGAAGCCGGCCGGGTCGAGGCCGCCGACCAGGTCGGCCCCGGCCCGGACGGCCGCCTCCAGCAGCTCGACGGTCCCGGGGCGGACCAGCAGGCCGCTCTGGGGGAAGGCGACCAGCTCGACCTGGACCCGGTCGGCGAAGGCGTCGCGGGCCTCCATGACCCCGTGCAGGCTGTCCAGGCCGGCGGCGGTGTCGACGTCGACGTGGCTGCGGATGTGGCTGGTGCCGGCGGCCACGTACGCGGCGAGGAGGGCGGTCGCCCGCTGGGCCACGGTGATGCCCTGGCGGCGGAGCTCGGCCCGGCCGCGGTGCTCGTTGTCGATCAGGGCGGCCAGCCCGTCCCCGGCGGTGTGGGGCCGCCAGGGCAGCCCCCAGAGGGTCTTGTCGAGGTGGGCGTGGGCGTCGACCAGCCCGGGGACGGCCAGCTGGCCCCGCCCGTCGACCACGGTCGCGCCCCCGGGCCCGGCCAGCCCCTCCCCCACCGCGGTGATCCGCCCGCCCTCCACCAGCAGGTCGCGGGCCGGGCCGCCGAGCGGCCGGACCCCGGTCAGCAGCAGGGTGCTCACCTGGCCGGCCTGGCCGCCCGGCGGGCCGGTCCGGGCCGGCCCGCCGAGACGCTGGGGTGGCCGGTGACCAGGGCCCGCCAGGGGCGGTCGGTGGCGGCGGCGATCCCGACCCGGTTCGTCCAGCCGACCTGGTCGTCGGGGACCGGCCAGCCGGCCGTGAGCAGGACCGGCCCGTCGGCCAGGGAGGCGCCGTTGGCCCAGCCGGCCAGGCCGAGGGCCTGGCAGAGCCGGGCCGGGCCGCGGGCCAGGTCGCGGGGGCGGCTGGCCGGGCGCCGGGCCCGGATCAGCTCCTCGCCGCAGACCGGCTCGCCGGCCCGCAGCAGCACCGCCTGGGCCACCCCCTCGGGGGCGCAGACGACGTTGGCGCACCAGTGCATCCCATAGGTGAAGTAGAGGTAGAGGTGGCCGGGAGGGCCGAACATGACCGTGTTGCGCGGGGTCGGGCCGCGGTGGGCGTGGCTGGCCGGGTCGAGGCCGGCGCCGTCGTAGGCCTCGGTCTCGACCAGCCGGACGGCGCTGGTCCCTTCCGGGGCCCGGTGGACCAGCAGCCGCCCCAGCAGGTCGCGGGTCACCTCCAGCAGCGGCCGCAGGTAGAACGCCGGGGGCAGCGGCTCCAGCGCCCCCGGCGGGAGCTGGCCCTTGGTCACGTGCCCGGGCGACCCGGGCGGCCCTTGGCCAGGAACCGGCGCAGCTCGTCCATGGGCAGGGTGTTGAGGACCCGGTCGGGGGTGGTCCAGCCGCGGCCGGCGGTGGCCACGGCGAAGCGCATGTTGGCCAGGTGGCCGGGGCCGTGGCTGTCGGCCCCGAAGGCCAGCATGACCCCGAACTGGTGGGCCAGGCGGACCTGCTCGTCGCCCAGGTCGAGGCGGGAGGGGGAGCCGTTGACCTCGAGGGCGGTGCCGGTGGCGGCGGCCGCCCGGTACAGCGCCTCCAGGTCGACGTCGCCGGCGGCCCGGCTGCCGATGCGCCGCCCGGTGGGGTGGCCGATGACGTTGACCGCCGGGTGCCGGCAGGCGGCCACCAGCCGGGCCGTGAGCAGCTCGCGGGGCTGGTCGAGGCGGTCGTGGACGCTGGCCACGAGCACGTCGAAGCCGTCGAGGAACTGGTCGTCGTAGTCGAGCGACCCGTCGCCGCCGATGTTGAGCTCGGCCCCGTGGAGCAGGGTGATGTCGCCCAGCCGCTCCTCGAGGGCCCGGATGCGCTGGCGCTGGGCGAGCAGCTGGTCGCGGCTGGCCCCGCCAAGGCCGAGCCGCTCGCCGTGGTCGGTGATGGCCAGGAACCGGTAGCCGCGGGCCCTGGCCGTCTCGACCATCACCTCGAGGGGGGCGGTGCCGTCGGGCGACAGGTCGGTGTGGCAGTGGAAGTCGCCGCCGACGTCGCCCAGGCCGACCAGGGCCGGGAGCTGGCCCCGGCGGGCGGCGTCGACCTCGCCCCGGTCCTCGCGCAGCACCGGCGGCACCCAGGCCATGCCCAGGCGGTCGTAGACGACCTCCTCGTCCTCGGCCACGACCAGCTCGCCGGCCCGCTCGAACAGCCCGTACTCGCTGAGCTTGAGCCCGGCCTTGACCGCCAGCTCCCGGATGCGGACGTTGTGGGCGGCCGACCCGGTGAAGTACTGCAGCGCCGCCCCCCAGACCTCCGGCTGGACGGTCCGGAGGTCGACCTGGAGGCCGTCCCGGGTGCGGATGGAGGCCTTGGTGTCGCCGAGGGCGGCGACCTCGGCCACCTGGGGCAGCTCGGTGAAGGCGCGGTTGACGGCGGCCGGGTCGGTGGCCGCGGCCAGCAGGTCGATGTCGTGGACGGCGGCCTTCATGCGCCGCAGCGACCCGGCGACCTCGACCCGCTCGACCCCGGCAACTCCTGCCAGCCGGTCAGCCACGGCCTCGGCCACGGGCAGGGCCACGGCCAGGGGGATGCCGTCGCCGGGCTGGGCCATCCGCTCGAGCGAGCGGCGCAGGTTGGCCTCGGTGCGCGCCCCCATGCCGGGGAGGCCGGCCACCCGCCCGGCGGCGACCGCCTCGGCCAGCTCCTCGGGCGACGACACCCCGAGCCGCTCGTGGACCAGGCGGGCCTTGGCCGGGCCGAGGCCGGGCACGCGGACCAGGGCCCGCAGGCCGGGCGGGACCTCGGCGCGCAGCTCCTCCAGCTTGGCCACCCGGCCGGTGTCCAGGTACTCGCGGACCTTGGCGGCGATCGCCTTGCCGACCCCGGGGATGGCGGCCAGCTCCCGCTCGGACAGGCTGGAGAGGTCGGCGCCGTGGCCGGAGAGGGCGCGGGCCCCGCGGTCATAGGCCCGGACCCGGAAGCCGGTCTCGCCGGTGAGCGTCAGCAGCTCGGCCATCTCGGAGAACAGCCGGGCCAGCTCCTCGTTCCCCCAGGCCATGGTGGGGCCCTCCTCTCAGGCGGCCGGGCCCCGGGGCCCGGGGTCGCCGCCGGCCTCGATCGGGTCGGCCAGCCCGGGGGCCAGGGGCAGGTCGGTGCGCTGGACCTGGCGGCCGGGCCGGGCCCACCAGCCGGCGGCCAGGGCGGCCCCGACCACCCCCCAGGCGACCATCACCCCGACGGTGAGCAGCGAAGACGGCAGGCCGAAGTCGCGCACCCGGTCCAGCCGCAGGACCAGCAGGGGGCCGATCGGCACCCCGAGCCCGACGGCCACCACGGCCAGCCGGCCCCCGCCCCGGGGCACGACCACGGCGGCCAGGACGGCGCCGACGCAGGGGGCGACCAGCAGCAGCCCGACCCGCAGGGCCAGCTCGACCGGCTGGAGGGCCAGGTCGGACTGGCGGCCGGCCACGGCCGCGGCCAGGGCGGTGGCCAGGGTCGAGGCGGCGATCCCGGCCAGGCCGGCCGCGACCGCCCAGGGCCAGCCCCGCCGGTGGCCGGCGTCGTCCGGAGGCTGCTCGCTCACCCGGTGACCGGTTCGGTCAGCTCGGGTCGGAGGAGCCGGTGAGCAGCCACGACAGCAGGGCCTTCTGGGTGTGGAGGCGGTTCTCGGCCTGGTCGAACACGGCCGAGTTGGGGCCGTCCATGACCTCGGCGGCGATCTCCTCGCCCCGGTGGGCGGGCAGGCAGTGGAGCACCATGACGTCGGGGGCGGCGGCCATGACGGTGTCGGTGGACAGCTGGTAGGGCTTGAAGATCAGCGCCCGCTCGCCGTGCTCCATCTCCTTGCCCATCGACGCCCAGACGTCGGTGTAGAGCACGTCGGCGTCCTTGGCGGCGGTGGCCGGGTCGTGGGTCAGCTCGACGCTGCCGCCGGTGGCGGCCGCGATCTCGCTGGCCCGCCGGACCACCTGAGGGATGGGCTCGTAGCCGACCGGGGTGGCCATGGCCACGTGCATGCCCATCTTGGCCCCGGCGAACAGCAGGCTGTGGGCGACGTTGTTGCCGTCGCCCAGGTAGGCCAGGCGGATGCCGGCCAGGTGGCCCTTGCCCTCGCGGATGGTCTGGAGGTCGGCCAGGGCCTGGCAGGGGTGGGAGTAGTCCGACAGGGCGTTGACCACCGGGACGGTCCCGCCCCGGGCCAGGCGCTCCAGGCTCTCCTGGGCGAAGGTGCGGAGCACGATCGCGTGCACGTAGCGCGACAGGACGGCCGCGGTGTCCTCCAGGGTCTCGCCCCGGCCCAGCTGGAGCTCGGCCCCGGCCAGGGGCAGCGGGTAGCCGCCGAGCTCGTGGACGGCGACCTCGAAGGAGACCCGGGTGCGGGTCGAGGGCTTCTCGAAGATGAGCGCGACCGTGCGGCCGCCGAGGGTGCCGCGGGCCCGGCGGTCGGCCTTGTGCCGGTCGGCCCCGTCGAGGATGGCGGCCAGCTCGGCCGGCTCGACGTCGTCGACCGACAGGAAGTCTCGTTTGCTCATGGGCGCTCCCCTGGGGCGTCACCGCTGGCCAGCGACTTGACCCGCGTGGCCAGGGTGGTGATGTCGAAGGGCTTCTCGAGGACGGCCTCGGGGCCGAGCTCGTTGCGCAGCGGGGCGATCACCTCGGCCGCGCCGGTCACCACCAGGACCGCGAACGGCAGCGAGCCGTCGGCCCGGCGCAGGCGCCGGATGACGTCGGGCCCGCCGAGCCCGGGCATCATCACGTCCAGCAGGACGACGTCGGGGTCGACGGTGCGGGCCAGCTCCAGCCCCTCCTCGCCGTCGGCGGCCAGGATGACCTCGAGGGCCTCGTCCTCCAGGATCGTCTGGAGCAGCCCGCGCACGCTCGGATCGTCCTCGACCACGAGCACGCGATTGGACGGCATGTGGAGCCTTTCTGGGTTGCCGAGCTGGCCGGGGCGGGCACGGCCGGAGCGCATAGTCTACCCGCCGTGGCGCCCCAGGGCCTCGGGGGGGAGGTCGGTGGTGGTCACGGTCGCGGCGGCCTGGCCGACGCCGAGGTCGACGGCCAGGTCGACCTGGGCCTTGGCGGCGACGGCGGCCGCGGCCCGCTCGTCGTGGGAGGCCGAGCGGCCGTCGGCGACCACCGTGACCGGGCCGAAGCTGACCCCGACCCGGCCCGGGTGCAGGGCCACCCCGGCGGTGGCCAGGGCGTCGAGCACCGCCGGCCAGGAGGGCAGGCCGGCGGCCAGGGCGGCCCGCAGGGCCACCGAGCCGGCGATCGCCCTGGCCGCGGCCAGGGCGTCGGTGTGGTCGGCGGCGCCGTGGACGGTCACCACCACCAGCTTGCGGGCCCCGGGGACGCGCAGGGCCAGGCCCTCGGCCAGGGACTCGCACAGCTGGGTCAGGGCCGCCTCGAAGGCCGCGGCCCCGTCGCTGCCGGCCCGCAGGGTCGGGGCGGCCGCGGTCGCGTTGGCCAGCAGCACGGCCGCGTCGGCCATGCCCGGGGCCTGGTCGACCATGACCCGCTCGAAGGAGCGGGCCACCGCCCGGCCCAGCAGGCCGTCGAGCACCCCGGCCTCGACGGTGGCGTCGGTGGTCAGCACGACCAGGGTGGTGGCGGACACCTGCTGCGGGGGGTGGTCGAAGGCGGGGGCGAAGGGGACCGAGGCCTTGGCGGCGCCGCCGATGCGGACCTCGCCCTCGGACCAGGCCACGGCCACGGCGTGCTCGCGGGCGACCCCGCCCGAGGCGGTCATGGCCTTGGCGACCTCGCCCGACCCGCGCCGGCCGAGGGCGGCGGTGGCCTTGTCGGCGGCCTCGGCGGCGTCGGCCACGGCCAGCCGGACCCCGACCGCGCCGGTGCCGCAGACCAGCACCTCGCCGGCGGGGCAGCCGATGGCGGCGGCGCAGCGGGCGGCCAGGCCGGCCGCGTCGGCGTCGCCGTCGGGGCCGGTGGCGGCGTTGGCGCTGCCCGCGTGGACCAGCACCGCCCTGGCCAGGCCGGACCGCAGCTGGGCCCGCGACCAGCGCACCGGGGCGGAGGCGAACGGGTGGGAGGTGAAGCGGCCGGCCGCCGCCGAGGTCTGCTGGCTGACCACCAGCCCCAGGTCGGGCCCTGGCCCCGGGGCCAGCCCGGCGTCGACCGCCGCCGCCCGGAACCCCCGGGGCGCGCACAACCCCCCCTCGACGCCGGCCACCGTGTAGTCGACCACCGAGCCCACCTCTCAGTTCGCGGGCGTACCGAACCGACCTCTCGGAACTACCCTACCCGGCGGTGCGGAGGACCGCCTCCAGTCGTTCGGTGGCCAGGGCGGCCATGCGGTCGCGGGTGGCGGCCCCGTCGGCGTCGGTGAGGGTGCGGTCGGCCGCCTGGAGCGCGACCCGGTAGGCCAGGTTGCGGTGGCCGGGCGGCAGCGGCGGCCCCTGGTAGGCGTCGAACAGGGTGAGCCTGGCCAGCAGCTCGCCCCCGGCCTCGCGGAGCACGTCCTCCAGGTCGCTGGCCGGCACCCCCGGCGGGACCAGGAAGGCCACGTCGAAGGAGAGCTCCGGGTAGGGCGACGGGGTGGCCGCCGGGCGCATCCTGGGCACCGCGGCCAGCAGCGGGCCCAGCTCGAGCTCGACCGCGAAGGCGGCCGCGGGCAGCTCGCAGGCCGCCGCCACCCGCGGGTGGAGCTGGCCGAGCACGCCGACCGGCCGGTCCTCCAGGAGCACGGCCGCGCAGCGGCCCGGGTGGTACGGCAGCGGCTCGGCGGCCCGGAAGCCGGCCCCCGGGACCCCGAGGGCGGCCACCAGCCCCTCGACCACGCCCTTGGCGTCGGCGAAGTCGTACGGCCGGCGCGGGTCGTCGTGGCGGCCGGCCGGGGCCTGGCCGGCGAGCAGGATCCCCAGGGTGAGCGGCTCGGCCGGCAGCTCCTCCTTGGCGTCGGGGAGGAACACCGCGCCCAGCTCGTAGATGGCCACCCCGTCCAGGCCCCTGGCCAGGTTGCGCCCGGCCACCTCGGCCAGGCCGGGGA
>OBLS010000477.1_pt1 | contig 14416 bp, 12 predicted proteins | sample 1519901 | NCBI WGS metagenome assembly OBLS01 (sample SAMEA3113585, study PRJEB22503) | soil metagenome | reverse complement strand
CCCCTGAAATCCTGAAGCAGGTAAAGGCGATCGAGCTCCGTACCCGGGGGCTCGTCGCATCGCTCTTTGCGGGCGAGTACCGCTCCGTTTTCCGGGGTCAGGGAATGGAGTTCGCCGAGGTCAGGTCGTACGAGCATGGCGACGACTTCCGCTCCATCGACTGGAACGTGTCTGCCCGGCTGGCCAGTCCGTACGTAAAGACGTTCACGGAAGAGCGTGAGCTGACGGTCATGCTGGTGGTGGATCAATCAGGCTCGACTCGTTTCGGCGAGCCGGTCACCAAGGCCGGATTGTCGGTCGAGATCGCCGCGGTACTGGCGTTAGCGGCGGCTCACCACAACGACCGCGTGGGGGCGCTGCTCTTCTCCGATGCGGTCGAGCGGGTCATTCCGCCGCGGAAGGGACGACGCCACGCCCTCAGAGTGATCCGTGACCTGGTTGCATTTCAACCGGCCGGCCGAAGAACCAATCTGGGCGTCAGTCTCTCCTATGCCAGTCGGCTGCTGCGGCACCGAAGCATTGTCGTGGTGTTGTCGGACTTCATTGCCGAGGGCTGGGAGCGGCCCCTCAGACGGCTGGGGGCGCGCCATGAAGTGGTCGCCATCACCGTCGACGATCCTCGTGAGTACGATCTGCCTGACTCGGGCTGGATTGAAATCGTGGACGCTGAGACCGACCGGCGCGTACTGGTGGATACCGGAAGCAAGGAGGTACGCGCCCGCCTGGCCATGCTGACCCAGCGCCGGCGCGATGAGCGTGCCCGAGCGCTCGCTGCAGCTGGCGCCGATCACGTTCGGCTGGAGACCGGCCTCGAGTACGCGATCCCATTGCGGCGGGCGTTCGCGCGCCGGGCGAGGCGGATCAATCGCGCATGACCAGTCCACTCCTGGGAATATTTCTGGCCTTGCAGGCTACTCCACCCACGGTCGGTGATACCATCTGGGTCGGCCGCACTGTCCCCATTCCGGCCGGCTACACAGTTCGAGCCGGAGACTGGGAGCCTGCGGATCCCTTTCAGCTCCTGGGCCGGCCGCGCGTTATCGTGTCGGGAGACTCGGCCAGGATCACATACCCGCTCGTAGTTTGGCGTCCAGGACGCCACGTGGTGGAGCTCCCTGGAGCTCTCCTGCTGGGGCCCGGGGGAACGGTTGATTCCCTCCAGGGCCAGCAAACGTCTCTGGAAGTGCGCAGCGTCCTGCCGCCGAGCGACACCACCCTCTCACCGCAGCCTTCGGCCTCACTGGTCGAGCGCCACGTGGTGACACTGGCGCCGATGGTGGGGTTGTGGGCGTTGACGGTCGTTCTCGTCCTTCCCCTTCATCTCTGGTGGCGACGGCGAGGCAAGCCAACGCGCGCCGCTACACCGGCCCCACGGCCTGAGGCGCTGGAAGCTCCGCTGTCACGTTGGGCGGATGCGGGAGAGCACCGAGCGGTGGCGAGCGTAGCAACAGCTCAGCTCCGGGCCGCGTTGGCCGAGCGGCTTCCCGCCGCACACATGGGCCTCGACACGGAACGAGTTCTGGCCGAGGTCGCAGCCGCTCGTCCCGAATGGCCCTTGGAGGACTTCGGTGCAGTCCTCCGGTCGCTGGATGACATCCGGTTCGGTGCCGCTGCCTCTTCCCAGGCACTCGGGCTATCCCACTCCAGCATGGCCCTGCGAGAGCGCTTGCTCCGCGACGCCGCATGACCTTCGCTCGGCCCTGGCTACTTCTCCTCCTGGTCGCGCTCGCCGCGTGGTGGTGGATGCGGCGCCGCCGTCCCGCCCCCGCGGCTCGGTATAGTGATGTGACTCTGCCGGCATCAGCGGTTCGCCGGGCCTGGTGGGTCATGCTTCCTCCCATCCTTCGTGGCCTCGCATTGGTGGCTCTGATTCTCGCCGCTGCCGGTCCACGAATCGGCGGTGACACGGTGGAGGTGAAGCAGGAAGGCATCGCCATCGTGATCACGATCGACATCTCGAGCAGCATGCTCGCGGAGGACTTCGCGCCGTCGAACCGGCTCGAGGTGGCCAAGCGGCAAGCCGTGGGTTTCATCCGCGGCCGCACCGCCGATCGCATCGGTTTAGTCGCATTCGCCGGAGAGGCGCTAACCCAGGTGCCGGTGACGCTGGACTATCCGGTCATCGAACAAGCCGTAATGGATTTGAAGATCGGGACCCTCGAGGACGGCACCGCTATCGGTAGCGGGCTGGCAACTGCCGTCAACCGCCTCCGGCGCGCACCGGATAAGTCGAAAGTGATCCTGCTGCTCACCGACGGAGAGAACAACAAGGGGCTGATCGATCCGCGGACGGCTGCAGCCACGGCGACTGCATTCGGTATCAAGGTCTACACCATCGGTGTGGGCACAATCGGCGAAGCTCCCATTCCCACAGGACGTGGGCTCGGTGGGTTTCGCTACGAACTGCTGCCGGTTCGGATCGATGAGCCACTGTTGCAGGAGATAGCCCAGAAAACCGGGGGCCGGTATTTCCGGGCCAAGGACAGCGAAGCCCTCAGCCGCATCTTTCGTCAGATCGATGTGCTCGAGAAGACTCCGATTCAGGTCACCCGGTACACCCGCTACGACGAAACCACCCGGCCGCTGATCCTGCTGGGGCTTGGCGCCCTCGCATTGGAGCTGCTGCTCGCCGGAACCCTTGTGGTGCGAGTTCCATGACGTTCGACTCGCCCCTTATCCTCCTGCTCGCACCTCTCCTGGCGGTGGCCTTCGGCTGCGGTGCGTGGCTGGCTCGTCGGCGTCGTATTCAGCTCGCCCGACGGTGGTCCCCATCGCTGGCTGGTCTGGCTCGTGCTCGCGGCCGCTGGGCACCGCTGATTCTGGGCCTGGCAGCGCTGCTCGGGGCAGTGGGACTCGCTGGACCACGGTCCGGCCGGAGCGAAGTGAAGGCCGAAACCCGCGCACTGAGCCTGGTGTTCGCAATCGATATCAGCCGGTCGATGCTGGCGGAGGATGTGGCGCCGAGCCGGTTGCAGCGCGCCGCCCGTGAAGCCCGGCGCCTGATACAGGATCTCGAGGGAGATCGCCTCGGTCTGATCGCGTTCGCGGGCCGCAGCTATATCCTGGCGCCGCTCACGGTGGACGGGGGTGCCATCCGGATGTATCTCGATGCACTCGACCCGGATCTGGCCAGCGAAGGCGGCACGAGCCTGGGTGCAGTGCTCACTCAGGGAGCCCAGCTGCTGGGCGCCGCCACCGATGCCGCGGACCGCGTGCTGGTCCTGTTTACCGACGGCGAGATGCACGACACGCTGCCCGAAGCCGTGCGTGCCGCGGAGAGGCTGAAGCAGGAGGGAGTGCGCCTCGTGGTTGTTGCTGAGGGGAGGGCGCTGCCTACCAGGATACCGCTGCGCGATTCCGCTGGCACTCTACGGGAGTACAAGCAAGACGAAGAGGGAAACGTGGTCCAGACCCAGCGGCGCGACGTCGTCGCCGCCATGAAGCGGAGCCCCACCTCGGAAACACGGACCACGGATCTCGTGCCACGCGCATGGATCCCGGTGCTGGCCGCAGCGCTGTTGCTGCTGGCCTATACGCTCCTGCGGCCGGGGCCTGCGTTGGTTGGACTCGGGGGACTCCTGCTGTTCTCCGGGCAGGCTGTGGCCCAGAAGCCTGAAGACGGTGCGCGAGTGATGGCCGCGGGCGACGCCGCCGGCGCGGCGGCGGAGTTCCTGAAGGAGGCGCGAGGCGAAGCGCGCGACACCGCATTCTACAATGCGGGAACCGCGGCGCTCGCCGCGAGGCGGTTCGATGTCGCACGCGGTGCACTGACGGAGGCAGCGAAGTCACTGGATCCGGATCTGCGCTACCGGGCGCTCTATAACCTGGGTACGCTCGGTCTGTTGGCGGCGCAGGACGATACGACCAAGCGTGCCGAGCTGCTGACCCAGGCGGCGGAACGCCTGCGTGAGGCCCTGTTGCTGCAGCCAGCCTCGGAACGGGCCAAATGGAACCTGGAGCTGGCCCAACGGCAGCAGCCGCCTCCACCGGCTGGCGGTGGGGGGGGCGGAGGGCAGCCGCCGTCAGGTGGCGGTGGAGGTGGCCAGACACCCGAGCCAAGCCGCCCTGAACCACGAGATCAGGGGCTGAGCCAGAATCAGGCGGAGCAGATTCTCAGCTCCATGGAACGCCGTGAGCGTGAGACACGAGCCGAGCAGCAGGAGCGCCTCAGAGGCCACTCCGGAGGAGGCGTGAAAGACTGGTGATTGCCCGCCTCATGTTCGCACTCGTTCAGGCGGCTGCCCCCGAGCTCCACGTCGAGGTCGACCAGGACCGGGTCAGCGTCGGCGAGGAGATCGTGTATACCGTGCGTGCCGTGAGCCGGTCTTCCGATCCGATGAGTGTAACCGTCGCCCCATTGAATGGATTCGAGATCGTCACTCGGAGCGAGCGAACCGAGGTTTCGCTCTCAGGCGCCGCCACTCGAACGACGCTGCTCGAAATGCGGCTGCGTGCCGTTCGGCCCGGTCGTTGGCAGGTCGGGCCGGCTCGCGTCACCCAGGAGGGGAAGGTGACGGAGGCTGCAGCAATTACGGTGGATGTGGAGCCGAATGCCTCCGTGGCTGCCGCTACCATGAACCCGCGGTTACGAAGCCTGCTCGAGCGAACGCCGCCGCCGCCGCGGGGAAAAGCAGGGGTCGCGCTGATCGTTTCGGCAGATAGCGTGCGGGTCGGCGAGCAGGTGGACGTGGTCACTGCTGCGTGGTTCCCTCGCGACCTGCGTCTGCAGCTCCGGCGGCCTCCCACGCTTCAGCCTCCAGTCATTGACGGTGTGTGGAGCTATCCTCAGGCGGCGCCTCCGGGAATAGCAGTGACCCGTGAGATCGGTGGCATTGCCTACGATCTCTTTGTTGCCCATCAGGTGGTATTCCCACTCGTTCCGGGAACGATCGCCGTCCCGCAGGCCATGCTCAAATACACAATGCCGCTTGCGCTCCAGTTCTTCAGCCAGGAGGAACGCTTCGCGCTGACGAGCCTGCCCGAGACGCTGAATGTGCGGCCCTTGCCGGGTGAGGGCCGGCCTCCGGAGTTCAATGGCGCGGTGGGCTCGCGGCTTCGTGTCGAACGGCGGGTCAATCCGCCATCAGCGCATCCCGGTGAAGGTGTGGCCGTAGAAGTTATCGTCTCGGGTGAGGGGAATACCGCGCTCTGGCCACCACCGGAGATTCGCTGGCCTCGCGGGGCACGTGCCTATTCCGACCGGGTGGACGAGAAGGTCTTGACCGACAAGGGCCGAGTCGGCGGAATAAAGACGTTCAGGTATCTCGTTGTTCCCGATTCCGTGGGTCCTCTCACGCTGCCTCCCGTCACCTACGCGTACTACGATCTCGAGGCGCGTGGCTACCGATCGGCCGGCGTCGCGGCTACTTCGCTGCCGGTCACGACGGGCGGTGAGTCCTCGGCCACGGCGGCGCTGCCTCCCGCGCTTTTGTCCGCGCGCTCTCCCACCTGGTCCACCCGAGTTGTTGCCGACATCCCTGACTGGCTCTGGGGTGCCATTCTCTTGGTGCCACCGCTACTCGTCTTTGGTCGCACCTGGCGACCCCGGCGCCGAAAGCGGAGTGCTCGTCCGGCACCAGGTGGACTACGAGGGGTGGAAGAGCAGCTCGACGCGGTGGTACGCGGCCTGGTACCAAACCCAGACCATCGCTCACGGGCCGGGCTCGCTGCGGCGGTTCGCGCGGCTGGAGCGGACGCAGACACTGCGTGGCGACTTGCGGCCGCCCGGGAGCAACTCCTCGCGCGGCGGTATGGGCCCGGTGTGAGCTCGGATGATGATCCTGCACTGATCGCCGAAGTCCATGAAGTAATCGGACGGCTGGGCGCATCGCTCCGCGGCTGGCGCGGCCGTGGTGCGATGGCTGGAATTGCCTTGATCCTTCTCGGCGGTACCGCTGCCGGGCAGTCTCCGCCTCCGGAGCGGCTGTATGAAAGCGGCGCACTCCGCGCTGCCGCCGAGGGGTTCGTACGCAGAGCGGCTGACGAGCCCGCCATCGCAGCACACTGGTACAATCTGGGAGCCACGTACTACCGGTTGGGACTGAAGGGCCACGCTGCAGCCGCCTGGCACCGTGCGCGCCGCCTGGATCCTCGCGAGCCCGCTATTCGCCGTGCGCTTCGGCTCACGCCGACACCGGATGTCACGTCGTCGCGATGGACCTGGACTCCGCCCTTCACGTTCCACGAACTTCTCCTGACCGGGGCGCTTGCCTGGCTGGCTGGCTGGATCGGCTGGGTGATGCGGCCGCGAGTCCGCGATCGATGGGCCATTCTGCTGTTATTCGCGGGAGTCACCATCGCCGCAGGGTTCGGGCTGCGCGCCTGGCAGCGTCGTCCCCTTGGCATCGTCCTCGATCAGACAACCATGCGCATGTCACCGCACGGGCTGGCTCCCGCGGTGGGACCTGTCGAGGCAGGGGGCGCCGTACGGATTCTGCGGCGGCAGGCCGGCTGGACGCTGGTGCGGGCGTCAGGTGCAAGGGAAGGTTGGCTGGCAACCGGCACGGTCGCCGGCATCGGCGGATAGATTTCTTCATGGCTCGCCGCATTGCAATCCTGCCGGACGCTGTTGCCGATCAAATCGCCGCGGGCGAGGTAGTAGAGCGCCCCGCCTCCGTTGTGAAAGAACTGGTCGAGAACTCCCTCGACGCCGGCGCCGAACACGTCCGAATCGAGCTGGAAAACGGCGGGAAGGTTCTGATCGAGGTCAGCGATGACGGATCCGGAATGGGTCGCGAAGACGCGGTGCTGGCGCTCGACCGTCATGCAACGAGCAAAGTTCGCAGTGCCGCCGATCTCATAGGTGTAGCGACGTTCGGGTTCCGGGGTGAGGCGCTGCCCGCCATCGCCTCGGTTTCGCGGCTCACCATGACCACCAGCGAGGGGGATGGAGAAGGCTCCGAGCTAAGCGTGGTCGGGGGCCGTCTGGAACGCGTCACCCCAACAGCGCGGCGGCGTGGGACGACTGTTACCATACGCGGTCTCTTCTTCAACACGCCAGCGCGGCGGAAGTTTCTTCGTTCCGCAGCGAGCGAGACTCGTGCGGCCCACGAGGCGGTTGCCACCCTGGCCCTCGCTCATCCCGAGACCGGCTTCGAGCTTCACGTGGATGGCACCTGCCGCCTGGCGGTGCCGTCCCGGCAGGATGCTCCGGAGAGATTGGCGGCCGTGTGGGGACGAGATCTCGCAGGCACTCTGGTGCCGGTTCAATACGCGGCCGGAGCTTTTCAGGTCAGCGGATATGTGCAGCGTCCCGGCGATGCACAGCCCACCGGCCGGCGCACCCAGCTGTTCGTCAACGGGCGTCCGTTCAGAGACCCGTTTCTGATCCGCGCCGCGGAGGCAGGTTATCGCGCAGCCATTCACCCGGGCGATCGTCCCAGCGTGTATCTGCGCATCGGCGCTGCCGCGGAAGATGTGGACGTCAACGTTCATCCTGCCAAGCTCGAAGTTCGTTTTCGCGACCGCATCGGCGTCGAGCGTGTGGTCGAAGAGGCGGTGCGCGCCGCGCTCGGAGCGCTCGTTGCGGCTGCTCCTGTTGGAGAGTGGCGGCCACTGCCTGCAGGGAGCGGAGCGGGCTGGTCGGGCTCCAGTGGACTACTCATCCCCCCACAGCTCTTCGACCCAGAGGACGCTGGTTCCGGTGACGAGCACTCTGCGGAGATGGAGCAGGGCTTCCGAGTTCCGCTGGTGCAGGTGTTCGACAGCTACATCATGTACGAGGGACCGGACGGAGTCATCATCGTCGATCAGCACTCGGCCCACGAGCGGGTGCTCTATGAAGCGATCATGGTGCAGCTGAGCGGCGCCGGTGCACCAGCCCAGCGCCTGCTCCTTCCGCTCACACTGGAGCTCACCGATGAAGAGCTCGATGCATTCGAAGCTCACGAAGAGCAGCTCCGCCGCGTGGGCTTCGAGGCGGAGGCGTTTGGTGGTCGTACCATCGTCATCCACGCGGTACCCACGCCCCACCCGCGATTCGATGCAGGAGCCTGCTTCCGGGAAATGGTAGCCGACCTCGCACGCGGCCGATTCGGCGGCTGGGCAAACCGGCTGGAACGGTTTGCCGCGACCTACGCCTGCAGGGCGGCAGTAAAGGCCGGAGACCGTCTGGGCGAGCGCGAGATGCGTGAGCTGCTTCTCCAGCTGTTTGCGACCGATCTGCCGCCGCACGACGTGCATGGTCGTGCCACGATCGTGCAGCTCCCGCGCGAGGAGTTGGAGCGCCGGTTTGGCCGGCGCTAGAGTCCCGGTGCTGGTTGGACCGACCGCGGTCGGCAAGACCGCTGTCGCCATTGCCCTGGGCGCCCACTGGCCGCTCGAGGTCATCTCCGCCGACTCACGGCAGGTCTATCGACGCCTCGATATCGGTACCGCGAAGCCCACCAAAAAAGAACGCGCTCGCGTTCCGCATCATGGGGTAGACCTCGTCGAGCCTGGGGAGCGCTACAGCGCCGGGCATTTCGCGCGGGACGCTGTGAAGTGGCTGGAGGAGATTCGAGCCAGGGGCAACCTACCCGTCGTCGTGGGCGGGACCGGCCTGTACGTGCGGGCACTGTCCGAAGGATTGTTTGCGGAGCCGCCGCTCGACCAGGCTAAGCGCCGTTCACTCGATGCATGGACCGCGCGGCTCGAGCCCATCGAGCTCCTGCGCTGGGCCTCGCGGCTTGATCCCGGCTTCCGCGGCGGAGGCAGGCAGCGCGCCGCGCGTGCAATCGAAGTCGCCCTCCTGAGTGGACGTCCACTCTCGTACTGGCAGCAGGCCGCACGAGCACGGGGAGCGCTCGATCCATGGTACATTGTTCTTACCGCGCCCCGGCCGGTGCTGCACCAGAGGATCGCGCGACGAGCAGACGAGATGGTTCGCCGGGGTCTCATCGAGGAAGTTGCCGCGGTGCTGGCCGAAGGTCACGATCCTCACGCGCCTGGCTTTGACGGGATTGGCATTCGTGAGGCGGTGGAGTACCTGCACGGGCAACGACCACGGGAATCTGTGGCGGAAGCGATCGCCATTGGCACTCGGCAGTACGCAAAGCGGCAGCAGACCTGGTTCCGGCATCAGCTCGCGCGAACCACGCTGACGCTCGATGCCACACGAGCCCCGGAGAAGCTGGCCTGGGAAATCGCCGGATTGTGGGAGAATGCTCCATGAAGATCGGTATCACCTGCTATCCCACGTACGGCGGATCCGGAGCCGTGGCCACGGAGCTCGGTCTCGAGCTGGCCCGCCGCGGCCACGAGGTGCACTTCATCACCTACGATTCACCGTTTCGACTCAGAGGCTATACCGAGCGGGTGTTCTATCATCAGGTCGACACCCGGATGGGCCGGTACCCTCTGTTCGATCACTTCCCGTATACGCTGGCACTCGCGTCGAAGCAGCACGAGGTAGCACTGCGGGAGGAGCTCGAGCTGCTCCATGTGCACTATGCCATTCCTCATGCTACCACGGCCTATCTTGCGCGCGAGATGCTCAAGCGCGACCGGCCGGTGCATGTCATCACAACTCTGCATGGCACCGACATCACCCTGGTTGGCCAGGAAGCCAGCTTCTACGGAATTACCAAGTTCTCCATCGAGCAATCCGATGGTGTGACCGCGGTCTCGAACTATCTGCGCGACGAGACCTACCGCGCGTTCGGCTGCGGCACCTGCGATATCCGGGTTGTCCCCAACTTTGTGAACCTTCAGGAGTACCGGCCGGGTGAGCCGGGTTGCCGGGGCAAGGTCGCGCCTGAGGGACACAAGGTCATCAGTCACGTCTCGAACTTCCGGGAAGTAAAGCGCGTCAAGGATGTCATTCGGGTGTTCGCCCGAATCCGTCGAGCCATGCCCGCCACGCTGGTAATGATCGGTGACGGTCCGGAGCGAGTTGACGCGGAGAATGAGGCGCGAGATCTCGCCGTAATGGACGATGTGCGCTTTCTCGGACGGCTCGACTCGGTGGCATCTCTTCTTCAAGCGAGCGACCTCTTCATCCTCCCATCGCAGACCGAGTCCTTCGGGTTGGCAGCGCTGGAAGCGATGGCGTGCGGAGCCCCCGTTGTGGCCAGCCGAGCCGGTGGGCTGCCCGAAGTCATCGATGACGGTGTGAACGGGATCCTGGAGCCGGTAGGCTCCGTCGAGGCGATGGGAAGGCGCGCAGTCGAGCTTCTGCGAGACCCGGAGAAGTACGCGGCCATGCGGGCCGCCGCTGTCGCCAAGGCAGAGCAGTTCTCCGCTAACAGCATCGTGCCGCTCTACGAGGCGTTCTACGGAGAAGTGCTCGGTTGAGGCGACTCCGTGTCTCCTGAGCTGCTGCTGAAAGCAGCCCTGCTCGGCCTGGTGGAAGGTGCTACAGAGTTTATCCCGGTTTCCTCGACCGGCCATCTAATCCTGGCGAGCGACTGGCTGGGACTCGTCGATGAGCGGGCCAAGACCTTCGACATCTTCATACAGCTCGGAGCCATTCTCGCCATTCTGTGGATCTATCGGGTAAGGCTCGCACGGTCAGTGGGTGATGCGCGAAAGGACCCGGGCAGCCGCCGATTTCTCCTCAATCTGATCGTCGCCTTTCTTCCCGCCGCTGTCGTGGGGTTCCTGACACATGACTGGATCAAGAGCAAGCTCTTCAATCCGGATGTTGTGTCAGTTGCGCTGATCGCCGGGGGCGTGGTCATCCTGCTGATCGAGCGCTGGCCGCCGAAGTCCAAGGTTCATGACGTGGCTGGGATCCCACCTCGCCTCGCGCTCGGCATTGGCATGGCTCAAGTGTTGTCTCTCATACCTGGAACGTCTCGCTCGGGCGCCACGATCATGGGGGGCTACGCACTGGGGTTATCGCGAACCGCCGCCACCGAGTTCTCGTTCTTCCTCGCGATACCTACCATGTTGGCCGCAACCATGTACGACTTGCTGAAGAGCTGGTCGGTGCTCGCCGTGACTGACATCCCGATGTTTGCTGTAGGCTTCATCGTGTCGTTTGTTTCGGCTGTGATCGTGGTGAAGGCGTTTCTCGCGTACGTTTCCAACCACACTTTCAGCATCTTTGCGTGGTACCGTATAGCGTTGGGTCTCGTACTGCTGCTTATCCTGTCTTGAACGTGGCCAGCCCATGACACCCAGGCTGCACTACTTCGATCGGGTCAGCTCGACGATGGATGTGCTGCATGAGCTTGCCGCCGGGGGGGCTGAGGCCGGATCCGCCGTCGTTGCCGGCGAGCAGCTCGAGGGACGAGGCTCACGCGGGCGTTCCTGGCACTCGCCCCCAGGAGGACTGTGGCTCAGCGTCCTGTTCAGGCCTCCTGTCGTGGAGGGTCTGGAAGTGATCAGCCTTCGAGCCGGTCTCGCGGTCGCGGAGGCAATGCAGCACCTGGTCTCGGAGCCGCTGCAGCTGAAGTGGCCCAACGACCTAATACTCCGGGGCCGGAAGCTGGGAGGGATGCTCTGCGAAGCTCGTTGGCAGGGCGAATTCCTTGGCTGGGTTGCCGTCGGTGTGGGCCTGAATGTGCAGAATCGGGTGTCTGACGACCTTCAAGCGACCGCCGTATCACTCGCAGGTCTGGGGATTGCTCCAGATCTTTCCGCCCTCACCGATCTCGTCGTAGCGGCTCTTCGGAAGCTCGAGCTCAACGGCAGCGAGCTCACTCCTGCGGAGCTGAGACGCTTTGCGGCCCGGGACTGCCTGCGGGGAAGGGCGATCCGTGAACCGGTCGCGGGAATAGTGCAGGGCCTCTCTGCCGATGGCGCCTTGATGGTGCAGCCGGATACCGGTCCACCCATCGCGCTTCGCACGGGATCCGTCAGGTTGGCCGACTCCCTCACCGCCGGTAACTTCGATCATGTTGCTCGCACTGGACATCGGTAATACCGAGATCACGATCGGGCTGTTCCATGAGCGCGAGCTCGAAGCCCACTGGCGTCTCACCACGAACCCGGACCGGACACCCGACGAATGGGGAAGCGCCATCGGAGGGTTCCTGGTCCAGAGCGGGCATTCACCCAACGAGGTGCGCGCCGTGTGCCTTGCCTCGGTCGCGCCGGCAACCACTCTGAGTGTGGTCGAAGGCGTAGCGCTCTCCACCGGCTGCACCGGCGTTGCGGTCGATGCGACGTCTCCCCTGCCGGTGACCCTCGACGTGGACGAGCCCCTCACCGTGGGAGCGGATCGAATCGTCAATGTCCTCGCTGCCGCCGAGCTCTTCCGGGCCGACAGCATCGTGGTCGACTTCGGAACCGCTACGACCTTCGACTGCGTCACGGCCGACGCGCGATTCATCGGCGGCGCTATCATGCCGGGGCTCCGGACGTCAGCAGACCAGCTCACGCGCCGGGCTGCCAAACTGCCTGCCACCGAGCTCCGTGCTCCTGGTCGCGTCATCGGGCGCAGAACAGAAGAGTGCATTCAGGCCGGTGTGCTGTATGGCGCAGCCGATGCGGTGGATGGCATGGTACGGCGGATCACTGCTGAATGGCCCGGCGGTAAGAGACCCCGTGTAGTAGGGACCGGAGGACTGGCGGCCGTGGTCGCTCCACTGACCACAACCATCGAGCTTACTGATCCTGATCTCACATTACGCGGGCTCCGAATCGCCGCCGGGCACCTCGGCTTGGAGTGGTAACACCGCTTCGCCGGACAGGCTATCGTCTGTTCGGTCCCAGCTTCAACTATTTGCTCCATACCCGCCCAGCCGAGTGGCCGATCATGGTGGCCCACACTCTGGTGGGCTATGTGTTGGCCGTTGGTTTGGACGGTGCCCTGCGCGGCGAGCATGCCGGGCGCGTGGCTCTTGCGCTGGTTCTGTGGGTCCTCTGCCTCAACGGGGGCACGCTCGCACTAAACAGTGCGTACGACAAGGATGAAGGGGACATCGCCTACCTCCGACAGCCGCCGCCACCGCCGCGACATCTCGCCCGATTTTCGCTCGGTCTCATGGGCCTGGGCTTCCTCCTGGCCTCACTGCTTCCCGGCGAGTTTCAAGCCGCATACGCCATCTGTCTTGTTCTCTCGGTGCTCTACTCCGTTCCACCAGCTCGATTGAAGGCGGTTCCCGGCGCGGATTGGCTGATCAACATGGTCGGCTTCGGGACGTTGACACCTTACGCCGGGTGGGCTGCCACGGGGCTGCCGCTGCACATTGCCCCAGGAATGGTGCTCCTCGGATTCTGTCCCCTCTTCGCGGCGTTGTATCCGCTGACCCAGATCTATCAGTTCGAGGAGGACAGACGTCGGGGAGACCGGACACTGGCTCTGACGCTCGGGGTGAAGAGAAGTTTGCTCGTGTCCCTCGCTGCTGCTGTAGCCGGACATTGTCTGTTCACCTTGGCAGGGTGGCTGGCGGGCTGGTCGGGCGACGATGCGGGGCGTTGGATCTTGCTGGCACTCTCTGGCGCTACCTGGGGAATGCTGTTGCTGAACTGGATCTGGCGCCATGGCCGCATGCGCGAGCGCGAGCATCAGCGAGGCATGTACCAGGCGCTGGCAGCGTGGGCACTCACCGACCTGATCGTGGTCCTCGCCTGGTCAACCTGAACACCGCCCTTGGCCCATAAACCCGCGCCTCGGTATACTTTGAGAACCTCACCATCCCTACGGAGCAGGCATGAGCTCGACGGCTGAATTGAAGGGCGAGTACGACCTTACTCGTGTCCCCATGATCGTGCAGGGTGCCGTCAAGCTCGGTCTCCTCGAGAGCATCGTGGTTCTGCTCTTCGCGCTCGCTTCTCGCTTCCTCGGCGGTCCCGTCGAAGTCGTCGTATGCGGAATCATTCTGACGGTGGGTGTTGCCGCCGTCACCCTGCTGCCGGGGCTCTGGACCAGAGCGAGAACCATCGAGGGGATTGCCGGAGCCGCTGGAATTGGCCTCGCAGCAACGGGAGTGTTCCTGCTGATCGACATCACTCTCTTGCAGAACATCGGCACATATACCAATCGCTGGTATCAGATTGGTGGTGGGAGCAACTGGTGGTACCACCCCGTGTGGTGGATGGTCGGCACTTTCCTCCCATGGCTTGGCGCCTGGATTCTCGCCAATCAGGCCAGCAGGCGTGGAGAGCCCTTGCCGCTGGTTGCGTTCGGAATGGCCGCCACGGCGGCTGTTGTGCTCGGAGCTGCCGCCGTTCTCGCGGGGTTCCCGGGGGCACACTGGAGTCTCGCCACGTTCGGACTGGCGTTCTTGCCGGGCCTGGTGCTGGCCACTGTTCTTTCGGCGATGGGGAAGCGCCGCGATTAGGCCCATGCGTTGGGTCCGCCTGCTCTTTCGTATTTTCGGATGGCTGCTCACGCCTTTCCTGGCGTGGGCAGCTTCATTTTTCGGGGCCGTGGCTGGAGCGCTGCTGGCCTTGAAACTGGAGGACCCTGTCCGCGGACTCGCCGTCACGGCGGTTTGCGGCGGCATTGCAGGGTTCGCCTGCCTTATTGCCTGGCTGCACTATCTCC
>OBLS010000476.1_pt1 | contig 14441 bp, 14 predicted proteins | sample 1519901 | NCBI WGS metagenome assembly OBLS01 (sample SAMEA3113585, study PRJEB22503) | soil metagenome | reverse complement strand
AGCGCCGTGGGGCTCTCTAGCCTCTCGGCGGCGTCGTGCAGGCGCTGGGAAGCCTGGTACTCGCCTTCGGCGGAGATGATCTTCGCCCGCCGCTCCCGCTCGCTCTCGGCTTGCCGGGCCATCGCCCGCTGCATCTGCTGCGGTATCTCCACGTCCTTCACCTCGACAGCGCTCACCTTCACGCCCCACGGCTCGGTGTGGTCGTCGATTATCGTTTGCAACTCCTCGTTTATGGACTCGCGGTCGGTGAGCAGGTCGTCGAGATCCTTCTGGCCTAGGACGCTGCGCAGGGTAGTCTGGCTTATCTGGCTGGTCGCGAGGACGTAGTTCTCGACCTCTATCACCGCTTTGTTCGGATCCATAGCCCTGAAGTACAACACGGCATCCACCCTGGCGGGCACGTTGTCGCGGGTTATGACCTCCTGGGGCGGGACGTTCATGCTCACGGTGCGCAGGTCGATCTTGATCATCCTCTCGACCACAGGGAAGAGCAGGATCAAACCCGGCCCTCTGGCCCCTCCTTGCACCCTACCGAGCCTGAAGACGACCCCCCGCTCGTACTCGTTGACGATGCGTATCGCGCTGGCGAGGACGAACAGCACCACCAGCGCGACCACGACCAGGACCACGAGACCCGCGAACCCGGCCACCTGCACCAAACCCAAACCTCCTACCTCCACGAGCTACTCCTAACCTTCTAGCGAATTCCCGGACACGTTAGACTCCAACGGCAGCACCACGACTTTTCCGTCTTTGATCTCAACTACCTGTACCTTACGCCCAATCCGTAGCGCTTGTTCGTGATCTCCTTCATAAGACTCCTCGGGCGCGACCGCGACCTCGGCCCTCCACAACTCGCCGTGCACGAACACCCAGCCCGGAGAGGCAGCCCCGATGGGCTCCCTGACGACGCCTACCTCCCCAACCATCCCTTCTGCCCCAGTCGCCGCCTGCCTTCCCCTGCCTGCGAGCAACTCGCCTGGACCCGCCACGAAGAGCACCCCCGCGAGAACCACAAGGGCCACGACTACCACCAGCGCCACCAGAACGTAGGAGGCCACATCTAGGAGAGTCAGGATCCCCAGGATAAGCGCCACCAGTCCCCCAAAGGCGGGTAGCCCATGACCTATAACCTTGAGGTCCACCGCAAAGAGCACCAGCGCCAGGAGGATCAGAGCCGCCCCGGCCAGACTTACCAGCGGAACCTGGAGCACATAAACCGAGAGAACTAGCGACATCCCTTCCACCTACAAACAAGACGATTTAGCCCACCCTGATTGTATCACTCATTACCCTACTCTCCGGAAAGACCCTCATCCCAGCATGGCCGTGCCGGACGCAGGAAGGTTACTCAAAGTGGAGGTGGAACCAGATGCTCGGCGCGGTTCTTTCGGGCCCGCCACAGCGTCCGCTCGTCGAGTGGGACCGGGGTCGCACCGTACCGGAGCTTCGCTTCCTCGGTAAAGGCCCCTATCACGTCCTCGACGTCGGCCTCGCTCCCGGTGCGGTGGAGGCTACCTACGCTACCGTGCCTCATGGGGAGGCTCATGGAAGCGTAGACGCGAGAGAGGACCCGGGCCAACTCCCCCTCGCCCCAGACCAGCACGATGCCCCCGACGCTCGTGGCCCTCCTCGTAACGCGCTGGGCGATACCGACGAGCTTCATGCCATCTTCAAAGTCCCCGGTGCGGATGCTGTGGTCTCCGGGACAGAACTCGTCGCGAACCTCGCCGATCTCGGCGCCTTTCACTCCCAACCGCGCGAAGGCCCCGAGTACCAGGGCGGCCGCCTCATCGTAACGCTCCCCTATCCCCCGCCGCGTATCCCCGCCGGAGCGAATAATGGAGAAGCCGAAGGTCCCTTTCGAGGCAGCCGTCGCGCCCCCGCCCGCGCCCCTCACCAGGACTGGGTAGCCCTCCTCGTAGGACGCCTGAACGGCCTCGCTGAAGCCGGGACGGAGCGTATCCCTCCTCGTCACCCCGACGTGGTGGGTGGAGGGCGTGATCGAGACGGTCGGGGGCCTCTCACCCGCCGCCACCTCCTCGAAGATGGTCCTCTGGTAAGCGTAGGCAGTGCCGGGATCGTCAAACCGGCCGGGCAAGAGAAGCTCCATCGCGACTCCTCGTCGTCTCCTTCAGGCTTAGAGCAAGCTGGCTCGGGAGAGTTTACCAACGCCGGCAGACACGCGACCCGGAGGGGCGGGATATACGGAGAGCACAAAAAGCTGGGCGAGAAGCTGGTAACGTCCAGCCCCGAAACCTACAAAACCGGGCCGGTCACCGAGGACCGGCCCGAACATTGCTCCTATGCGAGCGCTCAGCTTGCTCTCTATCGTCGGAGTGCCTGCTGGAGGCATCCCTTAAAGACCGGGTAGTTCTCGCTCATCGGGAAAGTGGCCTATACCCTCCATCTCGCTGAACTCCGCAGCCTTTATCTGCTCGGGGGTGCGCCGACCGACCTCGGGGGTCCCACGATGTCGATGGTCACGTAACGCGTCCTGTGAGCGGTGAGAGATGAGCCCTCTCTTTTCTCCTTTCCCGTTTCTAGACCGGCACGCCGGTGGTCCGCAGAAGCTCTATCTGCCGGACTACGCACCTCAGGTTCTGCATGAGCACCAAAAGATCCCCTTCGAGGCTCATGTCCTCCCGGAATGAGGCCGCGAAGAGGCCGTGGCACATCGCGGGCGGGGTCTCCTGCCCGAACTTGCGCCAGGTCTCCGCGCTCGCCCGGATCGCGAACTGGTAACGATTGTCGAGCGGGCCTGGATCCACCAGAACGTCCTCGACCTTGCCCCCGCTCATCTTCACGAGGTAGCCGTGCTCTTCCATGCCGAGCAAGAAGGCACACGAGTAATACTTTCCGTGCGCCTGCAGCTCGGCGTCTTCGTCGCTCGCACGACGAAAGGTATCCACCCAGCCATTCTCCATCGCCGCTTCCAGCGCCATCGATCCTCCCTTTCTCGCGGCATTCGCTACACAACGTGCCCGCTGCCGAGCGGGGATAAACGGACGAACCTCCGGGTGGCGCCGTTCATTGTCTCAGACGTACAATTCTGCCGAAGGGAGGAGCCATAGGTCGATACTTCGAAGTCTACGCCGTCAAGTACGCGACCCGCGAGGCCCGCAGCGGCGAGCACTTCTACGGCGGCGATCCGCACGAGGCGCCCATGCCGATGGACTACTTCGTTTGGGCCGCCGTCTCGGATGAGCGCACGGTGGTCGTAGATTCGGGGTTCAACGCCGAGGTGGCGGCGAAGCGGGGACGGGAGTACCTGCGCTGCCCGACGAAGGGTCTTCGTGAGATCGGCGTGGACTGTGAACGGGTTTCGTGCGTGGTCCTCACCCACCTCCACTACGATCACGTCGGGAACCTGGAGAAGTTCCCGGCGGCGACGTTCGTGGTCCAGAAAGAGGAGATGGCCTTCTGGACCGGCCGCTACGCGGGCAGGGAGCACTTCCGGCACACCGTGGAGGTAGAGGACGTGATCCACCTCGTACGTGAAAACTTCGAGGGCCGGCTACGCTTCGTAGATGGGGACGAGGAGATCGTGTCGGGGATCAAGGTGTACTGGGCCGGGGGACACTCTGCCGGGCTGCAGGTGGTGCGAGTAGAGACGGCGAAGGGCAACGTCGTCCTCGCCTCCGACGCGACGCACTTCTACGCGAACCTGGAGGAGGACCGCCCGTTCAGCATCGTGCACGACCTGTCGCGGATGTACGGCGCCTTCGACCTCGTGCGTTCGCTCGCCGACGCCCCGGCCCTCGTGGTTCCGGGCCACGACCCACGGGTCATGCAGCGGTTTCCGGTGGCAAGGAAAGGACTGGAGGGCGTGGCCGTCCGCATCGCCTGAGAATAGCCGCCAGCCTCGCCGGGTATCATGTATCGTGAGGTTCAAGAGAAGAAGGGAGTGGAGTTTTATGGAGCAGAAGCTGGACATGCGCGGCATGAACGCTCGGGAGGTGCGTGAGCGCATCCGCCAAGGCGAGTACGGGGGGCCAACCGGCGGGCTCGCGAGCGGGTTCGCCCAGGCCAACCTCGTGGTGCTGCCGGAGGAGTACGCGTTCGACTTCTTGAAGTTCTGCGTGAGAAACCCCAAGCCGTGCCCGGTCTTGGAGGTCACGGAGGCGGGCTCGCCGGAGCCGGTGGTCACGGCGCCGGGGGCGGACTTGAGAACCGACGTCCCGAGGTACCGCGTCTACGAGCACGGGGAGATGGTGGAGGAGCCAGAGGAGATAGTGTCTCGTTGGGAGAACGACTTGGTGGGGTTCCTGATCGGGTGCAGCTTCACCTTCGAGGCGGCGCTCATAGCCGCGGGTTTGCCCATCGCGCACGTCGAGCAGGACCGCAACGTCCCGATGTACGTCACCGACAGGGAGTGCGTTCCATCGGGGCCTTTCTCGGGGCCGATGGTCGTTAGCATGCGTCCGTACCGGGCGGAGGAGATACCACTGGTGGTGAGGGCGTCGGGGCGCTATCCGGCGATGCACGGCGCCCCGGTGCATGTAGGGGACCCGGAGGCTTTGGGGATCAGGGACTTAAACGAGCCGGAGTTCGGCGAGCCGGTTGCGTTCGAGGAAGACCAGATGCCCGTGTTCTGGGCCTGCGGCGTTACGCCCCAGGCCGTCGTGATGAAGGTCGGGCCGCCGCTCGTGATCACGCACAGCCCCGGCCACATGTTTATCACCGACCGCCGGCACTCGGAGTACGAGGTCTAGTCGCCCCTCCGCCCGGAGCCGACCCCGTGCGCCTCGACGGTGGGCTCTATCCCTTCGGCGCCGGTGACCTCGCGCCAGGCCTCGAACCCCTCCTGGAAGACGACGACGCCGGCCTCGGGAAGCGTGATCTCGATGGCCTCCAAAATCTCCTCCTTGCTGAGGCCGAGGTCCAGGGCCACTCGGATGTGGCTCTGGATGTGCCCCTTGCTCGCCCGCATCACCGTGAGGCTGACGATAAAGAGCAGCTCCTTGGTCTTGCGATCCAGTCTGCGCTCCTTTAGGTAGGCCGCCTCGATAAGCCCGTTCGCGGCCTGCAAGACCTCGAAGTCCTGCTCAGCCATCACCTTGTGGTAGTCGAGGACGTAGCCCCTTTTTTGGGCCATCTCGTCGACGTACGCCTGCTTCTCTTCTTGTGTTGCCATTGCTCTCCTCTCTACTCGAGTTCCCGGAGGACGGGGAGCAGGTACTCCCTAAAGCGCGGGTAGTTCTCGGCCATGGGGAAGTGGCCGATGCCGGTCATAGTGGTGCTTTTTGCGCCGGGGATGGCTTTTGCGGTCTCGGCGGTCCTTTGCGGGGTGCAGGCGTAGTCGTACTCGCCGGTCAGGAGGTAGACCGGGCATCGGGAGGTGTCGATCTCCTCCTCGCGCCCCCGAAGGTCCCAGTCGACGCTGTAGAAGTAGGTATCGCCGCGGTAGACGCCGGGGCTACCCTGGCTGTAGACCCACCACGTCTCCTTCCGCGCGGGTTCGGGGCTCTGGGGCGCCATGAGATCGTAGGTGTAGGAGGCCGCCATCTCCGAGCTATCGATACCGGGCAGGACGGACCAGTCCAGGAAGCGGCCCTCTATCTTGCTCGCCGCCTCCAGCCCGATCACCGCGCCGATCTCGGAGGCGTGCCTCCGCGCCAACTCGAGCACGACGGCCCCGCCCATCGAGCACCCGAGCAAGACCGGCTCGTCGAGGCCCAGGGCCCTCACCAAGGCCATGACCGTTTCGGCATAAGCCTCGCGCGTAAGCAGGTACTCCTCCTTCCACCAGCCTTCGGGTGGCAGCGAGCGCCCGTGGTAGGGCATGTCGAAGGCGAGGACACGCCACCCGCCGGTCACCTGCGCGTCGCAGAGCAGGTGCCGGAACTGACGGGAGTCGGCCCCCGCGGTGTGCAGGCAAACGAGCGGCCTTCCCTCCCCGACCTCCTCGAAGTAGACGCGGTTCCTTACACCCCGAATCTCGACGTGGACGTACCTGCCCGCTATGGGGTCAAATTCGGGCACGGCCGTCCCCTTCCTCCTCCCCACTCAGGTTTTCGAGAAAGGCGTAGATCGAGGTGTGGCCCTCCGGGCCGTGGCCCCGGGTAAAGGCGGCCTGCCAGAGCTGCGAGATGGCCGAGCCAGAGAACATGGGGTGGCCCATCTCGGCGGCGGTCTCCAAAGCTATCTTCAGGTCCTTGACCATGAGGCCTAGCGCGAAGCCGTCGTCGAAGGAGCGGTTCAGGATGAAGTTCGGGAACTTGACCTCCGTCGAGTAGCTCCTCCCGTTGCCCGCGTTTATGACCTCCAGCAGCGTCTCTGGGGCGACGCCGGCCTTCTGCGCGAGTATGACCGCCTCGGCGGCGCTCGCGAGCGTCGTCGCCGAGAGGAGGTTGTTCAGGGACTTGACGAGGTGCCCCGCGCCGTGATCGCCGACGTGGAAGATCTTCTCCCCGAACGCCTCGAGTACCTCACGGTGCCCCTCGAAGACCTCCTCTCTCCCCCCAACCATTACCGCCAGTTTCCCCTCTTCGGCGCGCAGAACACCCCCGCTGACCGGCGCGTCGAGCATCTCGACCCCGGATTCGGCGAGCTTCTCCGCGAGGTCCCTGGTCGAAGAAGGCCTGGAACTCGACGTGTCGATCAGGACCTTTCCGGAGGATAGTCCCTCCACCAGCCCTCTCTCCCCCAGCACGGCCTCCTCCACGACGTCGGAGCCCGGGAGCGAGAGGAGCACCACCTCGGCGGAGGAGGCCAGCGCCTTGAGGTTCTCTGCGGGCTCGGCCGCCGTGTCGCCAAGCTTGGAGACGGCCTCCGGGTTCACGTCGTAGATGGAGACCTCGTAGCCGTTCTCGAGCAGGCGCCGGCACATTGGTTCCCCTATGTTGCCGAGCCCGACGAAGCCTACCTTCGGCTTCATAATCCGGCCGTCGTACCGTCGACGATCGCCAAGGGGCAGACCGGCGAGCCGGTCGCCCCGACGAGTTTAAGCGGCGCACAGACGAACCGGAAGCGGTGGTGGCCCGCCGCGGCAAGCTCGTCTAGTTTGAGGTTCTCGACTATATAGATGCCGTGCCTTGCCAGGAGGATCAGGTGCCCCGGTAACATGCTCCCAAGCTCGGGGTCCTTCAACCCCGGCACGTCCCAGGCCGCGTTATCCGCCCCCACCGCCACAACCCGCCTCTCGGCCGCCCAGTAAGAGGCGCTCGTGGCCATCCCCGGTCCCGCGAGGTAGCGCTCCGGATCGTCCCAGTAGCGGTCGTTGCCGGTCCGCACGAGCACGACGTCGCCGGGTTCTACGGCGACGCCCTGCTCTTTGCAACATTCTTCGAGGTCTTCGCCGGTGACGGCATGGCCGGGCTCCAGAGCCTCGACGCCCTCTCTGGCGGCAGCGTCGAGGAGCACGCCGGGAGTGACGATCGGCGGGATCTCCTCGACGCCGTGCCGGGTAAAGCCGCGCGAGCTTTGGACCTCACTGTTCACGGAGACGCCGCCGTAGAGCACGAGGGCGTCCGACTGGTGACAGAGGGCGTCTATGTGGGTGCCGGTGTGCTCCCCGCAGATGATGACCCCGGCAGCACCGGCGCGTGGGCCGGCCTCGTCGGGCCGGTACTCGTCCTCGTGATGCCGGTGCAAGAGATAAGAGTAGCCGGCCTGCTGGTGGGCGGGGTGGATGGGCATCTTCGCGGTGCGCGGCTGCTCCAGATCGAAGATGCGCGTGTCGTCTACCACTTTGGCGTGCCGGTTCTGTTCTTCACGAGCAGCAAGGATTCCGGGCGGGCCGGTTCTTTGAGCCGACCTGCCCGGAACCAGAGCTCACAGAGCTCAAGAACTGCCAACCGTGTGGTCGGTGCCGGGGGCGGTCCTCGGCTCCTCCCGAGAAGCCTCGGGCGCCCGTTTATCCTCGGGTGCCGCCTGGGCCTCGTCCGAGAAGTCCACGTCCTTTGTCTCGGGCCCCCACACCGCCCCTACGACCATCAGGAGGGATCCTACCACCAGGAGGACGAGCACCGTGTACTCGAAGGGCATGAAGGCTGCCAAACCCGCCTGGTAATAGGCATACAACGAAGGGAGGACCACCGCGAGGCTGTAGCCGATACCGAAGGCCGAGGCCCTGATGCCGGTCTGGAAGCGCTCGTTGATGTAGGCGGTCGTAATGCCCCAGCACGAGACGACCAGGAGCGTGATTACCGTCGTCAGTAGGATGACCAGGAAAAGGTTCTGCGGCGGCGCGCTCAAAAGCACCCAGTAGAGGAAGGTGCCGACCACCGCCGCAATGAGGCCGTACACGATCAGGAAGGGCCGGCGTCCTACGCGCTGGCTGATCACTCCAGAGGCGAGGTAGCCTCCGACGAGCACGACGTTGGCGACGACGAGCGTTATGGTGGTGTTCGTCTGGGAGAGACCGACCTGGCTACCGAGCAGGCCCGGGAGGATCGCCGCGACCGTTTGCAGCGTCAGCCAGAAGCCGGTCATCAGCACGAAGACCTGCAGGAAGCTCAGCAGGTTTTCCCGCTCGGTGAACAGCTGTTTCAGGGGAGATTCGCCCCCCCCACCGCCCTCTTCGAAGAGCTCGGACTCATCCACTAAGTAGACGTAGTAGAAGACGAGGGCGAAGGCGAGGAGGGACCCGATAACGAAAGGTATCCTCCAACCCCACTGCACGTAGGGCGAGTTTATATCGCCGGCCGGTATGAAGAGCAGCAGGACCGTCGTGAGCGCGGAGATGGCGGCGAAGGCCAGCGGGTAGCCGCTCATGATCAGCGCGCTGTAGAAGCCACGCTTCTCCTTGGGGGAGTACTCCATCGCCAGCGGGTTCGCCGAAGTGTACTCCCCGCCGAGGAAGACGCCGTCTACAAGGCGCAGGACAACGAGTAGGATCACCGCCGCCAGGCCCCACTGCTGGTAGCCTGGGAGCAGGGCCATGAGCAGCGTTATCACACCGAAGCCGCTTACGGAGATGATCGTCGTGCGCTTCCTCCCTATCGAGTCCGCGAAGTGGCCGAAGATAAAGGACCCTACGGGCCTGCCGAGGAGCGTCGCCGCGAAGATCGTACCCGAGATGACTGCCTTAGTGGTCGTGTCCAAATCGGGCGGGACGAAGTAGATCAAAGCGGGCGCCAGGACTACTATCGGCAGGTAGATATCGAACATGTCGACGAAGAACCCGAACCACGCCCCCCGGATGGCGTGCTTTGCTCGAGGATCTAGACTCTCCTGTTGTCCACCTGCTGCGGTTGCCATGCAACTACTCCTCCTTCCATGCCCCATTTCTCACTATGGTCCCCTTTACCCCTCGATCACTCTTATTATGCATAAACTGTCGAATGCGCTCTACGCAAGGAAGGTAGGGTGAGCGGTTCTCCTACTGGCGCCTGGCGAGGTACACGCCGACGAGGATGACGGCACCGCCCAGGATCTTGTCGATCGTGAGGTCCTCGCCGAAGAAGATCACACCAGACGTCACCCCGGTGAGGGTGATGAGGTACTGGTAGACGAGCACCCGGTTGGCGCCGATGCGGCTGATACCCCTCTGCCACGCGGCGAAGGCGAAGGCGGTGGCGAGGATGGCCGAGTAGACCAGGGCCGCCCAGGGCCCCGCACCCAGACTCCCCCACTCCACCTCCGGTAGGTAAGGCAGGGAGAGGAGCAGCACCACCGGGCCGCCGAAGAGGGTCGGGTAGGTCGCCACCGCGAGCGGCGAGTGACGCCGGAGCACAGGCATACTCAAGACCGTGTACGCGCCGACGCACACGGCGGCGAGCAAGATCACGAGGTTCCCGGCGAGGCTGTCATCCTCGCTGCTCAGGCCTCCATAGAAGACCATCCCGACCCCCAGGATGCAGAGCCCGACCCCGAAGACACCCTTCCAGCCGGGACGCTCGAGCCCGAGCACGAAGCCCAGGAGCATTCCCCAGACGGGGGCGGTGGTGAAGACCAGGCCGGTGCTGGCCGCGCTCGTCAGGCTTATGCCAAAGGTGAAGGCCGTCTGGGCGGCCCCTATACCGAAGCAACCCAGGCCGACCATGGGCAGGAGGTCCTTGCGCTCCAGCCTGCTCTCCGGCTCGAGAATACGGAGGACGAGGAGGAGCACGAGACCACCTCCGATAAACCGAAACGCCACGATAAAGAGCTGGGGGAGATAGTCAGCTGCGTACTTCGTGGCGGCGAAGTTCATGCCCCAGAAGAGAGCGGCAAAGATCAGGGCGACCTCCGTAAGTACAGCCGCCCTGCCTTTCTCCTCGCTCACCACGCGATTCTACGCCCGCAGCACGCCGAACGCACCCAGCGGGGAGCCCGGTGCGACCTCAAAATACGAGCATCGAGAAGCCAGAAGCGGCGGAAGGGAGAGCGAGGGTGTCCGAGAAAGTGGGCTTCGTGGGGTTGGGCATCATGGGCAAACCGATGGCCCGCAACCTCATGGAAGCAGGCTACGATCTCATTATCTACAACCGTAGCCGGGGCAAGGTCGAGGACCTGGTCTCCGAAGCGGCCGAAGCCGCCTGGAGCCCTAAAGAGGTCGCCGAGGACGGCGGAATCGTCTTTACCATGCTCCCGGGGCCGCCTGAAGTACGGGAGGTTGTGGCCGGTGAGGACGGGCTCTTGCAGGGAGCCGGAGAGGGCTCGCTCCTCGTGGACATGAGCACCAGCTCGCCGGTACTGGCTCGGGAGTTGTCCCGGACTGCCCGGGAAAAGGGCGTCGGTCTGCTCGATGCCCCGGTCAGCGGAGGAGACGTCGGAGCCGTGGAGGGTACGCTCTCGATCATGGTCGGCGGCGAGGAGGAGAACTTCGAGCGCGCCAGACCCCTCTTCGACGTCATGGGCGAGACGATCGTACACGTAGGCCCCTCCGGCACGGGCCAGGTGGTCAAGGCGTGCAACCAGATCGTGGTGGCTCTAACCATCGAGGCGGTCTCAGAGGCGCTGGTGCTCGGGTCGAAGGCCGGGGTGGATCCTAAAAAGGTCATAGAAGTGCTCTCCGGGGGGCTCGCCGGCAACAAGGTCATGGAGGTTAAGGGAGAGAAGTTCCTCTCGCACGACTTCGAGCCGGGTGGCAAGGTTGAATCCCACCACAAAGACCTCGGCATAGCTCTGGAGGCGGGTAGAGAGTACGGTGTGCCCCTGCCCCTGACGGCGATGGTGGACCAGATGTTCGGGACCCTGGCGGCGAAGGGGTGGGAGGGGTGGGATCACTCCGCCCTGCTAACCCTCATCGAAGAGTGGGCCGGGCACGAGATAGGGTAGCGAGCCTCCCCGAGCGCCGGCGCCTGCCGTTCCCCTCCGACCTCCTATATCTCGGCGAACCTGTAGCCGATACCGCGGACGGTCTGGACGTAGCGGGGGTTCTTGGGGTCGGGCTCTATCTTTCCACGGATGTGTTGGATGTGGACGTCGGCGGCGCGGGTCTCGCCGAAGAAGTCGCCGTCCCAGAGGTGGCGCATTATCTGCTCGCGCCCGTAGACCCGCCCCGGGTGGGAGGCCAGGAGCGCAAGGACCTCAAACTCCTTGGCCGTCAGCTCCACGGTCGAGCCCCCGCTCGTCACTCGCCTGCCCCGGAGATCCACCTCAAGCCCCGGGAACTCGAGCTTCCGCTGCTCGCCCGAGACGCTCTTCGCCTCCAGGCGCCGCCTTCTCAGGTGCGCCCGCACCCGGCTAACCAGCTCGCGCGGACGGAACGGCTTCGTCACGTAGTCGTCCGCTCCGACCTCGAGCCCCACAATCACACTCGTCTCGTCGTCGCGAGCGGTGAGCATCAAGATAGGCACGTCGCTACTCGCGCTCCCGGCCTCGCCCGTCCGGACCTCGCGGCAGACGCCGATACCGTCCATCCCCGGGAGCATTACGTCCAGGACGACGAGGTCGAAGGGCTCCGCCTCTCGCCTCAGACGCTCCAGGGCCGCCTCTCCGTCCCCGACCGTCCGCGTCGCCATCCCCTCGCGCGAGAGGGCGTGCTCCACGACGTCCCTTACCGCCGGATCGTCCTCAACTATCAGTATCTTCGGCACCCGTACCTACCTCCGGCAGCTTTATCTCGACCCTCGTCCCAACGCCTTCTCTCGAACGCAGCGTGATGCTCCCGCCCATCCTCTCCACCAGGTCCTTGCAGATGGCCAGCCCCAACCCGAAGCCCCCAGAACTCCGTTTTCCGCGGTAGAAACGCTCGAAGACGTAGGGAAGGTCGGACTCGCTTATCCCGGCCCCCTCGTCCTCTACGACTACGACGCCGTCCTTCAGGTGCAGCCAGATCCCGACACCGCGCTCCGAGAACCGGACGGCGTTGCCGAGCACGACCAGGAGCGCCTGCTCGAGCCACTCGTGGTCCGCCAGAACGCGTCCACCTCGCCCCTCCACGTGCAGGCTCACCCCAGCGCTCTCCGTGAGCGGCTCCACTCGTTCGGCGGCCTCCCTCGCTACGCCGTCCAGATCCACGACCACTACCTCCGGATCCCTCATGTCTACACCCGTCCGGGCCAGCCTGAGGAGGGTGTCCGAGAGCCGCTGCATGCGGTGAGCCTCGGAGAGGATGTGCTCCAAAAAGCGGCGCCTGACCTCTGGGTCGTCTTTGCTCTCGGTGAGCAAGAGCTCCGAGGCGCCCAGGATGGTGGTGATAGGGGTTTTGAGCTCGTGGGCGGCGTTGGCAAGAAAGCGTTGCTGGTTCTCCTCCAGGCGCCGCCCTTCGGAGAGGTCCCGGATCACCACGAGCACCCCGCCCTTGTGCTCGTCGAAGGCGGGCACGTGCTCCAGCCTGACCTGCAAAAACCCCTCCTCGTCCCGCACCCGGGCCTCGCCGCACTCCCGCTTCTGTGCGCAGCGAGCCACCGCCTCTGGTAGATCGAAATCCTCGAAGGGGCTCGGCAGCTCCCCCGAGCTATCCTCGCTACCGAGGCCGAGCATCGCGCAGGCGGAGCGGTTAATGAACGTCACCTTGCCCGAGAGGTCGGTCACCACCACCCCCTCGGCGAGGTTGTTCAGGATGGCGTCGAGCGTCGCGCTCTTCTCCTCGAGCTGGAGAAAGGAGTCTTCGAGCCTCTCGGCCATGGAGTTGAAGGTCCGGGCGAGCACGCCAAGCTCGTCGTCGAAGCCGGGTTTGATGCGGCTGGAGAAATCACCCTTACCCATCTCCCGGGCGCCGCGTGAGATCCGCTCGACGCGCCGGCCGAGGAGGGTCGCCAAAAGGAGCGCGAGGCCGCCCCCGAGCACCGAGGCCACCACCGCCGCCTCGATTCCGCTGCGCAAAAAGAGCTGGTACAAGATGTCCTCGGAGTCGCCGGGAGCGAAGATAACCCCTCCCGCAAGGTCGCCCTCGCGGACGACCGGAACCATCGCTACCCTCTGTTCCCCGATACTGTCGTTGATCCGCTCCCCCTCGGCGGCCCGTTGAAGTAGCTCCTCGGACGGAGGGGAGAGCAGGCGTTCCCTGCCGACCCGCTCAACGACCTGGCCCTCCTCGTCGACGACGAGCACCTCTCCCCCCTCGCCGTCGGTGAGGAGCCTCAACTCCCTTCTCAGGGCACGTCCCTCCTCCGATTCCACCGCTGCGTACGCCGCCGCGTCCGCCAGGGCCACGGCCCGATCTTCGGCGTATCCGGAGAGCCGAGACTTGGCCGTCGGTAGCACGTAGAGGAGAAGCGTCGCGACCGAGAGCAGCACCAGCAACACCGCCAGCAGCGGCATCCACACCCGGAACCTGAGCCGAAACTTGAGACCCACAAGGAAAATTGTACCTGGGAGCTCGCCGTATATGGGTACCGTTAGCCGAACCTTTACCGAACGCTAACCAAACCTTACAGAGCCTTTACCCGAGCGTGGAACACTGAGAAAGACGTAGTGACGGTCGCACTGTGTGGCAAGGAGGAACTCTTGGACAAAGTGACGGTAGAGCTCGCGTCGGCTACGAAGCGAGAAGAGTCGGGCCGCGCACTGCGCCGAACGCTGCCACGGATGCGGCTCGGGCGTGAAGCGTCGCTCCTGAGAACGGCTCCGGCGAGGTCGGCCGTGCTCGTCTCTCTGGCTCTCCTGACAGCCTTGCTCTCCGTCGGTTGCTCGTCGGCGTTCGTGCCTCCCACGGGAACAAAGGAGGTATCCGACCGGCCCAACATGATCTTCGTTCTCGCCGACGACTTGGACTACGCCTCCGCCCAGAAGATGCCCAACCTGCACTCCCTGCTGGCCGAGGAGGGCGCCTCCTTCGAGAATACCTTCGCCAGCCAGTCTTTGTGCTGCCCCTCGAGGGCCACGATCCTCACCGGCCTCTACGCCCACAACAGCGGCATAAAGGGCAACAAGCCCCCCGATGGGGGCTTCGAGAAGTTTCGCGACGAGGGGCTGGAGAAGAATACGATCGCTACCCGCTTGCAAGAGGGCGGCTACCAGACTGCCTTCCTCGGCAAGTACCTGAACGGCTACGGTAACGGCGACCCGGCCTACGTCCCGCCCGGCTGGGATGAGTGGTACGGCAAGCTAAAAGAGCAGAAGCTCTA
>OBLS010000474.1_pt1 | contig 14467 bp, 14 predicted proteins | sample 1519901 | NCBI WGS metagenome assembly OBLS01 (sample SAMEA3113585, study PRJEB22503) | soil metagenome | reverse complement strand
GACCAGAGGGGGACGGGCAGCCATTGGGGCATCGCGACGCACAGCGTCGCCGTCGCACGTCCGTGGCCGAGGGTCAGCAGGGCGCGCCGGCGCTGGCTCACTTCACCTCGAAGTGCATGAAGTCCTTCGAGCCGGCCCACTCGCCACCCCACTTCAGGCCCGCCTTCTGGAGCGCGGTGACGAGCGCCGGCTCGAGGTCCATGAAGCCGTCTTCGCCCCAGCGGTGGATCTCGTCGATCTGGGACTCGGCCTTGGCGATCGCCTTGTGCTTGGCCTTGACCGCCTTCTTGGAGCTCTCGCGCGACTTCGCGAGCTTGCGCGCCTCCGCCCGCCGCTCCTTGGCGGCCGCGGCCAGGGCCCTCTTGGCGTGCTTGTCGAGCATCACGGGCCCGCCGTCCTCGTGCGGGTCGATCGGCCGCTCGAGGAGGTCGATCCGCGCCTGCAGCTCGTCGATCTGGTTCTCGAGCTCCTCGATCTCCTTGAGCAGCTCGGCGATCTTCGCCCGCTGCTTCTCGGCCTGCGCCTGCACCTTGTCGTAGCGCTTGATCTCCGACTCCAGGAGGTCCTGGCGCTCCTGCGCCTTCAAGGTCTGCGCGTGCTTGAGCTTGAGCTTCGCCGTCAGGTCCTTGGACTGCTTCGCGACCTCCGCGGCGGCCTGCTTCTCCGGCTCGGTCAGCCGGCCCTTCTTGTTCTTGGGCAGGCCTACGATCTCGGCCTTGAGCGCCGCCTCCTCGGCCGCGAACGCCGCCTCCTCGGCCTCGAGCTCGTCGATCCGCTTCTCCATCCCCTCCGGCGAGAAGCGGTCCTGGAAGCGCTTGCTCATCTCCTCGATCGCCTCGTAGGTGCTCTTCCCCATGCCGTCGCCGGGGTTCGCGGCGGTGACGTCCATGCCGGTCAGCGCGTTGATGATCTTCTTCTGGCGCAGATTGGTGAGGTGCGGGTTGTGCTCGGCGTCGATGTCGATCGCCTTGCCGTCGGCGTGGTTGCTCCAGCCGCCCTTCGAGGTGGTGCGCGGGTTGAACGCCCAGCAGCTCTTGAACGGCTTGTCCTTGTGGCCCTGCCCGATCAGGTCGGCCTCCGCGGCCGCGAGCGCGGCCGTGAGCAGGTCGTGCGCCGGGGTCTTGGCGCCGAAGAACGTCGCCTGGTGGATGTTCTCGTGCGCCCACTGCAGCGGGCGGTCGATGCCGTGGGCCTTGTAGAGCGGCGCGAGCGCGAAGTAGCGCTGACGCTGGTCGCCCGCAGGGCGGCCGCCGCCCTTGAACTTGCTCTGCGAATCGGCGTACGCCGGCGTGTTCCAGTCCTCCTCCCACCGTTCCTGGTCGGTCTGGGACCGCATGAGGCGCACGACCGCGGAGTTGCCGACTCCGGCCTGGAGGCGGAGCAGCTGGGCGATCTCGGGCGCGGGCTGCCGGACCGGCTCGCGTTGCTCCGGGGTCTCGCGGTCACGCTCTCGGGTCTTCGGGCGCGTGCGGATACCCGATTCTCCCGCGACGCGTCGCGGAGAGCAACCTCTCCGTGCGCGGCGACGCGCGGAGGAGCCTCGGAACGGTGTGCAAGGCTGCGACGCGTGTGGTCGATTCCAGCGGCGGCAGCCTGAACCGCGGGTAGCAGGGGCCGATGCCACCTCCTCGAAGCAGCGGCACACGGGGCGCGTCGAGACGCCCCACGAGCGAGGACGTGGCGAGGGAGGCCGGGGTCTCGCGGGCGACGGTGAGCTACGTCCTCAACCGCGTGGAGCACGAGCGCGTCTCGCCGGCGACTCGGGCGCGGGTGCTCGCCGCTGCCGAGCGGCTCGGATACGTGCCGAACGCCGCCGCGGCCGCACTGCGCGGAGGCCGCACGTCGCTCGTCCTGGTGGGCATCCCCGCGTGGCCCCTGGGCCCTCCGCTGGCCGCGGCCATCTCGGTCCTGGTCGCCGAGCTCGAGCGGCTGGGCTACACCTCGCTCGTCCACCTCGGACAGTCCGACGACCGGGACGGGTTCGCCCGCGCGTGCGAGCGGGCACGCCCGGTGGGCGTCATCGCGAGCTCCGGCGACCTCGCTGCGGCGCGCGTCGAGGATCTCCGCAGCAACGGCACGCGCGCGGTCATCGGGCTCTTCGGCGATCCGGTCGCGGACGTGCCCGCGCTGCTGTTCGACCAGCGGTCCGTCGGGCAGGCGGCGATGGAGCACCTCGCGGAGCGCGGTCACCGGCGCGTCCTCGCGCTCGGGCCGGACTTCGACGCGCCGGCGATCGGCCCCCTCGCACGCGACCGCGTCGCGGGAGCCGCCGCGACGGCGACGGAGCGCGGCGCGCACCTCGAGGTGTGCTCGGCCGCATGCGAGGTCGACGCCGTCGGCGCGGTCATCCTGCCCGCGCTCCGGCGCCCTGACGCGCCGACCGCGATCTCCGCCTTCAACGACGAGTACGCGCTCGCCGCCATGGCGGCGCTCGGCGAGGCCGGCCTCCCGATCCCGCGGCGCGTCGCCGTGATCGGTTGCGACGACAGCCCGCCCGCCCGCCTGACCCGCCCGCGCCTCACGACGATCGGGCTGGCGCCCGACACGTGGCGCGACCTCGCCTTCCAGCTCCACGCGATCGTCGAGGGCGCGGCAGGCGTCTCGGTGATCGCCACCCCCCAAGTGGTGGAGGGCGGCACGACGTGACCTTGACGTGAGCAGTTACACGTGTAAGTTGGCCGCGGTTCGTCGTCCGAGGGAGGCAGGGAGACCGTGTTGCCACGTGGAATCGCGCGCATCGCCGTGCGCATGTCGAAATGCCGGGGCTTCGCGCCCGCTGCGGCAGTCGCCGGGCTCGCGCTCGCTGCCCCCGCCGCGCCGGCGGCGGTGCCGGCGCCGGAGGTGACGGGCCCGGTTCCCGCCACCGCCGCTCCCGGCGACCCGTCCCACGACTACCCGTTCTTCGCGTCGGACGACGGCCTCGCGGCCGACGGCTACGTCGAGCGGGAGTACTTCATCGCCGGCACGGCCACCGCCTACGCGGCGAACGGCTCGACCACCGCGACCGTGGCGAGCACCGCGCACCCCTACAAGACGCGGATCGTGGTCCGGCGACCGGCGGCCGCCCGCGACTTCAACGGCACCGTGATCCTCGAGTGGTACAACGTCAGCAACCTGTACGACCAGGAAGTCGACTGGCTCCAGTCGCACGAGCACCTCGTCCGGGAGGGCTACGCCTGGGTCGGCGTGTCGGCCCAGTACGCCGGCGTCCACTCCGCCACCGGCCTGCGGGCATGGAGCCCGCAACGCTACGGGACGCTCGACGTCTCCGCGGGCGGCACGATCACCAACGACGCGCTGTCCTACGACATCTTCTCGCAGGCGGCCAAGGCGGTCCGCGGCAGCCGGCCCGCCGATCCGCTCGGGGCGCTGCAGGCGCGCCAGGTGCTCGCCACCGGTCACTCGCAGTCGGCCGCCCGGCTGCGGACGTACGTGAACTCCATCCACCCCCTGGCGAACGAGCTGGACGGGTTCGTGCTCCACGGGCTCTTCGGCAACGGGACCGTCCGCACGGACCTGCAGACGCCGGTCTTCAAGCTGCAGTCCGAGAGCGACGTCCTGGTCCTGGGCCAGGCGGCGACCCGCCAGGCGGACACGCCGTACCTGCGGACCTGGGAGGTCACGGGGACCTCGCACGGCGACCTGAAGCTGGTCGCCGAGCACGGCCCGCTGCGCGTGCGCGACATCGGGTCGCCCCCGGAGGACTACCCGATCGGCATCCCGACGCGCTGCGACAAGCCGCCGCTGTCGCGGATCCCCTTCTACATGGCGCAGAACCGCGCCTACGACTGGCTCAGCACATGGGCGGACGGAGGCGATCAGCCTCCGAGCGCCCCGTGGATCGAGCTGCTGTCCGTGCAGCCGGCCGTCGCCGCCCGCGACGCCTTCGGCAACGCGCTCGGCGGGCTGCGGCTCCCCCAGCACGCCGTTCCCACGGCGGAGAACACCGGCCTCAACAGCGGGCCGGCCGGCACGTTCTGCTTCCTCCACGGCAGTCACGTGCCCTTCTCGGCCGCCACGCTGGAGGCCCTCTATCGCCGGCACGGGGGCTACGTGAGCCGGGTCGCGGCGGCGACGCGGGAGACCGTCGACGCCGGCTACATCACCCGCGCCGACGCCCACGAGACGCGCACGAGCGCCGCGCGCTCCAGCGTCGGACGCTAGGCGCGCCCAGACCACGGGCGGGGCCGCCGCGGTCCCGCCCGCCCGCGTTCGTCTTGCACCGTCCCGCGCTCCCTGGGACAGTAGGCCAGCATGCGGCGACAGCGGACTGCCGACGAGACGGGGCGCGAGGAGGAACGCCAGCTCGCGCCACCCGAGCCGTCGTGGTCGCCGGCGGCCGAGCTCCTGACCATGCAGCAGACGCTCGGCAACGCCGCCGTGTCGCGGATGGTGGCGCGCGCGCCCGTCACCGCCCCGCCGGGGCCCACCTCCACCTCGTCCGAGTACGACAAGGCGCGCGCCGCGCGCGACGCGTTCGTCCTGGCCGGCAAGAAGGGGCCGGTCACCTACAACCCGTCGGCGCGCAACCCCGCGAACTACTACGGCGGGTTCGACGTGGCCTACGACCCCGCCGCCCAGACCCTGCAGATCATCGTCAAGGGCGCGATCAAATTCCTCCCCGGCATGGCGCTCAAGTCGGGGCTGGCCGAGGCGAAGGAGGCGTCGCCCGAGGCCGCCGCGGCGGCCGACGCGATCAACGCCCTGCCGGCCGCAGACCGCGCGGCCGAGGTCACGAAGTGGCAGTGGTCCAAGGACGGCGGGCCCGACAAGGACGACGAGACCGCCTTCCTGGACGCGTTCAAGAGCATCGTCGTGTCGACCTGGCAGGGCAAGCATCCGTTCCACTGCTCCAAGCGGTACTGGGAGGACCTCGGCGCGGACACCGTGATCGACATCCAGATCGCGGAGGGCGACCAGGGCGCGGCGGACCACATGAAGATGAACGCCTTCAAGGTGCCGCCGACGATGTCCATCGCCAAGGCCGACGTCACGCGCACCACCAAGGCCAAGGGCGCGTTCGGCAACACGCTGACGCTCAACAGCTCCACGGTGGGCCCGAAGAGCTTCAACCTGCTCGTGTGGGACATCGGCTTCGACCCCGGCACGACGAACCTCACGGCGGCAGCGAAGGCGACGCTGACCAAGCTGGGCGGGGAGATGCCCGACGCGCCGGCCGGAGCCACGATCCCGGCGAACGACGTCACGGCGAAGGTCCCCGGTGCCGACGACGCCGCACGGCAGGCCCGCTTCACCGCCGTCCGCGACGCGCTGACGGCGACCGGGATGACGGCCGGCCGCGTGAAGTTCGAGGCCGCCGGCGCAGGCGACGCCGGGCAGGTCGTGGTGGGCGACGGCAAGGTGCAGACCACCGTCGCGCACGAGATGGGGCACATGTTCGGGCTCGACGACGAGTACACGGGCGGCGGCAAGTACGCGCCCGGCAAGAAGACGGAGCACACGGACTTCGCCGCCAAGGCCGGCTTCAAGGGCGCCCAGCACGCCCGCTCGGACAGCATCATGGGGTCCGGCACCAACGTGCGACCGCACCACTACGTGACGTTCCTGGACGCGCTCAAGGTCGTCTCGGGGATGAACGAGTGGGAGTACGGCAAGGCCCGCCACGTGTGGGACCCCTCGCAGGTGGGCGACTTCCCGCTCGGCGGCCCCGGCGGCACCGCGCCGAGCACTCCGCCCGACACCGCCCTTGCCTGAGCCCGACCCCCCCGGCCGCGTCCTGCTCGAGCGCATCCTGACGCAGGGCGACGAGCACTACACGCGCCGGGTGACCGACGACGGCCGCGTGTGGGCGCGCAGCACGGTCGCCGCACGCCTCGAGGGCGGCGAGTGGCAGTTCGGGCGCGGTGACGACGCCTGGCACCCGCTCACGACGCTCCCGGCGGACGCGCTCGCGTCGCTCGAGGACGCGATCCGGCGCTCCGGCGTGCTCGACACGGCGCCCGAGCACGGCCCGGACACTGCCGTGATCGGCGGGAGCACGGAGCGCTGGTCGTTCGAGCTCGACGGCCGCCGGACGACCACGGTGCTGCGGGGCGTGCCCGAGGTCCACGTCGCCGCGATCACCGAGGTCGCCGAGGTGCTGCACGAGGCGATGGCCGCGGCCGATCGCGGCGGATCGCGGCCGACCGCGTAGGCCGGCCGGCCGAACCGGGTGACGCGTGTCCCCCCGAGGGACCTTGCTCGCGGCGCGCCGTGCGGGATACGGTCGGCCGGAGCGCTCAAGGAGGCGGAGTTCGGATGACCAGACCACAGGAGCCCCTCGAGCTGCCCGCGCCCGGCGAGGGCCTGGCCGGCCGCAGGCTCGCGACGCTGCCGGGCGGCGCCGGCCTCACGCCGGCCCAGCGGGCGGTGGTCATCTTCCTCGGGGTCGTGCTGCTCCTCCTCGCGGCGCTCGTGACCGCGCCCTGGGGCGTCCTGCTACTCGGCGCCGGCGCGGGCGTGCTGGTGATCCGCGGCGTGCCGGCCGCGGTCGCCGCGCTGCGCGCCTCGGCCGCCCTCGCCCGCGCGATCCTCCCCCTGCTGCTCCCGTTCCTCGTCTTCGTCGCCGCGGGCGTCGTCAAGTCGCCGCCCGGGCTCCAGTTCGCCGTCGGGGTCGCGGTGCTGCTCGCGGCCTGGTTCTGGCTGGTCCGCGCGGACTGGACGCAGCGGCGCATGCCCCGCCCGGTCACGACGAAGCGCTGGCGCACCCCGCTGCGCCTGCTCGCGCAGGTGATCCTGCCGCTGGCGGTCGTCGCCGCCGCGCTGCTCGTGCTCCTCGCGTCCGTCATCGACGTGCTGGTCGAGAGCGAGGAATGGGCGCGCACGCTCTTCGTGCTCGCCGTCGCCCTCCTGGCCGGCGCCGCCGTGCTGCGCATCCTCGGCTACGCGCGGACGATCGTGCGCTCGCTCGTGGCGATCGTGCTGCTGCTCCTCCTCGGGCGCGTCGCGATGGGCGCCGGGCTGCTCCCGGGCGGGATCCTCGACGAGGTGGAGATCCGCTGGTACGCCGTCGCGGCCGGAGCGCTCCTCCTGCTCGCCTCGGCGCTCGACGTGCTCAGCGCGGTGCTCTCCCGCGGCGCGGCCGACGTGCTCGCGCCGCTCACCGCCGGCGAGTCCCCGGCCGGCGCCGCCGCCGCGGGCGACCCGGACGACCCACCGGGGCTGCCGTGGCGCTTCCGCCTGGCCGGCTGGATCGAGGCCGCGGGCGTCGCCCGGTGGATCACCGACCGGGCGACGTACGGGGGCCTGCTGCTCGCGCTCGGCTCCTCGGCGCTGCTGCTGGGCGCCGTGTTCACCGCCTCGATCGCCGGCGGGAGCGACGAGCGCACCGACCGGCCGGTCGCCGGGCAGCCGGCCACGCGGCCCGCGGCGATCTCCGACCGCGAGCTGGCCGAGCTCTTCTCCCCCGTGCTGCTCTTCACGGAGGACCAGCGCTGGACGCCCATCGCGGTCGACGAGTACGCCGCGGGTGCGACCGTGACCGACTGGGAGGGCCGCAAGACCGCTCCGGCCGGCATCGAGGACCTCCCGACGACGTGCCCGGGCATCGTGAACCGCCCCTGCTACACGCTCCGCCAGAAGTGCCCCGAGGACGAGGACGTCGACGAGGTCGAGGCCGCCGCCCGCTGCGCCGAGGACCTGGCCGACGACAAGGCGGTCTACGTCCGCGTCGCGCGGCGCGAGCAGTGGCAGGGGTGCACGGCCGACCGGCCCTGCGCGGACGGGTCGCCGAACCCGTTCGCGCGGGTCGCCTGGCCGCACGCCCGCGAGACCGAGATCCTCGTGCAGTACTGGTACTTCTACCCGTACAACGAGTGGGTCGCGCCCGTGGCGATCGGCGAGCTCGAGCAGATCCACCCGGCCGACTGGGAGGTCGTCACGGTGGGGCTCTCGGCGGTTCGGCCGCTGTGGGTCGCCTACTCCGCCCACTGCGCGGGGACGTTCGCCGACTGGGGCCGGATCCGCGTGGCCCCCTCCGATCCGCAGCGGCTGCGCCCGCTCGTGGCGGTCGCCGCGGGCTCCCAGGCCAACTACCGCGTCGCGGAGGAGAGCCGCGTGCCGAACTTCGCCCAGTGCAACGGCATCGCGCGCGACCGGCTCGCGCTGGCCAGCTACGCGGCCAACATCCGCGACCGGACGGACGACCGCGTCGTGTGGGATCCCGCCCCGGGCGACCTCCGGCTCGTGACCGCCGAGACGCCGCCGATGACGTTCCCCGGCCGCTGGGCGCCCGACAGCCGCATGCGGCTCCAGACCGGGCACAAGGCGCTCAGCCTCGGCAACCCGGACAACGGGCCGGCCTCGCCGACGCTCCAGTCGCTCTGGCAGCGCCCGATGAAGACGATCTTCGGCGGCCGCGCCTGGCAGGAGGGCTGATTCAGGAGGCGGTGCGGACCAGGTACTCGATGCGGTGCGCGTGCTTCAGCCGCCGCACGGTCGCCGTCCCGCTCCACGCCGCGCCGTCCGTCGCGGTCACGGTGCAGTCCGCCACCCTGGCGCCGCGCTCGCGCGCGCAGTCGGCGCGCACATCCGTGAACCCGTGCCGGCGCATCGCGCGCCGGACGGAGCGCTCCGCGCGCGCGTCGGTGAACGCGTGGTCCGGGGCGACCGCCACCGTGACCCTGCCGGCCTGGCTGGCCTCGCCGAGGCCCGACTCCTGCGCGCCCGCGGGCGCGGCCAGCAAGGGTCAGGATCGCCTTCACGCCGCCGACTCTAGATCCCGGACGGTCGCTCCGTCCACCGAACACCCGGCCAGCCGCCGGGCTTGACGCGGCCGCGCCGCGCAGCGAGCATGCCGCCCAACGGGAAGGTCCTCGAGGGGGAGGCTGGACATGAAGATTCGCGCGGTGCTGCTGGGATCGGCCTTGCTGGCGGCGGGCGTGGCGGCGACAGCCGACGCGCACATAAGCGTTCAGGGCGCCTGGAGCGGCGTGAACGCCGGAGCGGTGGACCTGCTGGCCGCGTCGGACTCGGCCGGCGAGGCCGAGGGCCTCGCGGTCGTCGCACGGCACAACATCGGCGGCCGCGGCTTCAACGCGGACGTGTGGACCCACGAGGGCTACGCCTACGTCGGCTCGTGGGGCTTCAGCGATTGGAACACCGGCGGCGCACAGCGCTTCTGCCTCCCCGACAAGGCAAACGGGGTCGTCGTCATCGACGCGCGCAACGCCGCGACCGAGTCGCCCGAAGAGGCCTCCCGCCTGGAGAACCCGTCGGGCACCTCGGCGGAGGACGTCGTCGTGTACACCGCGAGGTACGGCCCGCAGGCCGGGCGCGACATCGCCGTGGCCGGGATCCAGGTCTGCGGCGGGCCGCGCGACTCGAACATCTTCCGCGGCCTCCAGGTCTGGGACGTCACGAACCCGGCGAACCCGGTCGAGCTCGCCAAGCTCAACACCGGCTGCTGCACGCGCGGCCTGCACGAGCTCGAGGTCCAGCACCGCCCCGACCTCGGCAAGACCTTCGTCTACGCCAGCGTGCCCACGTCGGAGTACTCGGACTCCACCTCCCCCAACGGGCGGCGGGACCGCAAGGGGAGGGGCGACTTCCGCCTGATCGACATCACCGACGCCACGGCGCCCGAGGAGGTCTCGAGCTGGGGCGTGTGGCGCGACCTCGGGGCACCGCCCGAGCCGGGGCTGGGCTGCGATCCCGACCCGGAGTACGGGCACAGCGTCGAGCCGTCGGCGGATGGCAAGCGCGCGTTCGTCGCCTACTGGGACTCCGGCTTCATCGAGCTCGACCTCACGGATCCGGCCCACCCCGACTACCAGACCAACTCGTCGTACCCGGCGAACGCCGACGGCGACGGGCACTCGAGCAACTTCGACGAGGGCCGCAAGCTGCTCTTCAGCGCCGACGAGGACTTCTGCAAGACCTCCGGATCGGGCACGGAGAAGGGCTTCGGCTACCTGCGCGTGTGGGACTGGTCGGCCACCCCAGGCCCGCCGCAGCAGATCGGCAGCTACAAGACGGCGAACGCCTCGGGCGCGAAGGACGTGAACGCCGGCGACTACACCATCCACAACCCGCTGCTGGTGAGGGACGAGCTCTTCGTGTCCTGGTACACGGACGGGATCCGCGTCATCGACGTCTCCGACCCGAGCAAGCCGACGGAGACCGCCCACTTCGTCCCGCCGTCCGAGAACAACCCCGTCAAGCCGTCCCAGCGCGGCGTGCTCACGAACGCCGCGCAGGTGTGGGGCGTCGCGCACGACCCCGTGACGGGCTACATCTACGCGAGCGACATGAACTCCGGGCTCTGGATCCTGCGCAAGACGGACTGAGCTACGGCTCGATCCTGCGCACCCGCTGATAGCGGTCGTGCAGGTAGATGCGCGCGGCGCCGCGACGCGCCGCGCGCGTCGCCTCGTCCGCCGACGAGTGCCAGGAGACCGTCACGAGACGATCGGAGCGGGCGACGCGCCAGCTCCCGGATCTCGCGTCGGGGAGGACGTGCAGTTCGTGCGCGCGCGCCTCGCGCGGGTTCTCGACAAGCGTGGCCATGTCCGCATTCGAGCATCGGAGCGGGCACGGGACAACGGCCGCCGCGTCCTGAGTTCAGCGGAATGACAGGACCACCTGTCCAAGGTTGCGTGCTCCCAGCACCCCGAGCACGACGGGCCCGCTCTTCCCCGCCCCGGGCGGGGGCAAACGCGACGCCCGCGGTCTGACATCTCTGGTGAACCCGGAGCGCAGCGCTGCGTAAGGCGCGGCGACGGTCTCCGGGAAAGGGGTGGTGACGGTGGTGCGACGGGTCCTCATCGCGGTGCTGACGGTGGGCGGGGGGCTGGTGGTGGCCGCCCCCGCGAGCGGGGCGACGGAGATCTTCCACCGCTTCGAGGCGGAGGCGACCGCCAACTTCACGGTGGTCCAGCCGTGCGACGACGGGTCGGAGTCGACGCTGCGGGTCACCGTCATCGGCGGCGTCGAGGAGGAGACCGGCGAAGCGGCCTCGGAGTTCCTCACGGTGCTCATCCGCGGCATCGACTGCGCGGGCCAGCTCGTCAACGTCCGGGCGATCGGACCCGGCGACTTCACGTTCTCGCCCTCGCTCCAGGAGGCGTCCGTCACGGGGACGGCGAGCTCGAGCTCCGGCGTCACGGTCACGGCGGACGTGACATGGGAGGGCACGGGACCGCTGGAGACGACGAGCAACACCACGGTCTTCCCCGGCTTCACCGGGCATTTCCGCGGGACCGAGCGCGACGCGGTCGCGACGGGCACCGTCGTCGTCGACGGCGAGACGCTCGTCTCCGGCACGACGACGAACGCCTCGATCGAGACGCTCGAGGACACGAACGTGACGACCGGCGCGGGGACGTGAGCGGCGCCTCGCACGTGACGCAGCGCGCCCGCCGCGCGATCTACGCCGATGCCGACGCCATCGTCCGGGCGGAGTACGCGCGCGACCTGCGCCCGGACGCCGTCGCCCGGCGCGTCGGCACCTCCCGGCGCCAGCTCCAGCGCGTCTTCGCGGAGGTGGGCGGCACGACGTTCGCCGCCCACCTCACGCGCGTCCGGCTCGACCGCGCGGCGGAGCTGCTCGGCCGCGACCCGCGGCCCGTGCGCGAGATCGCACGGGCCGTGGGGTTCCGCAGCCCCGGCGGGTTCTCCGTCGCCTTCCGCCGCCGGCACGGCGTCCCGCCCAGCGCCGTCCGCGACTGCCGCGGCTCAGGGTCGCGTGACCGTGAGCCGCAGCAGGTCGCCGCCGGCGACGAAGGCCGCGGTCGATGAGGTGCAGCGCATGCGGACGAACGCCTCGCCCGTGCTGCTCACGTAGTCGGTGAGCACGCCGCCCGCCGACCGGTCGACGAGGACCTCCGCGGTGCCCACGCTCCGCGCGTCGAGCTGGACCCACGCGCCGGTCGTCGCCTTCCACACCGAGACGGTCTGGGAGCAGCTCGCGCTGCTGCGCCCCGCGTAGGTGACCCGCAGGCTACGCAGGTCGCGCGGCACGCCCGTGAAGCGGCCGTACCAGGCGGTGGTCCACGCGGACGACGTCGAGGCGACGTCGAGGAAGAGGTTGTCGTCGGTGCGGAGCGAGCTCACGCCGCCCGCGCGCAGCGAGCCGGTTTGCAGCCCGACGCCGTCCGCCGAGAGGGCGAGCGTCCGCAGCGTCGTGAACGACCACGCCCGCGCGGCCGCGAGGGCGTTCCCCGCCGCGTCCCGCGCGCCGGTGCCGACCGCCGCGCGGTACGCGGTGCCCTCGGCGAGCGCGGCGGCGGGACGGAAGGTCATCGTCGCGCCGCTCCAGCTGAAGCTGCCGGGCACCGACGCGCCGTCCGAGACGCGGACCAGCGAGAACGCCGCCTGCGCCGTGGCCTTGTCCATCGCCTCGCTGAAGGTGACCGCCACCCCGGCGCTCGTGGCCACGGCCGTGGCACCGTCGGCGGGGGACGTCGTGGCGACGGCCGGGGCCACGGTGTCGGCGGCCGGCGCGTGCGCGAGGTACCCGAAGCTCGCCCCGGCGAAGGCCCGGAGCGGGTCGCCCGCGAAGCCGTACGTGGTCTGCGCGGCGGTGAAGGCCTGGGCCTCCGCGCGCAGCCTGGCGATCACCTGCGCCGGCGAGAGCCCCGCGCACGGGCCCGGCCGCCCGGCGTCGGCGATGCACAGCGCGGCGAGCGCGGCGACGTGCGGCGCGGCCATGCTCGTGCCGGAGATCGTCGCGTGCCCGCCGCCGGGCCACGTGGAGCGGATGCACACGCCGGGGGCGGCGATCGCGTGCGCGGCGCCGGCGGCGGTGGCCGCGAAGTTCGAGAACGTCGCGGACCGGTCGTCGAGCTCGCCGGACGTGCACGCGGGCGCGCCGCCGGCCGCGCCGCCGCGGCCGTCGCTGTCGGCCATCGCCGTGACGGTCAGCGCCTCCGGGTACGCGGCGGGCGTGTCGGGCGCGGGCGCGTAGTCGAAGTCCCAGCCGTCGTTGCCGGCGGCGACGACGTACGTGACGCCGGCCGCGACGGACGCGCACAGCGCCGTCACCCAGTCGATCCCGCAGATGATCTGCGAGTACGTCTCGCGCCGGCGCGAGGGCCGCCGCAACGGCTACGCCGTCGACCGCGCCCGCGTGCTCCCGCACGACCTCGAGGCCGGCGCCCGCGTGCGCGACCTGCTCGCGGCGATCGGCGCTGGATGAATCACTCAGCTAGTTGAGCTCGGCGCGCTTGAGCACGGCGTCGACGACTTCGACCGCCTCGGAGACGCGGTCGCACACCGCCAGCCCGGGGCGCTCCCGCACGCGGGAGCTCAGCCCGCGGCCCCCGGCGACGAACCGCGCCGAGGGCCATGCCTGCAGCACGTCGTCCATCGCGATCAGGACGCGGTCGCCACCGCCGGGCATGGTCACGCTCAGGCAGATCACCTCGGGCCGGTGGCGCCGCGCTGCCGCGGCCAGCGCCTCGGCGGGCACGTCCGCGCCGAGCATGAGCACCTCGTAGCCCGCCTCGCGCAGCAGGTTCACGACCATGCGCAGGGCGACGACGTGGCGCTCGCCGGCGCAGGCGGCGAGCATGACCCGGGACGACCGGCGCTGGCGCGCGAGGCGCTGGGACTCCCGCTGCAGGGCGATGACGCGGATCGAGATCTCCGTGGCCAGGTGCTCGTCGGCCACGCTGATCTCGCCGCGGGCCCAGAGCTCGCCGACGAACCACAGCGCCGGCGCGATGATCTCCTCGTCGATCTGCGCCGTCGACAGCTCGGCGTCCATCGCCTCGCGGATGGCGATCTCGGCGGCCACCTCGTCACCGGTCAGCAGGGCGCGGGCGTAAGCGTCGCCCAGGGCGCTCGTGCGCCGCTCGCGCGCGGGATCGCCGTTGCGGGGTTCCACCTCCCTCCCGCCGACGATAGCTCGCCGGGGGCGCTCCCGTCAGGTCGTCGCCGGCCTCGACATCCCCGTCCGCGACGTTAGACTGGCGCGGCTTGCGGTAGTCAAGAGGGAGAGGGGACATGTCGAAGGGGTTGCCGGCGATCGTCGTCGGCCTCGTGCTCGCGGCCGCATCGCCGGCCGCCGCACAGACCACCACCTGCGACCCGTGGAGCGCGAACTTCAGCGGCGCCGTGCCGACCGCGCGCGACGTGATCGGCATCGACCTCGGGGCACGCGACGTGACGACCGCGGAGTCCGACGCGTACCTGCTCGCGGTCGACCGCGCGAGCGCACGCGTGACGTCCGGCGTGCTCGCCACCTCGGTGCAGGGTCGACCGCTGCGCTACGCGATCGTCGGCAGCCCCGCGAATGTGACGGCGAAAGGGCTCGAGCGCGTCCGCCGCTCGGCCGCCGCGCTGATGGACCCGCGCACGTCCTCCGCCGAGGCGGCGCGGATCGCGGACGCGGATCCCGCGATCCTCTGGATCGCCGGGAACGTCCACGGCGGCGAGGAGAGCGGCACCGACGCCGCGCTGACCGCGACGACTGCGCTGCCGCGCGGATCCTCAGCGAGGCCGTCGTCGTGATCCTCCCGACGCAGAA
>OBLS010000473.1_pt1 | contig 14477 bp, 7 predicted proteins | sample 1519901 | NCBI WGS metagenome assembly OBLS01 (sample SAMEA3113585, study PRJEB22503) | soil metagenome | reverse complement strand
GGGCCAGCAGCGCTGGGTCGGCCTCCCCCGGTTCGTACTCGTCGCTGTACGACAGCGACGCCAGCGCCGTGCCGCCTATCACGGGGTCGGCCGACTCCCCGTCGGTCACGGTGGCTGCCACCGCGTACGAGCCGGCGTCGGTCACCGGCAGCTCGCCGGCGAACGTGTTGCCGGCCGTCCGCTCCAGGCGCACGTCGGACGCCTGCCCGTCGGGCCCGCTGATGCGGGCCGTGGCCTCGCTGCCCTCGGGGAAGGCGTCGTCACCCACCAGCGACACCTCGAGCACGCCGTCGTCGATCCGTGCCGACACGCCGCCCGACGCGCCCGAGCGGGGGAACGTGTCCTTCACCACGCCCGACCAGAACCCGACGAACCCGTCCCACGAAGCCCAGGTCTGCGCCCACCGCTCCCCCTGGTCGCTGGTCCACGACGTCACTCGCCCGAGCCCGACGTTCCACGATGCCAACAACGGGTCCTCGTCGGGGCCGATGCGCAGGTGGGTGGCGGCCTGGGGCTTGGCGGTGGTGGCGATGTAGCCCAGCAGGGGCGGCGTCGCCTCGAGGCCTCGTACCGGTGCCGCCGACGACGTAACCGTGAGGACGAACTCGCCCTCGTTGACGAAGTCGCGCGAGGCGATGGTGGCCTCTTGCTGCATGATCTGGGGGATCTCCTGCAGGTTGCGGCCCGGATAGAAGCGCCCGCCGCCGGCCTCGGCGATGTCCTCCAGCTCCCGAACCGATCCCTCGCCGGTGGCCAGCACGGACACGGTGATGCCTTCCTCCCGCAGGGCGGCGGCCTCGTCGGCCAGGCCCACCAGCGCCGAGGGGTCGGTGAACCCGTCGGTGAACAGGATGATGTGCTTGAGGCTCCGCTTGGAGTCGCGCAGTGCGTCGGCGGCGGTGGCCAGCGACCGCGACAGGTCGGTGCCCTGGCCCGTGGGGTGCAGCTCGCGCAGGCCCGAGGTGACCACCTCCTCGGCGGGGAGCTGCTGCAGGTCGAGCACCCACCGCTCCGAGGTGTCGACCGCCAGCACGCCCACCTCGTCCCGTTCGGACAGCGCCTCGATGGCGCGAGCCGCCCCGGCCCGGGCGATGTCGGTCTTGTTGATACCGCCGCCGATGCGGTTGCCGGCCGCTGGCATGCCGCTGGCGCCCTCGGCGCAGTGGCACGCCCCCATCGACCCCGACGTGTCGATGGCCAGCACCTCGGCGACGGTCTGGCGCCGCTTGGGGTCGAGGATGTCGGAGATCACCGGCAGGAGCCGCTCGAGTTCGCTGCCGAGGTAGCCGCCCAGGCCGTAGGACCGGGTGCCGCCCACCGTCACCAGCCCCCGCCCGAGGTCGCGCACTCCGGCCGACAGCGTGGCCACCTGGTCGCCGGTCAGCGTGCGCGCGTCGACGTCCGCCAGCACGATCGACGAATACCCGGTCAGCTCGTCCACGGGCGGCACGGCTGTCGCCGCGGCCACGGTGACGTCGACCGCACCCGCCCGCAGGGCGTCGGCCAGCGCGCCGCCGACGCCGGCGCGGCCTTCGAGCAGCAGCACCGACGGCGGCCCCTCGACCAGCACCGCGGCGTAGCCCACGTCGTTCTCGCGCACGGCGTCGGTGGCGGTCGTGACCCGGACCTGGTATCGGGCCAGCCCCGGGGACCCGGCCCGGACCTGGAACGCCACCTCGTTCTCGCCCGCCGCCAGGTCGACGGCGCGTTCCTCGACCGTCTCGCCGTCCCGCATGAGGGCGACGACAGCGGGGCCGGCCCGGTCGGCGTGCACCGTGGCGCGCACGGTCACCGACTCCCCCTGGCTGGCGCGACCCGGTGCCTCGACCTCAGCCACCGCGGCGTCGGGGCCACCGGCCCGGGCCACGGTGTGCACCTCGACGGGGATGCCGGTGTAGGCCAGCCGCTCGGCCTCGGCCGTCACGTCGCCCTGGGTCGGGCGCCCGTCGGAGACGAGCACCACCCGACGACGGGCGTCGCTCGGCAGCACGGCCGCCGCCAGGCGCAGGGCGCCGGCCAGGTCGGTGCGGCTGGGGTCGATCTGCACCGCCGGCTGCGCCAGCCGGGGGTCGGACTGCATGGTCAGCTCCAGACGGGCGTCGCCGCCGAACAGCGCCACGCCCGCCCGGGCGTCGCCGGGCATCCGGTCGAGCGCCTCACGCACCCAGGCCACGGCGTCGCTCTGGCCGCCCGGGCCGAGCGAATCGGAGGCGTCGATCACGAACATCGTCGCCACCCGCTTGGCCGGCCGCACGATCGCCAGGTCGAGCAGCGCTCCGACCAGCGCCAAGACGACCAGGACCCGCAGCATTGTGGCCACCCGGAACTGGCGGCGCGACACTCCGGAGCGGCGACGGGACAGCCACCATTCCACCGCCAGCACCGCCAGCAGCGGCGCCACGACCCAGGGCAGCACCGAGACCTCGCCTCGGGGCAGCGTGTCGCCGGGCCGGCTGGTGCGCTCCTCGGTGAGCAGGCTCGGGGCCGGCGTGACGTCGGACTCGCGGGCTGCGGCGTTGACCGCCACCTTGCGCCCGGGCTGGCCGTCGGCGGCGATGGTCCAGAACCCGAGACGGTCGGCGTGGGGCGCCGGGGCGCCCGCCGGCACCTCGATCGTCAGGCCGCCGGGTCCGGTGACGACGTTGGGCCGCGAGGAGTCCAGCGGCAGCGTGGCGCCGGCCTCGAGCGCGGCGGCCGGAGCGCCGCCGCCGGACAGCTCGCCGACGATCCGGTCGCCGAGGATCGGGAAGGCCTCGGTGACCGGCAGGTTGGAATCGCTGGGCACGAACCCGAGGTAGACGAACGGGCGCTCCCCCAGCGTGCCCCGGGCGAGCAGCGGCGTCCCCTCCGCCGCCACCAGCGTCTCGGCCGTCGGCGCCTCGAGGCGCTGGGCGGTGTCGATGGCGATGGCCGAAAGGTCGACGTCCGCCAGCAGCGGGTCGTCGGAGCGGACCAGCGTGGGCGCGGGCTCGTCGACCTGGCCGGTCACGCTCACCCCCGGCACGCCGCCTGGCGGGGCGATGGCCCAGAACGGCGCCGGGGGCTCGGCCGGCACCGGCACCTGGTTGTAGATGGCGAGATCGACGTCGGGTGGCGCACCGTCGGCCGTGGGCGAACGGGTGACCTCGACGCCGGGGATGGCGCCGAGCAGCGCTTCCAGGAACACGTCGTCGGGCCCGGCCAGGAAGACCGAGACCTCGCGCCGGCCGGGGGCAACGGCCACGGCGTGGTCGTCGGCGTCGAGCAGGTCCTCGCCCTCGAGGAAGGCCTCGACCCGTTCGCCGGCCGGCAGGTCGACCTCGATGTCGACCACGTCGTCGGTTCCCAGCGTGACGGTCTCGTCGGCCACGGTGCGGCCGTCTACGTCGAGGCGCAGCGTCTGGGTGCTCTCGGGCCCGCCGGTGTTGCGGACGGTGACGATGGCGTGCAGCCCGCCGGCGCGGGGCTCGACGGTAAGGCGGTTGACGGCCCGATTGGTCGACTCGTCACCGATCGCCCGGTACTCGGTGCCCGGCGGCAGCAGCGCCTGCTCGGCGTCGCTGAGCCCGCCGTCCGACAGCAGCACGAAGGCGATGCTGTCGCCGGGGGTCTCCAGGCCCTCGGCCAGGGCGAAGGCGCCGGCGAAGTCGGCGGTGCCGGGAGTGGCCTCCACGGGTTCCAGGGCGTCGGCGAGCTCGCCCGGGTCGGGGCTGGCGGTGAGCACCACGCGGGGCCGGACGTCGGCCACCACGACGCTGGCCACGCCACCCGCCGGCAGCTCGCCCCTCAGCCCCCTGGCCTCGGCCTTGGCGGCGGCCAGCCGGTCGGGGTCGCCGTCCTTGGCCGCCATCGAGCCCGAGGCGTCGACGATGAACACGGTGTGGTCGGCGACGGGGGCGTCGGTCAGCCGGACCGGGCGGGCCAGCGCGAGGGCGAGGCCCGCGACAGCGAGGAGCTGCAGCAGCAGGAGCAGGTTGGGGCGCAGGTGCTGCCAGGGCCGGGCCGCCGCCACCGGGGTGGCCAGCTCGCGCCACAGGAAGGTCGAGGACACCTCGACCTGCTGCCGCCGGGGCCGCAGCAGGTGCAACACCACAACCGGCACCGCCAGCAGCAGCGCCCACAACCCCGCGGGGTTGGCGAACCTCAACGGAGGACCCCGGCCGAGCGCCAGGCGCCGAGCAACAGCGGTTCGAGCGGCTCGTCGTCGAGCACCCGGACGTAGGCGGCCCCCACCTGACGGCAGCGGTGGGCCACGTCGTCGGCCCAGGCGAGCGCCACCCGCTCGTAGGCCCGGAGCGCGTCGTTCGACAGGCTCACCGCCACCCGCTCGCCGGTCTCGCGGTCTACGAGCTCGAGGTCGCCCACCACCGCGGGGCGCAGCTCGTCGGCGGCCAGTACGTGGACCACCGCCAGGTCGCCTCCCCGGGCGGGCAGCCGGCTGATGCCCGCCGACCACTGGGGGGTGAGCAGGTCGGACACCAATACGGTGAGCCCGGCGGGGCCGGGCCGCGACAGCAGGTCGCGGGCCGCCGCGGTGAAGCGGGTCTCGCCCGACGGCTCCAACGCCTCGAGGTGGCTGAACAGGGCCTGGACAGCATGCCGCCCCGTGAAGCGGGGAGCTCCCCGGTGAAGCGGGAAGCTGTGGAGCGTGACCACGTCACGGCGGATCAGCGCCACGAACCCGAGGGCGGCGGCGATCCGTTGCGCCTGGCGCAGCTTGGTGCCGCTGGCCATCGACGCCGACGTGTCGACCAGCAGGCGGACCGTGAGGTCGTCCTCGGCCTCGAACAGGCGCACCAGCAACTGGTCGAGGCGGGCCAGGGCCTGGTAGTCGATGCGGCGGAAGTCGTCGCCCGGCGCGTACTCGCGGTACTCGGCGAAGTCGAGGGTGGTGCCGCGGAGGGGAGAGCGATGCTCGGCCGCCAGGCGCCCGGCCAGGCGGCGCCGGGTGGCGAGCTGGAGCCGCTCGAGTCGGGCCAGGAACGCCGGATCGAGGAGCGTCACCCGCGAACCGCCGCTGCCTCGGTCAAGGTGCGCCTCGAAGACCGGTCTTGGGGCTGGGCACCGCATCGAGGACCGCGTCGACCAGTTGGTCGGCGGTCACGCCGTCGGCCACCGCCTCGTAGCCCAGAACCAGCCGGTGGCGCAGCGCGCCGTGGGCCACGGACCGCACGTCGTCGGCGGCCACCGACGGCCGGCCGTCGAGCAGCGCGGTGGCCTTGGCCGCCAGGATCAGCGCCTGCGCGCCCCGGGGGCTGGCGCCGAAGCGCACGTAGTGGCGCACTCCCTCCGGCGCCGTCTCGTGGGTCGGATGGGTGGCGATCACCAGGTCGACGGCGTGCTCGACCAGGTGGCTCGGCACCGGCACCTGCCGGGTCAGCTCGATCATGGCGGCCAGCGCGGGCCCGTCGGCCACCGACTCCACGGCGGCGACCGCTGTGCCGGTCGTCCGCCCCACCACCTGCACGAGCTCCTCGGCGCTGGGGAACGGCACCAGGGCCTTGAGCAGGAACCGGTCGAGCTGCGCCTCGGGCAACGGGTAGGTCCCCTCCATCTCCAGCGGGTTCTGCGTGGCCATCACCAGGAACGGCCGCGGCAGCGGGCGGGTGGCGCCCGCCACCGTCACGGCCTGCTCCTGCATGGCCTCCAGCAGCGCCGACTGGGTCTTGGGCGTGGCCCGGTTGACCTCGTCGGCCAGGACCAGGCTGGCGAACACGGGTCCTGGGCGAAAGCGGAACTCGCGCCCGCCGTCGGGCCGCTGCTCCAGTACCTGGGTACCGACGATGTCGGCCGGCATGAGGTCGGGCGTGAACTGGATGCGGTTGAACTCGAGATCGACGGCCTGGGACAGCGTCTTGAGCAGCATGGTCTTGCCCAGGCCGGGCACGCCCTCGAGCAGCGCGTGGCCCTCGCACAGCAGGCAGACGAGCACGGTCCGCACCAGGGCTCGCTGGCCCACGATGATGCGGCCGATCTGGCCCTCGATGGCGGCGGTCAGCTCCGCGTACCGCTCGGGGGTCATGGTGGTCGCGGAGGCGGAAACGGTACTCACGGGGTGATCACTCCTCTCGGTCCTGCTGTCCAGGTCATAGGCCAGCCGTGCTCTCGAAGTAGGCCTGGATCACATCGCGCAGCGTCGGCGGCAGGTCGCTGCGCTCGAGGGCCGCCACTATGGCGTCGCGGTAGCTCTGGGGCAGTTCGCTCAGCGGCACGCGGCTGCCGCCCCGACCCGTCGGGCCGTTGCCTTGCCCGACCGTCTCTCCCGGCTCGCCCGGGCCCGATCCGCCGGCCTCGAGCTTGTCGCCCTCGCTGTAACCGGGCACGTAGACACTGGCATCGGCCCCCTGCTCGTCGGCGGGCGCCGGGCCGTTGCCGGCGCCGTTGGCGTTGTCGCTGGGCCGGCCCTGCCCGCCCCGGCCCGAACCAGTGCCGCCCGACGACCCGGCCACGTTGCCCGACGGGTTACCGCCGCCCTGGCCGCCTTGCCCACCTTGGCCCTGGCCGCCCTGCCCGGAGCCCTGCCCCTGACCGGACGCTTGGCCTTGACCGGTGCCGGAACCCTGCCCCTGCCCTTCGCCCTCGTCTTGGCCGCGCCCGTCGCCGCCGCCATCACCGTCCGACCCCGGGCGGCTGCTCAGGCGGCCGGCGGCCTCGGCCGCGGCACGTGCCGCCGCGCTCGTCGCCTCCGCCGTCGCCACGTCGTCGGCCCCGGCGGCCTGGGCGGCCGCCGCCTCGCCCAGGGCCGCCCGAGCCCCGGCCAGGTCGCCGGCACTCAGAGCCGCCGCGGCGTCCTCCAGGGCGTCGGCGGCCTCGGGGTTGCCGACCGCCTGGGCCTCGGCCAACTGGGAGAGCCGCTCGGTCAGCGCCGCCCGATCCTCTGGTGACAGACCCGCCAGCGCCTCCGCCAGCTGCTCCAACTGCTCGGCGGCCAGGGCCGCCGCCGTGCCGGGCAGCGGCTGGGACTCCAGGCTGCGCTGCAGGCCAGTGACCGCCGGTTTGCGGGCCAGCAGGTCGGGCGGGACGCTCGCCTGCAGGTCGGCCTGCGCCTGGGCCAGCTCCTGCAAACCCTCGTCGAGCGACCCCGCGTCCTCAAGGTCGTCGGCGAGCTCGCGAAGCTTCTCGGCCGCCGCCCGCTCGGCCTCGCCGGCGCCCGGCGTTTCAGCCAGCGCGTCGGACGCTTCCCGCAGCTGCTCGGCCTCGGCGTCGAGCGTCGCCTGCTCGGCTGCGCGCTGGCGGCGCACCTCGTCCTGGGGGTTGGGCAGCCACGCCAGCCCGAAGGCCCCGGCCGCCAGGGCGGCGACCACCAGCAGCCGGCGGCGCCGGGTCGGCAGTGGCACCGCGTCCCGCGCCCGGGTCCCGCTCGCCAAAGCGGCGGCCCGCCCCCGCACCCGCTCGGGCAGAACGCCTGGCGTGTCGGCAAGCTCCAGGGCCGCCGCGAACGCGTCCCCCGTCCGCAGCCCCCGGTCGGCAGCCCGGGCGGCCAACAGCGGCGGGATGCGCACGACCAGCGCCAGCAGCGCCACGCCCAGCGCCACCAGCCCGGCGATGAGGAGGGCGGCCGGCTCGGGCCAGGACCAGGGACGCATCCGCCCCGCGAGGACCAGGGCCAGCGCCGCCAGCGCCACCGCCGGCGCCAGCCACTGGGCGGTGGCGATTGCCCAGGCCCAGCGCAACCGGCGGCGCACGGCGTCGAGAAGCTCCTGCACGGGCACGATCGCCGCCCTAGCGTTCCGTCGCCGTCGCCGTCGGCGTCCGCAGCCGCCGGGCCCCGGCGGCCACGGCGAGCACCGACAGCCCCGCCAGTATCAGCGCCGAGATGGGCCAGAACGAGCTGAACGTGCTCGACTCGAAGATCGGATTGCCGAACTCGTCGACCCCGACGATGTCCCGACCACCCTCCTCGGCGAAAACGACGTCGTCACCGGCCCGCACATCCCGGGCCTCGTCCCGCGCCAGCCAGTCGTGAATGGGATCGAACGGCGACGACGTCGTGCCGAAGGCGTCGTTGTCGCCTCCCACCACGTCGGCCACCATCACGAACGGGTTGGGGTAGAGGATCCACTCGGGCGGGTTGGCGTCGTCGGTCCCCCGGGAGGTGTCGATCAGCCCGGCGGCAGCGAAGGCCAGGATCGTCCCCAACGTGAGGGCGATGACGAGCCCGTAGGCCAGCACGGTGGCCGCCTGCACGCGGCGACAGAAGGCCGAGATGCACGCCGTCATGCAGGCGACGATCACGCCGGTGAAAGCCACCATGGCCACACCGCCCAGCACCTGTGGGATCGTCACCCCGCCGATGAGGTAGCTCACCGACAGCAGCGGCACGGTCGCCACCAGCAGCAGGAGTAGGAAGGCCAGCGATGCGCCGATCTTGCCGAGCAGCAGAGACACCGGCCGCAGCAGGGTGATCTGCAGCGGGACCAGCGTTTGGCGCTCGCGCTCGCCGGCGATGGCACCGGAGGTCTGCCCCGGCACGAGGAACAGCACCAGCAACAGCATGAAGAACAACAGCCACTCGAAGATGCCCCGCCCGACCGAGGCGATCTGGGTGGCCACCGGGGCGCCGAACGAGCTGGCCGAGGTGCCGCGGTTGGTCTGATAGACGAGGTAGAGGATGCCCGCCAGCACGCCCAGGTAGATCGTCAGCACGATGAACGTGCGGCGGCCCCGCATGCGCTCGACCAGCTCTCGCCGCAGGACGGGGTTGACGGTCACGTTGATCGCCATCTATTGCACCTCGCCCGTGGTGATGGTCATGAACAGGTCCTCCAGCCCGTGGCCGACCTCGGTGAACTCGAGCACCGGCTCGCCCTCGGCCACCAGCCGACGCAGCAGCTCGGCCTGCTCTGCGTCGTCGGCAACCCCGAACGTGCGCTCCTGACCCCCGACCAGGCGCACGCGAATCTGTCGCTTCTGGCCGATCTGGTCGCGGATCTGGCCCGGGGTCCCCGAGGCCAGCAGCTGGCCCTTCTCCATGATCGCCACGTCGGTGCACATCTCGGTCAGCTCGGCGAGGATGTGGCTCGACACGACGATCGTCTTGCCCATCTCCCGAAGCTCGACCAGCAGGTTGCGCAGCTCTACCCGCGCCCGGGGGTCGAGCCCGGACGCCGGCTCGTCGAGCACCAACACCTCAGGGTCGTGCACCAGGGCCCGGGCCAGCGACAGCCGCTGCTTCATGCCCCGCGACAGCGAGTTCACCATGGCGTCGCGCTTGGTCGTGAGGTCGACCAGCTCCAGCAGCGCGTCGATGGTCGGCTTCCAGCGGCTCTTCGATATGCGGTAGGAAGCCGCGAAGAACTGGAGGTACTCGTCGACCCGCAGCCCGTCGTAGACGCCGAGAATGTCGGGCATGTAGCCCAGCCGCTTGCGCACCTCTCGGGGCTGGCGCACCGGGTCGAAGCCGAGGATCGCCACAGACCCGGCGGTGGGCAGCAGCAGCGAGGCGAGGATGGCGAAGGTCGTGGTCTTGCCGGCCCCGTTGGGCCCGATGAGCCCGAACACCGATCCCTTGGGGACGTCGAGCGTGAGGTCGCGCACCGCGAACAGCTCGCCGTACCGCTTGGTGAGCCCCCGGATGCTGACGGCGGCGTCGCCGTGGCCGTCGACGGCGGCCGCCGGCACGATCGTCGCCGTGACGTCGAGGGTCGCCGGGCTCTCGGGTTGGGTCATGGTCCCTCCCGTTCGTAGATGACCAGGTCTCGCCCCGAGGGGGGTACGGCGTTGGTGGGCGCGGTGATCCGGACGTAGACGGCACCGCCGACCACCGCCGCGGGTGGCACGGGGTGCTCCCCCTGGCCGAGGTCCGCCGCATCGATCGGCACCCAACCCTGGGGCGTCCAGAAGTCGAACGTCAGGAACAAGCGAGCCGGGTTGACGACCAGGCGCTCGAGGTCGATCGGCCGGTCGCCCACCCGGTCGGGCAGGTCGAAGCTCTGGATGAACCCGATGGGATTGGTGCCGACCGCCTCGGGTGTCGCGATGGGCGGCTGGGTGACCGGTCCCCGCACGATCGACTTCACCGACGCCGTGTCGGTGAGCCGGCTGGCGGCGGGCACGGGCGTCGCCCGGGCGACGACCGCTGCGGTGGCGCGCTCGGCCTGTCCCCCGGTGGGCGTGGCGGGGGCCTCCAGCTCGTCGGTCCAGCCGGCGACCACGACCTGGCCGCTGGGGCGGTAGTTGGATCCGGTGCGGCGCAGCGTCTGCCCCCACGCCGACAGGACGACGGGCGGCTGGCGGTCATCCCCGTCCTCGTCATCCCCGTCGTCGCTCTCGGTGAGCCCCTCGGCCCTCAGAATCGCGGTGTTGTCGTCCACGACGACGTCGCCGACGCCACCGCCCTGCCCCTGGATGATCACGCGTCCGCCGCCGCCGCCGAACGGCATGCCGTCCGCCGGCCAGACATCGGCCTCGGGGACCGCGCCCCACTCGAAGCGGGTGGCGTCCTCGATGCGGAAGTCCTTGGCCTCGCCGGGGCCGAGGGTGCCGATCTCGACGGCCGTGGCCCGGCCGGTGAACGCCGCCACCGATTCGAACGTCACGTCCAGCCGGTTGCGCACCGTCCCGGCGATCTCGCCGTCGGTCGCCGAGGTGGCCGTGACCTCGAGCGCGCCCGCCAGCCCCGTCGCCGGGCCCTGGGCCTCGAGCAGGGCGAAGCCTCCGGGGCCGACGTCCTGGACGAGCCGGCTCTCGTCGCCGTTCGTGGTCAGCCCCACGTTGCCGCCGCCCGACGGGTCGATGGGATTGCCCATCGGGTCGAACGCCACGCCGACGTCACCGAGCTCGTCGAAGGCGGGCCGACCGGTCCACCCGGCCGGCAGCTCCACGCCGACATCTCCGCCCCGAGAGCTGGGCACCAGCGACCAGGTGGTGGCGATCGCGCCGCCGGGGCCGACCTCGTAGACGGTCACCTGGGCGGCCTCGGCAGCGTTGCGCAGCGACGAGCCGGTGGCGAACACGAAGCCGGTGGAGGCCACGGCCAGCACCGGCAGGCCGGCCCATGCCAGCTCGCGCCGGCGCAGCCTGCGCACCACGACATACGCGACGGGCCCCATCACGAGCACGTAGACGCCGAGCAACAGTCCGAGCCGACGGCCCTCGGGGAGCCTGATGCCGGCGTCGTCGCCCAGCGTCGCCACCATCGGCTGGCTGACGAAGCCACCGACGTCGCTGGCGATGATCTCCTCCTCGAAGGTCGACCGGGTGGGGCTGGGTGCCAGCGACCGCTGCCAGTCGTCGCCCGGCGCGCGCACCTGCCCGAGGCCGGCCCGCTGGGCGCCGCCCGGTGGGGGCCGCCACTCGGCGGGGAGGGCTTCGGCCGCCGCCGGGTCGTCCCGCAGCACCAGCTGACCACCGCCGTTGACCCAGGTGACGAGCGTCTGCTGGGTGGTCGTGTCGAGGGCGGCCAGCTCCCCGGCCGAGGCCACCATCTGATCGAGGGGTTCGAGCGCCAGCGGGCCGGCGGCGAGCAGCTCGGGATCGATGGGCACCAGCCGGGCGACGCCCGCGTCGACCACCAGCGGCACCGTGCCGGGCAGCGAGCCCGCAGGCCCGGCCGCCTCGGGTAGCACGCCCACCAGCTCCTGGCCCACGTCGACCTGGACCTCGCCGACCGCCTCGGTCGAGGCACCCGACCCGGACAGCCGCACCCGGACGTTGCCGCCGGGATCCCCGGTCGCGGGCGGCGCCAGCAGGGTGAACCGGGCCGTGCTGCCACCGGTGACTTCGACGGACCGCTCCACAAACGTGACGCCGCTTCCGGCCACCCCCGGCACCTCGAGCCGCAGCACGCCGTCGATCAGGCGGTCGGTGGTGACCGTGACGGTGACCGGAAAGGCGCGGCCGGGGACCGCATACCCGCCGATCCCCGCCTCGACGCTCAGGGTGACGCCGTCGGCGCCGTCCTCTTGGACCGGGCCCACGCCGGCGGCATGCGCAGCACCGCCGGCCGCGGCGACGCAGGCCGCGGCGACACCGACGAGCCCCTTGGCCACCGCCCGACGCCATAGAGTGAACCTCACTGCGCGCCCCGCAGCGTCAGGTCGGTCCACACCGCGCCATCGGCGATGACCCCCACCCGCACGTACACGACGCCGTTGCGCACGACCCCAGCGGGGAGCGCGCCCACGACGCGGGCGCCAGGATCGAACGGATCGCCCACGATGGGCGGCGGCTCTCCCGGCTGGGGTTGCTCGCCTCCGCCACCGGCGGGCACCGTGGTGGCAACCTGCGGCGCAGGCAAGGACCGGCCGATCTCAACCCGTGCCTGGGTCCCGTCGCTCTTGAGCACCACCGTGCCGTCGCCAGGGACGACCTCGGGCGCCGCCGCCTCGCCCCCGCCGGCGTCGAACCCCTCCGCCTGGCCGGCCAGAAGCGCGTCGAGCGTCACCGGGACCCAGCGGTCGCCGACCCACGCCTCGGCGTGGCGCAGCATGCCCGGTCCCTCCAACACCAGCGACGTGCCAGGGGCGGCGCCGGCCGGCAGCGCGAACCGCACCACACCGGCGCTCGGCGGACCGAATTCGGCGATCGCCTCGTCGCTGAACTCGGCCCGCGTCGATCTCGGGCCCCGCACGATGTCGCGCCGCACCGCGTCGGCCGGGACCGCACCGACGGCGGCGGCCACGGGAGCCCGGGCCGTGACCGCCGTGCGGCCGCCCTCGATGGGACCGCCGGCGTCGACCGGTGGCGTCCACGCCCGCGTCCAACCGGCCACGACCACCTCGCCGGTGCGGTAGGCGTCGGCCCGGAGGCTCAGCTGCTCGCTCCATAGCGAGAAGTTCACGACCGAGTCGCTGTCCGCCCGCCCGTCGTCCCAGCCGATGACGTCGAGCCATGGAGTCTCCACCGGTCCCCACGGGTCCATCGCGCGACCCTCGCCGGGTGCCAGGTCCCACTCGACCTCGGCACCCGGCTCGACCCGCCCGACCGCAACGGTGCGGCGCCCCACGAACACGACCGTCTCGTCGAGTCTGAGCTCGGTGCCGTTGCGCACGGCGCCCGACAGCGACCCGTCGGCGGCCGCCGTGGCGGTCACCTCGAGCCCGTCGACAGCATCGGCCCCGTCGAGCCCGTCGCCCGGGCCCCAGCCGCTCACGACGCCGAAGCCACCGGCCTCCAGTGGGAGGTGCGCCAAGGGCTGGCCGCCCTCGGTCGTCACGTCCGTCCGCGGCTGACCGGCCAACCCGGGGTCGCCGAACATCGGATTGACCTGGTAGCTCGAGGCCTGCCAGCCCTCGGGGAAGCGCGCCTCCCCATCGGCGCCGTTGCGGGAGACCAGGCCCACATGTGTGCTGATCCGCACGCCGGCGGGCCCCGTCTCGATCACGCTGGCGTGGGCGGCGCGGCTGCCCCGGCGCAGCTCGCCTCCGGCGACGAACGCCACCGCGGCGAACAGCACGGCCAGCGCCGGCAGCGCCGCCCACGTCCAGTGCGATCGTCCCAGCCGGCGCAGTACCAGAAACACCAGCGGGCCGGCCAGCACCACGTAGACGACCAGGAACACCACCAGCCACCCCACCTCGGGCACGCGCAGCCCACCGTCGCGGGCCACGGAATCGGGCAGGCTCTCAGTGGCGAAGAACCCGCCGGAGGTGAGGTCCATCACGTTGGTGAGCGGCGTGGGCTCCACTACCTCCGACCAGCGCCCGGCGGCTGCGGCCCCGTCCGACAGCCGGATCTCACCCCGACCGGCGCCGACCCGACCGGCCTCGCCGGGCTGCCATGTATCGGGCAGCCCGGCGATCGCGGTGCCCGGCGGCGCGTCGACGACCATGAAGCCGCCGTCGGCCACCCAGTCGAGCAGATTGGCGCGACCCGGGGCGCTGAGGGCGCTCATGCCGTCGGCGGGTCCCACGATCGTGCCCAGGCCTCCGAGGATCCCGGGCGTCGTCAGCTCCATTTCGTCGAGCTGCTCGAAGCGGGCGGTGCCGACGTCCACTGCCAGCGGCGTCACGCCGGGAGGCAGCTCGGCGAGCCCCGGCAGCAACCCGACCAGCTCGACGTCGTCGACGCGGGTCACGTCCGCCTCGCCGCGGGCGTCGTCCTCGCCTGCGAGGCTGGCGGTGATCGTCCCGGGATTGCCGTCCACAGGCATGGGCAGCGCCACCACGAACTGCTTGGTCGTCCCGCCCGGCACCTCGACCGGCAGGGTCAGGCTCTGACCGTTGACCCGTCCCATGGATACATGGAGCGAACCGCTCACCAGCCGGTCCGCGGTGACGTGGACCCGGACCGGCATCGGGCGGCCGGCAACGTAGTGCCCACCGGCCCAGCCAGCCTCGACCTCGAGCCGGGCGGCCGCCGCGGCCGGTGCAGCCGTGGCGACGAGCCCGATCGGTCCCGCGAGGCAAACCGCTGCCGCGGGTGCCAGGGCGCGCCGCCAGCGCCATCGGGGCGGGGCGCGCCGCCAGCGCCATCGGGGCGGGGCGCGCCACGGGGCCATCGCTGATTCGACGCTCGACCGGCCCCCCTGGTTCCCCCTTCGGGCCACCGCCCCGGCC
>OBLS010000472.1_pt1 | contig 14477 bp, 10 predicted proteins | sample 1519901 | NCBI WGS metagenome assembly OBLS01 (sample SAMEA3113585, study PRJEB22503) | soil metagenome | reverse complement strand
CTCCATAGGCGCTCTCCTTCGCAAGACAAGAGAACTGAATCGTGCGGGAGTTATTGCTTCAAATCATTCACCTGCGATAGACTACGATAGGCTGTTAGAAAGAATGAATTCTACGTTATCAAGACTATCTTCAGGAATCGGATTATTACTAAAGAAGAACAATGTGGAAATTATTAACGGCAGAGCGAGGATAAGTTCAAAAAACTGCGTCGAGGTTGATGGGAAGAAAAAGTTCGATACAAGAACCATAGTTATAGCGAGCGGCAGCCATCCTGTCTGTATTCCAGGTTATAGTTTTAATGAAAAAATACTTTCAACTTCAACTATACTCAAACAAAGGCTGTCTCCGTGCTCAATAGCTATAGTAGGGGGTGGATACAGTGGTTGCGAGTTTGCTGCAATTCTTAACGCGTTTGGTTACGACGTTACTTTGATTGAGGAACAGCAAAATTTAATTCCGCAGCACACAAGCGAGATTGGCGAAACTGTCGCTAAATATCTAAGGCTAGACGGAGTGAATGTGGTTACCGGTCAACGCCTAAGACGTATCGGCGATAGTTGTAATTGTGTCTTCACAGAGCATCAGAGGATTGACGTTGACCAAATATTAGTTTGCACGGGGAGAATGCCCAACATAGATTCAGATGAATTAGACAAAGTGGGCGTAAAACATGATCTGAGCAACGGAATTGTCATAAATGACCGGACTTTAACAACAACTGATAATATTTATGCAATAGGAGATATAACTGGAAAATTCGAAGTGGCGCACGTGGCATCAAAGCAGGGTGAAGTAGCAGCATGTAATATTATGGGAAGAGATGCACGAATGGACTATCGTCACATTCCAGTCTGTATTTTTACATACCCCGAGGTTGCGCTTATAGGAGATCTTGATGGAAGGAGACAGAATTTAGAATCCCAATTTGCTGCTAGCGCAAAAGCAAATTGCTTAATGGAAACAAGGGGATCACTAAGGGTCTTTCAGGATAAAGGGCTGATAGTGGGTGCTTATATTATAGGTCCACATGCAGGTGAACTCATTGCCGAAGCTACACTAGCCATCCAGATGGGACTAAAGGTTAGCGATATAACTGAAACCATCCATGCTCACCCCACTCTGAACGAATCTTATGTCGATGCAGCTACTAATCGCACTAAATTGATCAGAAAAAATACCTGATTTGCTCGATTCGAAAATCCTTGCGAAACGAAATTTATACTCTGCTTCATTATAGTACTTTCTTCGCTGTCATGGATATTGTTGAAAAATCATAAAGATATCTCAGATTTGTCGAGTCTAGTAATCTGTCCAATCCTAAATTAATAATCAGCCCTCTAGCCTCTGTAGAATTAAAAAATGGACCAAGATCGAAAACATGGATACAAGTCCGTCCTGATGAACAAAAAAGCCATGATCATAGCAGCCGCCGCGATAGTGTAGGTAGTACTGTGATTTAGAGGGATTGGGAGATTAGACTAGGATATATTGTTGTGCAGTTTGTTGAACTTTGATAGTCTGCTTTTTGGTTGCGAGGAATCAAATAAATAAGCCATTACTATTCTTGGCTAAATGACAACGGTGGGTTAGTCGGTTATCAATAGAAATATCAGTAACGCTATTAATGCTGAATTACAAATAGTGCATGTCTCATTCCTTAAATCTTTGACAGTATTCTTCAAGCAACACGCACTTCCTTTAGGAGAATTTTCTTTCACAAGAGCGGAGAAGACTTTCTTGATTCTGCCTTTAATCTTTCTATTGCAGATTGATACCTTGGGGTCATTGGCGCAGTCTTCTAATACCACCGCAGATCAACTATTGGAGAAAGGCGAGTCTCTTTATCTACAAGGTGACCTTGCCGATGCTATTCGATACTATAACGAGGTGCTGACTATAGAACCTAACAACACCGGGGCAATTTACGATAAAGGGCTTGCACTTGATGTACTTGGAAAGCACGAAGATGCTATAGTTCACTACGACATGCTACTATCTGTTGAACCTGACAACATCAATGCTCTAGTTAATAAGGGCGCAGCTTTAGCGGACTTGGGAAACTATCAGGAATCTATCGAATACTTTGATAAAGTGTTGAGTATCGATCCGAATAACGTGTTGGCGGGAGAAAACAAGAAACTAGCAACCTCTTTGATGAACAATAGTACAACAGCCTCGTAGAGGCGTCCGATAACGGTATGTAAATGAATTTTTGCCATCCCCATTTTGCTATTAATTTATCCTTCTGAAGGAACATTAGCCACCTAAAATTCGACCGATGTCCATTGAATTAAAAGCATCATCTTCATCCTGATGCTACATTTTAACCTAATTCGATGAGCGAAAGAGTACAGTAGATGAAGTAAGTGAATGTACGTGAATGTTCTCCTCCAAAGTATGCGAACTCATGATAGACCTATCAAATCGACAAAAGTACGAATAGGGAAGTGCACAAGGACCTGTCAATTGATACAGCTAATATTGGTTTCATTGAAAGGATCGCAAACGATCCTGATCGCCAGTTAATGTAGGGGGGGTGTAGGAGATAGTAACAGCTAAGTCTTCCAGGGGAATTCAAGATTGCAGGTCAGCACAAAACAGACTATTGGAAGGGAATCCCACTAATTGTACCTCTGGCTCTAATGGAAACGGAAACCATGGTTAAAGATATGTGAAATCTGCGTCTTGTTCTTTCCATAGTCTAAGTCTGTTATGTAGCCAAGGATAGAAATTATAGTTCTCATCAAAATGCTTCTTAACGATATTCATCACTTTAGGAGAGACCTGGCCTGGTTCGCCGTATATCTTTTTCTTTCTATTGTTGCTGTAAAGAGGGATTTTATCATTGTCTACTAACCTCACTATCTCTACAATCCACTTCGGATTTACCGGAGGAGCAAGAACATTTCCCTGCGCTTCAAATATCGTCTCCGGTCTATCTGTGTTGAGCCTCACTGTCACTGAATTTACTCCAGGAAAATATAGTAGCTCTTCTTGCATTGAACCTGAATCAGTAAGTTCCAACCAGCATCGTCCACTATCTAGAAATTCTATGACATGGCCATATTCCTTCCATAGAGGAGTTTGAACAAAAGAACGTGGATATTCTCGCTGAAGGGTGTCCAGTGTATCAGTTAGACCATATTTGTCAAGGGCATGCTGCGTAGCCGTAAGCTTGATCAGAACAACTCTATAACCTGCCTTGACCAATTCAATCAAGCTCTTAACTATAACGGAGAATCTAGAGGGAGTGAGATTTTCTCTCCGATGAATATCAACTCTTATCCATTCCTTGCGTGCTATTGTTGTTGTTGTTGTTGAGCCACCGCTCGAAGGCTGTGTTGGAGGCAACTCAGATACCAACTCTGGATATAAATTAAATATACTTGACTGTGGTTTGCTTCTCCGTTTCATTTCAATTGCATCTACCACTGAGTTTCCGACTACATAGATCAACTCCTCCGGATAACCTTCTCTAATAAGGTTCTCTTGGTTCAACAAGGTCGGAGCAAAAAAGAATTGTGTTCCTGCTGAACAGATCCATGTATCAACTTGTTCCGGAAATGGCTCATCCCGTGCGACGAACCAAGATTTTCTGTCAAATTGCGAACTGACAAAGTTATCGACTTGGATTCTATCTGGCTCACTTCGACTAAGGTTTCTCACGAACTTAGGACTCATCGAACGAAGGCCGGCCTCGTTTTGGGCAACCTTTTGACCAAGCCCAAAGAGCCATGACAGTGGTGTGATGCCAGCCACAAGTGTGTCGCCATGGACGACTGGAAGCAAAGTGTGGCCAGGAAACTTTTCTTTGAATATTTTGCCAAAGATAGCAAATTTCAGCAATAATTCGCTTGCCTTTTCCATCAGATTCCCTCTAACTTGCAGGTTACAGGCTACTGACTCTTGGATATTGAATTCTTGCATACCGTAACCCAGAGTATCGTCGAAATGTTGACCGGTATCTATAACAAAAGATGGGATACGGCATTTCATAGCTTCCACTACAAGCGGAGCTTGCTTATAGAAATCAGGTTTAGTACCAGTCACTATTGCTAGTATAGGATAACTGGTACCTCTCTCCCCAGCTACATCTAATGCCCTCCCTATCGAATCATGATTTATAGCAAGAGGAAGGTAATTAGTAAAAACATTCCGATACTCGTACTTGTCTTTCATTATCCCAACTTATCGTCACTGCACCTGCAATTTAGTCTTTTTTTAAATAACTACAATGTTTATTCCTTGATAATTAGCTATTCTAGGGTCGGCTTTTATTTTAAACTCATTCAGACAGATATATCAGAGTGCAGGTGCCTATACCAGCTTAATCTTTTCATCAAGCTCGCTAGGGCTGCACTAATACATCAAAGAATGATATCAGGCTTGGGAATCCATACATACACAACACAGTGAACTACTGGACCGATTCGCGGAAACCCACTGTCTCCAATTTAGCTTCGGACTCAAAGGCAGGACGATATCATCCTTGAAACGTTTAATAGGGCAGATTTCCTATATCTCGTATATTTGGTAACAGAGTCCCAAATTTTGAATTGTATCTCAGATGATAAAAGTAGGGAAATGCTATCGGTAGTTAAGGAAGGACAAACACTTTCTATTGCTGCTTTGCACTTGACAAGAAAACAGTTCTACTCCCGGCTCCATGCATTGATAACTTGTAATCTTATTGGCAAGATAAACGGTAAATATCATTTAACCTCATTTGGAACGGTAGTCTTTGACTGGCACCTTGTCTTGTTACAAGCTATATCAGAAGAGTATTGGAAATTAAAGGCGCTAGATGTCCTGGATACGTCAGGAATTCCTTCTTCGGAGCGAAGTAAGATAATGGAATCACTTGTGAAGGATGAAAAGTTAAGACAATTTATCAAAGCATAACTGATCATATCTGCAGAAATAAACAAATGAATTCTCCTTAACAGAACAGTACAAGTCCCCCATAACGACCTGAATAGTCCTTCCCCTTGAGCTTGAGCTACGGAGGGGAAAGGATGAAATTACACAATATATGATAGTTCCCGTATTGAAGTTAAAGTAAGAAAGGCGACTAGTTCCGACAAATCGAAGGTCTTAGAATTCTGCAAAAATACTTTTCAGTGGGGAGACTACATTCATGAAGTGTGGGATACTTGGCATTCGGATCCCAACGGCGTCCTACTGGTCGCAGAAGTAAAACCAAGCTACCCTGATCCTAACAAAGGAGATTTGAATAAGGCAGTTGTTTCTCGAAATACCAAAAGTAGATATCTTAATAGGAGTAAAGTTATAGGGGTGGCGCATGCCTGTGTATGTCCAACGAGGAAACAGTTATGGATTGAGGGAATCAGGATAAATTCCAAGTATCGACGTATGGGAATTGCATCGAAGCTCATAGATCGAATGATAGAATATGGGAGAGAATTTGATAGTAATATCAGAGAGGTAGCTGCGATAACAGCTAAAGCCAACACTGCATCAAGATCAATGTTGGAGAAGAATAAATTCCGAAAGAGAGCTAGATGGGAGTTTTACACAGGATTCAAAGAAGATAATAGCCATCAGACAATCATGCATAATTCAGCAATAAGTATGCAGGTTTTCGAATGCAATGAAAGTTATGTTCCTAATGTTCCTAATGATGATACTAATAATCCTTCTATAAACATGGATGTATCGTTCGCATCTATATGTGATATCGAGGAAATTATCGCCTTTTTATTGAGATCAAAGACCTTTAATTCTAGTGGTCGACGGTACGTTCAATCCTGGAAATGGTACGAGTTGAATTTGGAATACTCTAAAATCTCAGAACTACTAGCCAAAGAGAAAATAATAATAGTTAGAACCAGTGGCACTCAAGAAATTAGTGGCCTTGCAATTACAAATGATTATAGTCGTCAAATTAATAGTGTTGAAGAAATAAGAGGCGAGGACCATGGATGGAAACAGATTGCTAGTGAAGAAGATGCTTCAAGGTATGATAACGATGTCGATGACGATAATGATAATAGTTCGTTCCAGTTAGTTTATGTTGATGCTCCAACTTCGCCTTCCTTGAAGAATCTGTTGGTTTTTGTTTTGGATTGGGTCATTTCATCATGTAAATTTGATAAAATTCAGCTATTTGTGCCAGTTCGGATGTATCACGAAGGTTCTGGTTTCTATGAAGTTACCGATATACTAACAAAATTTGGTTTTTCTAAATCAGAAAGGTTCCTACTATATGTTAGAAATATGTAGGTGGCTATCATGTGGATAATTTTGGCTGCCCCTTTGCGGGTAGGGTATTATTGTTGTCGTCCACCAGTTCGTAAGTAGAACTGCTAAATTCGTACGCACGATTTGCTAGATTCAGAAAGCATTGCAGATTAACAATTGGCAGAGCATCATAAACATTGCCGTGTCCGCAATCCATTAATTTGATAGACTAATTGGGCTGGCTAAAACTATAAAAATGCCTGGAGTGGCCAAAAAGTATGCCGGTAAACAAGAACTGGAACGAACGATCATTTGCACTGTGTCTGGTACTCTATATCTTTATTTCTATCGTGGTCGCGGCCTTAGCGCTGGATATCTCTTTCTCAGTTGGAGAAGATGCCCTTTCATCATCATCATCATCATCGACAACAAACATGACTACTATTGATGGTATAAGGTGTGATACAGTAGAATTTACCAAGTTCCATATTCACGCACATCTTGATATTCTTGTCGATAGTAAACAGTTCATTTTGCCCTCGCAAATCGGCATCGATCCCGAAGGTCGATGTCTTTATTGGTTACATACACACGACGATAGCGGAATTATTCATATTGAATCTCCTACTGAGAGGGAATTTACTGTTGGAAACTTTATTGAAATCTGGGAAATGACTCTCGGCAACACTTAATTATTTAACAGAAACCTCAATGAAACAAATGGCATCATAAGCGCCTACGTAAATGGCGTAAAGGTCCCATCAAGCACCGACTTTAGAAACATCGGTATCAAAGCTCATGATGAGATTGCCTTAGTTATTGGGCCTATTCAAGCCGACAAAATACCTTCGGCATATCAATTCCAAGAAGGATTATGACACTTCTGAATCCTATGCATCGGAGAGCTGACTTAGGTGGAATGATAATCAAATAAGGGGAGACAATCCCAGTGATCTTTGATTCAGAAGGAAAACATGCGTTACATAGACAAGATCATCCTACCAATTGCTGCTCCATCTCGCGACGGTTGGCTGTTATAACCACGGGATATTCCAATTGAGGGAATTGTATCATATCCTTAGGGGGAATATATCTGGGGATATCACACTATAGCGCAATATAACACGTTGTTACTACAATATATTTATTCCAGCCTACCAAACCCATAAAACGAGACCATGGCTAAGAAATGTGGACTCCTTAATAGATATTAGATCGGAATTAGTTCTATGGTTGGCCACGAAGGTCCAGCGTTAGCGAATTATTCGATAAAGCATCTTTCAGAGGGCATAAAGACGGGAAAGATATTGCCAACTGAATTAATAGAAGTATCGCTTGACAGGATCAAAATGATGAATTCGAGCCTTAATGCCTTTATTACCGTAATAAGAGAGGACAAATTATACAAGCAGGCTCAAATTGCTGAGAACGAAATCCGTATTGGGAAGTACCGAGGCCCTTTACACGGTATACCATTTTCGGTTAAAGATATCATTTATGTGAGCGGTATTAGATGTACCGCAGGCTCAAAAATACTGTATGACTTCGTGCCCAAGTGGACCGCAACTGTTGTGCAACGTTTGAAAAAAGCCGGCGGTATTCTCATCGGTACAAACAATATGAACGAATTTGCATCAGGGATTACTGGCATAAATCCTTTTTACGGAACCTCCAAAAATCCGTGGGACACGTCGAGGATTTCAGGTGGATCTAGCGGAGGATCTGCGGTTGCTGTCGCAACAGGTATGGCTTTTCTTTCGATAGGAACTGACACAGGGGGCTCCGTTAGAGTTCCTGCATCATTGTGCGGTGCTGTTGGACTGAAACCTACTTTCGGTAGTATTAGCATGAGTAACATTTTTCCGCTGGCCCCCACTCTAGATCATGTTGGTTGTATCACAAGAAGCGTATGGGACGCAGCTGCGGTGATGGAGTATGTGACAGGTTGGAATACATCAAATGGTCAATCAGTCGCAAACAAAGGTAGCCCTTCTTATACTAAAATGATAGAGAAACCCCTTCTTAAGGGGCCTAGAATCGGAGTTCTCAAGGAATATTTCTGTGATAATATTCATCCTGAAATAGCCGTTTTATTTTTTAAATTCATCGAGTTCTTACGGTCCATGAAGTGCGTAGTTATAGATGAACTTGATTTGCACAATATAGAAAAATACTATACCTCCTGGCGAAATATTAGACTTGCAGAGGCTACAAATATACATTTAGAATGGCTTAAAACTAGAGCAGATGAATATAGCGCAGAGGTTAGAGAGATGTTGCTGCAAGGTAAAAGAATATCAGCCGTCAATTATTTGCAATCCCTCAGAGCGGCGCATGAAATAAAAAATGAGATACTGGCATTATTTTCAAACCAAAGGATTGAGGCCATTGTCGTTCCTACAACTATTGTAGCTGCCCCCAGAATCAACGATACTGCTGTTAACACTAGAGACAGCGTCGTAGTAGAAACTCGCCAAGCCTTACTACAAAATACAATAGTGTTCAATAGCACTGGCCTACCTGCAATTAGCATCCCAATTGGTCGAACCAAGGAGAATTTGCCGGTAGGAGCACAAATAGTCGGGCTCCCATTTGGGGAAGAGATAATTCTTTCCATTGCATATTGTTATGAGCAATTGAATAACGGCAATATCGATATGGGTGGATGCGTTCCTTTAGAATAGCCTTGAGGCTGTATTTACTCAAATCTTTTAAGACAAGTATTCAAAAATGATAGGATTCAACCATACTTTTTTTGTCAAATTTCGGTTGGATAAGTCTGTCCAAAAGATTTTGCCGTTTATTCTAGATTCGTGACTTAGTTTTCCAAGAAATGCTGGTTGAGCCGAGCACTTATTGCGTATTAAGTTCCTATGCTAAATAAATAAAAAAGAGTAGGAGTGCTTAACACATACGGCCAGGCTTGCAATCGTTTGGATTGAAAATGTGATGTCGATCAAACCAGTTTTCATGGTGATGATAGTCAGCATGATGAGGATGTTTATGTGTCACGATATGTGTGTGATCTTTGTGAACGAACACTTGCGTATGTTCATCCAAGTTCCCGGCGTTTTCGTCGGTCGTCAGCTTGCCAAGTATATCCGATAACTCTCCTATAATAGCTGTCAATTGCATAGTTGTCAGTGTAGAGTTATCACCTCCTAAAAATTCCTTTGCTTGACCTAGGTTTGAAACTAGCTGGTCTATCACCGCAGTTTGGTTACCACCATCCATTTGGGCATTTGCAGTTTGTGAAGAGGTCCAAATGCCATGGGGCATAGTAGTTGTTGAGAACAGGAAAACCACTACCAGTACTCCACCCAGAATGAAATTATGGTTTTTCATAGTTGGCCTTCTAAATGCCAGAAGTAGTTTTTAAGGTATAATTTGCGGCTGGCCGTTACAACAACTGCTTACATCCATGGCCAATTCATAAATTGTATGCTGTCGTCAGCCTGGCTAGCAAATTATTCGAATCTAATTGGTAAGAAGAGAAATGGACTTGTTGTAAATGCCACTAGCTGGATAATTACGTTACCGCCAACTAGTAAATTAGTTCAAGGGTTATTCACCAATCTTTATCAATCATCTATTACTCTGACTTGTAACTTATCTACTAAAGACTGCTTCAATTTCCTATTCCCCCAAATCCTCAATACTATTACTTTTGACATTCGAATCTCTGAGCCGGACTTTCCATACATATGTACAGAGAATATCAATATAATAGGCCACAATAGACTGTAAGCGGACTGCAGGAAAAAATTGGCTACGACTAGAGATCAAATGACAAATCAACGGATTAGAAAACTACGGATTGTATTCTATCTCGTTGCTGGATTTCTTGTAGTAGAGGTGGTTTCCGGTATTCTAACGGGAAGCTTAGCGTTACTTGCTGATGCCGGCCACATGGTAGCTGATGCTGGGGGCTTGGCCCTTGCCCTTTTCGCGATTTCTTACTCCCGTAAGCCACCAACGCCTCAGAGAACATTTGGATTTTACAGATTGGAGATTCTTGCAGCGCTAGCCAATGGGGTTGTATTAGTATTGATTTCCTTGTACATTCTCTATGAAGCGTATTGGCGCATTATAGAACCTCGCCAAATCGATGTTCTTCCTATGTTGGTAGTTGCATGCACTGGACTAGTCGTGAATTTGATAGGAATATTGCTTCTTAAGGGACACTCGCACAATCTCCCTCTCAATTCAGTTGAAAGGGATGAACATAAGCCAAGCATAGATCAGGACCATCACAAACACGAAAAAGATGCTGACTTAAATATGCAGGGGGCCTATCTTGAGGTTCTCAGCGATACACTCGGATCGGTGGGTATAATTATTGCAGGAATTGTCATATATTTAAGCGGCTTTTATTTAGCTGATCCAATCATAAGCATTGTTCTCGCCCTCTTCATCTTCCCGAGGACTTGGAGACTACTAAATAAATCGCTTCATATTCTCATGGAAGGCGTTCCTGCCAACATATCACACGAGGAGGTCAAGAACGCAATCCTCAAAATTAAGGGTGTAACTGGTGTCTTTGAGTTACATATCTGGACAATTACCTCAGGTCTAAATGCATTATCAGCTCACGTAGTAGTGATAGACCCAAGTAAGTCATTGGAAGTGCTTCAAGAAATAAATTCATTGCTTGAAAAGAATTTTAAAATAGCACATGCCACAATCCAGATAGAAGGATATCATGGCCAAACCGGATCAATCTAGATACTGGATGGATAGATTCTGCTGAAAGTCGAAATTTATTCTTTATCTCTTTAAGGTAATTTTCTGGGGGATATACCTCTCTTAAATAAGACTGACTGAATTATCTTTTAATCCCCAGTCGCAGAGTGGTATGGGAGTATATGAGTATGGATGATAAAGGATTATAATAGCTATACCGATTTATCCGATTAAAAGTAGATGAACATGTTCGTCGTTTGCTTTCAACCAGTGACTATGCCAATAACGGGCCAACCAAATTCGCTAGATTGATTTGTGTAATCCTGCCTTATTTAATTTATTCAAGAAATTGCCCCCTCCCCCCCTCCCGTCCATGGTACCTTTGATATAAATATTGACAGATGATGCATCCATAGATGGACGATTGCCCTCCAGTCTGGAAGCTACCGTCTAGAGACTTGATCGATATAGAGAGGGAATTGAAACTATGAATAGTGATATTATTGATGTCAGAAAAACATATGATTACTTGAGAAAATGCCAGACCCATTTAGTACAATCTTCAGAGATTGCCACAGCGTGCGTCTGCCAAAATCTTTTCAAACTCGACTACCCGTTTGGAGCGACTAGAAGCGATAAAGACTACTTGGTCGCTAATACTGTTCATGACATAATGAGCTTGTGTTTGGGGGGACCAATTCTTGAAAATTGGGATAGTGGATTGGAGAATTATGAACAAATTGCCAAGAAAATAGTAAATGAATCATCTGAAATAGCAGATACTGTAATCAAGGATACACTAGAAGGAGCGAGTCGAGAAAATAGATTTGTCCCAGACGATTTTGAATTTCAAGTCAATAATATCTATAATGGTCTTATTATGGGAATGAGTAGGAGACTGATGAGGAAGTACGAAAGACCATCAAGGGTATTGGCCGAAGTTACAGTTACAAACATCAATGACCACCACGAAGGCAGGATTGACGCACTTTTAGAGTATCCTAATGGATATGGGTTGCTTGATTGGAAAAGTTATGATCTTGGCAAAGCTATTAGCGGCCGAGAGAAGTGGCAACTGATTGCCAATACTTTGCTTGCAAACTTCAGATATCGTGACAACGAAGACGATTGGACGGGGTACAATTTTTCATGTATTGTACATAATAGTGGAGTGTACTTCCCTAAAACAGAAACAATCAGAGATCAGGTAGAAAGAATCAAGACTAATAGGCAATTTGCGCACATGGTCCTTTGCGGAAAGAGGGTTCGCGTACAGAGACCAAAATTCTGCCCTGTCTGCGATAAGGGCCTAGAGGGGAGCAAGGAATGTCTTTTCTACCAGCGTGATGCTAGATTAGCTTACGAAGGCAAATTACCCGCTCAGTACGAAAAAATGACAAAGCAATTTTTTGCTAAACGCTACGCCATCCTAAAGGAGAGAGCAGAAACTCACTTACATAAGCACGTCGTTTCTGTGCTGATAAACAAACTTGGAGAGGAAGAAGCTCTTCGCAGACTGGAAAGAATCGGCGTACTTTCTCGGTGCTATTTTTATGATTTTGATGTGGACGAGAAGGTTGTATTTTCCAAGTCCGGCGATAGCATATCGCTTGAGCCGCGTAGGATTGTAAGAATAATTGGAGTGGAAAGAGGTAAGAAACTGCTGTGCTGTATTAATGAACAAGCTAGTGTAATGGAGGCAAGAAATAATAAAATCACACTTGGCTTTAGATCTAAGATCGCTGTACAAAGGGCTAAGAGACAGCTATTTCATTTACCAATAATCTTACTCAGGGATGAACTCAACCTTACTCGAAGTATGCTTCGACCCATCCATCAATTTCACAAATTAGCTGCTGATATGCTTATCCCGTCGGAACTTTTGATATGATGGTAAAACTCAATCCTGATCAATCTAGGATACTAAACTGGCGCTTGGAATCAGGAGGGGTGGCTGGTGTGATTGGACCGGCAGGATGTGGAAAAACAACCACGGGTAGCTTTCTGGCAGTCAAGCTGATTTGTGAAGGGCATGCCAAAAATGTGCTCCTTGTAGCCTTTACTAATTCGGCTGCCAATGAATTCGCAAGGGAATTGAGCATGGTTTTAGGCCCTGAAGGATCAAAATTCTTATGCGTCAGAAGTGGATATGCCCCTGGAGCTGATCCTAGACTTCCAATCCCTTTTAGCAATAACATAGAGTTCGTCAGAGCCAAGAAAATTGTTATCTGCACAACACAATCTCTCAAACGATTATCTACGTCGATAAAATTTGAAAATATGATTATAGATGAAGCAGGCATTGAAAGGCTGGAACACCTTTTGTCGCCCTTTACTCTTGGAATTAATCAGTTAGGTATTCATCTTATGAAGGAGAAAATTTCTTATCAAGCTAACAATATAATCGAACTGGCCTCACATTGTGGAATTGTAGCTACAGTTGTGGGTGACCCAAAGCAATCTCGACCCATAGGACTCGCAGAGTATGATCTTAGTGCTATGGAATGGGTACTCAAGTGTACAAAGTATGATACGCTCTTTACTACTCATCGGCTCCCTGATAGGCTGGCGATGCTGGTGAATGAGTTCGCTGATTACGGTGGTCTAAATTCGGCACCTGAAATTGCAAGCAGGAGGTTCGTGGCCAAATACGCTATTGACGAAAAATTTAAAGAAATACTTAATCCAGAGGAAGTTATTACATGGGTCAATCTGGACGGTAACGAGGAGATGGGTGGTCCAAGCTCTTGGTACAATGAAGCAGAAGCAAGAGCGTGTATTCGGCTCTGTTGCGAGCTTAAAAGAGTTGCACCCTCAAAGTCACTCTCGATAGTAACGAGATATACAGAACAAAGGCGTATGCTATCTAAATATTTGCAGCATCTTGATATCGAGGCCAGAATCTTGACAACGACTGGCGCTCTGGGCACGCAAGCTGACATCGTAATTTTCTCTTTGGTACGAAATAACCCGGAAAGGTTGGTCGGAGCTCTTGGTTCACTACAAGATATAAACGTGGCAATTTCTCGTTCTAAAGAAAAACTGATTATTGTTGGCAGCTTTGAGATGATGCTAAACGGGTTAACTGGCTCGTATGGCTCGAACTCAAGGTATAAACAAAACTTTTCACAAAAGCTAGCAAGGCTCGTGGAAAAAAAGTATGGTAGCGTGGTTGAGGCTCCGAAGATCTTGTATAATTAGGGCCACGATTGAGAAAAAAACATTCATTGAAAATGAATTTTTAGATGGGATCTAAAGTAACTATTCAATTCAATTCGGTAGGGCATTAGATTTCTTTTGTAACTGACCTTCTCTCAAGTATAGCGATTATAAGGTTGATAAAAAGATAAAACGTAGTGGAGGCTCTTCGTCCTCCCAGTTCCTTGATCACCTTCCTATACACAAACCACTTGGATTGCTTGTTTCACAGCTATTGTCTACATACTGATTTGCGTTAATGTTTGTTGGTAGTCCGTTTGCATTGTTAAGGTCAATGACATTCTCAAGTACGTTATTTGCTGATAGTGCGTTACCAGCGCTCTGTCCATCAAGAAATACTCCATTCTGACTTCCAACTATATTGTTCATTCCT
>OBLS010000470.1_pt1 | contig 14491 bp, 16 predicted proteins | sample 1519901 | NCBI WGS metagenome assembly OBLS01 (sample SAMEA3113585, study PRJEB22503) | soil metagenome | reverse complement strand
CTCGGGCAAGAAGTTCAAGCGCTGCCACGGCGACCCCCGCCACCGCGCCGCCTGACCCTCTCCCGGGCCGGGGTGACCTCCCACGACCGTGCGTGGGCGTCAAAGGATGTCCAGGACCGTGCAGCACCACCGGCCGTCAAGCCCTTCGAGGCGCATGGCGAGCGCACGGTACCGGTGTCCCGCATGCACGACGACGCTGACCTCGACGACGCCGTCTCGTGGCTCGCACACCCGGATCGAACGGACCAGCGGACGGGAAGACCCGGTGCTCGGGCGCCGAGCCGCGAGATGTCGGGCGAGCACGGCGTAGACGGATTCGTCGGTCCAGCGGACGAGTTGTTGGAGCGGACGGTGCCCGTGCAGGACCTCGACGATGCCCTGGGCCAGCCGCGCGGACCAGCGGTGCGGATCGGGCAGCCGAGCGGCGCCGGTGGGCGGCCGCCGAGTACCGGCGCCGAGCGCCGGTTCGGTGCTGCCCGGCTTGGGTCCGGCGTCGCCACCTCGGGGGAGGTCGACGAGCCGAAGGGACGTCGCCACCTCCGGAACGGCGGGGACGCCGCTCGGCAGCAGGTAGGAAAGGGCCAGTGACCCCTGGGTCCCCTGGGTTCGCCCACCGTGCGGCCCGGGGCGCGGCGGCCGCGGCGGGTCGTCCGGCCTGTCGTCGTAAGCCGGCTCGGTAACGGGTAGCGCCACCCGACGGATCGCCGTGGCGGGAGCTGCCGTGGTCGCGGACATCGATGTCTCCCCGTTCGGTCTCGGTCAGGGCGCCGCCGGCGGGCGGAGCACCATGCCAGGCTGGATGAGATCGGGATCGGCGCCGACCACGCCGCGGTTCGCCTCGTACCAACGCGGCCATGCGGCGGCGATGTCGGCGTTGCGGGCATCCGGACCGAGAGCACGGGCCGCGATGTCCCACAGGCAGTCACCGCGAGCCACGAGGACCGGCGCGTCCTGGTCCGTTCCGGATGCTCCGCCGCCGTCGGTGTCGGCTGCGTCACCGTCGTCTGCTGCAGCACCGGTCGCCGGCCCGGGGCGTCCGATCGCGGGCAGCGCCGGCGCCGCCGGGCCGTCAGCAGCGGGCGCTGCCGGGAGATGATCGACAGGGAGCGACCACGCGGCTGCCGGGAGGGCCGCTGCGACCGGCCCGGATGCTACGGCGAGCCCGACGGCGAGCCGCGCCGCGCGCCGCGCGGCGACCGGCGTCACCCGGACGGCGAGCCGGCTCGCAGTGTGTCCGACGGCACCGGGCAGCCAGGTCAGGGCGGTGAAGGCAAACACAAGGCCCACCCAGCCGAGCACCCCCCATGCGAAGAATGCAGCCAGGAGGCCGATCAGTTCGTCGAAGGTGGCCGTGCCAGACCGGATCGCCGCATACGGACCGCTCGCGCCCCAGGTCAGCAGGCGGGCACAGCCCAGTAACGCCCCGACCGTCGTGGCCGGAACCAGGCATCGCCTGAGCATGCTTGCCCTCTCTTGTGCTCGGACACTTGCATTTGCTTGTGTTTGCTTATCGAACCGGTCGGCAGCTGTCAAGCAGATCGCGGGATATCTACGGGCCGGGTACGGTCACCCCGACAAGCGACCGGTTGTGGCGACGAGGCGGTGGGGCGTGCGCTGGCAGCGGCTCTTCGAGGATCTCGAGGCCCAGGCAGAACAGGCTGAGCTGGCCGCTCTCGACTCCGAGGTGGTCGACAGGACCCGCCGCGAGATGGCACGAATCCGACTGGCCGACCGGTTCCGGGCCGGCCTCGGCCAAACCCTCACGATCAATGTGCTGGGGCTCGGTCCGGTGCAGGCCGTGGTTCAGGCCGTCGGCCCGGACTGGCTGCTGGTCACCGAGCGGCCCGGCGCGGAGACGCTGGTGCCGCTCGGTTCGCTGACCAGCGTGTCCGGCCTGGGTCCGCAGGCGTCGGTGCCCGGCTCGGAGGGCCGGGTGGCGGCTCGGCTGGGGATTGCGTTCATGTTGCGCGGCATCGCACGCGACCGGTACACCGTGTCGGTCATGTTCGTGGACGGGTCAGCCTCGGTGGGCACCGTCCAACGGGTCGGCGCGGACTTCTTCGAGTTGACGGAACACGACGAGACGGAGGCTCGCCGACCGGGCACCGCACCGGCCGCGGCACGGTGCGTCCCGTTCTCGGGGCTGGCGTTGCTGCGCCGGTCGGTGTGACGCGATGCCGGCCGTACTAGGGCGTCTCTCTCCCGTCATCGGCATCGACCGCCGACCGCTCTCGCGCAGGTCCGTCCGTCGGGCCGAGCGGATGGCTCTCGACGAAGTCGCGGGTCTCGGCGTAGAGCCGTTGGATGTAGGCCTCGAGCTCGGTGGCCTCGACCCGCCACTGTCCGCGACCTCCGACCTTGATCGCCGGCAGGTCACCGTTGCGCACCAGGGCATAGGCCTGGGCCGCCGAGATGTTCAGCACTTCGGCGACATCGGCGAGAAGGAGAAACCTCGGGCTCGGCTCGGCCATCACTCTTCCAGCTGCGTCCCGGCTCATGGCGATACAGCAGTCTGACACGGGTTGCGCCCGGTCGGCTTCGTTTGTCCACAGGCCGGCTCAGCCTGGTCTCCGACCGCGCACGGGGGCTAGTCTCCTCGGCGGCATGTGGCCGCCTGGCCGGTCGTCTCCGGACCGCGGCGCCCGTTGCGACGACGAGGAGCGACGTTGCTTCACACCGCTACCGACTCCGTCACATCCACACCGGTCAGCGGGGACCTCGGTTCGCCTCGTGCGGCGCGACTGGGGCGGCCCCGGTGGCTCGACCCTCGGTTGGTTGCCGGATTGCTTCTCGTCCTGGGCTCCGTCGTCCTCGGGACGCGGATCGTCGCAGCAGCCGACGACACCGTCCCGGTGCTCGTCGCGGCCACCGACCTCGCCCCCGGTCAACCGCTCACCGAGGCGATGGTCGAGACTCGCCAGGTCGTCCTCGACGGCAACGCCGACCTGTACCACACCGGCGACGTCGGCGCCGGATACGTGGTCGTGAGCCCGGTCCGCGAGGGTGAGCTCCTGGCCAGGTCCGCCGTGGCGGCGTCGGCCGACGCACCGGCGGTCCGATACGTGACCGTGGCCGTGCCCACGACCGAGGCACCAGCCGGCCTGGCCGCAGGTGACGCCGTGGACGTCTGGCGCACGCAGGCGGAACAGAGCGACGAGCCGGCCGCGTCGCCCGTCCTCGCCGACGTCACGGTCACCGCCGTCGACACCGGCGGGAGCGGGTTGACCGGCCCTGGTGGCCAGGTTCGGGTCACGCTTGCCGTCACCGGTGGGTCCGATCTCGACGAGTCGGTGGCGGCGTTGGTCGGCGCAGCCCGCGACGGCCGCGTCTACCTCGCGCAGGTTCCCGAGGCGTCGCGGTGACCATCCCCGTCCTCACTGCGGTGACGGGCGCTCCCTGGGAGTCCCGGCTGGTCGCGGCCCTGGAGAGCGGATCGGGCGTCGAGGTGGTGCGCAGATGCGTCGACATCGCGGACCTGCTGGCGGCCGCCGCGGCTGGTCACGGCCGGGCGGTGCTGCTCTCCGCCGACCTCCGGCAGCTGGATCGCGAGGTCGTGCGCCGGCTGGGTGCTTCCGGTGTGGCCGTCGTCGGTGTCGCCCCTGCCGAAGATGACCAGGGCGAGATCCGCCTGCGTCAGCTCGGCGTCGCCCACGTCGTCAGCGCGGACGGCGGCGACACCGAGATCGTCGATGCGGTGTCCGCGGCCGTGGAGGGCCTGGTGGAGCCGGCGTCCGCGAACGGGGCGGGCCCGACCACACTCCTGCCGGCGTTGGGCGAGATCGGACCCACAGGCCGGGAGTCGTCTGCCGAGGTCGGCCTCGGACGGATCTTCGCGATCTGGGGACCGACCGGCGCACCGGGGCGCACGACGCTCGCGGTCAACCTTGCGGCGGAGATCTCCATGCTCGGACGAGCCACCCTGCTGGCCGATGCGGACACCTACGGGGGAGCGGTCGCCCAGGTGCTCGGCCTGCTCGACGAGGCGCCTGGACTGGCCGGCGCGGCGCGTGCCGCCAACAACGGCCAGCTCGACCTCGCGTCGCTGGCCCGGCACGCCCGGCAGGTGACGCCGCAGCTACGTGTCCTCACCGGTATCACCCGCACCGAGCGCTGGCCGGAGGTACGGCCCGCCTCGCTCGACGTCGTGTGGGCCCTGGCGCGCGGCCTGGCCGAGGTGACGGTGGTCGACTGCGGCTTCTCGCTCGAGCAGGACGAAGAGCTGAGCTTCGACACCGCCGCGCCCCGCCGGAACGGCGCAACGTTGACCACACTCGAACAGGCCGACGTCGTCGTGGCGGTGAGTGCGGCCGACCCGATAGGGCTGCAGCGGTTCGTCCGTGGGATGTCCGACCTTCGCGGGGCGGTACCCGGGGCCGACGTCAGGGTCGTCGTCAACAGACTGCGGGCGTCCGTCGTCGGCCCGCAGCCCGAGGCACAGGTTGGCGCTGCCCTGCAGCGCCACGCGGGAGTACCACGCGTGACCTTCGTTCCGGACGACGCGGCGGCAGCCGACGCCGCCCTGATGCGCGGGCAGATGCTCGCCGAGGCGGCCGCGCACTCCCCGATGCGGCGAGCCATCGCCCAGCTTGCCGCGGAGCTGATCGGCGTCCCCGACCCCACCCACAAGCCCCGCCACCGCATCCGCGCCCGCGCCCACCCCTGAGTCCCGGGCCGTGGCGAGTGACCCGGTGCTTCCCCAGGGCGCCTCCCTGGTATGAGGCCGCCGTTGCGGCTGCTCGCTCGCCGTCGCCGGCCGCTCGCCGTCGGCTGCGTCGATTGGCACGCCGGACTGCCGCGAATGGCCCGCGGTGGTGATGCTCCCGCGCCCGTTTGGTCCTCTTTGTAGAGCCACGTGACGTGCCAATCCTTCTGGTGGCGTATGCGGCGGCTCCTTCTGGTGGCGTATGCGGCAGCCTCGCGACCGGCCCCGGGTGCGCACCAGCCTCAGACGGCGAAGAGGAGCAACAGGCCGCCGACGGTGTACCCCACCATGACGCCCAGCAGAGGCAGCTGCGCCACGAGGGCGGACCGCCGGGGAAAGACCCGCACGGCACGGTCGTGCGCCGACACGATGCCGAGCACGTGCCCCAGCACGATCGCGCTCACCTGGATGCTGGCCACCAGTGTCGGCTGGTCGGCGATCCATCGGTTCTCGGCCAGGCCGCCGCTGCCCAGCCAGTCGGCGCCGGTGCCCAGCGGGTCGGAGAGCAGGACGAGCGTGCGCTGACCCTCCAGGACGAAGAGCGTGAAGTAATGCGCCACCACGTAGCCCACCGCGATGGGTACGACGGAATGCGCGAACAGGTCAGGCATGCCGCGCCGGGCCGTACCGGCCAGCCGACCCGCCCACCACGCTGCACCGGTGAAGGTGACGTACACGACCAGCATCGCCGCGAGCAGCCCACCGGTACCGGCCAGGGTGGGGTCCGGGCCGGTCTCCTGCACCCACCTGTCCCACCACGGCGATGCCGACACGCTGTCGTACATCGTGGAACCCAGCAGGGCAGCTACCGCCGCCGTCAGGCCCGGATGTGCGGGCAGCCCGTCGAGGTTCTCCAGCGGCCGCCGGGCGACGAGCCGTCCGTCCGTACGACGACCGAGCCAGGACAGCCGTCCCACGAGCGCGGAATAGACCTCGAACGGGTCGGCGTGGTCGAACCACCGGGACCCGAACACGACGGCGCCGAGCAGCGTGACCCCGACGAACAGGGCGAACCACGCCACGATCACCGGTAGGGTCGCCCGGTCCGGCGCCACCAGCTCCAGCCAGGTGAAGGCCACCAGCCAGCCCGCCGCCGGCCACAGGCCTAGCCGTTCCGGCATGCGCAGTACTGCGATGGTCGGATTCAGCCGGAGCGCCCGGTACAGCAGCAGGTGGAGCGTCCGCAGCGGGTTGACCGTCCGCCAGAACGGCCCCAGCAGCAAGGAGGCGGGGACGATGCCCACCCAGAGCACGACGTAGACCACACCGGGGGTGGGATTCGTGGCCAGGTCGGGGCCGGCCAGGGCGGCCAGGGCAACGTACGCGGCGGACACCAGGCCGAGGATCCTGATCGCCCATCGCAGTCCGGCCGAGTCGACCACGGTCGTGACTGCGCGCGGTAGCGGGCGGCCGCCGCTGTCGCCCCGGTATCGCGACTCCCGCCACGCGAGGCCGAGAACGAGGAAGGAGAGGACCAGAGCGAGGGCAGCCGCGGTGACCGCGAGGCCGAAGGGGATCGGCAGATCCTGCCGTCCGCCCACTCCGTGGGCATGAAGGGAGCCGCGGATCACTGGACGAGCAGCTGGAACAGGAGGAGGTCACCCTCGTGTGTCTCGACCTCGAACAGGCCGGCCTCGTCGACGGTGAACTCGACGGTCGCCGTCTCACCTGCAACGAGTGCAGCCGTCTGCTCCACGCCATGTACGTGCACCTCGTCGTCCACGTCGCTGGTCACGACGATCCGCACGGTGTCTCCTCTGCGGACCTCGACGCGGTCGTCGTCGGTGCTCACCCGGCCCTCGGCGATCTCGACCTCGACCACGCGAACACCGGCTGACTCGTCGCTCACGGACTCGCTCGATGCGGGCGCCTCCGGCACCGGCTCTTCGGAGTCGCCGCACGCGGCCAACGCGATGGTGAACGCAACTGCGGCCGCCGTGGACCGGACGGTCATGGCTCGGCACGGCATGTGCGGCAGCTCCTGTCATCGGCATGGGCGACGTGACGTGCCATCTTCGCCCAGCGGACCGCGAGTGCGCTCGACAACTCGGTCGGTCGGCGGCTGGGCCCGGGCGCGGATGCGTTTGCCCGCCCGGTCTAGCAGACTGATCGGATGAGCCGCGCCGTGGAACCGCGCCGAGGGCTCGTACTGGGTGCCGGCGGTGTGCTCGGCGCCGCATGGATGGTGGGCGCGTTGTGTGCGCTCGAGGACGCCGTGGGCCTTGACCTGCGTTCCTGCGAGCAGATCGTCGGCACGTCGGCCGGATCCGTCGTCGCCGCGATGCTCGGCGCCGGTGTCACGCCGAGCCAGCTGCGCGACCATCAGCTCGGCCGGGTGGTCGACGGACCGCTCGCCGGGTTCCCGTGGGACTACGACCGGGCGACCGGAGGTGCGTTGCCGCCACGGCCACGGCTGGCCTTCGGTTCCACGGCCCTGGTCCGGAGCAATGTGCGGCGGCTCCGACGGCTCCCGCCGACGGCGGTGCTGTCGGCGCTGTTGCCCGTGGGCCGCGGGTCGCTCGACGACCTCGGCAGGCTCATCGAGGCCATCGCGCCGGGCGGCGGCTGGTCCCTCCATCCGGGCGTGCGGATCGTGACGATGGACTACGAGACCGGCCGGCGGGTGCCGTTCGGCCGGCCGGGAGAGCCACCGGCCTCGCTGGTGGAGGCCGTCATGGCGTCCTGCGCCATCCCGGCGTGGTATTCGCCCGTCGTGATCGGCGACCACCGCTACGTCGACGGGGGCACCTGCTCGCCGACCTCGGTCGACCTGCTCGCCGGGCTGGGACTCGACGAGGTGTACGTCGTCGCCCCGCTGGTCACCCTCCGGCCGGACCGCCCGCGGTCGCTCGTGGCCAGGATGGAGCGACGATGGCGCGCCGTGATGACGCGGCGCTGCCTGCGTGAGGCCGCGAAGCTCCACGCGGAAGGCACCAGGGTGACCATCCTGGGCCCCGGCCCGGAGGACCTCGAGGCGATCGGCGTCAACGTCATGCAGGTCAGCCGACGGATCCGGGTTCTCGAGACGTCGTTGCGGACGTCGGCAGCCGCGCTTGCGGGAGGCAGCACCCTGCGCTGGGCGGGCACCGCCTGATGCGGGTGTTCGTGCCGGCAACGCTCCCGATGCTCGCCGACCTGCATCGATCGGGGCGGTTGGACGTCGGCCGACGGGAGGTCGGTTACGCGGTGACTCCCGGCCTGCGCGAGTCCCACGTCGTGGGCGACGCCGAGGAGCTGGAGTACGCAGCCCTCACCGAGGCCGCCCGCGCCTCCCTGGGACTGCTGGCCGGCGATGCCCAGGCGCCGCCTCGCCGAGTGGTGGTCGCCCTCGACGTCCGGCAGGCCGAACCCGCCACCAGCCACGGTCGCGCAGCGGTCCGGCTCACCGAACCGGTCACGCTCGATCAGGTGGCAGCGGTCCACCTCGACGACGGCGACGCCGAGGAGACCGTACGGGCGGCCGTCTCGGCCCTGGACGCCGCCGAAGCCGGTGACGAGCAAGCGGCTCAGGCCGTCGAGGAACCCGAGGGCTACGAGCTTCTCTGGTTCGCCACCCAGGAGATCCCCGACCTGCTCTCCGGTTGACGACGCGGGTTCGGTGGTGAGGCGGCGACCGGACCGTGGCACCATGAGCCCGTCCCGTCCGACGTCGAGGAGTGCCGCCATGGATGCCGTCACACAGGTCCCCATGCCGGTCAACGAGCCGGTCCTGAGCTACGCACCCGGGTCGCCCGAGCGCACGGAGGTCGTGCAGCACCTGGCCGAACTAGCCGCCGAGCGCCACGAGCTGACCTGCACGATCGGCGGCGACCAGAAGCTGGGCGGCGGCGAGGAGATCGACGTCGTCCAACCGCACGCGCGCACCCAGGTGCTGGGCACGATGCGCAATGCCACCCGGGACGATGCGCGAGCGGCGATCGACGCGGCGCGGGAGGCGGCCCCGGGCTGGCGCGCCCTGTCGTACGACGACCGGGCCGCGGTCTTTCTCAAGGCGGCCGAACTGCTCGCCGGCCCCTGGCGGCAGACGCTGAACGCCTCCACGATGCTCGGCCAGTCCAAGACCGTCGCCCAGGCCGAGATCGACAGTGCCTGCGAACTGATCGACTTCTGGCGCTTCAACGTCTTCTTCGGCCACGAGATCCTCGAGGACCAGCCGCTGGTCAACAGCCCGGGTGTGTGGAACCGGATCGACCATCGGCCACTCGAGGGCTTCGTCTACGCGATCACGCCGTTCAACTTCACCGCGATCGGCGGCAACCTGCCCACCGCCCCCGCGCTGATGGGCAACACCGTGATCTGGAAGCCCAGCCCCACCCAGCAGCTGTCGGCCCACTTCACGATGCGCCTGCTCGAGGCGGCCGGGCTGCCCCCGGGTGTGATCAACCTGCTGACCGGGGACGGCATCGCGGTGTCCGAAGTCGCACTGACCGACCCGGACCTGGCCGGCATCCACTTCACCGGCTCGACGCCGACGTTCCAGCTGCTCTGGCGCACCGTCGGGGAGAACATCTCGGGGTACCGCGGATACCCGCGGATCGTCGGCGAGACCGGTGGCAAGGACTTCGTCATGGCCCATCCGAGCGCCGACGTGGACGTCCTGCGGACGGCGCTCGTGCGCGGCGCGTTCGAGTACCAGGGTCAGAAATGCTCGGCTGCGTCCAGGGCGTACGTCCCTCGCAGCGTGTGGGACCGGATGCGCGACGACTTCGTGTCCCTGACCGAGTCGCTGCCGATGGGCGCGGTGACCGACCTGTCCAACTTCATGGGTGCGGTGATCGACGATCGGGCATTCGCCAAGAACGCCGGCGCGATCGAGCGGGCGAGGAGTGCCGGCAGCGTCACCGTCCTGGCCGGTGGCGGCTGCGACGACTCCGAGGGCTTCTTCGTACGGCCCACGATCCTGGAGAGCACCGACCCGGAGAACGAGATCTTCACCACCGAGTACTTCGGCCCCATTCTCGGCGTGCACGTCTACGACGACGGTGACTACGAGCGCGTCCTCGATCAGATGGAGAGCGTGGCGGCATACGCACTCACCGGCGCGATCATCGCCCAGGAACGCACGGCCATTGCCGAGGCCACCGAGAAGCTGCGGTTCGCGGCCGGCAACTTCTACGTCAACGACAAACCGACCGGTGCCGTGGTAGGCCAGCAGCCCTTCGGTGGAGCGCGCGCGAGCGGCACCAACGACAAGGCGGGCGCAGCGCAGAATCTCATGCGGTGGACGAGCACTCGGTCCATCAAGGAAACACTCGACCCACCGACCGCGCATACTTACCCTCACATGGCCTGAGGGCCTGCCCACTCGAAACGACAAGGGGTTCCACGTGTTGGAGGACCGGCTGCCCACCCGTCCGCTCGTCTCGCGCGCCGTGCGCCTGCTCTCGCAGCCGCGGCGCAGCGCCGCAGACAGTGCGCTCGTCACCGGGGTCGCGCTCCGCCTCGCGGCGCTGGACAGCGACAGCGAGACCGCAGAGAAGCTGATCGCCGCCTCCGATCGCGTGATCGTGGGAGTCGCCGGGCTGGTCGGCGAGCCCGCGCCGCAGACCGACTGGAGCGACACCGCCGAGGCGCTCGCGTTGATGATCGCCGGACGACCGCTGCAGCGCCGCCACCTGATGGCTTCGCGGTCGGCACTGGGGTCGGCCGACAAAGTGCTCGACCTGTCCGACCGGCTGCGCCGGACAGCGGAGGAGGACGTCGACCGCGACGACCTCGGCCGGGCGCTGGCCATGGCCGTGACCGGACCGGCCGAGATGGTCGAGGCGCTCATCGAGCGGGAACAGAACAACAGCCGGCTCGGCCGCGAGTCGGTCATCGAGTCGCAGCCGCGGCCGCCGGGTCCCGGCCCGAGGGCAAGTCGCCCGGCGCCGGGGGAGCGGGGCGTCCCGCTGCGCGCACTCGACGGCGGCCTGCCCGGGCGGTGACCCCGAGCCTGGCGCTGACCAGAACAACTAGTCGACCGGCTCCCGCTTGACCGCGACGAGCAGTCCGTCGCCCACCGGGAGGAGCACCGGCACCAGCTGGTCGTCGTCGCGCACGGTCCGGCCGAGTTCACGGATCGCCACGGTGTCGGGATCTCGCTGCGCCGGGTCGGCCACGCGGTCGTGCCACAGCGCGTTGTCGAACGCGACCACTCCGCCCGGGCGGAGCAGCCGCAGTGCCTGCACCAGGTAGTCGCCGTATTCGGCCTTGTCCCCGTCACAGAACACCAGGTCGTACGCGGCGTCGGTCAGCCTGGGAAGCACCTCCAGTGCCGCGCCGGTGATCAGCCGGGTCCGGTTGTGTGCGATGCCCACCTCGGCGAAGGCCTCGCGAGCCAGGCGTTGGTGCTCCGACTCGATATCGACGCTGGTCAGGACGCCATCAGGGCGCATGCCCGCCAACAGGTAGAGCCCGGACACGCCCGCGCCGGTGCCGATCTCGACGACGGTGCGGGCGGCGATCGCTGCGGCCAGCATCCGAAGCGTGGCACCACCGCCAGGCCCGATCGGGACGGCTCCCACCTCCCGTCCGCGCTGCCGGGCCTGGACGATCGCGTGGTCCTCGCCGACGAAGCCCTCGGCGTAGGACCACGACTCCGGGGTGATGGCTGTGACGATGACGACCTCCTCCCTTCGAAGCGGCGGCGAGCGGTCGGGTCGAAGCCTAGTGGCCGACGCGCGGGCCGGAGGGGAACCCACACCAGGGTGCGGCGCGTTGCCGGGACGTGATGCGCGGGAACACCCGTGTCGCCGTCGCGGTTGGTCATGGAAGGGACGATGGGTCACGATGACTGCAGTGCTCGTGCCCGCGCGCCCCGGTGAGAGAGGGTTCCAGGTGACCGACGAGCGGGTGCCCGACGGTGCCAGCGGCGACGAACCGCTCGCGCCGGGCGGCGACCTGCCTGCTCCGCGTCCGGTGCCCGCTCCGCAGGACTGGACGCCGCCGTCCTGGGACGAGGTGGTCCGCGAGCACTCCGGCCGGGTCTACCGTCTGGCGTACCGGCTGACCGGTAACAGCCACGACGCCGAGGACCTCACCCAGGACGTCTTCGTCCGCGTGTTCCGGTCCCTCTCGTCGTACACACCCGGCACGTTCGAGGGCTGGCTGCACCGCATCACCACGAACCTGTTCCTCGACACCGTCCGGCGCAAGCAGCGGATCCGCTTCGACGCACTCGGCGATGACGCTGCCGAGCGGCTTCCTGGCCGCGAGCTGCCGCCGGATCGCGTGTTCGACGACCGCATGCTCGACGCCGACATCCAGGCAGCCCTCGACCAGCTGCCACCCGACTTCCGCGCGGCCGTCGTCCTGTGTGACATCGAGGGGCTGTCGTACGAAGAGATCGCGGCCACCCTCGACATCAAGCTCGGCACCGTACGCAGCCGCATCCACCGAGGCCGCGCGCAGCTGCGGGCGGCCCTCGAGCACCGCGCACCGCGAACCGGTCCCGACGACCGCCAGGCTCCCGCGCCCGAGGCCCGGGAAGAGGCGCCGTGAAGCACCTGGGCGAGCGGGTAACCGCGCTGGTCGACGGCCAACTCGGTCACGACGACCGCGACCGAGCCCTGGCCCATATAGCGGGGTGCGAGCTGTGCCGGGCCGACGTCGAGCTCGAGCGCCAGACAAAGGCGGCGCTTCGGCGACTGCCCGACGTCGAGCCGCCGCCGGAACTGGTCCGCAAGCTGCTGGCATTGGCAGAGCCGGGAGGGCCGCTCCCACCGGAGCGGCGGCCCTTTCCCGGCGCAGCGACGCCCGTGGTCGGATGGGGAGCCCGTGACCGGCGTCCCGGAGCCGGCCGCCCGGTCGACGTCGCGGGCCCGCGGCGCCCGCAGGGCGCGCCGCGGCTGAGGACGCCCCGCGGGCGGGTCCGGATCGCCGCTGCGGGGGTTCTGTCCGCGGGAGTCTTGACCATGGCGCTTGCCACCCTGGGTGGCCCGGCACAGTCCGGTCCCGCACCGGCGACGATCGTTCCGCCAACGGAGCAGTTCACCGTCGAGCATGCCCGGTCAACCGGTTCGCTTCCGTTCGTCGAGCCGGCCGCCGTCCTGGTTCCGGTGACCGCCGACTCCGGTGCGGGCCCGTGATCGGACAGGTCTCCCCGGCGCGACGGAGTCCGGTTTCCTTCGCCGCGCTGGCGGTACCCGCGCTCGCGGTACCCGTGCTCGTCGGATCGCTGTCGGTGGGCAGCGGAACAGGCGTCACCGACGAGCAGGGCGACGACATGAGCGCTGTCGCGCTGCTGTACCGCGCGATGGAGGCGCCGGAGACCGTGTCCTACGCCGGGACGCAATACGTCGCGGCGTGGTCGCCGCTCCAGGGCGGGGCGTCGACCAGCGCCGTGGTCGACGTCACGCACCGGGCCGGCGGGCCGATCGAGGTGCGAACGCACGGCTCACAACCGATGTCGGTCGTCGAGGACCACAGCAGTGCCGGCTGGCTGGCCGGGGGCGGCGGACCGGTGGGCCTGCTGGTGCGCGCGTACGAGGTGACAGTCGTCGGGTTCGCGACCGTAGCCGGCCGACCCGTGCACGTCGTCGAGGCGCGGCGTGCGGACGGTTCGACAGCCGCGCGGCTCTGGCTCGACACCGAGTCTGCGCTTCCCCTGCGTCGCGAGGTCTACGACGAGGACGGCGCCACTCGCACGGCCAGCGCGTTCGTCGAGATCGACGTGGAGACGCAGGTCGCCCCGGCGATCTCGTCGCTCGTGCGCGGCGAGTCGTCCGCGCGGTCGTTGAGGCGCGCCGACCTGGAGCGGTTGCGCGGCGACGGTTGGAGCTGCCCGGAGACCCTCGGCGACGAGCTCGCCCTCTATGAGGCCCGACGCGTCGGCGACGCCGTGCAGCTCAGCTACTCCGACGGCGTCGTGACGGTCTCGGTGTTCGAGCAGCCCGGCCGGCTGGACCCGACGAAGTTGAACGGCTTCGCTGCACGCGAGGTGGAGGGTGGTGTCGTGTACAGCGCACCAGGGCCACCGGCCACGTTCACCTGGTCGGTCGACGACTGGGTGGTGACGGTCGTGGCCGACGCCCCGGCGGACACCGTCGACGACGTCCTCGCTGCCCTCCCCCCGCGTGAGCCGGAGGGGCACCGGGGTCTCGTCGCACGGGTGGGCAAAGGTGCCGAGCGTTTGGCCTCATGGCTGAACCCGTTCGACTAGCCGGACGCGCGGGGAGGATCAGGGCATGACCAGCGAGCACGGATCCTCCGCGACCGGGTGGTTCCGTGTGGACGGCGCGGACGTTCGGCGCGACCCGTGGACCGTCCGGCCCGGTGACCATCCACCGGACCCTGTGACGACGGTCCCGGACGACCCGTGGGCTGTCGTCGGCCCGGCTCACGGATGGCGCGACGGCGACTCGCCCGGTCGTACAGCCAGGCGCGGCGGCGCGTACGCCCAGCGGGGCCGGCGGCCGCGCAACCGAACTCTCCTCGTCGCGGGCACCGGCATTGCCCTTGTCGCCGGTGCCATCGGCGCCGCTACCGGCACCTACGTCGCCAACCGGGTCGACGACCAGTCGACCGGGACGGTCACCGTCATCGGCGCGGATCCGGCGGTGGCGGCTGAGCGGCCACCGGACTCGGTTGCCGGCGTGGCCGCCGCCGTGGTGTCGAGCGTCGTGTCGGTCTCAGCCGGGCCGGCCACCGGCTCCGGCTTCGTGATCTCGAGCGATGGCTACGTCGTGACCAACAACCACGTTGTGGTGCCGGCCGGCCAGGGTCCGATCGAGCTGGGCTTCTTCGACGGCAGCACCGAGACCGCTGAGGTGGTCGGCCGGAGCCCGAGCTACGACCTCGCTGTCCTGC
>OBLS010000469.1_pt1 | contig 14496 bp, 14 predicted proteins | sample 1519901 | NCBI WGS metagenome assembly OBLS01 (sample SAMEA3113585, study PRJEB22503) | soil metagenome | reverse complement strand
CTCAAGGTGATTTCCGAGCTGGTCGAGCATCGCCGAGGAGACGAGACGTGACGATGACGGCCGGTCGCACCTTCGGCTGGGTGCTTCGGCACCGATGGACCAACGGTTCGCCTTGTTTGAACCCATCGACGGTGATGCCCTGGTCTGATGACCCTGCACTCTGTCCATGGTGACGGTTGCTGATAGCGCTGGAGGCGCTGGTCGCAACGGGCTACGTGACGCTGGCGACGAAGAGAAGCGGAAGGGGAATGGAATGCCAAGCGGAAGGTATTTCGCGAGAGAGTATCTCGCTAGCGGAAGGAATCGAGGTTGATGGTGGCGGTTCCGCGAACGATGGAGGCGATCAGGCTCCATACGCCCGGCGTCGACGGGCTCCGACACGAGACGATCGACACGCCGTCGCTCCAGTTCGGCGAGGCGCTCGTCGAGGTACACGCCGCCGCGATCACGCGCGACGAGCTCGAGTGGCCGCTCGACCGGCTACCCGCGGTTCCCTCGTACGAGCTCTCCGGCGTCGTTGCGGCGGTCGCAGACGACATCGACGCGGTCTCCGTCGGCGACGAGGTGTATGCATTGACGCCTTTCGACCGCGACGGTGTGGCCGCCGAGTACGCCGCCGTCCTCGCGACGACTCTCGCCCCGAAGCCGTCTACGCTCGACCACGTCGAAAGCGCGGCTGTACCGCTGCCGGCGCTCAGCGCCTGGCAGGGCCTGTTCGTTCACGGCGGCCTCGAGCCCGGTGAGCGGGTGCTCGTCCACGGGGCGGTCGGCGGGGTCGGCCAGTTCGCGACTCAGCTCGCACGCTGGCGCGGCGCCCACGTGGTCGCAACCGCGTCGCCGCAGGCGTTCGAGGGAGCCCGCGCACTCGGCGCTCATGAGGTGATCGACGGCCGGACGGACCTCGACGACGGGGTCAGCCCGGTGGATCTCGTCTTCGACACGGTCGGCGGCGAGCTTCTCGAGCACGCGCCGGCGCTGCTGACGAACGGCGGCCGTCTCGTCTCAATCGCCGGGGAGCCGCCGGGCGAAGGGACGTACTTCGTCGTGGAACCGAGCCGGGAGCAGCTGGTCGAGCTTACGCGCCTCGTCGACAGCGGCGAGCTTCGCGTCGCGATCGACTCGACGTTCGCGCTTTCCGATGCGGCCGCGGCCTTCGAGCGCAGCCTCGCCTCGGGCAAGCAGGGCAAGGTCGTCATACGGGTTGCGGGCGGGGGCGCGTCCGGCGCGGCCGGAGGCGGCGGATGACGCGCCAGGAGCAGAAGGCGGCTGCGTTCCGCGCGGTACATGCGGCGGAGCCGTTCGTGATTCCGAGGCCATGGGATGCCGGCTCAGCGCGCATTCTCGAGACGCTCGGCCTCAGGGCGCTTGCCACCACGAGCTCCGGCTTCGCGTTCACACTCGGACGCCGCGACGATGAGGCGACGCTCGACGAGGTCGTGGAGCACACGGCGGCGCTGGATCGCGCGACGATGATTCCGCTCTCCGTCGATCTCGAGAACGGCTACGGCGCGGCGGCCGTAGACGCCGCACACGCGCTTCCGTATCCGTTCATGCTCACAGCCGAGCTGAAGGCCACATCCGCGGCAATCGAGATCTCGGGCACACGATTGCCCGCCTCCGCTCAACGAGTGGCTGACGACGTGAGTGCACGCCGGGCAGTACTCGGGAGCCGCTCCGGCGCGTCTGATCATCGAGGCGCTCGGCAGCTGATGAATCTCTCGGTCGTCTGCTTGTTGCTTTGGCGGACAACGTGATTCGCATCGGGGTACTTACTCCGCACGCGGCGACAGGGCCGGAGGCGGAGTTCCCGGCAATGGCGCCCGGCCTGATCGAAACGGGCATTGCGCGGGTTACGAGTGTCGAGGGAGCCGGTGTTGAAGCAAACCAGTCGGCAGCCATGCGCGCCGTGGCGGACCCCCGGTTGGATGAGGCTGCCGAAGCATTCGCGTCACGAGGATTTGACGCGATCGGCTATGCCTCAACGAGTTACGCGTACGGGGCGGGATTCGCCGCCGAGACGGCGATGGTTTCACGTCTTTCACGGCGAGTCGCCGTCCCGGTCGCAGCAACATGCGCCTCGTGCGTGCTTGCACTCCGAGCTCTCGATGTCGCCCGAGTTGCGCTGGTTCACCCACCGTGGTTCGGCAACGAGATCAACGAGTTGGGCGCGGCGTACTTTCAGAGCCAAGGAATGCACATCGTGTCGTCGACGTCCGCCCAGCTCACGAACGATCCGCGCCGGATCGAGGCTGGCGCTGTGTGCGACTGGACGTCGCGACACGTCAGCGATGACGCCGAGGCAGTCTTCATTGGGGGCAACGGATTCCGGGCGGCAGGTGCGATCGCGTGTCTGGAGACCGCGCTTGGACGCCCGGTCATCACGTCGAATCAAGTGCTGCTGTGGAACCTTCTCGCACAGCTCGGCGCGGAACTCCGGATCACCGGTTACGGTCAGCTCTTCGCGCACCTACCTTGAAGGGGGCCGCGGCCAAGGAGATGGTAATACCGTCTACGGCCGACGATGACACCCGGTCGGCCTTCGTATACGAGGCGCTACGCGGCCTGCTCCAACAGCAAGCGGCCGTCGAGAGCCTGCATGCGCGGGCAGCGACGTTGATCTTCGCGGCATCGTTCGCGAGCTCCCTACTTGGGGCCCGCGCACTGGCGGACGGGTTGGGAGCCTGGGACTGGATCGCACTCTGTTTGCTCGTGGCGATCGGCTGTCTTGCCGTGTTCTTGCTCTGGCCCTATTACAACCTCACCTTCCGCTTCGACCCCGAGGATCTCATCGCCCGTTACGTCGATGTCCCCGAGCCGCCGCCGATGGCGGCGATACACCGCGAGCTCGCCCTGCAAATCAAGGCCGACTGGCGGCAGAACGGCCGCATCGTGCAACGACTCCGGGAGGCTTTGCAGATTGCCCTGATCCTGCTGATCGCCGAGATCGTGGCCTGGCTTTTCTCGATCGCCGAGCTGTCGTTCTAGTGCTGCGGCCTAACTACTTCCTCTACAAACTCATCCCGCCGCGCCAAACGTTCCCCAACAACATGACCGACACCGAAGCATCGATCATGGCGCAGCACTTCGAGTACTGGCAAACACTCGAAGAGAAGGACCTCGTCCTCGTCTACGGACCGGTACTCGACCCGGCCGGCACATGGGGGCTCGGCATAGTCCAAGGCGACACACCAGAGGACCCCCGAGCCCTCGGACTGGACGACCCGGCCGTCACGTCCGGGATGTGCACGTTCGAGGTGCACCCAATGCAGGACCCATTCGTTCGCACATAGAACAGACCCAGACCCGCAGCTCCTCACCGCCCGGGCCCAGACGCAGTCGCGGCGAGGCGTAGATCTTCTCCAGCAGCCGGTACGCCAGCCCGTACAGCCGCTGCCGACTGGCCTCAGACTGCTCCAACTGACCGGGACCCACCCGTGTCCATGCTGCCGTGTGATCAACTCATGGCGATCAGCAGCGGCTGCAGTGGGCAACCACTGGATGCTGCTGCGTATGAAGGACTGTCATGTCACGTCAGGGTCGGGCCGGCTTGCCAGGGCCGAGGAAACGGTAGAGGTTGCGGGCCGCGCAGGCCGGCTTGCCGGCGGCGTCGCATTCGACGGTGGCGGCGATCGTGAGCTGGTATCCCGCCGGGACGGGCTCGACCCGTTCGACCGCAGCGGTGAGCCGAACTCGTGAGCCGACTGGCGCTGGAGCGGGGAAGCGCACCTTGTCGAGCCCGTAGTTGATTGCCTGACTCACGCCGTCGACCTGGAGAAGGTCGGAGAAGAGTGCGGGAATGAGTGCGAGCGTGAGGTAGCCGTGCGCGATCGTCCGGCCGAACGGTCCCGCTGCGGCCCGTGCCTGGTCCACGTGAATCCACTGATGGTCGCCGGTGGCGTCGGCGAACCGGTTGACCTGATCTTGGCTTATCCGTTGCCATGTGCCGGGGCCGAGCGTGGCGCCTTCGAGGTCGGGAAGATCTGCGACGGTCACGGTTCGCATGAGGTTCCTGTTCCGGTCGACTGCGGGGTCATGAGGAAGTCGGCGACGAGCGCGGCGGATTCGGTCGGCCGCTCCAGCAGGAACAGATGACCGCCACGGTTGATGACGTGCAGCCGCCCACCTGGAATGCGGCTGGCGAGGATGCGACCGTTGACCAGCGGAACGATCGGGTCGTCGTCGCCGGCGAGTACGAGAGTCGGCTGGCACAGCCGGTGCAGCCACGGCATGCTCGTCCATCCGCCGACCGCGAACAGCTGGCCGACGTAGCCGCGTACCGACGGCCGTTCGACGAAATGCGCCACCGAGCCGTGCAGAAGGACGTCCGGGTCCTGTCTGGCCAGGCCGCCATAGATGCGCCCGGCGATCTGCCGGAAGTGGTCGGGCTGGTAGTAGCGGCGCGGCGTGGCCAGCGACCACAGCACCCAGGGCGATCCGGGTATGCCACCCAGTCCTGGTCCGGTGGCAGCCAGGACGAGGCGCCGGACCAGCTGTGGCGCCTGGTGGGCCAGTTGTTGTGCGACCACACCGCCAAGGGATGTGCCGAGCACGTCGAGGCGGTCGTACCCGAGAGCCTCGACCATGCGGTGCACCGTGCTGGCGACGCCACGCATTCGCCGCGGCCAGCTGTACGGCGTCGATTGACCGACGCCGGGCATGTCAAAGCTGATCACCTGCAGCCCTCGTGAGGCTACCTCGCGCTCGAAAGGCACGCCGAAGTCGAGGCTTGCCCCGAGCCCGGTGATCATCAGCACCGGTGGCCCCGAGCCACGGACCGACGTACGCAGCCGGACGCCGTCGACATCGACGAACCGGGTTGTGGCCGACTTACGCGAACGCGCCCACACCCGTGATGTCCCTTCCCACGATCAGGGTCTGGATGGTCTCGGTGCCCTCATAGGTGTGAATCGCCTCGATGTCGGCCATGTGCCGCATGACATGGAAGTCGAGCAGAATGCCGTTGCCACCGAGCAGGTCCCGTGCCTCGGATATGACGTGCCGGGCCTTTCGGGTGTTGTTCATCTTCGCGATCGCAGCGATGGTGTCGGTCATTCGGCCCTCTTCGATGAGCCTGGCCAGCCGCAGGCAGTACAGCTGCATCGAGCAGACCTCCGCGAGCATCTTCACCAGCCGGTCCTGGACGATCTGGTAGCTCACGAGCGGCTTACCGAATTGACGGCGGTGGCGGCAGTAGGTCACCGCGATCTCGTACGCCGCGGTGGCGTGCCCCAGCGCCGCCCAGGCCACCGAGTTGCGGGTGCCGGCCAACACGCGCCCGGTGTCCTTGAAGCTGCGCGCACCCGGGAGCCGGGCCTCCTCGGGTACGCGAACGTCGGTCAGTGCGATTTCCGCCTGCCACACCGCCCGCAGCGACCCCTTTCCGCCGATGCGCGTCGCGTCGTATCCCGGAGTCCCCTTCTCGACCAGGAAGCCTTTGACCTGAGCGTCCTCGGCGTCTCTCGCCCAGATCACGACGACGTCGGCGATGGTGCCGTTGCCGATCCACTTCTTCGCACCGTTGAGCACCCATTCGTCGCCGACGCGGCGAGCGGACGTCTCGAGCGAGACGGAGTCCGACCCGTGCAGCGGCTCGGTGAGCGCGAAGGCGCCGATCTTGTCCAGGCGGGCCATCTCGGGCAGCCAACGCGCCTTCTGCTCCTCCGAGCCCAGCATGGCGATCGACTGCATCGCCAGACCGGCCTGTACACCGAGGAATGTCCCCAGACTGCCATCGCCGCGGTTGAGTTCCATGTGCACGAGGCCGCACGCGATCGGGCTCATGGGCGGGCAGCCGTACCCTTCGATGCCGTCCCCCACGATGCCGAGCTTGGCCAGGGTCTCGATCAGCGACCACGGGAACTCCGCACGCTCCCAGTAGTCGTTGATGGCCGGCAGAACCTCGTCGTCGACGAAGTCCCGGGTACGCCGCCAGTAACTCACCTCTTCCGGGCTCAGCTGGTCGGCGATCCGGAAGTAGTCCGTTCCGAGCGATCGGCCGATACGTTCGTCCATCGCGTCTCCCTCAGCGGTCGAAGACGTAGGTGCCAGGTGCGTCGACCAGGGGCCGCCGGCGGCGATCACCGAGCCGGCTGGGCGACCGCTTCCGCGCCCCGCTGCGTTCTGCCAGCCAGGCGACGACATCGGGCCACCAGCTGCCCTCCCGAGTCTCGGCGCCCTTCAGCCACGTCTCCGCGTCAGATGCGTGGTCATCGTTGACCCGGAAGCTGGCCTTGGGCTTCCCCGGTGGGTTGACGAGCGCCGCGATGTGACCGCTGGTGGACAGGACGAACCTGCTCTTGCCACCCAGCAGCTGCGTAGCGCGGTAGCAGTTGTGCCACGGGGTGAGGTGGTCGGCGATACCGGCCAGGATGTATGTGTCGACACCGACCTGGGAGAGGTCGACGGGTATGCCGCGCACTGTCATCGCGGCGGGCTCTACCAGCAGGTTGTCCATCGCCAGGTCGACGAAGTCGGCGTGCAGCGCAGCGCTCATCCGCGTCGTGTCGGCGTTCCAGAACAGGATGTCGAATGCAGGCGGCCTTCTCCCGAGCAGGTAGTTGTTGACCCAGTAGTGCCAGACCAGGTCGCCGGGTCGCAGCCAGGCGAACACCTCCGCCAGGGCTCGTCCGTCCAGGTAGCCGCGTCGTCGGGACTTCGCCTTGGCTGCGCCCGCCAGGCGCCGGTCGACCAGGGCGCGGGAAACGCCGGCGTCGGCGAAGTCGAGCACGGTCACACCTAGGCCGAGCGCCGCCAGCCGGGTCTGTTGTCCGGTGCCGGCGAGGTAGGCGGCGACCAGGCTGGCGATGATGCCGCCGGAGCAGAAGCCGAACACTGCGGCCCGGTCGACTGCACAGATCCGTTGGATCTCGTCGAGCGCGTCGAGGACGGCCCGCACGTACGTGTCCATCCCCCAGCCGGCATGTCGAGCGTCCGGATTACGCCAGGAGATGACGAACACCTGCTGGCCGTTCTGGACGAGGTGCTCAACCAGGCTGCGACCGGGCGCCAGGTCGAGTGCGTAGTACTTGTTGATCGTCGGGGGCGCGATCAGCACGGGGACTTCGTATACCTGTTCGGTCTGCGGCCGATACTGGATCAGTTCGAGCATCTCCGTGCGGAGGACCACGGCACCGGGTGTCACCGCGATGTTGCGGCCCACCTGGAACGACGCGGAGTCGACCATCTGCGGCACCCGCGGCGCCGAAGCGAGATCCCGCACCAGGCTGGAGCCGCCGCGCAGCAGGCTCAGGCCGGCGGTGTCGATGACCGCCTTCGCCGACGCCGGGTTCACCACCGGCAGGTTGCTCGGAGCCAACGCCTCGACGACGTTGTCGACGAGGAAACGCACCCGCTGTTCGTCGCGCCAGCACAGGCCGGCGCCGGCGACGATCTGCCCGGCAGCCTTCTCGGTGGCGAGGTAGGCCTGTACGAGGCGGCGGAGGATCGGGTTGTCGGCCCACGCCGGGTCGGCGAACCGGCGGTCCTGCGGCGACGGAGCGAGGGCCGATGTTCCGGCAAATACTTTGGTCAGCTCTCCGACCAGGTCGCGCAGCCGGCTGCCGGTCGTGTGAGGGCGCCTGGCGAGGCCTGCTGCGAACCTGGCCGTCGAGGTGTTGGGGAGGAACCTGCGCAATGGGCCCAGCGCGGCGTCGATGAGCAGGGCGTCCAACGGGGCGGCCTGGTTGGCGACGTTCTCGGGCACGGGCAAGGGTGTCCCGTCCCCGAGCGTGGCCGACGAGGACGAGCTCATTCGTCGTGCTCGTCGTCCGGCGGGACGATCGCCCGCTTGAGGATCTTGCCGGTGGGGCCCTTCGGCAGAGCGTCGACGATCCACACCTTCCGCGGGTACTTGTACGCCGCGAGTTGCCCCTTGACGTGCTCGCGCAGTTGCTCGGGGGTCGCGGTGGAGCCGGCCTTGAGAGCGACGGCCGCGGCCACCTCCTCGCCGAGGTGCGGGTGCGGCACGCCGATGACGGCGGCCTCGGCCACCGCTGGGTGCTCGTACAGGACCTCCTCGACCTCCCGCGGGTACACGTTGAAGCCGCCGCGGATGATCAGGTCCTTCTTGCGGTCGACGATGGCGAAATAGCCGTCCTCGTCGACCCGGCCCATGTCGCCACTGCGGAACCATCCGTCCGGGATCGCCGCGGCCGTCTCCTCCGGGCGCTGCCAGTAACCCTTCATGATGTTGTGGCCGCGGATCACGATCTCGCCGACCTCGCCCGGTCGGACGTCGTCGCCGTGTTCGTCGACGACGCGCATCTCCACACCGCGGATAGGAGTACCGATCGAACCGGGTTTGCGTTCCCGATCGGGGTGGTTGAACGACGCCACCGGCGACGTCTCGGACAGGCCGTAGCCCTCCAGCACCTTGCATCCGAACGCCCGCTCGAAACCGCGCAGCACCTCGACCGGCATCGCCGCTCCCCCGGACACGCAGACCCGCAGTGCGGACACGTCGTACCCCGCCTTGTCCGGCTGGGCGAGCAGCGCACCGTACATCGTCGGCACACCCGCGAAGACCGTCGCGCGATGCCCGGACAGGATCTCCAGAGCCTGCCCCGGATCGAACCGCGGCAGGAGCGTCAGGCACGTACCCGACCTCACCGCCGCGTTGAGCGTGCACGTCTGCCCGAACGAATGGAACAGCGGTAGCCCACCGAAGATCACGTCATCGGGTGTCAGCTGAAGCAGGTCGGCGCACAGCACGTCCACGTTTCGCATGAGGTTGGCGTGTGTCAGCTCGGCGCCCTTCGGCTGCCCGGTCGTGCCCGACGTGTAGAGGATCACGGCCGTGTCGTCGTCGTCCCGATCGGCGACGTCCGGCGATGGACTCGTCGCGGCGAGGATGTCGGCGAAGGTGCTCTGCTCGACGCCGATCACCTCGGCGCCCCCCGCGTGCGCGCCCTTGTCCGCCTCGTCCACGACGCCCTGCCAGGCGAAGATGAGCTCCGCCCCGGAGTCGTCGAGGTAATAGGCGACCTCACGCGCCTTCAGCAACGGGTTCATCGGCACGATGACGCCGCCCGTGCGCAGCACGCCGTAGTAGATGCTTGCGAAGACCGGCAGGTTCGGCAGCATGATCGCGACCCGGTCACCCGGCTTGACACCACGGTCCTGGAGTACGCCTGCGACCCGAGCGCTGGCATGGTCCAGCTCGCCGAACGTCGTCGTTGCGTCACCGAGGCGCACCGCGACGCGATCGGCGTGCGCGGTCGTGGTCTGTACGAGGTTCGACGCGAGGTTCATCGCTGCATCGTCGGCGACGTGACCGGCTGCGGTCGATGTCCCGCCGCATCGGATTGACGACCAATGAGTTGTGCGTGAGCACAACAGCGTGTCCAGATGCGCCTATGCTGCGGTCATGGGCCGGCTCAGGGCCTCTGACGAGCCGAGCGTGCGTACGCTCAGCCGCAGGCTGCTGACCATGGTCGACGATCTGGCCCACGAGCTCGCCGACCGCATCCGGCGAGCGGAGGGCCATTACCGTCGTGCGGACGGGGTGCCGGCCGACGACCTGTGGGAGTCCTGCCGCAACAATCTCCGGCACATCCTGACCCAGCTCGCCGGGGATGCCCCGCTCGCTGTCGAGGCCGCCCGTGCTACCGGGCGGCGTCGGGCGGAGCAGGGCGTCCCGCTGCCGGCGATCCTTCACGCCTATCGCGTCGGTGGCCGGTATGTCTGGGACACGCTGGTCGCGCATGCCGAGGACAACGACGCCGCCCGAGAAGCGCTGTTTCGAACGGCAGGGGACGTCTGGACGATCATCGATGACTACTCTGAAGCGCTCATCGAGGCGTATCGGGAGACGATCGCCGACCAGGCCGGCCACAATCTGCAAGTTCGCAACGCCCTGCTCACCAGCCTGCTCGACGGGAGTCTCGGTGACGGCTCGCGCGTGTGGGAATGCGCCGCGATGCTGAAACTGCCGCACCAGGGCACCTTCGTCGTCATCGTTGCCGAGACGCTACGGGCCGGTGACGAGGCGCTGCCTGGGGTGGAGGCCGCGTTGCGGCGACACGACGTCGCCTCGGCCTGGCGACTCGAGACCGCCCGGCAGGTCGGAGTGGTCGCCGTTCGTGCGCCGACGGCCGTCACGAAGATCTGTCAGCAGATCGCTCCGCTGGCTCGCGGGCGGGTGGGGGTGAGCGAGATCTACACCCAGCTCGACCAGTCCGCGGCAGCGCTCCGTCAGGCGCAGATCGCGTGCGCAGCCGCGACGCCCGGGACCGCCGAGCTCCTCCGTTATGAGCAGCAGCCGATCGCAGTCCTGCTCGCGAGCGTCCCCGAGCTGGCACGCAACATTGCCACCAATGTCCTCGGGCCGGTTCTGGCGCTTCCGGCACCCGACCGCAAGGGCCTGCTGGACACCATGCGGGCTTGGTTTGCCGAGAACGGGTCGGCCTCGGCCACGGCGGCGCGCATGCACATGCACCGCAACACGGTGCACTATCGGCTGCGCCGGGTGGAGACCCTGACCGGCCGGGACTTCACCAAGCCGACCGACGTCGGCGAGCTGCACCTCGCGCTCGAGAGCATCCGCATACTCGGCCTCGCTCGACCGGACACGGCCGTCGGTCCGACACCTCAGCGGCGTCCGAGCGCGGGCCGGAGCGACGCATTGCGGGAATCCGCCGTGAGCTGAGGGTCGCCCTGCGCCGAACCCGCTGCGCAGAGCGACCCTCAGCGATCTCGGCTAGAAGCAGGGGCCCGAGAACTCGTACGACTCCGCGGTCTCACTCGCGAAGAATTCCTCGACGACGCTCACACCGGTCGGAGCCGCCTCGTCCACCTTGGAGATGACGCTCTGCCGGAACGCCGCCTCACCGGGCTCACCGGCGTAGTTGCCCGCTGCCTCGGGCAACATGCCCTCGTAGTCGACGGTCTCGAGACCCTTGACCGCTTCGAGCAGACCCGCACGGGTGAGGTCGCCGTTGTCCACCGCGGCCTCGAGCGCGGCCTTCATCGGGTAGGACCAGATCCAGCCGGCGGTGTGGCCGTCGCTCGGAGTCACGTCCCCGAGCGCCTCCCGCATGGCCTGGTGACCTGGCGTGTCCCCACCGAAGGGTGCCCACGGTCCGGACTGGAAGTACGCCGCCTTGAGCGCCGGCGCGGCAGGGCTCTCCAGTAGTGCAGGGTTCCACGTCGGGCTGGTGCCGATGAATACGCCACCGAAACCCCCGGCGGCGGTCTGGCCGATGATCGCCGCAGCGTCCCCAGGGCCGGTGGTCACGAGCACCACGTCCGGCTGATCCGTCAGGATCGCCTGGATGGCGGTGCCCTGGTTGGTCGTGCCCTGGCCGGTCTCCACCCCGGAGTACTCGACGTCGAGCTCCTGGGCGGCTGCCTCCACGCCTGCGGCGGCATCGCCTCCGTAGTCGCCGGGGTAATGCACCGCCATGACCCTCTCGGCTCCGAGCTCGCGCACCGCCCAGTCGACGGAGTTCATCGCCTCGAAGCAGTAGTTGGTGCCGGACTCGAGGATCACGTCCTCGAACTCGTACGCGGAGGTCCAGGCGGCCGGTGCCGCGACGATGTCGCTGGCCTTCATGTCGTCGAGAATGGCCGCCGTCGTCGGGGAGCCGAGGGTCTGCGCCAGGGCCAGGACCTCCCCCTTGATCTCCTGGTACGCCTGGTTGTGCACCTCGGGGTTGTACTTGTTGTCGCGGACGTTCGTCGTCACGTCGATGTCGTACCCGCCGATGCCGCCTTGTTCGTTGACCCGTTGCCAGAACGCCTCCTGGGCGGCGACGATCGGGACGGCGAGCGGGGCGAACGGCCCTTCGGTGAGGTCGGAGATGGTGCCGAGATAGATGCAGCCGTTGTCGGCGTTGACGGCGTCGGGGCATGCATCGGACGTGACCCCGACATCTGTCTGGACGCCCCCCTCGTCCGGGCTCGCCTCGCTGCCGTCACCCTCGACCCGGCACGCCGTCAGCGCGAAGCTCACGGCCAACAGCACGGCAAGAGTGGTATTTCCTCGTGTGGTCATGCTCGTCCTCCCGGTCAATAGGTGAAGGGCCATGCCTTCCAGTAGCCGCGGATGCGGGTCCAGATGCCGAAGAGCCCACGTGGCTCGAAGATGAGGAAGCCGATGATGAGCAGGCCGTACAGCAGCGACTCGACCTGGAACACGTTCGGGAACTCGGTCGGTGACGAGCTCACCGCCGGCAGGAGCGACGGCAGGTCCTGGACGAAGCGTGGGAGCAGCGTGATGAACAGCGCACCCATGATCGAGCCCGAGATCGTCGCGACGCCGCCGATCAGCACCATGGCGATGAACTGCACGGACAGCAGCAGGTTGAACGAGCCCGGGTCGAAGAACCCGGTCACCGTGTAGAACAACGCGCCCGCGCAGCCGGCGTAGAAGGACGAAACGACGAACGCGAGCGCCTTGTGTTTCGTCAGCCCGACGCCCATGATCTCCGCCGCGATGTCGCGGTCGCGCACTGCGGCGAAGGCCCGCCCGACCTTGGAACGCACGAGGTTTCGGGCGAGCAGGGCGAAGATGACGAGCAGCGCGAGCATGAGCAGGTACATCTGCTGCATGGCACTGAAGACCGGACCGTCCTGGTCGAGCTCGTAGCCGAACAGCGATGGCACGGCCGCCGGCCGGCCGAGGCCCGGGCCGCCAGTGACCGCGTCCCACGTCTTGAAGATGTGCTCTCCCAGGAACACGAGCCCGAGAGTGACGACGGCGAGATACAGGCCGCGAAGCCGTACAGCCAGCGGGGCGACCAGCAGACCACACAGCCCAGCCACGAGGCCTGCGGCGAGCAGCCAGACGGGCAGGAACGTGATGCCGAGTCCGAACGTGCGGCCGTCCGGGTCGCCGCTGATCACTGCAGCCGTGTAGGCCCCGACTCCGATGAAGAACGCGTGTCCGAGCGTCACCTGCCCGGCGTATCCCGTGACGAGGTTGAGCCCGATGGCGCCGATCGCCGCGATGTAACCGACCGCCAGCAGCCGCAGCCACTCATCGGTGACGGCGATCGGCATGAACAGCGCACCGAGAATGATCAGACGAACCCAGATCCGCTTGGGCCGGGTGTTGAGCAGGCGTAGCTCCTGCGCATATGAGGTGAACATCCCCGGCCGACCGCGCAGGGGCTTGCTGCGTCGACGTTTCGGAGCGATGCCCGGGGAGTGCGAGGTCTGGGTGCTGACGGGCAGTGTCGTGGTCATACGCGCTCGACCTCCGGGGTACCGAACAATCCGTACGGCCGCACGAGCAGCACGGCGAGCATCAACAGGTAGGGCGTGACCACTTGGAAGTTCGCGCCCAGCCACGGCGCGACGTCGGGTTGGTATCCCGCCACCAGGGACTGCACGAGCCCGACACCGAGGCCGCCGACGACGGCGCCTCCGATCGAGTCGATGCCACCGAGGATGATGGCCGGCAGGGCCGAGAACGCCACGATGTACGTCGTCTGGTCGATACCGGAGCCCGTCCCGACGAACGCGCCTGCGATTGCGGCGAGTCCGCCGGCCAACGCCCACGAGAGCGCGAAGACCTTGCCGACGGAGACCCCTTGCGCCATCGATGCCTCCTGGTCGAGCGCGACGGCTCGCATGGCGAGGCCATAGCGGGTCAAGCGGAGGAACGCGAACAGTGCCGCGACGACGAGCCCGGTCACGACGAACGACGCGACGAAGCGCTGCTGCACCGCCACACCAAGCAGCGAGACCGTCTCCAGCCCCCACGGGTCACCCAGTTGTCGCACGTCCGTGCCGATCAGCGCGTTGACGAAGACCCGTACGACCACGTCGACACCGAGGGTGATGATGGCGATCACAAAGACCGGCTTGCCGATCATCGGGCGGATCGTCGTGCGCTCGACCGCGAGACCGAGTCCCGCACCGATGAGGACAGCGAGCGGCACCGCGAGGGCGTATCCGACCTCGACTGAGAGGTAGCTCACGGCCGCGGCGCCCGCCACCATGAACGCCGGCTGCGCAAAGGAGATCACCCGGGTGGCCCGGTAGATGACGACGAACCCGAGTGCCAGCAACGCGTACACCGAGCCCGTACCCAACCCGCGGACGGCCACCTCGACCAGCTCGCTCATCGCGCGCCTCCGTACATCGATTCGACAAGGTCGGCGAATCGCTCGGCGATGGCCGATCGCTTGACCTTCTGGGACCCGGTGAGCTCGCCGTCCTCGTGGTCGAGCTGCTTCGGCAGCGTGCGGAAGGTCTTGATCTGCTCGACCCGCGCGAGCCGAGCGTTGACCGTGTCGACGATCCCGCGGATCAGCTGGTCGACCTCGGGCTTCTCGCTCAGGTCCCGATAGGTCGTGTACGGCAGCCCTCGCTGCTGGGCCCACTCGCCAACGGATTCGAGCTCGATGCCGACCAGGGCCGTGAGGTAGGGCCTGCGGTCACCGATGACGACGGCTTCCTTGATGAACGGCGATGCCTTGAGCTGGTTCTCGATCGGCGACGGCGCGATGTTCTTGCCGCCGGCGGTGATGAGGATGTCCTTCATCCGGCCGG
>OBLS010000468.1_pt1 | contig 14502 bp, 13 predicted proteins | sample 1519901 | NCBI WGS metagenome assembly OBLS01 (sample SAMEA3113585, study PRJEB22503) | soil metagenome | reverse complement strand
TGGTCGATCTCGAGGTTCTGCTGATCGCATATGGCCCTGATCTCCCGCAGGCGCATCCTCTGGTAGGCGAGGACCATCTCGGGAGTATCAGGGGGCATGCTACGCGCTCTGGGCTTGCAGGTTGTCTTTTTCCTGCTTCAGTTCGGCGAGGGCGGCGGTGAAGATCTGCAGCTCGTCCTTCAGATGGGCCAGCCTCGCTTCGTTCTGGTCGGACCTCGTGACGTACTCGGCGAGCTTTATGGCGATGGCGTTCTGGTCTTCTGCGAGGTCTTCTATCGCTCTCTGGTGGCTCTTTATGATCTCCTGGATCATGTGTTCTCGCTGCCTGGCGAGCTCCCTCTCCTTGCCACCAAGGGCCCACCGGGTGCCGGCGTACGCTGTCACGCCTATGACGACCACAGCGCCGATCCCGGTGACCATCGCGCTCAATCCCAGAAGACCGCCAAGTCCGAGTGCCGCCAGTCCCGAGGTGATCCCCGCCGCGCTGAGGCCGATAACGCTGCCGCTGAAGAAGAGGGCGGTTATCGGGATGCTCGCGGCCGTCGCGACCGCCACGATCTCCTTGACATGTGACTCCAGCTCGCCAGCGCTAACCTTTCCGTCGATGAGGGCTTTCTCGTACCTCACGGTCTTCTCGGCCAAGTCGATGACCTTCGGGGCGCGCTCGCCGAAGTGTGCCCTGGCCGCGGCCTCTATAGCGTCTTTTTCCGGAGAGACACACCACGTTGTCGGCGTGCGAGAGGTGGACCATGTCCTTGATGATGGAGACGGAGATCTCTTCCTGGTTATCCGGGACCGCGGAGATCACTTCCTCGACGAGACGGGCTATTTTCTCGGGCGAAGCCTCTGTGGTGGCCAGCGTTTGCCTGACCTCTTCCCTGGAATCGGAGGATAGGTCTACTCTAGACATGAACACGTAGAGGTATTCGATCTCCCGGGGATCCAACCTCCCGTCCATGAGGGACTGCAAGGCCACAACCCGCGCGTAGAGGACCTTGACCTCCTCTGAGCGCACTTCGAGGGCGAAGGTCTTCTTCGGGTTCTTCTGGTTCTTGGGGAACGATACTCGGGCTCTGTCCCACAAATGGCGCAGTTGGGAACGGTCGAAGATAGGTCAGTCCTCGATTGTCTTCGCCGCGAAGGACAGCCCTTCTTGTTCGATGAAGAAATATTTGTATCGCGTCCTGAAATCGTGGAGGTCCCCAAGATCCCTCCTCCTGACGCGCTGGCCGTAGGCGAAAGCCAGCCCGAGCTCTATCCACTCCTGGGCGCTCAGGTCGTAGAGCTCCTCCATTAGCGTAGGCAGCTCCCGCGGAGCGGCGTGTACACCACGCATCCAATTGGAGACGGAGTTCTGCCGGTAGTCGAGGCCACGCTCCCGCGCCTCCCTGGCCAGCGCCGACTGGCTTGCGCCGCGTTCCTTGAGTATCCGGTAGAGGACCTCACCGAACCACGTGTAACCCTTCTCTTCCATACGCCCGCCCTTCCGCTCCACGAACGCCACACTCTCTCAAGAGATGCGATGAAGTCTATCATGATCATCCGTTCATCTGATAGTAATCCGTACCGGTGCGTGCGCGGGCGTCCATTTTCCCGGTCGCGGGACTGCGGGCATCTGGGGACCTTCTCCGGGCGGTTCGGCCGCGGGTGGCGCGTTCGGTGCTCCCTGGTGTTGCCGGCATGCGCTGCCGGAGGGAAGAGCAGGGCGGCCGTGCTAAGACCGCCACGCGTTGATGGCCGCGAACGCTTCTTCGAGCTGGGCGGCGGAGATCTTCTCCCAGCGCCTACGCGCCAGGAGCACGAACCACCCCGGCCCGTAGAGGGCGAGAGTTTCGAGGCCCCCGAGCCGGCCCCACCGCGCGAAGTCGCCGACCTCCGAGTGGGCTACGCGGTGCTCATCGGCGCTGAGCTCGACCGTCGAGCCTTCGATTAGCGCAGCCAGCATCTCGCGGGAGATTTCCGGGTCAACTCCGTAGCGGTGAGCTTCTTCTTCCCACTTGATCCAGGCGGCGAGATCCTCAGGTCCCAGGCCGGAACCGTGTCCCCCATCCCAAACCTTCAGCAGGCGACGAGGAATACGATGATGGACCTGGGCGGCGGAGGCGGCCACGTCAGGCCGCCCTCCGCTGCTCCGCCAGGACGAGCGACTGACGCTGCTTCGCCGCCCACACAACTGCCGCATAGACATGCTTGCAAGGCTGCTTGCGGTGCCGCCAGTTTGGGCAGCTGCAGCGACCCTCGCCGGCGAGCGACACCTGGTAGATGCGGCCAGGCTCCGAGCACGACGGTACCGAGAGGCCTCCTTCTGGCATGGGCCGGATCTCGGCCCCCTGCTCGCGCCAGAGCACGAGACCCCGACTCACTCGACGGGCTATACTCAGCTCGATCACAGGTCACCTCCTGTGGTCCGGGCCCCGGGGTGCTGCTACACCGCCGGGGCGTTTTCTCTGCGCCCCACTCCCTGGCGGAGCGCGCCATGGGGGCTAAATGAGCGCCGGCAAGGAGGGAGCGCAAGGGCTTTGAGCGTAGAAAGGTTTTCGCCGCAGGCGAAACCCGGAGGGCGGCCGGAAGCCTTTAGGCTGGAGGCCGAGCTTTCGGAGCGTCCCTTGCGCGGAGGACTGCCGGTGCTACACTGGTGCCCCTTCGCGTGCTCATCTGATGCGTTTCTCAAGGGACACAAAGGAATCGGAAAGAACAGTGCTTCAACCCTCGGGCCGCGCCTAACTAGCGACGGGCGGTAGCCGGTCGCTTCTACTAGCGTTAGCCGATCGCAAGTTTGCGCATAGGGCCTCGGAGCGCCCCTTTGGAGCGCTCTGTGATACGCACGGTAGCTACTTTGGGGCGCTCTGTGGCCCGCGCAGCAGAGTCGCGCACCGCGCGACTTCTTGGGCGAGTTACGTCAGGGTGGAAACGGCTAGCAGCTGATCTGGGGGAGAGCGGGAGAGGAGGGTTTGGAACCTGACAGGAAAGCTAGTTTGGTTATCTCCAAACCCCCCTCTCGTACGTCTCGCTGACCGGCGGGTTGGACTCGCTATCGGTGCTTGTACTTCTGGCTCAAGGCTCAGGCTCCTGCCCATCTGCTAGGAGGGTTAGGGTGTCGGAGATATCTCTTCTTTCCTCGGTATGCCCTCGCTCGAAGCTCTTCATTAGGGTCGTATTCTTTCTATCGTTCCACCTGTCGATGAAGTACGTCTCCCTGTACCGGCAGCGGGGACAATTCGAGGCGATAACGAAGGGATAGAGCTGGGCCCAGTTCCCATCGCCTAGATCTAGCATAAGGTCACCTCTGGGCAGGGCCTTAGGGAAACGGATCCTCTCCTGCGGAAACCCTGGACCGTCCCCCTCCAGGCGCAAGCACTTGAGCATGAAGTCATTGTTGCGCCGGTCGATGTCGAAGTCTTGAACCAGACGGATGGGATACTGCTTGAAAAACGACAGCGTCTCCATGCAACGCTGCAGCCGCTCCTGCGCATCGTTCGAGGCCTCGACGATGTCCTCTTCCATCACGGGCCCTCGACCGTGGTGGAAGTCATTACGGGCGCTTATGAGAGCCGCTATGTCCGCGCCGAAGACCTTGCTTTCGGAACCGATCTTGAGCTTGTGGATATCTGCGGCTAGCGGATTGTCTCGGTAGCCCTGGAACACTTTGGCGCACCTTTGCACTATCAGCTTCCAGGCGCCGAAGGAGATGCCGCCCTGCCACGGCAGCCTGAGGTCGAGTTGTGCCTTCTCGTAGTCCTGGTCATCGAGCACTGCAAGGGAGACGGAGCCGAGGAAGGCGAGCATGTTCTCAGCGTGCCGTAACTGCTCTCTGTAGAGATCTTTTGGATCCCAGAGACCTTCTAGCAGCGACCAACTGTAGGCTATGGGCAGGGGGTACGTGTCCGCAATGGAAATGGATTCCGGAGAGCGTTTGCTCTTTGAGCCAGCGGATGAGCTAACCTCATCTGGTTCGTGGGGCGGCGTTTCGGTTGGCAGTGTGGTGTCCTGCTCGTGCGGAATCTCAGGCTTATCGGGGACGGTATCGTTATCCGAGAATCCACTGTACATCGACCGCTCGGACCCATTAACCAAGGGCGGTGACCCGGTTCGTGTTTCGTACTCGGCTTCGAGGCGACGGCGTGTCCTCTCGTCCGCATCTGCGAGTTCCTGCATCCGATTCTCCAGGCGCACCCGATAGTCGCCGCGAATCGCAAACGAGTGAACCACAGAGACTATGCCAGCCACTACCATTATCCCTGTGGCAACGCCCCATATCCGGCTCTCTGGGCCTACCATCCCAAACGTCGCGACCGCCGCGAACGCAGCAAAGTACAGCAGCCCCCACGGAAGCCACCTTACGCGCCTCGTTCTCCACCCGATGTAGAAGAACGCTATCCAGCTGGTGAACCCCAAGGTGAGCGTCCAGAAGATCCATAGGGAATGGAACCATTCCCATTTTGTCCCCATAGATGTCAAGGAGACTTGACTGGTCTCCTGCTGTATGAGATCTAGACGCAACAAGTACTCCCGTCGCACGAGCAAGGCGTGGACGACCGACACGACTCCTAGTACGACGCTAGCGCTTAGCGTGACGTTCGCCCACCGTTGTGAAATGTTTCCGGTGATGACAGCGAATAGCATGAGTGGCGTAGCGTACAATGCTGCCCACAATAACCACCTTGGATGACGCCCCCTGATGCCGATGTAGGCGAAGGCAAGCCAGCTGAAGAAGCCAAAGAGGAATGTCCATCCGATCCACAAGGAGTGTAGAAGTTTCCATCTCGTTCCCCTGGACGTAGAGATAGTCGCGCTACGCTGCACCTTGACATCCTCCCAGAGAGCGTACCTACTCTAGTGTAGCGTTACGCCTCCCCTCTGTGTAGTCCTGTCTCTCGCGTTCCCTCAGATCGGCGGCGATGGTCGCGAACTGTTCCAAGGCGGCCTGGAGGTCGTCGGCTATCTCTTCGGCGATGAGGTCGGGGTCTTCGAGGTCGGCTGAATCTTCGAGGCTCTTGTCCCTGATCCAGGAGAGGTCGAGGTTGGCGCTCTCGCGGCGCATGATCTCCTCGTAGGTAAAGCGGCGCCAGCGGCCCTCCGGGTTATCGTCGTTCCAGGTGGGAGTCCTCTCGTGGCGATTCTCGGGGTTGTAGAGGCGCGCAAATTCGTCGAGGTGGTGGCGCCTCAGGGGGTCCTTCTTCAAGGTGAAGTGGGTGTTGGTCCTCAGGTCGTAGACCCAGAGCTCGCTCGTCCAGGCTTCCTCGCGGCCTGGACGTTTGTCGAACAAGAGGACGTTTGCTTTCACGCCTGGCGAGTACCAGATGCCGGTGGGGAGTCTGAGGAGGGTGTGGACATCGCACTGCCTGAGGAGCCTCCTCCTGACTGTCTCGCCGGCACCTCCTTCAAAGAGCACGTTGTCGGGGACGACGATGGCGCACCGGCCGTCAACGTCGAGCAGGGTGAAGACGTGCTGGATGAAGTTGAGCTGCTTGTTCTTAGTGGTGGTCCAGAAGTCCTGGCGTGCGTAGGCTATGTCCTCCTTCTCCAGGGCGCCTTCATCGGTCACGAAGGAGATGCTGCTCTTCTTCCCGAATGGCGGATTGGTTAGGACCATGCTGAAGCGCTCGCCGGGATCGGCTGCGAGGGAGTCCACGCCGCTCGTGACGGGCGAGGGGTCTGAGTCCATGCCGTGCAGGTAGAGGTTCATGGCGCACAATCTGCCGGTTTCGGGCACCAACTCGAAGCCACGGGCGAAGCCGCTCTTGAGGTGGTGGTTCTGGTCGGGGTCCAGTTCTGTACCGTGGTGGTTCAGAACGTGCTCGTGGGCGGCGACGAGGAAACCGCCGGTGCCGCAGGCTGGATCGCAGACTGTTTCGTCGGGAGCGGGACGCATGACGTCCACGATGCCCTCTATAAGGGGGCGGGGAGTGAAGTACTGGCCGGCGCCCTTTGGCGACTCGGAGGCGGACCTCGACAGAATGCCCTCGTAGATGTCGCCCTTGACGTCGGCTTGCATGGAGGACCAGTGCTCCTTGTCCATCAGGTCTACTATGAGGCGCCGGAGGAGGGCGGGGTCCTGTATCTCGAGGCGGGCTCGCTTGAAGATCTCGGCCAGGAGGCCCGTCCCCTTGCCCAGTTCCTCGAGCACGTGGCGATAATGCAGCTCCAGGTCCTGGCCGTCTCGCTCCAGGAGGCTCTGCCAGCCGAGCTCCAGCGGGACGATGGGCGGGCGGTTGTATGGAGGCTTGGTGCGCTCGTCGGCCATCTTGAGGAAGAGCAGGAAAGTGATCTGCTGGGTGTAGGAGTGGAAGGGCAGCCCGGCGTCCCTCAGGACGTGGGCGTAGCTCCAGGCCTTGTTGACTATCTGCTGGGTATGGTTGTCCATAAGGACGAACGATACATCCGATCCGCCGCCGATGCTTGCGGTGTGGACCTGCGAGCCCGCGGGTGTAGGCGCAGGTGCTTTCCGGTAGTATTGGAGGGCGGCCTGCAGGTAGATTCTTGCGCGTTACGGGAAGAGGCTAGAGACATGATCGGCTACCAGGGGAACGAGCGTCTGATGCGTCCGCTGTACGGCTTCGCCGAGGCCGACCGGCTCGCGGGGGTGACGCGCGGCACCTCCAGACGCTGGCTCAAGGGGTACAGGTACTGGTACGCAGACGAGAGCCGGATGGCGCCGCCGATCACACCCGAACGCGACCTGCTCGATGGGGTTTCCTTCGTTGACCTGGTGGAGGTGATCGCCATCGGCAAGCTGCGCCAGCGGGGATTTAGTCTGCGCCGCATCCGCCAGATCAACGAGTATTGCCAGCTCGCGCTGAATCGGGATCGTCCGCTGGTTACGGAGACGTTCAAGACCGACGGCCGGGAGGTCTTCGTGAAGGCCCAGGGCGGGTTCCTGCTAGACGTGCTCCACGGACGGGGCACGCAGGCGTGGGACGAGGTCCTCGATCCCTTTCTGGAGACGCTTGACTACGAGGACGAGCTGGCCCGACGCTGGTGGCCGCGGGGCAAGAACGAGCCGATCGTCGTGGACCCCGACTACGGCTTCGGCCTGCCGGTGGTGAGCGGGTCCGGCGTGCGCACGGAGATCGTCGCGGAGAGGTTCAGGGCAGGGGACGCCAGAGAAGAGATAGCCTACGACTTCGGTCTCAGCCCCGCCGGGGTCGAGGCCGCGCTGCGCTACGAGATGCCAGACGCGGCGTGATCTTCATAGACCGCTCGATTCCGAGAGGGGTCGCCGAGGCGGTCAGGAGGATGCGCGAAGACGTTATCTGGCTCGAGGACGAGTTCACCCACGATGTCCCGGACGAGGAGTGGCTGGCGGAAGCAGGACGGCAGGGCTGGCTCGTCATCACGCACGACCGCAAGATCCGCACCCGTCCCGGAGAGCGACGCGCGATTATGGAGAACGGCGTCGGCTGCTTTATCATGACCTACCGGCAGGACCTGAAGAAGGAGGAGATCGTCGCCCTCATCTCTTCAACGCTAGAGGAGATGGAGCGCAGGTTCGAGGAGACTCGGAGACCGTTCATCTACACGGTCAGCAAAAGCGGTGAGTTCAGAGAGTACGCCCGAAGGCGCAACGCCTGAAAGCTCAGAACAGGCCTGCCTGAGCTTCGGTGGGCTCGTCTCGTGCGGGTCTCGTTTTGCGACGCTTCGTAGGACCGCTCCGCTCGCGCTCGGCCTTGATCCGGGCCAGCAGCTCGCTCGCCGGCTCGTCAGTGGGGTCCTGCGGCACTAGCTTGCCCTCGAAGGCCCGCTTGAGTATGGATTGGCGCAGCCGCACCGCTCGCTTCAGGTTTGCCTCTACCTCAGCATCGACCTCCTGGATGATCGACAGACGGCGTTGCGTTTCCGCTATTATCTGTGCTTGCTCAGCCACAGGAGGTAAGGGTACTGCGAAGCTGCCAATGTCTCGCTGGGAAATCTTGTAGATGCCTGCTGTCGTGCGGGCTGCTTTCTCTATCTGTGTTCGCAGTACTCTAGAGGCCCAAGCTACAGATAAGAAGGAGCGCAAGTCGGGCGAATCGCTAAAGCGAAGTCGTATCATCGTATCTGGAAACACGATGCGATCGGCAGGAGCCTGAGCGAGTGTCCCTCGCCCTACCAAGTGTAGAGATCCGTTTCCCCTCGAGACGAAAAAGTCTCCAGCTTTGACTGCTAGTGCCTCAGCCGTCTTATCGTCAATCGGGATGTATCTGTGGTCCGCGTAGTCGAACCCTTGATCTGACATCGCGCTGAGGCGTAAAGCCTGAACGCCAGGAGGATCGTCCGAGCCCTTCACGGAGATGCCGTTGATCATCGACTGGATGAGAAGTCGCTCGACGGAGGTCCAGCACCACCTCTCCGGCAATTCCGGTAGATCATCCGTATTCGGGCCGGCAGGCTTCTTGTACTTCGACCGCCAGTTCTTTGGTGGTTTCTTGCCTTTCTTCTCGAACGCGGCGAGCTGATCCCTCTCCCACCGGTCGCGGCGCGCTTTCAGGATGCGCTCCAGCAGCTCGGAGGCTGGCTCTACGCTCGGGTTCTCCTCGCGCCAGGCTTCTGTGAGTCTGCCCTCGACGGCGGCCTTGAGAGTGGCAGTCCGGTAGCGCTTGAGGTTGGTCCGCACCCTTTCGAGCGCCGCCATGCCGGCGTCCAGGCGCGAGAACTGCTCCTCCACGGCTGCCACGATGCGCCGTTGTTCGGGAAGCGGAGCTAGCTTGAGGTCAACGTCCAGCAGCTGTTTTTTGGTGACACCATCTATGGTTGTGCCTCTACCTGAGTACTTGAACGCTGAGACGGCACCACTCATTTGGAGGACGACGTACGTGGGGTCGATGTTATCGTCGTTGAAAAGAAGGGCTTGGCAGTCCTGGCTAAAGCAGACGTCTTCTTTAGCCAACCCCACCTTGCCTAAACCTACGCGAGTCGCGACGATCACCGATCCGGCAGGAACCCGATTAGTGGCAGACTCAGCTATAGCTTGTTCAGAAACCGCGCGGCGGGGATGCAGATCGTGCTTATCATTAATGTCTGCGCTGGTAATCCAGGGAACGTTTCCCTCCCAAAACTGCGGATTCTTGGTAGAAGGGGTGCCACCCCCGACCGTTGAAAAAACAATTCCTATCTTCGCCTTGGTCCACCCTCTCGGCAACCCATCCTGCTCGCTCAAGCGGCCAGCCTCTCGTTAAGGTCGTCCATGATCTTGGTCAGGTCTTCTCCGAACACTCTGTAGACCCTACCCAATCCGCCGAGCCTTTGCAGCTCACCCATCTCAAAGTCGTCGTTCTCGATGCGGAGGGAGGTAGCGATGTGGTCCTTTATGGCGTCGAGCCACTCTTTCTGCTCGAGTGTGAAGCTGGCCCCGGCCGCTTGCTGTTCTGCGAGCCAGTGCTCGTAGCGCTCCTGAACCGCGGCGGCGTAGGGTTTTAGGGGCTGTCCAGGGTCTATGGCGTGCTTGACGAGCGAGATCACGTCGGTTATCCGCTCTCCCCCGCTCCTGTATCCTCGACCGGATTCGAGTGCTTCGTAGGCCGTCCACAGGCTTTCCCGGCTGGCGTGGAGGGGCGGGCGCTTTATGGCGGCGTCGAGCTCCTTTATCTGGCCGTAGCGTAGGCCCGCACGGTAAGGGCGGCTGTAGAGGATCTGGAGGGCTTCGATCTCGTCCTTGTTGTCCTCTATGAACTGCTCGAAGTCGGCGACCAGCACGCGGGCTCGCTCCGTCGCTTCTTCGTCGAAGCCGGACTCGAGCAGTTCGTCGGGAGTCACCTCGTCCAGGACCTGCTCGGAGGATCGGGCCGCATCAAGGATACCGTTTCTGAGCGCGGGGTCGTGGAACGGCCTCAAAGCGTCGCGGATGATGTCTTCTGCCGCCTCCTGTATCTGCTCCTCGGTGAGCCGTTCGGGCGGCAGGTCGTGCTCGCGCGAGGCGTGGGCGACGTGGGCGTCGGGGTCTATGCTCTGTACGAGGGCGCCGGAGAGGGCTTTCAGGTCTTTGCCTCCGGCGAGGGCGGCGAGCTCCTGGCGCTGGTCGGGGCTGATGCGTTTGTCCAGGCGGCTGAGGCGGGAGGCGAGGGTGGAGGCGAGGTTGGGGTTTGCGGCGCCCACGGCCACGGATTGGAGGAGCTTTTCCGTGGGGACGGAGGGCTGGCGTTCGAGAGGCTGGGACTCGGTCTTGTCACTCTCGAGGACGCCCACGGCGTCGACGATCACGAAGTGGGTCTTGGCGTCGGTGTCAGGGGTGACGGTGTTGAGGGTAGCTCTGTCTATGACGCGGGTGCCGCGGCCCTTCATCTGCTCGAGGTAGTTGGCGCTCTTGACGTTGCGCATGAAGAGGAGGCATTCCAGGGGCTTGACGTCGGTGCCGGTGGCGATCATGTCTACGGAGACGGCGATCCTGGGATAGAAGGCGGTGCGGAACTCCTGGAGTAGCTCTTCGGGCTTCTTGCCGGTGGTGCGGTAGGTGATCTTCTGGCAGAAGTCGTTGCCTTTGCCGAACTCTTCGCGTGCGATGCGGGTGATGTCGTCGGCGTGGGAGTCGTCCTTGGCGAAGATGAGGGTCTTGGGGACATTCTTGCGGCCGGGGAAGATCTCCGTGAAGAGCTTTTCCTTGAAGGTCTTTATGACCAGCCGGATCTGCTGCTCGGAGACGACGTCGCGATCTAGCTGGTTGGCGGTGTAGGTAAGATCGTCGTCGAGCTCGGCGTAGCGTCTCGCTCGGGTGCGACGGTCGCGCCGGGGCACGTAGAAGTCAGGCTCTACTTCGAGGGTGGCGCCACCAGAGGTTATCCTGGTTCTTATCCGGTAGACCTCTCCCTCGACGTTCACGCCGTCGGTCACTGCCCGACGGTGGGGATACTCCATGACGAGGTTGCGGCCGAAGAAGCCGATGGTTTGCTTGGAGGGCGTGGCGGTCAGGCCGATGATAAAGGCGTCGAAGTATTCGAGGACCTGCCGCCAGAGATTGTAGATCGAACGGTGGCACTCGTCGACGACGATGAAGTCGAAGGTCTCTATGGGTATGCGCGGGTTGTAGGTCACGGGCATCGGTGCGCCCCCGAGCGCAGGACTGGCTTCGAATTGGGAGCCTTCCTCCCGCTCTTCGTCGAACTCTTCCTCGCCTTTGAGCATGGAGTAGAGGCGCTGGACGGTCGTGACCACAACCCGGCTCGCTTCGTCTATGCGGTTGGAGCGGAGGTGCTGGACATTGTATTCCTCGGCGAAGGAGTAGCCGTTGTAGGGGCTAGTGTACTGCTGGAACTCGGTGAGGGTCTGGGTGCCGAGGTTCTTGCGGTCCACTAGGAACAGCACCCGTTTGGCGCCGGCGAACTTGATGAGCCGGTAGACGGCTGAGACGGCGGTGAACGTCTTACCTGAGCCGGTGGCCATCTGTATTAGGGATCTCGGCCTGTTCTGTGCCAGGGACGTTTCGAGGTTTCGTATCGCCTCGACCTGGGCCGGCCACAAGCCCTCGTTTACGAGTGGCGGCATCTCTTCCAGGGCCTCCCGCACCTGCGTCTTCAACCGCGCCAGGCGCACGAGCTCCTCCGGACGGTGGAAGGCCAAGACCTCGCGGCTGCGGGCCTCGGGCTCCAGGGCGTTGGTGAACTGGGTGACCGTGCCCGTGGTCTCGTAGCCGAACGGTAGCGGCCGGTAGAAGGCGGGGACCGACTCGGGAAGGCCGCCCATGTACCCGCCGGACTGGAGCTCCACGCCCCTCAGGGTCCACTCTTCGGGCTTGGCTTCCACCACCCCGATGGCCTTACCGTCGGCGTAGAGCAGATAATCCGCCTCGCCGACGCCGGGCATGGCGAACTCGCGCACGGCGACACCCTTCGAGGCGTAGATGTTCAGCTCGTCGCGGTTCTGAACTTGCCAGCCGCATTCTTCTAGCTGAAGATCTATGTTCTTTCTTGCGAGCGCTTCGGGTTCCATCGGTTTGCTCGGTCCTCCTCCCGCCTCTCCTAATGATAGCGTTGAGGAGACTCGGACCGCCAGTCCAGAGAAGGGCCACCATCGGGAGCAAATGTCTTACTGGCCTGTCCTCTATCGTCGCTGCCTGCATATTCTGTGCATCGGAGTAGTCTTAGGGGCGGGGTTCCGCCCTTGCACCCCACACTACTGGCAGACCCTCGATGAGGGCCGGGGGCCGTCCATGGAGGTCTGTCTGCGGTCCGTCTCACAGAGCTTCGCTGATGATCACCGCCTCGATGAGGCTAAAAGGTCTCGACATTTGGACCTCGTTGTCGTGTCGAAGTGTGAGTCCTTGCTATAGTGTGTGCGTGTGATTTTCTCTCTTATATAAGGATTCTCACACACCGCGAAGAGTTCACTATCGTGCACCTACGTCCCGAAGTGGTCGGTGCGGATGCGCCTCACAGCATTCTCTGCGAAGCCCAGGTCGGTGGGCTTGTTACGCTCAAGGCGGTCGAGCGACTCGCTCAGCATCTTCTTGGCCACCTCGATCCGCTTTCGGAAGGAGGGCGGTCTGCCTTCATAGGAGTAGCGGAGGGTCAGGGTTAGCTCGCCGCCTGCGCCGCGGACGATGGTCAGGGATGAGACCGCGACGATTCCGGAACGCCGGATCGCGTCCTTAGGGGTGCTCAGAGCGTGAACCTTTCCCGGCCTTTCTTTACCTCGCTGTTCTGAGGCTTGCCGGGATCTTCCTGGGCGTGCAGGCGTGCACCGTTTCTGGAAGGGTAAGAGGGGTACTCTCCCCTCTTGGCACCTTCTTCTGTTTGAGGGGGGAGGGGGGTGTTTATCCCCTCGGTTTGCACTGCACGCGTGCACGCCTCGGCGAGGACCTCGGGTGCGGGCAGGATTGCTAGCTCTTCGGGTAGGGGATCGCCGGGGACGATGCGAGAGGGTTTGCGGGGGTTGTCTTCGAGGTCACGAAGGTAACCCCGGTCCTTGGCGGAGCGGACCCTGCGGGATGCGGCGGTGCGGTCGAGCTCGAGCTCGCGGGCCAGGGCGGCGGTGGTGACAGGCTCGTCCTCTTCTTCATACAGTTGGATGTCCGCTTCGACTACCTCGCGGACGCTCTGGGGTACTGTGGCCTCGATGCCTTCGGAGATGAGGTCGTCGATCAGATCTCGTACCCTGGCGTAGTCGTGGAGGGTGGCGACGATGTGGCCCTCCTCGTCTTTCTCGCGGCTGGCCTGGTGCAGGATGGCGTGCGTCTGTATGAGGTTGAGGACCGCCCCGAAGTCGCGCCGCAGCCTCACGGCCACGGGCGGGACGAGCTCGGCGAGGGCCGGGGCGTATGGGATGGCCACTTTGCGTTCAGCAGCTGGGCCCGCGAGCCAATCCTGGAGAGCGCGCCACGGCGTGAGATCCGTCCCTTCCTTCTTACTCTTGGCGAGGGAGGCGAGGATGTCGCGGGTCTGCTCCCTCGTGTCGGTTACGGTGAGGCTGAGTAGACGGGTCTCGTTCTCGGGGTGCATCCTGACGGCGGTCGTGGTGACGATCAGACCAGTGGGTCCCTCGCGTTCGATCAGGCGCACCCTCAAGCCCTCTGAGGTCTTCTCCACGAACTCGTAGCGGAGCCGACCCTCCGAAAGGAGCGAGCGCATCAAATACGTGGCGAAGTCGCTCGCCATCCCCTCGGCTTCGAAGAAGACGAGGAAGCGGTGCTTTATGGGCTCCTCGGAGTAGGCGAGCGCCCTGTCGCTCATCGCGGTCAGGGCGTGATAGGCGCCGTCGGGGAAGAAATCTAGGACGCGATCGACGAGGTAGGACTTGCCGCCAGACGATGGTCCTTTGACCGCGACGCTCACGGGTCTCTCCAACACGCGGCTGGTGAGCGCCAGGTAGAGAAGCTTGGCCGTCCTGACCTCCCCGGAGACGCGGCGGCCGATCTCCCTGGCGAAGCGGTCAAGGACATCCGGAGCGTGTGCCAGGGGCTCGCACGCGCTCCACGCCTCGCGGGGCACGCCAGCATACAGCTCACCCTCGACCGCTACTCGCACTGGATGCCGACCATGGGAAAGCACACCGCGAGCGCCATGGACGAGGCGCTCGACGAAGCCGGCCGCGAAGATGCGCCGGAGGATGAGAAGGGCGCACTCGAAAGGTAAGGTCTCGCCCGGATCGACTCAGCGAGGGTTAGATACTCCTGGCACGGAATAGCACGCGGCCCTCGTCGAAGTCGAAGGTGGTCCTGAACTGCTTGATGAAGGTGAGGCCGACGAGCATTTGCCTGGACCCCGCGAAGGTGTTCTGCACGCCGATTTCCACGTCGTACGCCATGGCCGACCCCACTCTCACCCGTTCTAGTCGGTGCTTGTCCATCTGAACGGTGCCACCGCCGATAACACGCACCAGCCCTCCCTCCAGCCGATTGCTGGAGTTGAACCCGAGCTGACGAGCGAAGATCGGCGGCACGACGCACAGCGTGGAGCCGGTGTCGATCACCGCATCCAAGTGGATCTCGTCGGTCAGGGTGCCGAGGGTAACGTTCTGGACCACCGCCATGGTCCTTACGCGCGAGACCAACGGCGCTTCGCCGGTGCCCGGCGAACTGCCCACCGACTAGAGGGC
>OBLS010000467.1_pt1 | contig 14517 bp, 12 predicted proteins | sample 1519901 | NCBI WGS metagenome assembly OBLS01 (sample SAMEA3113585, study PRJEB22503) | soil metagenome | reverse complement strand
TAGCCCTTGGCGATCGAGACGACGAGGCGGAGGTTCGACTCGATCATGTGGCGCTTCGCAGTCAGGTCACCGCGCTCGATGCGCTTGGCGAGCGCGACTTCGTCCGCCGCCGTCAGCAGCTTGTGGCGCCCGACGTCGGCCAGGAAGAGCTGCAGGCTGTCGGCCGAGCCGACGATTGCGTCGGGATCGGGCTGCGCCCGTTCGGCGGCGGCCTGTGCCGCCTTCTCGCTTTCGGCGCGCGCCTCGCGAACCTCGAGGCCGATCGCCTCGAGCTCGCGCGTGAGCTGCTCGATCTCCTCTTCGCCGAGATCGTGCTCGACGGCGAACGCCTCGAGCTCAACCGGCTCGATGTGTCCGCGCTCCTCGCCCTGCTCGATGAACGGGCGCGCCTGTTCGCTCTCCAACAGTTCTTGAAGTTGATGCTGTGTCAAAGCGGCTCTCTACGTCCTTTCAGACTTCGCGGCAACCTACTTACTCTAAGAGGTTGGTCGGACCTCAAACATTCGCATTGTGTGTCGATTTTCCTCGCTTTTCCAGGACGAAGCGCCCTACGCAGGGGTTCCACAAGAGAAACGTCCGCTTCTCTTGTCCTATTCCGTTGCGCCCGGCGTCCCAAGAACCCCACCTACTAATACGTCACGGGAACGCAGAGGTTTGTTGCGATTTAATTATTTGAGGCGGCCACGCCGGCAAAGCCGGCATGGCCTCGTCTGGTCGGCGCCGCCTAGTCGGCGCCTTTGGCGGCAGTGGGTTGCGGAGCTGGAGCGGTTTCCTCTTCCTCGCCCTGCTCGGCCTGACGCTTTCGCGAGACGGGGAACTCGAACTCGACCTTGCCGTCCTGGTCCATCACGAGCCGCGCGCGGAACGGCTTTCCGGCCCTGGAGCGGAAGCCTGAGAGGACTTCGCGTGTCTTCCCCTCCTCGAGCAGCTGGCGCGCGATCTCGGGCGTGAGCGTCCGCCCGGCCACCCGCTTCCAGATCACGAAGCCGCAACCCGGCTCCTCGCGGCTCTTCCAGCTCGTGCAGCCGTAGGCCTTCGCGTTCTCGCGGATGATCTCGCCCGTCTCGGCGCCGCAGCGCGGGCAAAGCCCGAGCTCGGCGCGCTCCGGACGCAGCTTCTCCTTGTCGAGGGCGGCGATCTCGTCGACCGTCGACTTGGCGAAGTCCGCGATGCCGTTCATGAAGGCCGAGCGATCGCCGCTGCCGTGCTCGATGTCGCGCAGCTGCTTTTCCCAGTCGCCGGTCAGCTCCGGTGACGTGATCGGATGCGCCTCGAGCATCGTCACCACCTGCAGCCCCTTCGGCGTCGGCTGGAGGTCCTTGCCTACCCGCTCGACGTACTCGCGGCGGATCAACGTCTCGATGATCTCGGCGCGCGTCGCCGGAGTGCCGAGCCCCCGCTCTTTCATCGCCTCTCGAAGCTCCTCCTCGTCGATGAGCTTCCCGGCCGTTTCCATCGCGGAGAGCAGAGTTGCCTCGGTGTAGCGCGGCGGCGGCTTCGTTTCCTTCGCCTCGCTCTCGGCCTCGACGCACTTGACTGCCTGGCCCTGCTTCAGCTCGGGCAGCTCGCCCTCACCCTCCGCGTCCTCGTCCTGCTTCTGCGGGTCGTCGGCCTCGAGACCGTAGACGCCGCGCCAGCCGGCCTCGAGCGTCACCTTGCCCCGCGTGCGGAAGCGCTCCTGCTCAACCTCTGTGACGACCGTCGTGCGCGCGTAGCGCGCCGGCGGATGGAAGACGGCGAGGAAGCGCCGCGCGATGAGGTCGAAGATCCGCCGCTCGTCGGGCGAGAACGTGTCGAGGTTGTGGTCGATGTCGGTGGGGATGATCGCGTGGTGGTCATCCACCTTCGCGTCGTTGACGACCCGGCCCAGCGGCAGCTGGTCGAGCGCCAGGACGTAGCGGGCGCCGTCGGCGTACTCGGCGATGGGAACGAGCGTCGCCGCCGTCGGCTTCAGCTGCGGGACGAGGTCGCCGGAGAGGAAGCGCGAGTTGGTGCGCGGGTAGGTGATCGCCTTCTTGCCCTCGTACAAGGACTGGGCCGCGCTGAGGGTTCGGCGCGCCGAGAAGCCGAAGCGTCGGTTGGCATCCCGCTGCAGGGACGTCAGGTCGTAGAGGAGCGGCGCGCGCTCGGACTGCTCCTTGCGCTCGACCGACTCGACGCGCCCGGTCTTCCCCTTGACCTTCGTGACGATCTCGTCGGCGCGCTTGCCGTCCTTGAGCCGCGTCTCCTCACGCTCGAACCAAAGACCCTCGTAGCGCGGGTCGAAGGTCGCATGCACGAGCCAGTAGGGCTCGGGGACGAACGCCTGGATCTCACGCTCGCGCTTGACCATCATCGCCAGCGTGGGCGTCTGCACCCGGCCGAGCGAGACGACGCCGCCGACCCAGGCCCGCCCGCGGATCGTTGCTGCGCGGGTCGCGTTCATCCCGACGAGCCAGTCCGCTTCGGAGCGGGAGCGCGCGGCCTCGCGGAGCGGCTCGAGCTGCTCATCCGGACGGAGCTTGTCGAAGCCCTCGCGAATCGCCTGCTTGGTCATCGACGAGATCCACAGGCGCTCGACCGGCTTGTCGATGCCGGAAGTCTCATAGACGTGCGTGAAGATCAGCTCCCCCTCTCGCCCGGCGTCGCAGGCGTTGATGACCCGGTCGACGTCGTCGCGCTTCAGCAGCTTGTGGATCACGTTCAGCTGCTTCTTCGACTTCGCATCGCGCGGCCGGACCTGGAATTCCTTCGGAACGATCGGGAGGTCGTCCATGCGCCACTTCTTGAAGCGCTCGTCGTAATCCTCGGGCGGCGTCAGCTCGAGCAGGTGCCCAACCGCGAACGTGACGACGTACTCGTCGCCCTCGTAGAACTCCTTGTTGTTGTCGAAGCTGCCCGACAGCGCGTCGACGATGTCGCGCGCAACAGAGGGCTTCTCGGCGATGACCAGGCTCTTCACGCGTTTGAGCGTAGCGAAGGTCGCCAACGCCGCCTGCTCCGGACAGGTGATACTCCGCGGCCGTGAAAACGCGTACCTATCACCTGATCGGGGTGCTGACGACGGGGCCGGTTCGGCGGCTTTTCCGGTTCAAGAGCAAGGGGGAAGAGCATCTTCCACGCCAAGGTGGCTTCGTCCTCTCTGCCAATCACATGTCCAATCTCGACCCGTGGCCGCTCGCAATCCCGCTCTACCCCGAGCGTCAGCTGCGCTTCATGGCGAAGGCCGAGATGTACCGGCGGCCGCTGAAATGGATCCTCGAGGGCGCCGGCGCCTTTCCGGTCCGGCGCGGGATGCGTGACGAGGAGGCGATGCGGCGTGCGGTCGAGCTCGCTCAGGCAGGCGAGGTGGTCGCGATCTTTCCGGAAGGCACCCGACGGAACAAGGGTGTCGTCAAGCGGCACAAGGCGAAACCGGGCTCGGGGGCGGCTCGGGTGGCGCTCATTGCCGACGTGCCGCTCGTCCCGGCCGCCATCGGGGGCACGGAAAGCTTGCTGAAGCTCGGCCCGCTCCGCGTTGCCTACGGGCCGCCGATCGAGCTCGACGACCTCACGGAGATGGACATCCGCAGGGGCTCGAAGATCGCCACCGAACGCCTGATGGAGGCGATCCACTCGCTCGAGAAAACGCTGTGAAGCGTCCGCTGCTGGTGGTGGACGGGGACTCCCTCGCCCACCGCGCCTACCACGCGATGCCCAAGACGGTCAATCGGGGCGCGATCGTCGGCTTCACGAACATGCTGCTGCGGCTGTGGGAGATGGAGGAGCCGCGGGCCGTGCTCGTCGGCTGGGACACGCTGACGGCGCCGACGTACCGGCACGAGGCGTTCGAGCCGTACCAGTCCGGGCGCGAGTTCGACCAGGCGCTGCTCGAGCAGCTCGGCATGCTCCCGGAGCTGGTCGAAGCACTCGGCTTCGCCGCGGCTAAGGGTGCCGGCTACGAGGCCGACGACTTCGTCGCCGCCGCGGTGCGCTCGGAGGAGGAGCGCGCCGGCCGGGCCGTCGTCGTGACGTCGGACCGCGATCTCTTCCAGCTGGCGACCGAGCAGACCGTGATCGTGACGCCGATCCGCGGCGTCTCCGAGCTCGCGCGCATCGGGCCCGACGAGGTTCGGGAGCGCTACGGAGTCGAGCCGGCGCAGGTCCCGGACTTCATCGCGCTGCGCGGCGACCCCTCGGATCGTCTGCCGGGTGCGCGCGGAGTCGGGCCGAAGACGGCCGCCTCGATCCTTGCCCAGTACGGCACCTTGGAGGCGGCGCTCGACGCCGGACGATTTCCGAATCAGCGGGAGGAGTTGCTGCTCTACCGACGAATTGCGACCCTCGACGCCTCCGCCCCTCTCCCTCCCCTGAAAGATCAGTCCCCAACATGGGCGGAGGCGTCCTCCCTCGTTCGGAGCTGGAACCTGAACCAATTGGCCGACCGGCTCGCGGCGCGCGCTTAGAAGAGGTGGAACTCGTCAGTCACGCGGATTACGCGCGGCTGCACCCGACCGGCCGGCATCCGGAGTCGCGAGAGCGAATCCGCGTCCTCCACGAGCGGCTCGGCGGCTGGATCGAGCCCATCCCCGCGACGCGTGACGACATCGAGCGCTGTCACGTTCCGGCCCTCGTCGAGGTGATCCGAACGACGACCGAGCCGACGCTGCTCGACCTCGACACCGTCTGCACCGAGACGAGCTACGAGGCGGCGCTGCTCGCCGCAGGCGGGGCGATCGAGGCGGCGCGCGTCGGCGGTTTCGCGATCGTCCGACCGCCCGGCCATCACGCCATGCGCGATCGCGCTATGGGGTTCTGCCTGTTCGACAACGTGGCGATCGCGGCGCGGCGTGCGCAGGCCGAGCTGGAGGTGGAGCGCGTGGCCATCGTCGATTGGGACGTCCACCACGGCAACGGAACAGAAGACATCTTCCGCGACGACCCGTCCGTCCTCTTTGTCTCGCTCCATCAGTGGCCGTTCTATCCGGGCACCGGCGGGCCCGAGGAGCAGGGCGAGACGCTCCTGAACGTACCGCTCCCGGCCGGCTCCACGGATGAGGACTACCTCCGCGTTTTCGAGGAACAGGTTGAGCCGGTCGTCCGGCGCTTCGAACCCCAGCTGGTCCTCGTCTCGGCCGGCTTCGACGCCCACGAGGCAGACCCGCTGGCCGGGATGCTGGTCACCGAGGCCGGCTTCCGCGAGCTCGCCCGGCGCTCGGCGGCCCTGGGCCCTAAAGTCGCAGCGGTGCTAGAGGGCGGCTACAACCTCGAGACGCTGCCCCGGCTCGTCGAGGCAGCGCTCGAAGGCTTCATGAGCTAAGAAAACGGCCGACCTTTCGGGTCGGCCGCTTCGGTAAGGAGGAGGAAGAGCCACCGCCCTCACCGCGAATCGTTTAGCGGAGGAGAGAGGATTGTTCTCAGTATCGGGGCTGGGCGGCAGGTGTCGTCGCCTTGCTCGGGCGAATCGAACTCACCCAAATTGGGTGATTTCAGCCCCGGGCCGCAGCAAGGGTCTCGAGCGCCTCGCGGCGCGACGAGACGTCCAGCTTGCGCAGCAGGCTCTTCACGTGCGAGCGCACCGTGTGCTCGGAGATGTAGAGGCGCTTCGCGATCTGGTCGGTGCCGAGATGCTCGTCGAGCAGGAGGAGGACCTCGAGCTCGCGCGCGGACAAGCGGCGGGCAATCGACTCCGGCACTCCGCCGTCCGAGGGCCGGCCGTTGCGAACCTGTTCGAGCAGCCGCCTGGCAACGAGACCCGACAGCGCTGCCTCTCCGGCGGCCGCGCCGTGAAGGAAATCGACCAGACGCTCGGGCGGCTCGGTCTTGAGCAGATAGCCGGCGGCACCGCCGCGGATCGCGGCGAGGAGGCTGTCCTCGTCACCGGAGGCAGTGAGGACGACCACTTCACACTCGGGCGCCCCGGCGCGTAGCCGCGGCAGTGCCTCGAGCCCGCCGAGTCCGGGCATCGAGAGGTCGAGCAAAACGACGTCGGGCTGAAGCTCTCTGGCGAGATCGATCGCCTCGAGACCGTCGCCCGCCTGTCCGACCACGTCGAAGCCATGACCGGAAAGCAGGGCCGCGAGACCGTCGCGCGTCAGGGGATGGTCGTCGACAAGCAGGATCCGGGGAGCCACGGTTCGCTTATCGGCATCGCCATACCTGCCGACAAGAGGGAAATGCGGCGTGACGACCGTGACGCCTATCAGGCGTGGCTGGTCGGGGAGCTTTTGCTCGTCGGCCTGCTGGGCGCAGCCCTCGCGCTTTTCCTGGCCTATCCCGAGCTGCGAACGACCTACGATCTTCCGGCGCTCCGCCTGGCGCTCGACACCGGAATCATGCTCGCGGCGACGATCGTCGCCGTCCTCGCCGGGATCCGCTTCTCCGTCGAAGGCCGCAGACTCGACCTCTTCCTCTGCGCGGGCTTCTCGACTGCCGCGGCGACCAGTCTCTGCTTCGCCGTTGCGCCGGTCCTGGGAGGTGATCCCGTCGGCACGGCGGAGGCCTGGTCGGCGGTCGCCGGCCGCGTCGTGGCGCTGGCGCTGATCGCGGCGGCGCCGTGGGCGCGCGGAAGGATGGCCGCGCGGCAATGGGCGCTTCGCATCGCGCTCGTCCTCGTCGCCGTCGCGCTCGCAGCGATCTGGTTGAACGCGCGCGCCGCCGGCGCGGCGCTTCCGGACCTCGAACAGGGATCGGATCTCCCGGCACTGATGGTGATCGCGCTCGCCCTCCAGGGACTGCTCAGCCTGCTCGCCGTCAGCGGCTTCGGCTGGCGCTACCGCGCGTACGGCGAGGATCTCGATCGGTGGCTCGCCCTCGCGGCCACCCTGATGCTCTCCGCCGACCTCCATTACATCTTCACGCCGGTGGTGACGAGTGGCGTCGTCTCACAGGGCGACTTCCTGCGACTGCTGGCCTACGGCCTCCTGCTCGCCGGCGTCTGGCGCGCGATCCGGTTCGCGGAGTTCGGCCGCGCCGTCGCCGAGGAGCGGGCGCGTGTCGCACGCGAGATCCACGATGGGCTTGCGCAATACCTCTTCACGATCTCGACCCACGCCGCGATGCTCGAGCGCGGTTCGGCCCCGGTCGGCACAGTCAGTCGCCTCAGGGATGCCGCGGCGCTGGCGCAGCAGGAAGCCCGCTTCGCGATCCTGGCGCTCTCTTCGGCGAGCGGCAACGCGCCGTTCGACATCGCCCTGCGCCGCTACCTCGACGTGCTGACGGCCGACGGCGAGCTGGCCGTCGAGCTGGAGGTCGATCCCGGGATCCAGCTGGCGCCGGACGAGCAGATCGAGATCTTCCGGATCGTCCAGGAGGGCCTGGCTAACGTCCGCAAGCACGCCGGCGCATCGGAAGCCGAGGTCTGGATCGGCCGCGACGGCACGAGGCGACTCGTGCGAATCCGCGACGACGGCGCCGGCTTCGAGCCGGGTGAGAACGGCGCCGGGCAGGGCCTGAAGAACATGAGGACGCGCGCGACATCGATCGGGGGCTCGTTGGAGCTCGACTCGGTCCCAGGACGCGGGACGGCGCTCGAAGTCGTGCTCCGCGCGTAGCTACAGCGGCACAGGTCCGGCGCCCTGCGCGGGCTTCGAGACCCAGAAGCGCGTCTCGATTCCTGTCTCCCGCGCATAGCGCGCGACGACCTCGCGGCCGACAGCGTCTGCGCCTTCGGTTCGGACGAGATTGACGGTGCAGCCGCCGAAACCGGCGCCGGTGAGGCGGGCCGCAATCACGCCGTTGGTCTCGGCGGCGACCGCAACGAGCGCGTCGAGCTCCGGCGTCGACACCTCGAAGTCGCCCGCCAGGCTCGTGTGCGACGCGCTGAACAGGGCCCCGAGTTCCTCCAGGCGTTCCCCCCGTAGCGCCTCGGCCGCCGCGAGCACGCGCTCGTTCTCGGTGACGACATGGCGGGCGCGGCGAAGGAGGACGCCCGACAGACCGTCCAGATCCGCCGATGTGGCCTCGCGCAAGGAGCGGACGCCGAGCGCATCGGCCGCTGCCTGACACTCCGCCACCCGTTCGTTGTAGTCGCTCTGCGCAACCGCACGGCGCACGCCCGAGTCGACGACGAGGAGGCAGATGCCCGCTGGAAGCGGGATCGGCGTGACGGTGAGGTCCCGGCAGTCGATCAAGAGGGCGTGCCCGGCCTGACCGGCCGCGCTCGCGAGCTGGTCCATAACCCCCGACCGAGTGCCGAGGTACACGTTCTCGGCGCGCTGACAGACGGCCGCAAGCCGCGCGGGCTCCAGCGCCGAGCCGGCGAGTGCGCGGGCCACCGCGACCTCGAGGGCGGCGGACGAGGAGAGCCCCGCACCGATCGGGACCTCCGATGCCACGACGCCATCGAAACCGCCAACCTCTACTCCCTCGTCGCGCAACGCGCGGACCACGGCGTTCACGAACGGTTCGATTTCTCCATCGAGCGAGCGCAACGAGACGACACCGTCATCACGGGGGCGGCCGACGACGTACGTGGCGAGCTCCAGCGCGGCTGGAAGAACGAAGCCGTCGTTGTAGTCGGTGTGCTCGCCGATCAGGTTCGCGCGCCCCGGCGCGCGGAACGCCTGCTCCGCGTCGGCAGTGACGCGGAGCAGGCGTTCAGGAAGTGCTACGCGCACATTCCGCTATCGGTGCAGGCCTGCTGGATCGCGCTCGTCGCCGCTTCGGTATCGCGGCCCGTGACGAAGCTGAACACGATGTCGTTGAACTCGGTCACGAACCCCTCCGGAGCCGCTGAGCCGTGTGCCTCACTCGGCGTCAGCTGGTTCGCCTTGAAGTCGGTCGCCGACGACTTGAGGTATTCGTCGAAGACGGACATGTCGCAATCCGTGCGGGCGCAGATCGAGCCCTTCTTCGGATTGAAGGCTTCCTGGCCCTCCTTCGAGCCGACAACCTTGAGCCAGTTGACAGCGTCGGTGCGGTGCGGGGCTCCGTCGGGCAGCCCGAACGTATCTGTGACGACCATGAACGACCCCTCGGTTCCCGGTGCGGGCGCCCAGCCGTAGTCGACGTTCGGCTTCGCGCCCTTCGACAGGAAGTAGCCGTGGGCCCAGTCGCCCATGACCGTCATGGCCGCGTCGCCGTCGAGCACCATCTGCGTGGCCGAGTCCCACGTGTGCGCGGCGTGGTCCTTGTTCACGTAGTCGAGCATGCGGTCGTAGTTGGCGAGCGCCTTCTTGACCTCGGCGCCCTCCCACGACGTTTCGCCGGTCCAGAGACCACGGTAGCCGTCGGGCCCGAGCGTGCCCAGGAGGACGTCCTCGAAGAGATGAGCCGCCTCCCACTTCAGCTTGTCGCCGAGGGCAAGGGCCGGAATCCCCTTCGCCTTCAGCTTCTCTGCCGCCGCGAAGAAGTCTTCGAAGGTCTTCGGCGGCTGGATGCCGTTGTCGTCGAGGACTTTCTTGTTGTACCAGAGGACATTTCCGCGATGGACGTTGGCCGGCACCGAGTAGATCTCGTCCTCGTGCGTGACCATCTCGACGAGCTGCTCGGGATAGACGTCCCGCCAGCCTTCGTCGTCCCAGATGTCGGTGATCGGCTCCATCTTCCCGGGCACGACCCACGTGTCGATCAGCTCCTGGCCGCCGTGGACCTGGAAGGAGTCGGGCGGATCGCCGCCGAGCATCCGGTTCTTGAGGACGGCCTTCGCGTTAGCGCCGGCGCCGCCGGCCACGGCCGCGTTGACGATCTCGACGTCCTCGTACTCCTTGCGGTACGTGGCGAAGAACTGCTCGAGGCCGTCGGCCTCACCTCCGGCCGTCCACCAGGAAAAGATCTCGAGCTGGCCTGCGCTTTCCCCCTCGTCTCCGTCGTCGCCGCCGCAGGCCGCGACGAAGCCCAGAGACAGCAGGATCGAGGCGAAGGCCGCGATTAGGTACAGCTTTTTCATCGTGCGATCACCCTCTCTTTGGAAGCCGGCGCGAGTCTGTCACTTCAGTGCCCCGGCGAGCAAGCCGCGTAGGAAGAACCGCCCGAGGAAGATATAGACGAGCAACGTCGGTAGCGCCGCGATCAGCGCTCCGGCCATCTGGACGTTCCATTCGACGATCTGGCTCCCGGCCAGGTTCTGGACGGCGACCGTAACCGGCTGGGAGGAGGGGTTCGGCGTCACCGTGACGGCGAAGAGGAAGTCGTTCCAGACCTGCGTGAACTCCCAGATGCTCACGACGGCGAAGCCTGGGAGCGAGAGCGGCAGGAAGACGCGCCGGTAGATCGCAAGGATCGAGGCACCCTCGACCTTCGCCGCCTCAGCCAGGTCGTCGGGGAACGCCGCGTAGTAGTTGCGGAAGATCAGCGTCGCGATTGGGATCCCGTAGATGATGTGGACGATCACGAGCCCCTTGATCGAGCCGTACAGGTTCACCTGCTGGAGAAAGCGCACGAGCGGGATCAGGATGCTCTGATACGGGATGAACATCCCGAAGAGGAGCACTGGAAAGACGATGTTGGCTCCCCGGAACCGCCACTTCGCGAGCACGTAGCCGTTGATCGATCCGATCGCCGCCGTGATGACCGTCGCGGGGATCACGAGGTAGACGCTGTTCAAGAAGTTCGGCGAGAGCGCCGTCCACGCAGTGTCGAGGCCGGAGGTCGAGATGCCGTTCGGCAGGTCCCACATCCGGGAGAGATCCGCCTCGGCGAACGTCTTCACGCTCGTCAACACGAGCACGTAGATCGGCAACAGGAAGAACGCCCCGAGCACCGTCAGCGCGACGTAGATGAGGACGCGGCTCGGCCTCAGGCGCCTCACGCGGGACTCCGAACGTGTCGACCGGTCGTTTCAGACGGCCGCGCGAGTAAAAGGGACGGGCACGCTGGCAAAGCCAGCATGCCCTCCAAACGGCATCGCAAGCGATGCCTTAGCCGCACGGCCTGAAGGAGACACCGCAAGCGGCGTCTCATCGTGTGGGCTCCCGGCGCAGCGAGAAGTACAGGTATGGGATGACGAGCGTGGCGACGAGAAAGAGCAGAACCATCGCGATCGCTGCGCCCTCCGCGAAGTGGTTGCCTCTGAAGGTTGTCTCGAACATGTAGAAGGCGGGCATGTCGGCTGTGAAGTTGGGCCCCGAGCCCGTCATCGCGACGGTCAAATCGAAGATCTTCAGCGAGATGTGGCCGAGGATCACGACGACGCCGAGCGTGATCGGACGCAGCAGCGGCAGGACCACGCGCCGGTAGACCTCCCACTCGTTGGCACCGTCGACCCTGGCCGCTTCGCGCAGCTCCTCCGGCACGCCGCGGATGCCCGCGAGGTACATGGCCATCGTGAAGCCCGCCAATTGCCACGTCGCCGCCACCACCACGGGGAGGAGCGCGACCGGGATCCCGGCTTCGATCCGGCCCAGGTCGAATCCGAGCAAGACGTTGGCGTCCGTCGACCACGCCGGCACGGGGCCGTCGTAGCCGAGCTTCTGCGAAAGCAGGTTGACGCCGCTGCTCGGGTTGAACAGCCACGACCAGGCGATCCCGGTGACGATGAACGAGACCGCCATCGGGAAGAGGAAGATGCCGCGGAAGAACGCCTCGGCCTTGATCTTCTGGTCGAGCATCGCCGCCGCCAAGAAGCCGAGCACCGACGCCGAGAGGAGGAAGAGCCCCGTGAAGACGATCGTGTTCCTGATGTCCGCCTGGAAGCGAGGACGGTCCTTGAGGCGCTCGTAGTTGTCTGCTCCGACAAAGTGATAATCGGGAAGCAGGCCGCTCCAGCGGCTCAGCGACACATAGCCGGTCCAGCCGATGAAGCCGTAGACGAAGATGCCCACAGCAACGATGGACGGTGCGATGAGCAGGACGGCGACGGTGCGATCGGAACGGACGCGAGCGAGAAACCAGGCCACGCCGGGGGGACTCTAAGACGCTGATGCACGCGGTGCGGATCAATGAGCACGGCGGGCCCGAAGTCCTCGAGGTTGTCGACGTCCCTGCTCCCGAGCCCCGGCCCGGCCGGCTCCTCGTCGACGTCGCCGCGGTCGGCGTCAACTACCGCGACGTCTACGAGCGCGAGGGGTCGTACGGGGGCGACCTGCCGGCGATCATCGGCGTGGAAGGTGCGGGATCCGTCGCCGGTACCGGCGACCGAGTCGCGTGGGTCTCGGCGCCGGGGAGCTACGCCGAGCAGGTCGTGGTCGATGCGGAACGCGCCGTTCCGATTCCTGACGGGATCAACGACGAGATCGCGGCCGCCGCGGTGCTCCAGGGGATCGCCGCCCACTATCTCTGCACGGCCACTCATGTGGTGCAGGACGGCGAGACGGTCCTCGTCCACGCGGCCGCCGGTGGCGTCGGACAGCTGCTTACGCAAATAGTGGCACGGCGCGGCGGCCGCGTGATCGCGACGACGTCGACGGAAAAGAAGGCGGAGGTGGCCCGCGAAGCCGGCGCAGCAGAGGTGATCGCCTACGACGGATTCGCTGACCGTGTGAAGGAGTTGACCGGGGGCGTGGGCGCCGATGTGGTCTACGACGGTGTCGGCGCTGCCACCTTCGACGAGAGCCTCGCGTCCCTCCGTCCGCGCGGCCTCATGGTCTTGTACGGAGCCGCGAGCGGCCGCGTGCCGCCGTTCGACCCGATGCGGCTCGAGGGCGACGGCTCGCTGTACCTCACGCGTCCGTCGATTCGGCACTACACGGCGGCGCGAGAAGAGCTTCTTGCGCGAGCGGGCGAGGTCTTCGGCTGGATTGCCGAGGGCAAGCTCCAGATCCGGATCGGCGGCCGCTACCCGCTCGAGGACGCGCGGCGCGCGCACGAGGATCTCGAAAGCCGCCGCACGACCGGCAAGCTCATCCTCGTTCCTTGACTGTCGACCGGACGTCAGGCGGAGGCGTGAGTTCCTGCGGGCAGCGCGGAGGACGTCGGATCGCTTCCTCGGCCGGGTAGGGCCGGATCGAGGTGATCGCCGGCGAGAAGGCGATCGTCTTGCCCAGATAGCGGAAGCGGCGGACGAGGATGTCGACCAGCGCGAGCAGGGAGCCAAGGCCCAGGAGCGCGAACGCGTTCGCCGTCCAGATCACGACGGGGTCACGGGTGACCGCAAACGCCGCCGGATCGAGTCGACGGCAAAGGCGATGTCGGCGGCGATGATCGCAACGGCCACCAACAGCAGCGGCGTACCGTAGAGACGGCTCCCTTCGCGAATGACGAGCCGGCGACCGCGAAAGTCGGCCGTGATCGGGACGGTGCGACGGACAAGACGGAGGACGGGGTTCGCGGAGGGGTCGGACTGCTCCGGCGCGCCACGGAAGATGCGATAGGCGACATAGAGGAGCAGGACGCCGAATGCTTAGACGATGGCTTCCACACTCCCGATCAGCGCTACCCCGGCGACGATCGCCACGCCGCGGAGCAGCAGCGCGCCGGCGATGCCAATGAGGATGACGCGGCCTCGCAGCTCGGGCGGCACGAGGAAGTAGGCAAGCAGAAGCGAGAACAGGAACACGTTGTCGAGCGAGAGCGAGCGCTCGATCAGGTAGACCGTCGTCCACTCGCCGGCGCGATTCCCGCCGCGACCGCTACGGCGAGGACGAGCCAGCCGGTGCTCCAGGCGATCGCCTCGCCGCGGCGAGACGGCTCGGCGCAAATAGACGGAGCTCGAGGCCAAGACCGGCGACGACGGCGAAAGCCGCGGCGGGAGCGAGGGCAAGTTCCATCGTCGCCCGGCGCTCAGTCCGTGGTCACGGTCGCCAGTGTCGCCCTCGCTCCGGCCGCCCGTACGGCCGCCGAGAGCGCGGCGATGTCGTAGGCGCCGTAGTGGCGTCGGCCGTTGATGAAGAACGTGGGCGTACCCGAGACGCCGCTCAGGTCGGCGCTGTCGACATCCTGGGCCACGCGCGCGGCCCCGGTGTGCTCGCGCAGGTCGTTCATGAACCGTTCGACGTCGAGGCCCAGCCGCTTCGCGTAGCCGATCACGTCGTCAGGACGGAGCGCGTGCTGGTTGTCGAGCATCAGATCGTGCATCCCCCAGAAGGCGCCCTGTTCGGCCGCGGCCTCGGCTGCTTCCGCCGCAAGCTGGGCGTGGGGGTGGACGTCGTTCAGCGGCAGGTGCCGCCATGCGTAGCGGACGTCGCCGAAGTCGCGCAGGAGCTCGCGGACGACCGGTTCCGCCTGCCCGCAGTAGGGGCACTCGAAATCGCCGTACTCGACGACGGTAACCGGCGCGTCGATCGATCCGCGAACGTAGTCCCGCTCCGGGTCGACGTCGATGTAAAGGTCGACGAGCGGCTGCGCGGTTCCGAGCAAGGCCCGGATCCGCAGCCGCCGAGGCAACAGCGCAGTGGCGCGGAACAGCAGCCACGTAACGAGTGCCGCACCGAGCGCCGCGCTGAGGATGCCGAGCTTCGCTTCCTCGAGCTGGCGCCCGTCGAAGGCGAGCGTAGCGACGAGCAGTGCGACCGTGAAGCCGATGCCGGCGATCGTGCCGCCGCCCGCGACGGCCGCCCAACCCACCGGCGGCTGCATCCGCCCGCGGCTCAGCCGCGTCAGCAACCACGAGCAGCCGAGAATGCCGACCGGCTTCCCGATGACGTAGCCAACCAGGATCCCGAGCGTGATCGGCGAGCTGAA